>Ga0307374_10000172_pt1 | contig 116092 bp, 112 predicted proteins | sample OX3MG_FD_202532 | JGI IMG/M metagenome (GOLD analysis project Ga0307374, IMG submission 202532) | Soil microbial communities from Risofladan, Vaasa, Finland - OX-3 | ecosystem: Environmental > Terrestrial > Soil > Coastal area > Acid sulfate soil | place: Finland: Risofladan, Vaasa...
CCGCACCCAACCGCGGCGGACATCGCGAAGTACATCGAGTACGCAGTGGCGATTTGCGGAGTCGACATCGTGCTCGCGGTCGGGCTCGCCGCGTTCGCAAGCTCGCGTGTGGTCGTGGGCGTGCTGATCGCGTGGAACGCGATCGTCTCGCACCTGCTGATTGCGATCGGAAGCCTTGGCGGCTCCCGCAAGCTGATCGATGTGGCGGCCGCAGAGCATTTCGCTCCGAGGCACGCGGTCGGCAGCACGATTGCGATGTCGACTGCGGCCGCGCTGCTCGTGCTCGCCGGCTGGACGGTCGTCTTCCTGCAGGCCGGCCGCTTCTGGACGAACCGCATGGACGCCTGACCCCCGGCGCGCGCACCTCGCAACGCGCTGAGCTCACCTGACGGTCCGCACCAGACCTGCCCGGGGTCGACCTTGCCCGGGGTCACACCCCGGCCGTGTCCCTTGCAGGCGAGCCCTGCGGGCTGGTTGAAGGGAATTGCCGCGGGCGGCTGCTGCGCGGTTGCGGGGCTGTGACACCTGACGCGTCCGGATGCGACACGTCCGGGGTCAGACCCCGTCGTGGCCCCTGCAGACGCGTCCGCGACGAACGATGAGGACGGAGGTGCGGGCTTTGCCCGAGCCTCCGCCACAGCGCGCACAGCTGAGCCGTCCACGCCACGTGTCACCCCGGGAGAGGGCGACCCGCTACAGAAAGAAGGGGGTCAACGGGGGAAACATGGTTTCCCCCGTTATGACTCGCCGAGGTAGGTCTTGCGCACCTGCTCGTTCGTCTTCAGCGCAGCGGCCTCGTCGGCGAGGACGATGTGGCCGGTCTCGAGGACGTAGCCGCGATGCGCGTGGTCGAGCGCCATCAGGGCGTTCTGCTCGACGAGCAGGATCGACGTTCCCTGCTCGTTGATCTGCTTGATGATGTCGAAGATTCGCTCGACGAAGATCGGTGCGAGCCCGAGCGACGGCTCGTCCAGCAGCAGGAGCTTCGGACGCGCCATCAGCGCCCGCCCGATCGCGCACATCTGCTGCTCGCCGCCCGACAACGTTCCCGCCTTCTGATGCCGGCGCTCGTGCAGGCGCGGGAAGAGCTCGAAGACCCGATCCATGTCGCCGTGGATCTCGCTGCGGTCCCTGCGCTGGAAGGCGCCCATCTCGAGGTTCTCGATGACGGACATGCGCGGGAACAGACGCCGCCCTTCCGGTGACTGCGCGATGCCCCGCTTGACGATCTCGTGCGCTGCAACTCCCGTGATCTCGCGGCCCTCGAAGCGGATGTGCCCCTTGCGTGGGCGGTTCAGGCCGTTGATCGAGCGCAGCGTCGTCGACTTGCCGGCCCCGTTTGCGCCGAGCAGCGTGACGATCTCACCCTGGTACACCTCGAGCGAGATGCCCTTGAGCGCGTGGATCGCCCCGTAGTACGTGTGGATGTCCTGGATCTGCAGAATCGGCGCCGCTCCACGAGTCTCGCTCATAGCGCAACCTTCGGCTGCCCTATGTGTCTCCGCTCCGGCGCCCGCCAAGCCGGCGCCTCCGCTACCTGTGAGCCTCCGTCAAGCCTACGGCTCATGCTCCGCTCCGGCGCCCGCCAAGCCGGCGCCTCCGCTACCTGTGAGCCTCCGTCAAGCCTACGGCTCATGCCAGCCCCTGCCGCTTCATGTCCTCGACCGCCGCCTTGCCGAGATAGGCCTCGATCACGCGCTCGTTCTGCTGCACCTCGCGCGGCGTTCCCTCGGCGATCTTCTCGCCGTAGTCGAGCACCGAGACGCGGTCGGAGACTCCCATGACGACACGCATGTCGTGCTCGATCATCAGCACGGTCAGCTGCTGCTCGGCGCGAAGCTTCCCCACGAAAGCCGTGAACTCGGCGGACTCCTGCGGGTTCATGCCGGCGGTCGGCTCGTCGAGCAGCAACAGCTGTGGTTCGGTCGCGAGGGCACGGGCCACCTCGAGCCGGCGCTGGTCGCCGTAGGGCAGGTTGCGTGCTGTTTCGAGCGCCTTCCGCCGCAGACCGGTGAACTCGAGCAGCTCCAGCGCACGGTCACGCGCCTCCTTCTCCTCGCGCTTGACGAACGGCGTGCGCAGGATCGAGTTGAAGATGTTGGCCTTCATCCGCGCGTGCATGCCCACCATGACGTTCTCGATCGCCGTCATGTTCTGGAAGAGCCGGATGTTCTGGAACGTGCGCCCGATGCCGCGAGCGGTGATCGCATGCGGTGGCTTGCCGGTGACGTCCTCGCCGAGGAACACGACCCTCCCGGCCGTCGGCTTGTAGACACCGGTGAGCATGTTGAAGAACGTCGTCTTGCCGGCACCGTTCGGGCCGATCAGCGAGACCACCTTGCCGCGGGGCACGCTGAAGTCCACGTCGTTGACGGCAACGAGGCCGCCGAACTCCTTGCGCAGGCCGGTCGCGACAAGGACGTCCGTTTCCGGTCCCGTGCCGGTCATCCGTCGCTCCCTGCGTGCGCAATGTCGTAGAGCGGCTCGTCGTGCACGCCTTCGTGCATCTCGGCTGCCACGCGTCTGGACGGAATCAGGCCCTCAGGACGGAAGAGCATGACGATCAGGATGATCAGGCCGTAGATCCCGGAGGCATACAGCGGCACGTCCAGGTTCGGGTGATGGCTGCCGATATGGATGTTCGCGTTGATCCAGGCGCCGGTGTTCGCAAGGCCTTCCTCGTTCAGGTAGGCGAGGAACGCACCACCGACGATCACCCCTGTGATGTTCCCCATGCCGCCGAGAATGACCATGCAGAGGATGAACACCGAGATGTTGAAGTAGAAGTCGCCCGGAAACGTCGCGCTCTTGAAGACGGCGTAATAGGCGCCGGCGACGCCGCCGAAGAACGCACCGCTCGCGTATGCCCACGTCTTCGTGCGCATCAGCGGGATGCCCATCGCGGCGGCAGCGGTCTCATCCTCGCGGATCGCGATCCACGCGCGACCGAGCCGCGAGTACTGCAGGCGCAGTGAGCAGAAGACGGTGATCAGGAGCAGCACGATCGCCGTCCAGAAGAAGAGGTCGGTCGACTGGATCTGGTGCCCGAGGTACTTGGCGTTGCAGCACGAGAGGTAGTTCGCCGGCAGCAGCCCCCCGGTCCAGTGCGACAGGCTGTTGCCGAAGCCGATCGAGTCGAGCGGCGTGATGCCGTTCGGGCCGTTCGTCAGGTTGAAGCCGGTACCGATGAAGTTGTCGCTGTTGCGCGCGACGTCGTAGATGATCTCGCCGAAGCCGAGCGTCACGATCGCGAGGTAGTCGCCGCGCAGGCGCAGTGTCGGCAGACCGATGATGATCCCGAACAACGCAGTGATCACACCGGCGAGCAGGAGCAGGAGCCAGATCGTCACGTGGATGCCGGGCAGCTTCGGATCGATCCCGACGGCGCCGAAGTGCCAGGTCACGTGCGCGAACTGCAGCGAGGCGAACCAGGCGGCCGTGTAGGCGCCGGTGGCGTAGAAGGCGACGTAGCCGAGGTCGAGCAGACCGGCGTAGCCGACGACGATGTTCAGCCCCACCGCCATCATCACGAACACGATCATGTAGACGCCTGTCGCGACGTCCGGCCACACGCCGAAGACCGGAACCGTGAACATCTTCGACTGGTAGAAGGGATAGAGGACCGCGAGGACGATGGCCACCGCGGGCCCCGCCCACACGCGGTACTGCTTGGGAATCCAGAACGTTGCGAACGCCACGGCCAGCACGACCGCGAGCGACCGGGGGCCGGCGACGAGGAAGACCGCGACGAGCAGCGCCTGCCCGGCGAGCTTCCACGGTAGCGGCGGCAGCCGGTTGATCCAGTAGAGCGCCGCAACCGTCACGACTGCAAAGCCGAGCGAATGGTCGATGAAGAAGAGCAGCGCAGCGAGCACGAGCTCGAGGCCGACAACGATCGCGATCCGCTCCTTGAACGCCAGCGCCTGCCAGCGCGCGCGCAACTCGTTGCGGATGCCGACGTTGTCGTGAATCGCACCGTCGTCGTCGGTCGCCGCGATCTCCTCTTGGTGCTCGGTCATCCGCCCTCGGGTGTTCGTTCGCCGAGGAGCCCTTCGGGCCGGAAGACGAGGATCATGATCAGGATCGAGAACACGATCGCCTCGGTCCAGTCGGAGCCGGGCGCGTGCCACGACAGCCCTTCGTTGAAGGCCTGGATACAGCCGATCAGGACCGCGCCGAGCACGGCGCCCGGCAGGTTGCCGATACCGCCGAACACGGCTGCGGTGAAAGCGATGAGGCCGAGCTGGAAGCCCTGGTCGAAGCGCACGGTCGTCACGTACAGCGAGTAAAGAAGGCCCGCCGCGCCGGCGAGCGCACCGGCGATCAGGAACGTGAACGAGATCGTGCGGTTGACGTTGATGCCCATGATCGCCGCGGCCTCCTTGTCCTGCGCGGTCGCGCGCATCGCCTTGCCCTGCCGCGTCCGCTGGACGAGATACAGGAGCGCGAGCAGCACCGGCACGGTGATGGCCACCACGATCAGCTTGTTCCACTCGTACGCGACTCCGTAGAAGTTGAAGATCTGGGACTGGGGGAACACGCTGGGCGCGGTGATGTAGTTCGGGCCCTTCCAGGCGAGGCCGACGTCTTCGATGATGAAGCTGACGCCGATCGCGGTGATCAGCGGGGCGAGGCGCGGGGCATTACGAAGCGGGCGGTAGGCAATGAGCTCGATCCCTGCGTTCAACAACCCGCACGCCAGCATCGACAGAAGCAGCGTCGCGAAGACGATCGGCACCGTCACGATGCCCTGGCCCTGCTTGAGGCCGAACAGCTGCGTGCCGAAGGTGATCGTGAACATGCCGCCGAGCATGAACACGTCGCCGTGGGCGAAGTTGATCAGCTCGAGGATGCCGTAGACAAGCGTGTAGCCGAGCGCGACGAGGGCGTAAACGCAGCCGGTCGTGAAGCCGATCAGGAACACCGTGAAGAAGACCGACGGCGCCTTCACCAGGTTGACGCCGAGCCAGAAGAGCAGCAGCGCGACCAGGACGAGCCCCACGGTCGAGATCGCGCTGGGGCGCTTGAAGCGTGTCGCGAGCGTCGGTGCGGAGGCGTCGGCGGCCACAGGCTTCCGCGACATTACTGTTTTCGACGGGAAACTCCTACCTTCACGTGGGGGAACCCCCGGTTCCCCCACGAACCCCCCTCCGGCGGCAACCGCCCACGCACAGGATCGGGCTAGATGGTTGATCGGTAATTGTCGTTGTTGCGGGGAGGGTCTGTACCAAGCAGGGTGGTCGACGCGACCGGGGTCAAGGCCGGTGGGCCTTGGCGCCGGGCGTGGCGGGCGCACTACGCCGTGTGCAGGCCCCCAGCCGCGACGGCGCTGAATTACCGATCAACCATCTAGGATCGAAGCGCAGGCCGAAGTGGCGGAACTGGCAGACGCGCCGGACTCAAAATCCGGTTCCCTCCGGGGAGTGTGGGTTCGATTCCCACCTTCGGCATCGGCGCTTATCCGGCCCTGGTTGCGGCGCAGCCGGAACCAGGGTCACGTCTGAGGCGCTTCGGCGGGCGCGCGACCTACGAGCGGCGCCCGGCGAGCACCGGCGGGGCCGGGCGCGGCGGCGCCAGGATCTGCTTCTCGACGCGGAGCTCGAGACGTTCATGGTCGATGCAGTACCCACCGAGCGTCAGCGAGTTGCATCCGGACGCGCTGCAGATCTTGAGCAGGGGCATTGCCCGAGGCTATGCCTTTCCGGCGTCCGCTGCCATCCGGGCCGGCACGTATCTCACGCTCGGAGCGGCCGCATTCGACGATCGGCCGCCGCTATATGCTGGATCGCCCGCCTCGCGGGACATGTAGTCCACGCCGTGACTCCCGCATGAAGGTCAGCCTCCTCATCCCAGTGCACAACGAGCGTGGAACGCTCGCTGAGCTGTTCGAGCGCATCGACGCGCTCGAGCTCGACGTCGAGCTCGTGGTGATCGACGACGGCTCGACCGACGGCTCTGGCGACCTGGTCGCCTCGCTCCGCGACGGGCGGGACGACACGGTGCTCCTGCGACAGGAGAACAAGGGCAAGGGCGCGGCGATCCGCGCCGGCATTCCGCTCGCAACCGGCGACGTGATCCTCATCCAGGACGCCGACCTCGAGTACGACCCCGCCGAGATCCCCACCCTGATCGATCCGATCGTCCGCGGCGCCGCCGACGTCGTGTTCGGCTCACGGCTGGCGGGAGGCCGTCCGCAGCGCGCGTATCTGTTCTGGCACCTCGTCGGAAACCGGTTCCTGAGCCTGACGGCCAACGTCCTCTACAACACGACGATCACCGACATCGAGACGGGGTACAAGGCGTTTCGCGCAGACGTGCTCAGGTCGCTCGATCTGCGCGAGAACAAGTTCGGGATCGAGCCGGAGATCACGGCGAAGATCTGCAAGCGGAAACTGCGCGTTTACGAGCTCCCGATTTCGTACTACGGCCGTAGCTACGCCGAAGGCAAAGGGATCACCTGGCGCGACGGCTTCCGCGCCCTCTGGGTGCTGCTGCGCGAGCGGTTCACGCCGTAAGCGGCACCAAGGCATCGCACCGGTTCCTTCTTTCTTTCAATACTGTAAGATCTTGAGATGCCGCACAACACCCGGCCGGTACACGAGGTGAAGGCAGCGCTCTTCCGTGCGCTCGGCCACCCGGCGCGCGTCCGCATCCTCGAGCTCCTGCGCGACGGCGAGCGGTCGGTCGGGTCGCTGCAGGCCGAGCTCGAGCTCGACTCGGGCGGCACCTCGCAACATCTCGCGGCGCTGCGGCGGATCGGGCTCGTCACGCCGCGGCGGGAGGGAACAAGCGTCTTCTACCGGGTCGAAGACCCGCAGACGTTCGCGTTGCTCGAGGTCACCCGCGAGATCCTGACGCGCCAGCTCGCCACCCAGCAATCGCTCCTCCGCGAGCTCGACGCGGAGTGACGGCGCGCCTGCAGCCGGTCGCGGCCGCCGCGATCGGCGTCTTCGGGTTCTCGATGCTCGCGACCGGGACCACACTTGGTTCCGGCTTCACGGGCGCGTTCACCCCCCGCTTCGGCGTCGACGGCCTCACGGCGTTCTTCCTCGGCGTGCTCGGCCTCGTGACGGCGCCCACACTCGCATTCGCGGCCCGCTACCTCGAGCCCGGCAGGCGCGGACGCATCACCTCGGTTCTGACCGGCGTCTTCGTCCTCGTCCTCGCCGAGGTGGTGTGCGCCCGCGACCCGCTCACGTTCCTCGCCGGCTGGGAGTTGATGACGCTCCTGCCGGCCGCGATCATCCTCGTCTCGCGCAGTGACGACGAGGCGCGCCGCACGGTCTTCCTCTACCTCGCGATCACGCATCTCGCCGGCGCCTTCACCTGGGTTGCAGTCCTGCTCGCTGCGCACGCGGGCGCACTCGACTCGACCGGTGCGGTCGCGCAGGGCTCCGGGCTGCAGATCGCGATCGCGCTCACCGCGCTCGTTGGCATGGGCACCAAGGCTGGGGTCATGCCCATGCACAGCTGGCTTCCGCGCGCCCACCCGATCGCGCCCGCACCGGTGTCGGCGTTGATGAGCGGGGTGATGATCAAGGTGGCGATCTACGGGCTCGTGCGGGTCCTCGTCGACTGGCTCGGACCGTTGCCGCTTTCGGTCGGGATCCTCGTGCTCGCACTCGGAGCGCTCTCGGCCGTCGGCGGCGTCGTCTATGCCCTCTTCCAACACGACCTGAAGCGACTGCTCGCATTCCACTCGATCGAGAACATCGGGATCATCGTGCTCGGGCTCGGCGCCTGCCTCGTGCTGCGCTCGCGCGGCGACGAAACGTGGGCCGCGATCGCGCTTGCGGCTGCACTCCTCCATACCCTCAATCACGCGGTCTTCAAGGCGCTGCTCTTCCTGGGCGCAGGAGCCTTCGAGCGGGCGACGGGCACCGTCGAGATCGACCGCCTGGGCGGCCTGCTGCGCAGGCTCCCCTGGACCGGCGGCGCATTCCTCGTCGGATCGCTCGCGATCGCCGGACTGCCGCCGTTCAACGGCTTCGCCTCCGAGTGGGTGACACTGCAGGCGCTGTTGCACGTGCCCGCAGCCGGACACCTCGGCGACGGCGTCGCGGGGGCGCTCGCCCTGGCCGCACTTGCCGCGACGGCGGCGCTCGCCGTTCTCTGCTTCGTCAAGGTGACCGGCCTCGTGCTGCTGGGCCCGCCGCGCAGCGAGGCCGTCGCAGCCGCAACCGAGCGCCCGCTCCCGATGCGCGCCGCGGTTGTCTCGCTGGCCGGCGCCTGCGTCGTGCTCGGTGTCGCCCCCGGCCTGCTGCTCGGCTCGCTCGTCTCGCTCGCTCCGTGGCCGGCCGCGCTGCCCACGGCGATCGGCCTGCATCTGCCCGGGACCGGCTCGCTCCCGACGCTCGGCATCGCACTCGTGCTCGTCGCGGTCACAGGCGTGCTCGTCGTTGCCCGCGGCCGGCGCGCCGCCGCGCCCGCGCCGACCTGGGCGAGCGGCCAGCTCGTCGAGCCGTCGCTCCTCTGGACGAGCGCCGGCTTCACCAAGCCGCTGCGACTCGTCCTCGCAGGCGTTCTGCGGCCGGAGCGCACGATCGAGGTACGCGCGACCCGCGGAGTCGTCCAGGAGGTCGCCTACAGCGGCCGTGTGCCGCAGCACCTCGACGAGCAGCTGCTCGCGCCCGCGGTGCGCGTGGCGCTCCGGGGAGCCGCGCACGCGCGCCGGCTCCAGACCGGGCACCTCGGCACCTACGTCGCGTACCTGATCGCGCTCGTCCTCGTGTTGCTGACCGTAGCGAAGGTCGGTCTCATCGGATGAACGCGCTCTCGCTCGCGCTGCAGCTCGTGGGCGGGCTCGCGCTCGCGCCTCTCCTGCCCGGCCTCGTCCAGTACTGGAAGGCGCGGCTCCAGGGCCGCCGCGGCCCGACGCCGCTGCAGCCGTACCGCGAGCTGCGGAGACTGTGGGGCAAGAGCTCCGTCGACGTCGAAGGAGCGGGGATCGTCTACCGGCTGGCTCCTGCGGTCACCGCGGCAAGCCTCGTGCTCGCGGTGCTGATCGTGCCCGTCGCCTCGGGCGCACCGAGTCTCGGCGCCGGACGCGATGCGCTCGCGCTGCTCGGTGTGCTCGCACTCGGACGGTTCGCCGTGACAGCAGCATCGTGGGATGTCGCAAACGGCTTTGCCCTGCAAGGCGCGAGCCGTGACCTGACGATCGCGATCTTCACCGATGCGACGTTCGTGCTCTCGGTTGCCGTTGCCGCCCTCGTCGCGCACACGACGAACCTCGCCACGATCGTCGCCGGCACGGCAGGGTCCGCCGTGTGGTCGAGCCCGTCCCTCGCGCTCGGCGCGGTGGCGTTCCTGCTCGTCGTTGTCGCCGAAACCGGGCGGCAGCCGATCGACAACCCCGACACGCACCTCGAGCTGACGATGATCCACGAGGGACCGCTGCTCGAGTATGCCGGGCGCGATCTCGCACTTCTGCAGTGGTCGGCCGCCGCACGCCACTGGGTCGTGCTGGTGCTCGCCGCGCAGATCTTCCTGCCGCACACGCCCGGTGTGTGGGCGCAACTCGCAGCACTGCCCGTCCGGCTCGCCATTCTCTGCGCGGGACTCGCGCTGCTCGAAACGTTCACGGCGAAGATCCGCATCCTGCTCGCCCCGCGGTTGCTCGCGGTCGGCGCTGCCGCGGCGCTGCTGGGCGTGGTCTCCTGGCTGGTGCAAATCACGTGAGCCGTAGGCTTGACGGAGGCTCCAGGGAGCGGGAGCGGGCATGAGCGTAGGCTTGACGGAGCTCATCAGGAGCGGAGGCGCCGGCTATGCCGGTGCCGGGAGCGGGAGGTGAGCGGCGGACTCGTCTGGCTGCTGGTCGGCCTCGGCCTGGGGGTGCTCGTCGTGCGCCGGCGGTCGCTCGCCGTCGCACTCGTCACGGTGCAGGCGCTGGTGCTCGCCGCAGCGGCCGCCAACGCAGCCAACGGCGCCGACGCCGCAGCCGCGGCCGCGCTCGCAGTTCGCGCCGTCGCCCTCGGCGCACTGCTGCTCTTCGTCGTCTCGCGCACACGCGAGCCCCGGCCGGTGCGCGCCGGAATCGCCCCGCTCGCGCGCGGCGGGCTCGCCGTCGCGCTCGCGCTCGCGCTGACGTGGTTGATTCCGTCGTTCGGGCTCGACTCACGCAACGTCGAGCGCGGAGTGATCGCACTCGTCGCGTTCGGGGTCGCAACGGTCGCGATGCGGCGCGCAACCCTCTTCCACGTGCTTGGAATCGTGCTCGCCGAAAACGGCCTCGCCCTCGCCGCGCTTCGGCTCCCGAGTGGGTCGTCCTTTGCGATCGAGCTCGGAGTCGCGTTCGATTTGACGCTGGTCGCGCTCGTCGCGGCCGTCTTCCACGAACGCATCTTCGCCGAGTTCGGGGCGGGCGACTCTGCCGCGTTGAGGACACTGCGTGATTAGCCGCGAGGCACTCGCGTTCGCCGCGGTCGGCGCACCTGCGGTGACCGCACTCGTGGTCGCGGTGGCTCCGCGCCGGTTCGTCAGCGTGCTCGCAATGGCCGGCGCCACCGTCTCGGCGCTCGCGGCGGGCGCTCTCGCAACCGTCGCGCTCGCCCGGCCGGGCAGCCCGTTCGTCGAGCACTGGGTCATCGTGGACGCGGCGGCGGGGCTGTTCGTCGCAGTGATCGGTGCGGTCGGACTGGGCAGCGCCCTCGTCTCGCCGGGTTACCTGGCGTCGACGGCCGAGTCGCTCGTGCGGCCGGCCTGGCGCTCGCGCACCTATTACGGGCTGCTGTTCTCATTCTGGGCGATCCTCGCCGCGGTGCCGGTCATCGGCAACCTTGCCGGGGCGTGGCTGCTCGTCGAGGCGACGACCGCCGCATCGGCGCTGCTCGTCGGCTTCAGCGGCAAGCCGCGCGCGCTCGAAGCGGCCTGGAAGTACCTGATCCTGACCTCACTCGGCCTGGGCGTGGCGCTGCTCGGCATCGTGGTGCTCGCCGCGCGCTCGACAGCGGGCGGGCTCCATGCACTCTCGTGGCACGAGCTCGCGGCGGTGCAGCCGGGCCACGCCGCGCTCGTCGCCTACCTGCTTCTGCTCGCCGGACTCGCGTCGAAGATCGGCTGGGCGCCGGTGCACAACTGGCTGCCGGACGCGCACTCCGAGGCGCCTGCGCCTGTCTCGGCGCTCCTGTCCGCCGCGCTCCTCCCCGCCGTCCTGCTCGTCGCCTGGCGGGCGAGCCAGGCCCTCGAGCCGACGCTCGGCGCCGGCGCCGTGCACTCGGTGCTGGTCGGCTTCGGGCTGCTCTCGCTCGCCGTGTCCGTGCCCTTCCTCTGGCGGCCGCTGCCGTGGAAGCGCCTGCTCGCCTACTCGAGCCTCGAGCACATGGGCGTGATCGCGCTGGGGATCGGGTTCGGCTCACCGCTCGCGCTCGCCGGTGTGGCGGTGCACGTGGCCGGCCACGCGATCGCGAAGTCCGTCGGCTTCTACGCTGCGACGCCGCTCTATGCCCACGACCCGCGCGCCGGGCTGCACCCGAGCCGGGGAATCGCCCGCACGCAGCCGGCGCTCGGCTCGGTGCTCGGCGGCTCGCTCGCCGTGCTCGCAGGGCTCCCGCCCTCACCGCTCTTCGTGAGTGAGGTGATGATCGTCGCGGGCGGCTTCGCCGCGGGGCGACCGTGGACGGCAGCCGCGTCCGCCGCGCTCCTCGCGCTCGGGTTCCTCGGCCTCGCGCACGCGCTGATCGAGACGACGGCCGGACGAGCTGCGCCGGGCGGCTCCGCCGCAGGCCGGCCGGGCGGCCTTCGTTCCGTTGTCGTGCTCGCCTCTGTCGCAGGCGTCACCCTGCTGGCCCTGACGGCCGTCGCCGTCTTCATCCCCGGCAGCGACTTCGTTGATGCGCTCCTGCGAGGCGCCGGATGAGCGAATACCGGTCGAGAGTCGCAGTGGCGCTCGGCAGCGGCGCGCGGTTCGCGGGGCTGCACGCGAGCGGCGGCGTCGTGCGCACGGCGCTTGTCGAGCCCGGCGGCAGGCTGCAGATCGAGCACACCGCCGTGGAAGACGGACGCGTGGAGTCGATCGTCGATCTCACGGCGGCGGCGAACTGGGACGAACGGGAGGCCGCCGACCTCTACGGCGTTCGCTTCGACGGCCACGAGCCGCTGCGGCCGCTCGCGGTCCACGATCTCGACCTTCGCTCGTGGACGGTGCCCGTCCGCGGCGGCGACGCGTATCAGATCGCTGTCGGCCCGATTCATGCCGGCGTGATCGAGTCCGGCCATTTCCGTTTCCACGTCGTCGGCGACCGGATTTTGCACCTCGACGCACGGCTCTTCTACAAGCACCGCGGCCTGGAGCGCGCGGCCGAGGGGCACACGCTCGAAGCCGGGCTCGCGTACGTCGCGCGGGCCTGCGGCGCGTGCGCCGTCACGAACGCCGTCGCCTATGCGCAGGCCTGCGAGCAAGTGCTCGGACGGCGGCCGACCGCAGAGGTCGCGCGCGCTCGCACGATCCTGCTCGAGCTGGAGCGGCTGTGGAGCCACCTCAACGACATCGCCGCCGTCTGTGCCGGTGTCGGGCTTGCCGCCGGCGCCATGGAGTTCACAGCGCTGGCCGAGCGCGCTCGGCGGCTGAACGCCCGCCTGACGGGGCACCGCTTTCTCTTCGGCTCGGTCGCGGTGGGCGGAAGCAGCGTTGCGTTCGAGGTGGACGAGGCACGCGATGAGCTCGCCTCGATCCGGGCCGAGTCGGAACGGGCATGGCGTGAGCTGCTCTTCAACGCGTCGTTCAGCGACCGGCTGCCGGACATCGGTGTGGTCCTGCGCGAGGACGCGATCGCGCTCGGCGCGGTCGGCCCGGCGGCACGGGCCAGCGGGCTCGCCGAGGACGCGCGCGCGACCGCCGGCCTGCTCGCCTACGACGGCTTCGAGACGATCGTGCCGCGACGCGCAGCCGGCGACGTGCAGGCGCGACTCGAGCAGCGGGCGCTCGAGGTGCAGCAGACGTTCGATCTGCTCGCATCGCTACTCGATGCTCCGGTCACACCATCGGAGTGCGAGCGCACAGAGCCGGCCGGGCCGATCGGAGCGGCGCGCATCGAAAGCCCACGCGGTGCGACGCTCTGCATCGTCGAGAGTGCGAACGGTCACGTCGACCGTCTGCGGCTGCGCACGGGCTCGTATGCAAACTGGCCTGTCGTGGCGCATGCGGCGGCCGGCAACCTGCTGCCCGATTTCCCGCTCATCAACAAGAGCTTCGAGCTCTGCTACGCCTGCGCCGACCGCTGATGCTGACGCTGCTCAAAGATCTCCGCCGCCTTCGCCGGTCACTCGCCCTGCCGGCGCCCGACCGCCCGCGCAGCCTGGCGGTGCGTCATGTCGACGCGGGCTCGTGCAACGGCTGCGAGCACGAGCTGACGTTCGCCTCCGGCCCGCACTACGACCTGCAGCGATTTGGATTCAGCATCGTCGCCTCGCCGCGGCATGCCGACGTGCTACTCGTCACAGGCGTCGTCACGACACGCATGCACGCACCGCTCCTCGCCGCCTACAACGCGATGCCCGAGCCGCGCCGGGTCGTCGCGTTCGGCGACTGCGCCCTCGGCTGTGGTGTCCTCGGCCTCACCTCGGAGCTCGTCGGCCCCGTCGAGGACGTGCTGCCCGTCGACCTGCGAGTGCCGGGCTGCCCGCCAACCCCGGCTGCGATCGCCGCCGCGCTGGTCGAGCTCGCCGGCTGACGGGAGCCGGCCGGCTAGTCGTTGAGCTGAGCCAGGCGGCGGGCGACCCGCGCCGCGGCCGCCGCAAGCTCGGCGGCCGCCTCCGCATCGCCCGACACGGCCGAGCGAAGCTGCGCACGGACATCACCGGCAAGGGCGACGAGCTCGTCGGCGCACACCGCCATCTCCTCCGGCACCGCGACGATGCGCGCCCGCGTCTCGGGGGTTCGCTCGACCATGAACGCCGTGTAGGCGGCCGAGTCCTCGTCGGCGAGCTCGACGAGCCGCGCCCCGAGCGCCCGGGCGCGCGCAACCGCCGCGTCGTCCTCGGCGAAGCGGCCGGCGAGCTCGACGAGCGCGGCCGCGAGCGCGGCGGTGAGCGCGGTGGCGGCGCCGCTCGCGGGAGCGGGCGTCCGCTCCCCGAGCGCCGTCAGCAGCTCAGTGACTCGCAGCTCGCTCAGCGTCATGGCGATAGAACCCGGCGTCGGAAGGCGGAAGCGGTGTGACGCCGCGGATCAGGTCGGCCGCTTTCTCGGCAACCATCATCACCGGCGCGTAGATGTTGCCGTTGGTGACGTTCGGGAAGACGCTCGCGTCGACGACACGCAGGCCGTCGATACCGTGCACACGCATCGTCGACGGGTCCACGACCGCAAGCTCGTCCGTGCCCATACGGCAGGTACACGACGGATGGAGCGCCGTCTCGGCATCCCGGCGCACCCAGTCGAGAATCTCCTCGTCGCTCTCGACGCCGGGGCCGGGCGAGAGCTCGCCGCCGTTGAACGGCTCGAACGCGGGCTGCGAGAGGATCTCGCGTGCGGCCCGCACGCACTCCACCCACTCGCGCCGGTCCTGCCCGGTCGAGAGGTAGTTGAAGCGCAGCGCCGGGTGCACGCGCGGATCGGTGGAGGTGATCTTCAGCGACCCGCGCGCATCGGAGTACATCGGCCCGACGTGCAGCTGGTAGCCGTGCCCCTGCGGCGCGGTGCCGTCGTAGCGCACGGCGATCGGCAGGAAGTGGAACATCACATTCGGATAGGCGACCTCGTCGTTCGACCGGATGAACCCGCCGGCCTCGAAGTGGTTCGTCGCGCCGGGGCCCGACTTGAAGAGCAGCCACCTCAACCCGACGAGCGGCCGGTTGCGCCACTTGTAGGCCGGGGCGACCGTCACCGGCTGCTTCGACGCGCACTGGACGTACACCTCGAGATGGTCCTGCAGGTTCTCGCCGACACCAGGCACATCGTGCACGACATCAACGCCCAGGGCCTCGAGCTCGGCGGCGTTGCCGACGCCTGAGAGCTGCAGCAACTGCGGCGAGTTGATCGCGCCGCCGCAGAGGATCACCTCACCCGCGCGAATCGTCTCGCCGCCGACCTGCACACCGACGGCGCGCGTTCCCTCGAAGACGACACGCTCGACGAAGGTGCGCGTGCGCACCTCGAGGTTCGGGCGCCCCAGTGCAGGATGGAGGTAGGCACGGGCAGCACTCAGACGCCGGCCGTGGCGGATGTTGCGGTCGAACTTCGCAAAGCCCTCTTGCCGGTAGCCGTTCACGTCGCCGGTGAGCGCGTAGCCCGCCTCCTGCACAGCGCCGAAGAACGCCCGGAACAGCGGCCCGGCCGCGGGGCCGCGCTCGAGCACGAGCGGACCGTCTCCGCCCCGCCAGTCATCGGCGCCCGCGAGACAGGTCTCCATGCGCTTGAAGTACGGCAGGCAGTGGGCATAGTCCCACCCCTCGAGGTCCCAGCGCTCGTAGTCGAGCGGGTTGCCGCGCTGGAAGATCATCCCGTTGATCGAGCTCGAACCGCCGAGCACCTTGCCGCGGGCGTGGTAGACCCGCCGGCCGTGGAGCTCGGGCTCCGGCTCGGACTCGTACTTCCAGTCGTAGAAGCGGTTGCCGATCGGGAACGAGAGCGCGGCGGGCATGTGGATGTAGAGGTCCCAGAGCGAGTCGGGCCGCCCCGCCTCGAGCACGAGCACGCGCGTCGCGGCGTCTTCCGTCAGCCGTGCCGCGAGCGCGCACCCGGCCGACCCGCCACCGACGATCACGTAGTCGAAGCTCACGCGACGACGATCGTCTGCAACTCGGTGAACGACTCCATCGGTGCCGTCCCGCCGACGCGGCCGATGCCGCTCGCCGTTCCGGAGCGCCCGCCGAAGGGCAGGTGCGACTCCCAGTAGTTCGACGAGTCGTTGATGTTGACCCAACCCGTCCGCACCTCGTCGGCGTAGCGAAGCCCTTGGGCGAGGTCGCGCGTGAAGATCGCCGACAGCAGGCCGTACGGCGACGCGTTCGCGAGCCGGATCGCCTCGTCGAGCGAGTCGATCGTGACGACCGGAGCGACCGGCCCGAACGTCTCCTCCCTGGCGACGAGCGCGTCGGCGGGAACGCCGTCGAGGACCGTCGGCTGCCAGTAGAGATCGGTCGGGAAGCCGGCGGCGCGCGCACCGCCGTGCACGAGCGTCGCGCCGCGCTGGAGCGCGTCCGCGACGTGCTCGTCCATCTTCTCGGCGACGCCGTGGTTGTTGAGCGGGCCCATCGTCGTGCCCTCGGCGAACGGGTCGCCGAGCACGACGCGCTCCGACACGAGCCGCGCGAGCCGCGCGACGAACTCGTCACGGACCGAGCGGTGCACGAGCAGCCGCTCGCCGGCCGTGCAGCTCTGCCCGGCGCACAGGAAGCACGCGGTGACAGCCGCCTCGACTGCAAGGTCGAGATCGGCGTCGTCCATGACGACGACCGGGCCGTTGCCGCCGAGCTCGAGCACCGCCGCCTTGCCGGCGGCGGCCTCGGCGACCTTTCGCCCGGTCTCGGTCGAGCCGATGAAGCCGATCCCGTGCGTGCCCGGATTGCGCGCGAGCTCGTCGCCGACGACCGAACCGGGGCCGGTGACCAGGTTGAACACCCCGGGCGGCAGGTCGGCCTCGACGACGCACTCCGCGAGCGCGACCGCGGCGACCGCGGTCGACGACGCCGGCGTCCAGACGACGGTGTTGCCGGAAGCGAGCGCGGGCGCGACCAGCTCGGCGGGCATCGTGTACGGCCAGTTCCAGGGTGTGATCACACCGATCACCCCGCGCGGGCGGCGCACGAGCAACACACGCTTGCCGGGCGTGAACGAGTTGGCCAGCCGGCCCTCGAGCCGCTTGCCGTCCTCGGCGGCGTTCCGCCAGTACTGCACGAGCTCTTCGACCTCGTCGCGCGACTCGTGCAGAGGCTTCCCCTGGTCGAGCGTCAGCGTGCGTGCGAGCTCGTCGCGGCGGCGCTCGACGGCGTCGGCCACGCGATGCATCGCCGCCGCACGCTCAAACGCCGTCGACCTCGCCCACACGTCGGACGCGCGGTTCGCGGCGTCGATCGCCCGACGCGTGTCCTCGCGCGTCCCCTGCGGGACGTCGGCGATCGTCTCGCCCGTCGCGGGCGAGACGGCCCTGAACGTCTCACCACTCTGCGAGCCCGTCCAGGCGCCGTCGACGAACATCTCAGCTTTAGTCGCCAAGCTCGGTCCTCCGCCGGTCGACGTAGGCCTTGAGCTCGTCCTTCAACCCCTGTTCGAGCGCCGGCTCCTCGTACTCCTCGATCGTCTTGTGCCAGACATCCGACGCACGCGCGGCCGCATCCTTGCCTCCCAGGCGCGACCAGCGCTCGTAGTTCTCGGTCGACGAGAGCAACGGGCGGTAGAAGCACTCGCGGAAACGCTCGAGGGTGTGCGCAGCGCCGAGGAAGTGACCGCCCTGGCCCACCTCCTGGTGGGCGCTGTAGGCCAGCGTCTCCTCGTTGATCTGCAGCGGCTCGAAGACGTGGTGCAGCATCCGCAGCAGCTCCACGTCGACGACGAACTTCTCGTAGCACGAGACGAGCCCCGACTCCAGCCAGCCCGCCGAGTGCATGACGAAGTTCGTGCCGGCGAGGAACGTCGGCCACAGCGTCATCGCCGCCTCGTAGGACGCCTGCGCGTCGACGGTCTGCGACGAGGTCAGCGCCCCGCCGCCGCGGAACGGCAGGCCGTAGCGACGCGCGATCTGCCCCGTGCACAGAAGGCCGACGGCGGACTCCGGCGTGCCGAAGCTCGGCGAGCCCGACTGCATGTCGGTGTTCGAGAGGAACGAGCCGAACACGACGGGCGACCCGGGGTTGATCGTCTGTACGAGCGCGATCCCCGCGAGCGCCTCCGCGACCTGCTGGGCGAGCGCCGAGGCGACCGACACCGGCGACATCGCGCCCATCAGGAGGAACGGCGTGATCACGAGCGCCTGCCGGGCCCGCGCATACTCGAGGAGCGCCGAGAGCATGCGGTCGTCGTAGCGCAGCGGCGAGTTGACGTTGATCAGCGAGATGATCGCCGGGGTCTCGAGGAGCGACTCGCGCCCGAACACCAGCTCCGCCATCGCGATCGTGTCGAGCGCGTTCGGGCCCGAGGTGACGGAGCCCATGAACGGCTTGTCCGACAGCGTCATCAGCGCGTAGACCATGTCGAGGTGGCGCGAGTCGAGCGGCTTGTCGTTCGGCTCGCAGATCGTGCCGCCGGGCGTGTCGAGCTGCGGAAACGCTTGCGCAAGTCGCACGAGGTTCTCGAAGTCGGCGTACGTCGCCTCGCGCCGCTCGATGCCCTCGCGCACGAACGGGCAGCCGTAGACGGCGCCGAAGGCCATGTGCTTGCCGCCGACGTGAATCGAGTGCGCCGGGTTGCGTGCCTGCAGGTCGAACTCGCGTGGCGCCTTGGCGACCTGCTCGAGAATCCAGTCCGGGTCGAACTTCACGAGCTGGCCCTCGATCGTCTGCCCTGCGGCTTCGAACGCGGCAATCGCCTCGTCGTGCAGGAAGTCGATGCCGAGCTCGGAGACGATGCGGCGCCAGCCGCGGTCGAGCTCCTGCATCGACGCCTCGTCGAGGATCTCGTACCGCGGCAGTTCGTTGATCAGCATGGGGTCACCCAGTCTCCTGAAGTAGCCGTTCGAGGGCGGATTCGAGGCCGGTCTCGCCGGTCTCGCGGATCTCGAGCGGCAGGCCGAGCCGCTGCGCGGCGGCCTCCGCCTGCGCGTGCAGGTCGGGCGTCGGCGACTGCGCAAGCCACACGACACGCTCGTAGTTGCCGAAGTAGTCGTCGCGCAACTCGGGGTGGCGGTCGAGTCCGAGCCCGCGCCACACCACCCGGTCGAACGAGCGCACGAGGAAGTCGGTCAGGTAGTAGGTGCCGAGCTCATGCTCCATCCCGCCGAACAGCTGGTAGCAGTCGGCGCCCGGCAGGCGCGGCAGGTCGTCGAGCGCGCCGCGTGTGCCGCAGTCGGCGTAGGCGACGACGTCGCCGCCGGCCGCGTCGACGGCGGCGCGGATGCGCTCGGGGCGGTTGTGCAGCTCGGGCGGCAGCGGGCGCACCTCGACGTCCCAGCCGCGCCGCTTCGCGATCCGGTCGATGTGCAGCGCCAAGGCGCCACAGGAAACGATGACGGTGCTCATCCCGGAAACTTCAACTCGTCGATGAACAGGTCATTGAAGTCGGTGCGGCCCGACAGCTCGACGTAGTCGACCTCGTCGAGCACCGCGAGCGCCGCCGCGCGCTCGGTCACCGACAGGGCGGCGATCTTCGCGCCCTCGCCCGCCACGTTCCCCGCGGCGACGATACGCGTCAGCGGCAGCTTCGGCACCAGCCCGATCCGCACCGCGCTCGCCGCCGTGAGGTACGAGCCGAACGAGCCTCCGAGCAGCACCTGCGAGATCTCGGACGGCTCGATCCCCATGTCCTTGCAGAGGATCGTCCAGCCCGTTGCGATCGAAGCCTTGGCGAACTGCAGCTCGCGCACGTCGCGCTGCGAGAGGAAGATGTCGTCGGTGAGGTGGAAGACGTTCTCCTCGCCGATCTTGCCGAGATGCTCCGACGAGCCGAGGACGAAGCGTCCGGAGCGGTCGAGAATGCCTGCGCCGACGAGCTCCGAGACGGCGTCGACGAGGCCGGAGCCGCAGAGCCCGACCGCCTCGACGTCACCGATCACCGTCAGCTGCACATCGCCGTCGACGATCTTCACACCCTCGATCGCACCGTCGGCGGCGCGCATGCCGCAGCGGATCTGCGCCGCCTCGAAGGCGGGCCCGGCCGGCGCGGCGGTCGCGAGCGCGCGCGCCGACGAGCCGAGCACGATCTCGGAGTTGGTTCCGACGTCGATGAAGAGGCGCACGCGCTTGTCGAGCGTCAGGCCCGTGGCGAGGATGCCGGCCACGATGTCGGGCCCGACGTACGCGCCGAGCGCCGGGAACAGCACCGCGGGCGCCCGCTCGTGCACGCGCACACCGAAGTCGAGGGCGGTCGCATCGGGCAGCTGCCGCGCCGCGATCGTGAACGGCGCCATCGAAAGCGGCTCGGGGTCGATCCCGAGGGCGAGCTGGATCATCGTGACGTTGCCGGCCACAACGATCTCGTAGACCTCTGCCGGCGCAATGCCGGCCTCGTCGCACACCTCGGCCGTGAGCAGTTCCAGCGTCTCGTGCGCCTTCCCCCGGAGCTCGTCGAGCGCGCCCGCGTCGAGCATGGTCGCGCTGATGCGCGAGATCACATCGGCCCCGAACGGCTGCTGCGCGTTCAGCACCGAGCGCACCGCCACCGGCTGGCCGGTCTCGAGGTCGAGCAGCGTCGCGACGACGGTGGTGGTGCCGAGGTCGAACGCGATCGCGTGACGCCGTGCGCTCGTGTCGCCCGCCTCGACGTCGAGCAGCAGGTCGTCGACGAGCACCGCCGTCACCTGCCAGTTCGACTCGCGCAGCGTCTTGCCGAGCCCCCGCACGACCTGAAGCGGCACACGTAGCTCGACATCGTCCATCGCCGCGAGCACGCGTTCGAGGTCGGACGTCTGGTCCTCCAGCGTCGGCTCCGTCAGCTCGAGGTAGCGCTTCTGTACCGCGGGCCGCAGGATCACGTGCCGGCCGACGCCTGCAAGCGCAGCCTTGGGGCGCGTCTGCAGCAGCGGCACCTCGACGACGAGGTCCTCGGCCGCCTGCGCGCGGCAGGCGAGCCGCCACCCCGCCCTGAGCTCGTCGGGCGAGAACGCGCGCGGGTCGACGGAGGAGACCTCCTGCCTGCCCGAGGCGACACGCACCTTGCACTTCTTGCAGGTGCCGTGCCCGCCGCAGGTCGAGTCGATCGCGACGCCGTTCCAGCTCGCGCAGTCGAAGAGTGTCGTGCCGGCCGGCACGCGCGCCTCCTTCGCCTGCCCGTCGGCCTGCTGGAAGACGAGCCGGACGCGGTCCGGGTGGATCTCCTCGAGCACCGGCTCCGCCACGCTCATACCTCGGCAGCCGCCTTCTTCGCGCGGTACGCGGCGATCCAGGCCGCTCCCCATTCGTCGTGCCCGAGCAGGAAGTCGGTTGCGCGCACCGCTTCCACGATCTCCTGCGAGCGCGCATCCATGATCGCGCTCGTCAGGCCGTGACTCGAGGCGAGCGCGAGAAAGGCCGCGCCGAGCGTCTCCCGGCCGGGCAGCCCGAACGACGTGTTCGAGGCGCCACAGGTCATGTTGACACCGAGCTCCTCGCGGATCAGCTTCACCGTCTCGATGAACAGCGTCACGGCGCGCGGCTCGGCGCCGACCGGCATCGCCAGCGGGTCGATCAGCACATCCCTGGGCGGAATGCCGAAGTCGCCGGCGACCGATACGATCTTCCTCGCCACCTCGAGACGCCGCTGCGGCTCCATCGGGATCTCGTCGTCGTTCGCGAGGCCGATCACGGCGGCGCCGTACTTGGCGACGATCGGCAGGATCGCCTCGAGCCGTTCGTCCTCACCGGTGACCGAGTTGACGAGCGCCTTGCCCTGGTAGGCACCGAGACCCGCCTCGAGCGCCTCGATCACCGACGAGTCGATGCAGAGCGGCAGCTCGGTGAGGCCCTGGACGAACGGCACCGCCCGGCGCATCAGCTCGATCTCGTCCGCGAGCGGGTCGCCGACGTTCACGTCGAGCATGTCGGCGCCGCCCGCCACCTGCTGGGCGACGTCCACCTCGATGCGCGAGAGGTCGCCCCGCTGCAACTCGGCCTGAAACGCCTTGCGACCCGTCGGGTTGATCCGCTCACCGATCACGCAGAACGGACGGCTCGCTCCGATGACGACGGTCCTCGACGGCGACTCGAGGATGGTCTCCAGAGAGCTCATAGGGCAACCTTCGGCTGCCCTATGAGTCTCCGCTCCGGCGCCGGCCAAGCCGGCGCCTCCGCTACCTGTGAGCCTCCGTCGAGCCTACGGCTCATGCCGGCACGGCCGAGCGGCGCTGCGCGATCAGGTCCTTGGCGAGCCGGACGGCAGTCGAAGCGTCGGCGGCGTATCCGTCGGCGCCGACGGCGTCGGCGTACTCCTGCGTGACGGGCGCGCCGCCGACCATCACGATCACCTCGTTGCGAATGCCGGCCTTCTCGAGCGCGTTGATGTTCGCTTTGAACATCGGCATCGTCGTCGTGAGGAATGCCGAGAAGCCGACAACGTCCGGCTTGTGCTCCTGCACCTGCTGCACGAACACCTCGGGCGCGACGTTGACACCGAGGTCGTACACGGTGAACCCGGCGCCCTCGAGCATGATGTTGACGAGGTTCTTGCCGATGTCGTGCACGTCGCCCTTGACGGTGCCCATGACGTACGTGCCGATCGGCTTCGCACCGGTTTCGGCGAGGAGGGGCCGGAGGATGTCGAGCGCGCCCTGCATGGCACGTGCGGCGATCAGCATTTCGGGGACGAAGTAGTCGCCGCGCTCGAACCGGGCGCCGACCTCCTCCAGAGACGGGATCAGCGCGTCGTAGAGAATCGACTCCGGCCCGAGGCCGTCGGCGAGCCCCCGGTTGACGAGGTCGCGGACCTCGGGTGCGTTCCCGATCAGAGTCTCGTCGTAGAGGGCCTGCAGGATCTCTTCGTGGGTCATGCGACACCTCGCTGGTCGTGGTTTCCGAGCCGGATCGAGAGCAGCCGCGCCTGTTCCAGCAGCGGGGGCAGGAGCTCGGCGATGCGGTCGTGGGTGAGCCGGATCGTCGGCCCGGAGATGGAGAGCGCAGCGACGGCGAGGCCGTCGGCGCCGATGATCGGTGCAGCGAGCGCGGAGAGGCCGCGCTCGAGCTCGTCGACGGCAACGGCGTAGCCCTGGGCGCGGATCTCGCGGGCGTCGGACGGGCGCGCCGGCCCGAACGCGCGCAGCACCTTGCCGTTCGCAGTCGTTTCGTAGGGAACGCGTCTTCCGACCCAGTTCGTGCCGCCGACGAAGTGGCGCGAGTCCTCCTGCGCCAGGTGCTCGACACCGAGCGGCGTCGCGACGCCGAGGTTGATCGTCTCGCCCGAGAGCTCCGACAGCAGGCGGAGCACCGGGAGCGCGTGCTCGACGAGGCTCGTGCCGAGGTCGCGATGGGCGAAGCGGAGCAGCACCGGCCCCGGGGCGATGCGACGGTCGCCGGCGCGCTGGACGAGGCCGCGACGCTCGAGCGCGCCGATGAGGCGCGAGGTCGTCGACTTCGGCAGGCCGGAGCTCTCCGCGAGCTCGCCGACGCCGAGCGGACGGGTCGATTCGACGACGCTGACGAGGAGCTGCGCCGCGCGGTCGATCGCCTGTGTCCCGGTCTCCGCCGCCATTCCTCCCATATGGTGGAACATGAGTTCCACCCTTGTCAAGCGGCAACCGCCCGGGTCCGTCAGGCGAGCACCAGTCCGAGGGGCAACTGCGCGAGCCGAACGAGTCGTGCGATCGCGCGGCGCCGATGGCGCCACGACTGCCGCTGTCAGTAGCCTCCGGGCGGGATGCAGGTGTGAACCGCGCCGGGGCTGAGCCGCCGCCGGCGGCGCCCAGGGCGTCGCTCTCTCGCTGGGTGGCCGTGGTTGCCGGGCTTCAGGCCGCGGTGCTGGTCGCGACGAGCACGCGGTACGGCTACCACGGCGACGAGTTCTATTTCATCGTCGCCGGGTCGCATCCGGCCCTCGGCTATCCCGACCAGCCGCCCCTCGTGCCGCTTCTGAGCTGGCTCATGCACAACTTGGCGCCGGGGTCGCCGCTGGTGCTGCGACTGCCGTCGGCAATCGTGGGAGCAACGACGACGCTGCTGGCGGCCCTCGTCGCGCGCGAGATCGGCGGCACGCGGCGGGCGCAGCTCATCGCGGCAGCGTGCACGGCGGTATCGGGCTTCGCGCTCGCAGCCAGCCACCTCACGAGCACGACGACCTTCGACCTGCTCAGCACGACCGTGTTCCTGTGGCTCGTGGTTCGAGCGCTCGTACGGCGAAGCGGTGCTTCGCTGCTTGCCGCCGGCCTGGTCGTCGGGATCGGTTTCGAAGCGAAGCCACAGGTGGGGATCGTCGCGGTCGCCGCAGTTGCTGCGCTCGCCGCGGTCGGGCCGCGCTGGCCGCTGCGAAGCTGGTGGACGGCGGGCGGTGCGCTCGCCGCGGTGCTCCTCGCCACGCCGTACCTCGTCTGGCAGCAGCAGCACGGCTGGCCGCAGGTGACGGTCGCCCGGAACATCGCCGGGCAGGCAGAGGGTGGACGGGCGGGCTTCATCCCCTTCCAGCTGGTGATGGTCAGCCCCTTCCTGGTCCCGGTCTGGATCGCCGGGCTGCTCGCGCCATTTCGGCGCGCGGCGACACGCTCGCTTCGCTTCCTCCCGCTGACCTACGTCGCGTTGGCGCTCGTCTATCTCGTCGGTGACGGCAAGGCGTACTACCTCGCCGGCCTCTACCCGGCGCTCCTGGGGCTCGGCGCGCTCCCCACCGCCGAGTGGACGCTACGCAGACGCTTCAACCTCCGCGTCCTCATCGTCGCGATCGTGTTCGCCGCCGCAATCAACGGATTCATCGCCCTGCCGCTCCTGCCGGAGAAGTCGCTGCAGGGCAGCGCCGTCATGGCGCTCAACCCCGACCAGGGGGAAACGGTCGGCTGGCCTCGCTTCATCGACTCCATCGCCACTGCCTGGCACGCGATCCCGGCAGGCGAACGCACCCACACGGCGATCTTCGCCTACAGCTACGCCGAAGCCGGAGCGATCGACGTCCTCGGACACCCGCAAGGGCTCCCGAGCGCCTACAGCGGCCACAACGGCTTCAGCGAATGGGGCCGACCACCTGCCCAGGACACCCACGCGCTGCTCCTCGGTTACAACGGCACGACCGACGCAGCACCCTATTTCCAGCACTGCCAGACCCTCGCCACAATCAACAACGGCGTCGGCCTCAACAACAACCAGCAGGGGCTCCCGGTGCTGCTCTGCCGGCCCACGGCCCCCTGGGCAACCATCTGGCCGCACCTCATCCACTACAACTGAGCCCGCCACCTCCCCTCGCGCGGCCCCACCCCTCGCGACAGCGATCGGCCGCAGTCGAGCGGTCAGAGACAGGGATCGACGCCGGCTACCTCACGGGCGTTGCGGTCCTCGTTCCCGGCCGCGTCACGGGCCCGCACGACGAAGTAAGCACTCGCGTGCGAGGGCAGTCCCGGGGTGCGAAAGCGAGTCGCGCCGGGCTGTGTCGTCCAGGTAGGTCGCGAGAAGTCCTCGCCGCCGGCCCGGCTTGCGAAGTAGACGTCGTAGACGATTCCGGCAGCGGGTGTCCGGTTGTCGCTCGCGGGTTGCCAGCTCAGCAAGAACGGTGTCGTCTCACCGGGCCGCTGAGGTCCGGGAGTACAGGCAACAGCACGTTCGACCCCAGCGAACTGCGGCGGCGTCGCGTCACCGTCCGGAGAGGTACGACGGACGACCAACGAGAAGCGGCCGATCGTCCGGATGCGAACGTAGGTCGGACAAGGCGTGCCGGGCGGGCAAACGACCGTTTGCAGCTCGAGCAGTTGTCCCCGAAACGCACCCACACACCAGCGTCCTCCGAACACAACCGGGTCGAGACGAACGCGCATCGCCTGGCCCCTCCGCGCGGAGGGCACAAATTGAGTCGCCCGGCCGAGACACCGGCCAGCTGCCGCAGTCGTCTCGATGCTGAGCTCCTCACGGAGGCGCATCGAACCAATCACACCCGTCCGCGCCGGTGCGAGGAACGACACCACGAACGCCGTTCCCGGCCCGCCGGCCGCCGGCGCCACGTGAACAGCGACACCGACCGCGCCCGAGCCGGGCGAAGCGGCCACGAGAGCCACAGCCGTGATCACCAAGGCCGCCGAGCGGCCCGAGAGACGACCGACCACCCTCTCACCGTACTCCCAGCGACGCAGCTCCGAACCCCAATCACATCGGCGCGAGTGCCTGCCCCGACTATGCGTTGAACAAGTTCGATTCATCCGACGAAGCTCGGGCGGGTGACGGTGGCCGGCAAGCTGTCGAGCGACTTGCACCCGAAGACTCAGGCGAGCATCCTTGGACAGGCGGGACTGAAACGATGATGACCGACTACACCGATCTCGCAACGCGCTATCTCGTACTCATCGAAGGCGGACCACCGTCGAACTACTCTGCCTGGTCGCCCGACCTTCCCGGCTGCGCCGCCACGGCGACACCCTTGAACAGGCGGAGCAGGAGCTGCGGGCGGCGATCGCGCTCCACCTCGAAGGATTGGAAGAGGACGGCCAGGCAATCCCGGACCCGTCAGGCCCAGGGGTCTACGTCGAACGGACGACACGAACTGCCGCATAGACACTGTCGCCCTGGTCAGCGTCTTTGACCAGTGCGCCGCAGACTCATCGGGTCGCCCGTGACGACCACGTGGTTCGGATGACGACCGGCTGGGAGCATGGTCGGACGGGCCCGAGCCCGACCGGCACGGTCATTCCTCCATCGACTCGACGAGCAGCGTCGAGACGTCCACGACGCGCAGCTGCTTGCCCAGCGAGCGGACGCCGTCGTCGAGCATCACCGTGCAGAACGGGCAGGCAACCGCGAGCGTCTCGGCGCCGGTCTCGACCGCCTCGCGCACACGCTCCTCGTTGATCGGCGTGCCGCGCTCTTCCATCCACATGTGCGCGCCGCCCGCGCCGCAGCAGAAGGTCCGCTCGCGGTTGCGCGCCATCTCGACCGGCTTGCCCACAGCCGCGACGAGCTCGCGCGGTTCGTCGCGCACGTCGTTGTGGCGTGCGAGATAGCAGGAGTCGTGGTAGGTGATCTCGGTCTCCCCCGCCTTCGGCTGCAGCCTGCCCTCCCGCACGAGCTCCGCGAGCAGCTCGGTGTGGTGCATCACCTCGTAGCGGCCGCCGAAGTCGGGGTACTCGTTGCCGAGCGAGTTGAGGCAGTGCGGGCAACTCGCGACGATCTTCGTCACGCCGGCGTCGTTGAGCGTCGCGACGTTCTGCTCCGCGTACGACTGGAACACGTACTCGTTGCCCATCCGCCGGGCCGGGTCGCCGGTGCACGCCTCGCGTGCACCGAGGATCGCGAAGTCGACGCCCGCCATCTGCAGCAGCTTGACGGTCGACTCGGCGGCGGTGCGCGCCCGCTCGTCGTACGCTGCGGCGCAACCGACCCAGTAGAGGATCTCCGGCGCGGGCTCTCCCTCCTCGACGATGCGCACGCCGAGCTCCTCCGCCCACGACGCGCGGTCGCCCTGCGGCTTGCCCCAGGGGTTGCCGACCCGCTCGACGTCGCGCAGCATCGACTCCGCCTCCTGCGGGAAGCTCGACTCCAGCATCACGAGGTTGCGGCGCAGGTCGACGATGTGGTCGACGTGCTCGATCGAAACAGGGCACTCGTGGACGCACGCGCCGCAGGTGACGCAGTCCCACACCATCTCCTCGGGCACACCGTTGCCGACGATCGGCTGCAGCTCGCCTCCCGCGAGGAGGTTCGCGCTCTCGGCGAACAACTGGTCGCGGATGCCCATGATCAGGAGCTTCGGCGAGAGCGTCTTGCCCGTCGCGTACGCGGGGCAGACGTCCTGGCAGCGGCCGCACTCGGTGCACGAGAACGTGTCGACCATTTCCTTCCAGGTCAGGTCGCCGACGGTGCCGACGCCGAAGCGGAGCTCGTCGTCGGGCACGTCGAAGCGAAGCGGCTCGAGCCTGCCGCGCCGGCGCGTGCGTCCGAAGAACACATTGAACGCCGCGGTCGCGATGTGCAGGTGCTTCGAGTACGGCACGTAGACGAGGAACGACAGGATGACCGCGAGGTGCGCCCACACGAACACACGCTCGAGGACGCGCGGAGCGGGAATCGCGCCCGAGACCCAGTTCGAGAAGAACGAGGCATGCGCGGGCCACTCGTTCAGGCCCGCCGCGATCCGCGAGGCGTGCCAGCCGACGAGCGTGACGACGACGAGCGCGATCAGCGCGAGGATCAGGTCGGCCTCGCCCATGTGCGAGCCCGCAAAGCGCGCGGGCCGCACGACCTTGCGAATCCAGAGTGCGGTGAGGACACCGGCAGCGACGGCGAGCGCGAAGACGTCGACGAGCGCCATGAACCAGCCCTGCGCCCCGAGCCACGGGATCGACCACCCGCGGTCGATCGCCGAGACCCCCGCCATCACGATCGTCGGAAACAGAACGAGGAAGCCCCAGAAGATCGCGGCGTGCGCGGCGCCGGGCAGCAACCGCTGGAAGAGCTTGCGCTGGCCGAGCACGATCAGCGCTTCGTTTCTGACGCGGCCCGGCAGGTCGTCGAACCGCTCGACCGGCTTCGCGGCGCGCACGAGCCGTACGAGCAGTAGCGCACGCCGCGTCGAGAGCACACCCGCAACGGCGAGCGCCGCCGCGAGCGCGAGCGCGCCGGCAATGGGCGTAGGCTCGACGGAGCCCATCAAAGAGCGCAGGTGCCGGCTTGGCCGGCACCGGAGCGGGGAACGGTAGCTATGCCCCTCGAACCTTCCTGAGCTCGGCCGAGATCGCGGGCACGACCTCGTGCAGGTCGCCGATCACCGCGTAGTCGGCGTGCGCGAAGATCGTCGCCTCGGGATCGTCGTTGATCGCGAGGATCGCCTTCGCGCCCTTGCACCCGGCTATGTGCTGGGTGGCGCCGCTGATCCCGCACGCGACGTACAGATCGGGCGACACCTTGGTGCCCGTCTGGCCGACCTGATCTGCGTGCGGGCGCCAGCCGGCGCTCGTCACGACGCGCGAGCAGCCGACTGCGCCTTCGAGCAGCCCGGCCAGCTCCTCGAGGATCGTGAAGCCCTCGGCCGAGCCGACGCCTCGCCCACCCGAGACGACGACCTTCGCGTCGGCGAGCGAGATCCCGCCCGTGGAGCTCGAAACGGTCTCGACGACCTGCACGGCGCCCGTGAGGCCGGGTCGGAGCGTCTCGGCTTGTAACAGACTGTTACGAGCTTCGAAGGCGAACGGCGCCGCGGTGAAGAGCTTGAGATCGGCATGGACGCGACTCTCCTCGAGCAGCGAGCCGCCCCAGCGCTGGCGCGTCAGGTCGGCGCCACGCACCTCGGTCACGTTCGCCGCCAGCGGGAGGTCGAGCCGCGCTGCGACGTGCGCGAGCACCTCGTTGCCGCGGTCGGAGCCCGGGCCCACGATCGCGTCGACCCCGCCGGCTCGGTCGACGATCGCCGCAGCCCACGCAGCCGGCGCGTACGGGCCGTCGAACTGGACGGCGTGCAGCTCGCCGCCGAGCGAGCGCGCAAGCGTCACCGCCTGCAGCGAGAGCTCGTCGCCCGGCTCGACGAACACCACGACGTTCATGCCACGCCCAGCTTCTGCATGACCTCGACCACGGCGGGCGCCGCGCCGGGGCCGTGGCCGAGGATCTCCGCCTGCTTGCCCTGCCCCTCGGGCACGACGAGGCGGAGCTTCTCCAACTTCGAGGCGGGGCGGTCGACCGGCCGCGCGTCGACCGGCTTGCGGTTCGCCCGCAGCTTGGCCGGCACTGACGGGTAGCGCGGGAGGTTCAGCCCCTCCTTCACCGTCACGACCGCGGGCAGCGCAACGTCGTAGACGTCGCGGCCGGCGGCGACTTCCTGCTCGCAGCGCGCCCGGCCGCCGGCGACCGCCAAGCCCTTCAACCCGGTCACGACCGGCAGGCCGAGTGCGTAGGCGACGCGGATGCCGACCTGATAGTTGCCGGCGTCGGCGGACTCGTTGCCGAACACGATCAGGTCGAACGGCTCCTCACCGCGAATCGCCTCGACCAGCGCGCCGGCGGTCGCCTGCGCATCCCACTCCTCGTCGCTCACGAGGTGAATCGCGCGTTCGGCGCCGAGCGCCATGCACTCGCGCAGCTGCTCCTCCGCCTCGGCCGGGCCGAGCGTGAGCACGACGACCTCGCCCGCTTGAGCCTCGACGATGCGCACCGCCTCCTCGACGCCGCACTCCTCGTGCGGCGAGATCGTGAAGCCGAGGTGCTTGGTCTCGATCGCCTGCTCGTCCGCGGTCAACACCATCTTCCCGCCGGTGATCGGCACCCGCTTCACGCAGACGAGAATCCTCACGCCCCTGGTCGCCTCTCGCTCACGCCTTGACCCTCGAGTTGTCGGGGTCGAAGACCGGCGTCGAGTCGGCGCAGACGACGGTCACGGGGTAGCGCTCGCCGAGGTACTCGACGAGCAGCTCACTGCCCACCGTCGCGTGCTCGGTCGGCAGGTAGGAGAGCAGGATGTGCTTGCCGATCGACGGCCCGGCGCCGGCGCTCGTCACGTACGAGCGCCGGCCCTGCGCGTCGACGAGCGGCTTGCCGTCCTTGCTCAACACCGGTTCGCGACCGAGCGGGTAGCGCTTCGTGCCGTCGGACGAGGTGTGGTCGTCGACCGTGAGCGTGCAGAGCACGGCGACAGGGTCGGACTCGCGGTCTGCAACGTGCGCCGCCTTGCCCACGAAGTCCTGCGCCTTGACCTTGCCCCACGCCATGCCCGCCTCGACGACGTCGAAGTCGGCGTCGAGCTCGGCGCCGAATGCCCGGTAGCACTTCTCGAGCCGGCCGGTGGTGCCGTACACCCCGATCCCGGCCGGCACGATGCCGTGCGGCTCACCCGCCTCCGCCACGAGATCCCAGAGCTTCGCGCCCTGCTCCATCGGCACATAGAGCTCCCAGCCGAGCTCACCGACGTACGAGATACGCGAGGCGAGCACGCGCAGCGAGTCGATCTCGATCGTGCGGCAGCTCGCGAAGGGGAACCCCTCGTTCGTGACGTCGTCCGAGGTGAGGCTCTGGAGGATGTCGCGCGCCCGCGGCCCCCACAGGCCGAGCGTCGTCCAGGCCGAGGTCAGGTCGGTGACCTGCGCGCTGCCGTCGGCCGGCAGGTGGTCGGCGTACCACTTCAGGTCGGCCATGCCGTGCGCGCCACCGGTGACGACGCGGAAGCGCTCATCGTCCAGGCGCATCAGGGTCAGGTCACTCTTGAACGTGCCGCTCGGCGAGAGCACGGGCGTGTAGACCACCTTGCCGTTCGCCACGTCCATCTGCCGCATCGAGACCTGCTGCACGGTCTCGAGCGCACCGGGGCCCGTGACGTCGAAGATGCAGAACGCCGTCAGGTCGAACATCGCGGCGCGATCTCGCATCGCGAGATGCTCGGCGTTGATGATCGGCGACCACCAGCGCGACTCCCATTCCGCCTCTCGGCGATTGACGCGGTCGCCGTACTCCTCGAGCAGCTTCTCGTTCGACTCGTACCACTGCGGACGCTCCCAGCCGGCGACCTCGAAGAAGCGAGCGCCGAGCGCCGCCTCGCGGTCGTAGTACGGCGAGAGGCGCACGTTGCGATTCGACTCCCACTGCTCGGCCGGATGCACGATCCCGTAGGTCTTGTTGAAGCCCTCAGCCGCGCGCGCCCGCACGTGCGTCTTCGAACGCTGGTGGTCGTAGAAGCGCGCGATGTCGGACGACTGCAGGTCGATCTCCGACTCGCCTCGCGTCATCCACTCGGCAAGCGCCCTACCGACGCCCGGCCCCTCCTTCACCCATACGGCGGCCGCCGACCACAGACCCTTGACCTCCGGGGTCTCACCGAGGAGCGGCAGCCCGTCGGGCGTGAGCGAGAGAAGCCCGTTGATCGCATACTTGATCCCCACCGACTCGTCGTTGAGCACGTCGGGGATCAGCTCGAGCGCGTCCTCCATCTGCTGTGCGAAATCCTTCTCCGTGAATGGGAACTCGGTGGGCGAGAGCGCGGCCTCCTCGTTCGACGGAATCTCCTCCGGGTCGTGCAGGATCGGCCGGTGAGCGTACGAGCCGATCTCAAGGCCGCTCCCGTCCTGACGCTCGTACATGTTCGTGTCCATGTCGCGAACGATCGGGAACTCGATCGTCCCTTTCGTGTCCTTGAAGTGCGGCACGGGACCCACGTCGATCATCTGATGCACCGCCGGCGTCAGCGGAATCGAGGCGCCCGCCATCCGCGCGATCTTCGGGCTCCAGACGCCGCAGCAGACGACGATCACATCGGTGGCGATATCGCCGCGCGTGGTGCGGATGCCCGTGATGCGGCCGTGCTCGACGTCGATGCCGAGCACCTCGGTGTTCGCGAACACGCCCAGGGCGCCCTTTGCCTGCGCGCGCTCGCGCATGATCGTGCCGAAGCGCAGCGAGTCGACGATCCCGACCGACTTCGTGTAGAAGCCGCCGACGATCACCGACTCGTCGATGAACGGGACGAGCTTCTTGACCTCGGCCGGCGTGACGATCGAGACGTCGTCGATCCCCCAGCACGTCGCCGACGACATGCGCCGCTGCAGTTCCTGCATCCGCTCGGCTGTGCGGGCCACCTCGATGCCGCCGCTCTCGGTGAAAACACCTTCCTCGCGGTACTGGCGCACCGAGTCGAGTGTCAGCTGCGTCATCTCCTTGGAGTGGTCGACCGGGAAGATGAAGTTCGAGGCGTGGCCGGTCGAACCGCCGGGGTTCGGCAGCGGGCCCTTGTCGAGCAGCACGAGGTCGGTCCAGCCGAGCTCGGCGAGCTGGCCGGCGAGGCTCGAGCCGACGATGCCGGCGCCGACGATGACCGCGCGCGCGGTCGAGGGGAAGGAGGGAGTCTCAGTCATGGCGCTGATATATCACGCGTCGAGCAGGACGTCACGCATTGCCCCCTCGAAGTGCTCGACGTGCGCGCGCATCAGCGCTCCTGCACGCTCCCCCTGGCCACGGGCGATCGCGTCGAGCAGCTCGTGGTGCTCGAGCACAGCCCCGCGGAGATCCTGGGTGCGGTCGAGCGCCATCATCCAGATCCGCAGGGCATGGGTGTAGTACCACTCGAGCGTCTCCTCGAGCAGCTGGTTGTGGCTCGAGCGGTAGATCGCACGGTGGATGCGCTCGTCGAGTGCGATCAGCACCCGGTCGTCGCGCCGGCGCTTGTCGCCAAGCTCGTCCAGCAGCGCGTGGATCTCAACCAGATCGGCCCGGGTGGCGCGCTCCGCCGCGAGCCGCGCAGCCTCCGGCTCGAGCACGGCCCGCACCTCGCAGAGGCGCGCGAGGTCGCGCACGTCGACCGTCGTGACGAACATGCCGCGTCGCGGATAGACCTCCACGAGGCGCTCCAGCGCAAGCCGCCGCAAGGCCTCGCGCACCGGGGTGCGCCCGATGCCGAGTCGCGCCACGAGCTCGGGCTCCCGGATTGCCGACCCCGGCGGCAGCTCCAGCGAGACGATCAGGTGGCGTAGCGCGAAATACGCGCGTTCGGCGAGCGAGGTGCCGTCGGCTGCGGCGGGTGGCGCCATGCTCCTGACGGACGTTGCCCTAGCCACGGAGATATATTAGTCGTATCCTGCGCGTCGACCCAGTCGACCGAAAGGACAAAGTTGGAAACGACGATGCCCTCGTCCCTCCAGATCGCGCAGGAGGCAACGCTCCGCCCGATCACGGAGATCGCGGCAGCCGCCGGGCTCGAGCCGGACGAGATCGATCCGTACGGCCGCTACAAGGCGAAGGTGTCGCTCGCGGTGCTCGATCGTCTTGCTGCGAAGGCCGACGGCAAGCTGATCGACGTCACGGCGATCACGCCGACCAAGGCCGGCGAGGGCAAGACGACCACCTCGGTGTCGCTGACGCAGGGCCTCGGCCACATCGGCAAGAGCGTCGCGCTCTGCCTGCGCGAGGCCTCCCTCGGACCGGTGTTCGGAATCAAGGGCGGCGCCGCCGGTGGCGGCTACACCCAGGTCGTGCCGATGGAGGACATGAACCTCCACTTCACCGGTGACATCCACGCGATCGGCGCGGCGAACAACCTGCTCGCAGCCATGCTCGAGGCGCACCTGCTGCACGGCAACAAGCTCGGCATCGATCCGCTCTCGATCAGCTGGCGTCGCTGCATCGACATCAACGACCGCGCGCTGCGCGACATCACCGTCGGCCTCGGCGGGCGCGCGAACGGCTACCCGCGGCAGACCGGCTTCGACATCACCGCTGCATCCGAGGTGATGGCGATCGCGGCCGTCGCCTCCGACCTGCACGACCTGCGCGCGCGCCTCGGGGCGATCACGGTCGGCCAGACCTGGGACGGCGAGCCCGTCACCGCGGAGCAGCTCCAGGCGGCCGGTTCGATGGCCGTGCTGCTGAAGGAGACGATCAAGCCGAACCTCGTCCAGACGCTCGAGGGGCAGCCGGCGTTCGTGCACTGCGGCCCGTTCGCGAACATTGCCCATGGCAACAACTCGGTCGTGGCCGACCGTGTCGCCCTCAAGCTCGCGGACTATGTCGTCACGGAGAGCGGCTTCGGCTCGGACATGGGCATGGAGAAGTTCTTCGACATCGTCTGCCGCCTCGGGAACCTGCGGCCCGATGCCGTGGTGCTCGTGGCAACCGTGAAGGCGCTCAAGCACCATGCCGGCGAGCCGGACGGCGGGCCCGCCGCGATCGAGACCGGCGCCCAGAACCTCGTGCGCCATCTCGGGATCGTCAAGGAGTTCGGCCTCAACGCCGTCGTCGCCGTCAACCGCTTCCCGGGCGACACCGACGACGAGATCGACCTCGTCAAGCGGATCGCGCTCGAGCACGGCGCGTACGCGTCCGAGGTCAACGACGGCTTCATGCGCGGCGGTGCGGGTGGCGCGGCCCTCGCCGAGGCGGTCGTCGCCGCGGCCGACGAGCCATCCAGCTTCGACTACCTCTACCCGCTCGACGCCCCGATCGAGGGCAAGATCGAGGCGATCGCCAAGCGAGCGTACGGCGCCGACGGGATCTCGCTCTTGCCTGCGGCGCGCGCAAAGATCAAGGCGTTCAACGACGCGGGTCTCGGCGGCCTGCCCATCTGTATGGCGAAGACGCATCTCTCGCTCTCGCACGACCCGACGCTCGCCAACGCGCCGACGGGCTTCACCGTGGGCGTCCGCGACCTGCGGGCCTACACCGGTGCCGGCTGGATCGTGGCGCTGTGCGGCGACATGCAGACGATGCCCGGTCTCGGAGCGAGCCCGGCGGCGATGAACGTCGACATCGACGAACGGGGAGAGACGATTGGCCTCTTCTGAGGCACGGGATGTGCAAGTGTCGTGCCGCGACCTCTGGAAGGTCTTCGGCCCGCACGCCGCGAGAACGATCGAGAGCGGCGACGTCCACCTCGGCCGGGCCGAGCTGATGGCTAAGACCGGCTGCACCGTCGCTGCGCGCGACGTCTCCTTCGACGTGGTGCGGGGCGAGGTCTTCGTGGTCATGGGCCTCTCGGGCAGCGGCAAGTCGACGCTCGTCCGCTGCCTGACGCGTCTGATCGAGCCGACGTCCGGCGCGGTGAGCATCTGCGGCCGCGACGTGCTCGGAGCGCAGCCGAAGGAGCTGCGCGAGGTCCGCCGCACGAAGGTGGCGATGGTCTTCCAACACTTCGGCCTGTTCCCGCACCGCACCGTGATCGACAACGTCGCCTACGGGCTCGAGGTGCAGGGCATCGATCGGCCAACGCGCTACGCGCGAGCGAGCGAGCTGCTCGAGGTCGTCGGTCTCTCGCCGGTCAAGACGTCGTATCCGGATCAGCTGAGTGGTGGGATGCAGCAGCGCGTCGGCCTCGCGCGCGCCCTCGCGGTCGATCCGGAGGTCCTCATCTTCGACGAGGCGTTCTCCGCGCTCGATCCGCTCATCCGCCGCGAGATGCAGGACGAAGTGTTGCGCCTCCAGGAGCGGCTGCAGAAGACGGTGATCTTCGTCACCCACGATCTCGACGAGGCGCTGAAGCTCGGCGACCGGATCGCGATCATGAAGGACGGTCGCTTCGTGCAGGTCGGCACACCGGCCGACATCGTCGGTACCCCCGCCGACGACTACGTGCGCGAGTTCGTTCGCGACGTCCCCCGCGGCAAGGTCCTGACCGCGGCGTACGCAACGCAGCCGCGCACGGGCGAGATGCCCGAAGAGGTGGTGCGGCACGATCAGCGTTTGAGCGAGTTGTTGCCCGTCGTCTTCGGGTCGAAAGGGCCGATCGGCGTCGTCGACGGCACCGGTGAACTGGTCGGCATCCTCGACCGCCGCATGGTGATCCACGTCCTCGCGGGCCGCGAGGGGCAGTCGGCCCCGGAAGAGCTCGCCTCGCCCGGGCAGCCGTAGCGATGTCGGCTCCACCCGCCACGCAGACCTGGCCGGTGACGCTGCGTCTCGACGGCCGGCTCGGCGGCGTCGCCCGCCGGTGGGCGCCGCCACTCGCACTCGCCATCCCGCTCTGCGTGGTCGCCGCCGCCCTCGAAGGCGTGCACAGCGGCTTTCCCTCCAACTGGCTGATCGGCGTTCCCCGCTGGTTCGACAACCTGGACAACTGGGTGACGAACAACGACAGCTCCAACTTCTTCCTGCACACGATCATCGGCGGCTTCGGAAACCTTCTGAACGGCGCGACCAACGACATCGTCAACATGCTGCATTGGCTGACGTGGGTCGGCGTGCTCGCGGTGTCGACGGCGATCGCCTGGCTCGTCGGCTCCTGGCGCACGGCGGTGTTCTCGGCACTGGTGGTGGCGTCATTCGGCGTGCTGCAGATTCCGAACGGCGGGCCGAACGGCATCTCGGAGATGTGGCCGAGCGCCATGACGACGCTTGCGCTGATGGCGGTCGCGATCGTCCTCTCGACAATCGTCGGCATCCCGCTCGGCATCGCTTCGGCCGTCTGGCCGACGGTTCACAAGCTTCTCCGGCCGCTGCTCGACCTGATGCAGATCCTGCCCGCCTTCGCGTACCTCGTACCGATCGTCGTGCTCTTCTCGATCGGCAACCCGGCGGGGATCGTGGCGACCTTCATCTACGCGGTCCCCCCGCTCGTCCGCTTCACCGAGCTCGGCATCCGCTCGGTTCGCAAGGACGTGATCGAGGCCGCCGAGTCGTTCGGCTCGACCCGCCGTCAGATCCTGCGCAACGTCCAGCTTCCGCTCGCCGCCCAGGCGATCATGCTCGGGCTCAACCAGGTGATCATGATGGCGCTCTCGATCGTCGTGATCGCCTCGCTGATCGGAGCGGGCGGCCTGGGCGACCCCGTGCTCGCCGCCCTCCAGACCCAGCAGATCGGCGAGGGCTTCATCGCCGGGCTGCTGATCGTCTTGATGGCGATGTGGCTCGACCGGACGTCGGCGGCGCTCGGCCAGCGTGGGCGCGAGCGGGCCTCTGCGCGCCGGCTGACCCGCAGGCAGCTGCTCGGCGGGTGGACCGGGCTGCTCGTGCTCGTCCTCGTCGCCCGCTACGGGCTCGGCCTCGGCGACTGGCCGTCGGGCTGGGGCTTCTCGGCGGTGGACGCCGCGAGCCGGGCGCTCAACTGGGTCACGAACGAGTTCACCGGGATCGCCGGCCCGATCTCGAGCTTTCTGACGCTCGACATCCTCAACCCCCTGCAGCGCTACCTCACCGACCTCCCCTGGTGGCTCGTCGCCGCGGTCGTCGGCACGATCGGCTGGGCCCGCGGCGGCTGGCGGCGCGGCGTCCTGCTCACGGGCTGCGTCGTGCTGCTCGGCCTGATGCAGGCCCCGGCGGGCTACACGTTCCAGGGCACGACGTCGTACAACTTCGTCGCCTGGAACGACGCGATGGAGACCTTCAGCCTCGTCATCGTCGCGCTCGCCCTCGACCTGATCGTCGGCATCCCACTCGGCATCGCGGCCTACCGGTGGCGCATCGTGGATCAGGCCCTGCGCCCGATCCTCGACACACTGCAGACGCTGCCCGCCTTCGTGTACCTCATCCCGATGGTCGCGTTGTTCGGCGTCGGCAATGTCGCCGGTGTGAGCGCCTCCCTGATCTACGCGCTGCCGGCCGCGGTGCGCGCGACGACGCTCGGCCTTCGCGCTGTCCAGCGTGACGTGCTCGAGGCGGGCCAGGCGTTCGGGTCGACGAGATGGCAGCTCCTCTTCAAGGTCGAGCTGCCGATCGCCCGGCCGTACTTGATGTTGGCCGTCAACCAGACGATTCTGCTCGTGATGGCGGAGGTGGTCGTCGCCGGGCTCGTCGGCGCCGGAGGGCTGGGCCTCGACGTGGTCACCGGCTTCTCCCGCTCCGAGGTCGGCCTCGGAGCCGCCGCAGGGCTGGCCATGGTCCTGATGGGAATCGTCCTCGACCGTCTGAGCCAGTCGAGCCCTGACCGTGCGCGCGCGGCCGCCTCGTAAAACCTCGTCGAGACAACACAGCAACACGACATGGAGGGAGCGTGACATGAACGAACGCAGGTGGATTCGACGGAGGCCGGCCCGGCTCGCCGCGGTGCTCGCGGTGGCCGGACTGATCGCCGTCGCGGTCGCGATCAGCGTGGCAAGCGCGTCGGTCTCCGGTAAAGCCGGTAAGCCGACGATCGTCCTCGCCAACAACTCGTGGGAGGGCTCGGTCGCCAACAACGTGGTGGCGCAGTATGTGATCGAGAAGAACCTCGGCTACAGCGTCAACCTGCTGACCATCGACGAGATCCCCGCCTGGCCCGCGATGGTCCAGGGAAAGGTCTCGGCCGTGATGGAGGTGTGGGGCCACTCGCCGCTCTACGCCCAGTACGTGAAGGGCAATCACAAGGTCGTCGACGCGGGCCTCGAGGGCCCGAACGGCAACATCGGCTGGTACGTGCCGACCTATCTGTTGAAGGCACACCCCGAGCTCGCGACCTGGAAGGGCGTGAAGAAGGACTGGAAGCTGTTCGTGACGCCGCAGTCGTCGCCGCAGGGCCAGTTCCTCGACGGCTCGCCGAGCTACGTCACGAACGATCAGGCGCTCGTGAAGAACCTCGGGCTCAACCTCAAGGTCGTCTTCGCGGGCACCGAGGCCGCGCAGCTGACCGAGATCGAATCGAACTACAAGGCGAAGAAGCCGGTCTTGTTCTACTGGTACACGCCTCAGTACCAGAACGCGATCTACAAGTTCTCGCAGGTCGCGTTGCCGCCCTTCTCTGCGGCGTGCGCAAAGCTGAAGCCGGCGCAGATCAACTGCTCCTATCCGCCGTACCACCTCTACAAGGTGATGGCGGCCAACCTGGCCACCCAAGCGCCGGCGGTGGCGAACTTCATCCGCCGTTTCAATTGGACGTCAGACGATCAGAACTCCGTCTCCTACAACCTGGCGGTCAAGCACATGAGCAACACCGCCGCGGCCGCGGCGTTCGTCAACTCGCACCAGGCGCTCGTCAAGTCCTGGCTCTCGAGCTCGACGGCGCCGACCAAGGTCGAACCGCCGACACCCGGCACATGAGCAACGGAAGGAGCGTGGCCCCGGCGCGGGGCCACGCTCCTTCGGTCAGCCGGCGAGCAGAGCGATCCCCGCGACGACCACGCAGGCGCCGAGGAACCGCCAGCGCGTCACGTGTTCCTTCAGCACGACCACGGCGAGCGTCGAAGCGATCACGACGCTCGTCTCGCGCACCGCTGCGACCGAAGCGGCTGACGCGCGCTCGAGCGCAGCGAGCACGAACGCGTAGGCGACGAACGTCGCGATCCCCGCGACGACGGACGCCGGGCTGATCGCGGCGCGAACGGCCGCCGCGCCCTTCATACGCGTCACGGCGCTCGCGTACGCAACGGTCGGCACCAACATCGACAGCTCGAGGTACGGAATCGGGCCGGCGTGTGCGATCCCGTGCTTGTCGATGAGCGTGTATCCCGCGATACAGGAAGCAATCGCGACCCCGAACAGGAGCGCCGACGCGTCGGCGCGACCAAGCCCGCGCACGAACAGGATGCCGAGCACGATGAGCCCGACGCCGCTGACCTGACGGGTGCTCGTCGAATGGCCGAGCGCGATCACCGAAACGGCCAGCACGAGCACCGGCGCGCCGCCGCGCGCGATCGGGTAGACCACCGAGAGCGGCGCCTTCCGGTAGGCGGTCGCGAGCAGCGTGAAATAGGCGATCTCGAACAGGCCGCTGCCGGCAAGCCAGGGCCACACGCCCGAGTCGGCCCGCCAGACGACGACGGCGACCGGGGCGAAGACGACCTCGGCCACGACGAGCGCCACCGCCGTCGCCGACTCGACGTCGGGGGAGCGCGCGAGCAGCAGGTTCCAGAGCGCATGGAAACCGGCAGCGGCCAGAGCGAAGGCAAGCGCGGTCGCCGGCATGCGCCGACGCTACGCTCACCTGCGGATGCCGGGCATCGAGGCCATCGTCTTCGACTTCAACGGGACACTGTCGGACGACGAGCCGCTGCTGGCCCGCGTCTACGCAGAGCTCTTTGCCGAGCTCGGACGGCCGATCAGCGAGACCGAGTACTACGAGCAGCTCGCCGGCCACACCGACGAGGAGATGTTCACCCGCTGGTTCGGGCACGCCGACCGCGCACTGATCGACGAACGGATCGCGCGCTACAACCGCCTTGCGGCAGACGGGTCGACGGTCGACGAGGAGGTGCGCGCCGCAGTGCGCTACGCCGCCGGCCACGCGCCGGTGGCGATCGTCTCCGCCGCGGCCCGCAGCGAGATCGACACCGTCGTCGACGCGACGGGGCTGCGAGACGTGTTTGAAGTCATCGTCTCACAGGACGACGTGACCCACGGAAAGCCGGATCCCGAGTGCTACCTGACCGCTGCGCGGATCCTCGGCGTCGCGCCCGAGACGATGCTCGTCTTCGAAGACACCGACGTGGGCGTCGCTGCCGCGAAGGGTGCAGGCGCGCGCGTCGTCGGGCTCACTCGTACTCTGGGCGCCCGCCGGATGTCGGCCGCGGACGAGCTCGCCGAACGCATCGACGTGCCCCTGCTGGAGCGCCTCCTATGCTCGTGATCGCCCACCGGGGCGCGTCGGGCGACCTGCCCGAGAACACCCTGCCCGCATTCGAGCGGGCGATCGACGTCGGCGCCGACTACGTCGAGCTCGACGTGCACGCCGACCGCGAGGGCCGCCTCGTCGTCACGCACGACGCGCCTCGCCGGGGCGAGCGCTACCCATCGCTCGACGAGACGCTCGACCTCTGCCACGGCCGGATCGGTGTGATGGTGGAGCTGAAGCGGCCGGGCCGCTACCGGGGGATCGTCCCCCGCGTGCTCGCGTCGATGCACGACGACGACGTCCTCGTCTGCTTCCAGCGTGCGGCGCTCGAGGAGGCCCGGGCCCTGCGACCTGCGCTCCGAACGATGCAGCACGTCGGCTTCGGCGTCTCGATCCGCCGTGCGTCGCCGGCCTGGGCGGCCGGCTTCCAGAACGAGCGGGTGACCCGCCGCGGGCTCGCCGCCGCCCGGGCGCTGGGGCTCGAGACGGCCGTCTACACGGTCAACGACGAGGAGCGCATCGACGTGCTGGAGCAGCTCGGCGTCACCGGCGTGTTCACGGATTATCCGGATCGAGCACTGGCCGCTCTCGGCCGTCGTCCGCGAGGCTGAGCAGCATCGCGCCTTCGGTCGGAATCCGCGCGACGACGCGGGCTCCGACCGGCAGTGCCGCCGCGCGCGCCGTCGACATGTCGGCGATCAGGCCCGCGCCTGCGCCCGCGCCGGCGCCCAGGTTGACCTTGAGCCGCGTCACCGGCCCCAGGAACGTCTGCGTCAGCACCTCGCCCGCAAGCTGATTGGGGCCGACCGCCGAGCCGTCCGCAGCCGCCTCCAGCTCGAGCATCTCCGGCCGCACGAGCACGAGGACGCGCTCGCCGGCGGTCCTGCCGCGGGCCGCGTCGAGCTGCAGGCGGATGCCCGAGTACTCGACCTCACCGGAGGAATTGTCGGTGACGGTCGACTCGAGCCGGTTCATCGTGCCGATGAACTCGGCGACGAACGGCGTGGACGGCGCCGTGTACATCTCGCTCGGCGTCCCCATCTGCTCGATCACGCCGGCGGACATCACAGCGACGTGGTCGGAGATGGCGAGCGCCTCCTCCTGGTCGTGCGTCACGTAGAGCGTCGTGATGCCGAGCTCGAGCTGGATGCGGCGGATCTCCTCACGCAGCTGCACGCGCACCTTCGCGTCGAGCGCCGACAGCGGCTCGTCGAGCAGCAGCACGCGCGGCTCGATCGCAAGCGCGCGCGCAAGCGCGACGCGCTGCTGCATACCGCCCGAGAGCTGGTGCGGATACCGGCTCGCAGCGTTACCAAGCCCGACGAGCTCGAGCAGGTCGAGCACCCGCTTGCGGCGGTCCTCCTTCGACCGGCGGCGGATCTTCAGCCCGAATTCGACGTTGCCCGCCGCCGTCATGTTCGGGAAGAGGGAGTACGCCTGGAAGACCATCCCCATGTCGCGCTTCGACGGGGCGACCCTCGTGACGTCCTTGCCGTCGACGACGATCCGGCCGGCATCCGGCCGGTCGAAGCCCGCGACGAGACGCAGCGCGGTCGTCTTGCCGCAGCCGGACGGGCCGAGCAGCGAGAGGAACTCGCCCTCGCCGAGCGCGATTTCGATGCCGTTCAGCGCCTTGACCGTGCCGAAGTGACGGTGCAGGCCTTGGAGTTCGAGATAGGGCAACTAACGCGCTCCTGTGAGTTGAGGGGTGCCGCCGCGCTTGCGGCCGATGTACAGCAGGCTCAGCATCGCAATCCACGTCAGGCCGAAGCTCATCAGGGTGACGGCGGCTGCGGGGTAGGCCTGCGTCTCGTTCGTGTACTGAAGGAAGATCGGGAAGGTGTTGAACTGCGAGAGGTTCGCGATCGTGAACTCGCCGAGCACGATCGCGAGCGCGAGGAACGACCCGGCGAGAGCGGCGGCGCGGATGTTCGGCAGGATCACCCGCGTGAGCGTGCGCGGCCAGCTCGCGCCCAGGCTCTGCGACGCCTCGGTCAGCGTATGGACGTCGATCGCACGGAACCCGGCGTCGAGCGAGAAGAACATGTACGGGAACGCGAGGATCACGTAGGCCGCGACAAGGAAGCCCTGGGGCGTTCCGTAGAACCACTGCGGCGTGCCCCGGAAGACGTCGAGCAGCCCGACGACCAGAACGATCGGCGGCACGACGAACGGGATCAGCGCGAAAGAGGCGATCACCGGGCGGAGCTTCGGCACCTTCAGGTGCACCCAGTAGACGGTCGGAACGAACAGCACCAGGCTGATCGCGATCGTCTCCAGGGCGAGCGTCAACGACAGCTTCAGCGTGTGCCAGAAGTCGCCGTTGTGGACGACCCAGGTGTAGCTCGCGATCGTGCAGCACTTGCCGGTCTGGTTGGACTTGAGGCTGAAGATGAAGGTGCCGACGAGCGGCAGCAGGAAGTACGCCGCTCCGAGCAGCAACCAGATCGTCGCCGACAGCGTGATCTTCGGCCGCCGCAGCTTCACTTCGCCCACCTCGCGGCGCGGCGCTGCAGCGGGATGTACACCATCATCATCACGGCGAGCACGGCGAACATCCCGAAGGCCATCGCCTGCGCCAGATGCGGGTTGTCGAGCACGTTGCCCGTGTAGTACGCGCCGATCAGGAGCGGCACCAGTGGGAGCGTGCCGGAGGTGAGGCTGTAGGCGGTCGCGTAGGCGGCGAATGCATTGCCGAACAGCAGAATGAGGGCGCCGAGGATCGAGGGCATCAGGACCGGGATGCCGACGTAGCGCCAGAATTGAAAGGGGTTGGCGCCGAGGTTGGACGCGGCTTCACGCCACTCGCGCCGCAGACCGTCGATCGCGGGTGCGATCACGAGCAGCATCAGCGGGATCTGGAAATAGAGGTAGACGAACTCGACGCCGGTCTTGTTGAACAGGCTGAAACCGTGCGCCGTCAGGTCGTAGTGGAGGTGGTCGCGCATGAAGCTCGTGACCACGCCGATCGTCCCCCAGGTCGCGATGAACGCGAACGCGAGCGGAATACCGCCGAAGTTCGCGGCAACGCCGGAGAACGTCGTGAACACCGAGCGCAGCCAGCGCGGCGTGCCGTCACGGATCGCCGCATAGGCGATTCCGACCCCGATCACGCCGCCGAGGAGCGCAGTGACGCCCGAGACCTCGATCGAGGTCTTGTACGCATCGAGGTACGGCTGGTGGAAGAGCGTCGTCACGTTCGAGAACGTCCACCCGCCGTCCTTGCCCCGGAACGCGCCGACCATCACCGACCCCGCCGGCACGAACAGGAACGCGATCGTGTAGACGAAGAACGGGATCGTCGGCAGCCACACGAACGAGAAACGCCTCCGGCCGGACACGTGGCCCGGCCGGAGGGCTTCCGATGCAGTGCTCGGTGCTACGACCCGACCTTCGCGGGCCACTGCGACGCGATCAGGGCCTTGGCCTTCGACTGCTGGCCGGAGCTCGCGAACTTGACCTTCGAGTACACCGACGCAGACGGCAGCGCGGCGATCAGTGCCTTCGGAACCACGTTCCGCTTGGCCATGTCCGCGAACCGCGCCGGGTGCGAGTACCCCTTCAGCCAGATGATCTGGCCCTGGTCGGAGTACATGAACTCCTGCCACAGGCGGGCCGCCCACGGATGCGGAGCGGTGGCGTTGATCGCCTGGCAGTAGTAGGCACCGTAGACGCCGTCGGACGGCACGTTGACCTTCCAGTTGGCCGCCGGGAACTGCTTGGTGTACCCCAGGTTCAGGTAGTCCCAGTCGATCGAGATCGGCGTCTGACCCGACGCAATCGTCTGCGGCGTCGACTGCACCGGGATGTAGTTCCCCACCTGCTTCAGCTTGGCGAAGAAGTCGATCCCGGGCCCGACATCCGAGAGCGAGCCGCCGTTACCGAGCGCCGCGGCAAAGACGCCCGCAACCGCGGCCCCCGCCGTCAGCGGGCTGCCGTTCATCGCGACCTTGCCCTTGTACGCCGGCTTCAGGAGGTCCTGCCATGAGGTCGGCGCCGGGCTGATCAGGCTCGAGTTGTAACCGATCGAGATCACACCCCAGTAGTCGCCGACCCAGTAGCCACGCGTGTCCTTCATTGCGCGCGGAACCGTCGAGAAGTTCGAGTTCTTGTACTGGGCGAACAGGCCCTGGGCCGTGCCCGAGATTGCGAATGCCGGGCCGTCGTCCACCGCGTCGGGCGCACGCTTGTCGCCCTTCAGCGACTGGACGGCCTGGTTCTCCTCGGCGGACGAGCCGTTCGGGTTGGCGTTCGTGATCCCGATGCCGTACTTCTTGGTGAAGGTCGACATCATCTCGCCGTAGTTCGCCCAGTCGGGCGGCAGGGCGATCGTGTTCAGGTGGCCTTCCTTCTTTGCCTGCGTCACGAGATTGGCGAGGCCGGCCTTGCCCATGACGCTGGGCGGGGCGGCGAGACGGGCCCGGCTCATGCCGAGGGCCGTGCTCGCATTGCCGAGGACCGTCAGGCCGGCGGCCGCAGCGACGCTGCGGCGCAGCATCGACGAGCGGCTCATGCCCTCTTCCTCGAGCTTCGCCCAGAATTCGACTTCCTGGGCCTCGTAGTCCTCCATGCAGTCCCCCTCCAAGTGGATTAGTGGATTCGCCTAGAAGATCATGCCGGAGGGGTTGACTTCAATAGGCCACCCGGACTGTTTCACGATCTGGAAGTCAGATCTTCACCGGACCGTCAACGAGTAGGCTCGGCGTCGTGTTTCCGTTCGATGCACCCGGCGAGTGGTTTCGGTGCGCTCTCCATACCCACACGACGAACTCCGACGGCGACCTCGCACCGGCTGCGCTCGTCCGGCATTACGACTGGGCGGGCTACGACGTGCTCGCAATCTCAGACCACTGGGTGCGCACGGACGAGCCCTCGACCGACCGCCTGCTCGTGATCCCCTCCGCCGAGCTGAACGCCCTCGCGCCCGCGCGGGCCGACGACGCCCATGTGCTGGCGATCGGCCTGGAGGCCGATCCGGTCGTGCCCGAGACCGAGTTCCAGCCCCTCCAGGAGGTCGTGTCGTTCGTGAATGCCAACGGCGGGGTGCCGTTCCTCGCCCACACCTACTGGAGCGGCCTGCGGGCCGGCCAGTGGGAGGACTGCGAGGGGCTCGCCGGCATCGAGGTCTGGAACACCGGCTGCGAGCTCGAGGTCGGCCGGGGCGATGCGTCCCTGCACTGGGACGAGGCGCTCGAGCGCGGCCGCCTGCTCTATGGCCTTGCGACCGACGACTCGCACCACCCCGGCTACGACAGCGGCTTCGCCTGGACCTGGGTGCGGGCACAGGAGAAGACCCGGGCGGCGGTGTTGGACGCCCTGCGAGCCGGTGCGTTCTACGGCTCGACGGGACCGCGGATCGACGCGATCGAGCTCTCCGACGGCGACGTGACCGTGCATTGCAGCCCGGCCGCCAGCGTCACTCTCTACACGGGCCGCTGTCGCGGCGCCCGTGCGAACGCGGGCCGGCTCGGCTACCCGAACAATGCGCAGATCCTGGAGCGGACGGACGACGGCCTGATCACCGCCGTGCGGCTCGCGCGGCCGTTCCGCCAGCCGTACGGGCGCATCGAAGTGGCGGATGCCCTCGGCAACCGCGCGTGGACGAACCCGCTCTGGATCGCGTGACCGATCGTTCAGGGGCCGTCGAGCAACTCGCCACGCGACGCTTCGACCTGCTCGTCGTGGGCGGCGGGATCATCGGGGCCGGGATCGCCGAGGTGGCGACGGCGCACGGGCTCGACGTGGCCCTCGTCGACCGCGGCGATTTTGCTGGCGCGACCTCGAGCGCGTCGTCGAAGCTCGTCCACGGCGGTCTGCGCTATCTGCAGATGGGCGACGTTCGCCTCGTGCGCGAGGCCCACCAGGAGCGGCGCGCCCTGATGAGCGTGGTCGCCCCGCACCTCGTGCGGCGGCTGCCGTTTCTGTTCCCGCTCTACGACGACGGCCCGCACCGGCCCTGGTTCGTGCGCACCGGAGTGCTGCTCTACTCCGCAATCGCACGCGCCAAGCTGAACGGCCGCGTCAGTGAGAAGCGCGCCCTGCGCCTCGTGCCGCAGCTCGAGACCGAGGGCCTGCACTCCTCGGCGCTCTACGCCGACGCGTGGACCAACGACGGCCGCCTGACGATCGCCAACGTCCGCGCGGCCGCCGACCGCGGCGCGGTCGTGCTGAACTACGCCGAGGTGACCGCCGTGCACGGTGAAGGAGCCGATGTCGTCGTCGACGGCGAGCCCGTCCGCGTCACGGCGCGCTCGGTCATCAACGCGACGGGGCCGTGGCTCGACCATCTGCGCCGGCTCGAGGACGACACCGCGCAGCCGTCGATTCGCCTCAGCAAGGGCGTGCACGTGGTCGTCGACGGCGGCACCGACTGGAGTGCCGCGGTGACGATCCCGCACGACAAGGTGCGGGTCAGCTTTGCCATCCCGTGGGAGGGCAAGCTGCTGCTCGGGACGACCGACACGCTGCACGAGGGCGAGCCCGACGACGCCAGGGTGACCGACGAGGACGTGCGCACCGTGCTGGACGAGGCGGCGGTCGCGGTGCACTCGATCGGCGACGTGCTCACCTCCTTCTGGGGGCTGCGCGTGCTGCCGGGCGGTCCCGGAGCGACGGCGAGCGCCCGCCGCGAGACGGTGTTCACCACCGGCCCCGCCGGGATGGTCAGCGTCGCGGGCGGCAAGCTCACGACCTACCGGCGCATCGCGCTCGACGCTCTCGAGCAGGTCGGTGTCCGGAATCTCGACCGCGCCCCCCGGCCGCTGCCCGGCGCCACGGGCCTCGACGCGATCTCGTGGCCGGTCGAGCTCGACCCCGGAACGCGGCGTCACCTGCTGCATCTGTACGGCTCGCTCGCGCCCGAGGTGCTCGCGCCCGCGCTCGCAGACCCGTCGCTCCTCGAGCCGCTCGTTCCCGGGCGCCCCGATCTTCAGGCGCAGGCGCTCTACGCCCGCACGCACGAATGGGCCTGCACGGATGAAGACATCCTGCGACGCCGCACGACGGGCTGGCTCGCCGGTCTTTCCTAGCCCCGAGTCTCTAGACTCGGGGCCATGGCTCCGAGCTATCAGCGGCTGACCCGGCCGCTCGTTCGTGAGAACGGGGAGCTGAGACCCGCCACCTGGGACGAGGCGCTCGACCGCGCCGCGTCCGGCTTCCGCAAGGCGCTCGACGACGGCGCCATGACGGGCATCTTCAGCTGCTCCAAGACCACGAACGAGTTGAACTTCGTGACGCAGAAGTTCAGCCGGGTCGTCCTGCATTCGAACAACATCGACAGCTGTAACCGCACCTGACACGCTCCTAGCGTCGTCGGTCTGGCGACGGTGTTCGGTGCAGGCGGAGGGACCAGCTCCTACGAGGAGGTGCGCGAGTGTGCGGACCTGATCGTCCTCTGGGGCTCGAACGCCCGCGCCGCACATCCGATCTTCTTCCACCATGTCCTCAAGGCGATCCACCGCGGCGCGAGGCTGATGGTGGTCGACCCGCGCCGCACCGAGTCGGCGCAGTGGGCCGATCTCTGGCTCGGGCTCGATGTCGGCACCGACATCCCGCTCGCGAACGCGGTCGCGCGCGAGATCATCGCCGCGGGCCTCGTCAACGAGGAGTTCGTCGCGCGCGCCACGTCGAACTACGACGCGTTCCGCGAATCGGTGGAGCCGTGGACCCTCGAGGAGGGCGAGCGGGTGACCGGCGTCCCGGCCGAGGCGATCCGCGAGCTCGCCCATGCCTTCGGCAACGCGACGCACCCGCAGCTGTGCTGGACGCTCGGCATCACCGAGCACCACAACGCCGTCGACAACGTCTTCGCACTGATCAACCTGTCGCTCCTCGTCGGCGGCGTCGGGCGCTACGGGGCCGGCGTGCAGCCGCTGCGCGGCCAGAACAACGTGCAGGGCGGCGGCGACATGGGCGCGCTCCCCAACAAGCTGCCGGGCTTCCAGGATGTCGAGAATGACGCGCTCAGGGCCAAGTTCGAGGCGGTCTGGGGCACGTCGATCCCGACGAAGAAGGGACTGCACCTGACCGGCATGTTCGAGGCGATGGAGCACGGCGACCTGCGCGCCCTCTACGTCGTGGGCGAGAACCCCGCGCAGTCGGAGGCCGACCAGACGCGCGCGAAGAAGCTGCTGCGCGAGCTCGAGCACCTCGTCGTCCAGGACATCTTCCTGACCAAGACCGCCGAGCTCGCCCACGTCGTCCTGCCCGGCTGCGCCGGGTGGGCGGAGTCGGAGGGAACCGTCACTTCGAGCGAGCGGCGCGTGCAGCGTGTGCGCAAGGCGATCGACCCGCCGGGCGAGGCGCGCGACGACGTCGAGATCGTGGTCGAGCTCGCGAGGCGTCTGGGCGTCGACCTCGGCAGCGCGAACGCCGAGGAGATCTGGAACGAGGTGCGGACGCTCTCGCCGATGCACGCGGGGATGAGCTATGCCCGCCTCGAGGAGCACGGCGGCCTGCAGTGGCCCTGCTGGGACGACGACCATCCGGGCGAGCAGTTCCTGCACGCGCGGCTCTGGGACGACGTGGTGGAGGAGCCCGCGCCGTTCACGCCCGTCACGCACTCGCCGCCCGTCGATCTGCTCGACGCCGAGTTTCCGCTGCGCCTCACCACCGGGCGCCGCCTCGAATCGTTCAACACGGGCGTACAGACCGGCGGCTTCAGCTCGCCGCTGCATGCCGGCGGCGAAGCGCTGCGCGTCTCGCCCGAGGACGGCGCGCGCTACGGCCTCGTCGACGGCGGCCGCGCGCTCGTCAGCTCGCGCCGCGGCTCGGTTGAGGCGCCGGTCGCCTTCGACCCGAACCTGCGCCCCGGCCTCGCTTTCATGAACCTGCACTTCCCCGACCTCGTCGAGACGAACATCCTGACGATCGACGCGACCGACCCGCGCTCGGGCACGGCCGAGTTCAAAGCGGCGGCGATCCGCGTGGAGAGGGTGTAGCGCTCTCGTGGACCTGCGCCTCCTGGAAACGGAGCCGAGCGAAGCCGAGCGCGGCGCGATCGACGCCGTGCTCGGCGCCGAGGGCGTCGTCTCGGACCGCGTCGCGCGCGCCGACCGGACGAAGCGCCACCTCCTCCTCCCCTCCCTGCGCGCGGCGCAGCAACGCGTCGGCTACGTGAGCGAAGGCGCGCTCGGCTACGCCTCGCGGCGGCTTCTGGTGCCGCCCGCCGACGCGTACGGCGTCGCGAGCTTCTACGCGCTGCTCTCGCTCGAAGAGCGCCCGGCCGACATCACGCACGTCTGCACCGACCTGTCGTGCGCGCTCAAGGGCGCGCACGTCGGCCCGGGCGAGCATCCGAGCCCCTGCCTCGGCCTCTGTGAGCGCGCCCCCGCCTCCTATCGCACGATCGCGGGCCCCGAGCCGAGGGAGATCCAGCTGCCGGTCGAGGCGCCGCCGCTCCCGCAGGCGGGCGAGCCGTCGCTGCGCCTGCTGCGCCGCATCGGCGCCGGCGTCGATCCCGGGTCACTCGACGCGTACGTCGCCGCCGGCGGCTTCGAGGCGCTCACCCGCGCGCGCGAGCTCGGAGCCGAGGCGGTGATCGCCGAGGTGAAGGAGTCGCGCCTCCTTGGGCGGGGCGGCGCCGCTTTCCCGACGGGCGTCAAGTGGGACGCGGTCTCGAAGCAGACCGCGACCCCGCACTACGTGGTCTGCAACGCCGACGAGTCGGAGCCCGGCACGTTCAAGGACCGGGTGCTGATGGAGGGCGACCCGTTCGCGCTCGTCGAGGCGATCGCACTCGCAGGGTTCGCGACCGGCGCCCTCAAGGGGTTCATCTACGTGCGTGCCGAGTACCCGCTCGCGCACGCGCGCATCACGAACGCGATCGAGCAGAGCCGTCCCCAGCTCGAAGGCTTCGAGATCGAGTTGCGGATCGGCGCGGGCGCGTACGTGTGCGGCGAGGAGACGGCGCTCTTCCAGTCGATCGAGGGCTATCGCGGCGAGCCGCGCAACAAGCCGCCGTTCCCGGTCGAGGTGGGCCTGTTCGGCAAGCCGACAGCCGTGAACAACGTCGAGACGCTCTTCAACGTGCTCGAAGTGCTGCGCGAGGGCGGTGCGGCCTACGCCCGGACCGGCACCGAGGGCTCCACCGGCACGCGCCTCTTCTGCGTCTCCGGCTGCGTCGAGCGGCCCGGCCTCTACGAGCTGCCGTTCGGCGCAACGCTGCGTGAGCTGCTCGACCTCGCCGGCTCGGCGCCGCCCAAGGCTGTGCTGCTCGGCGGTGCGGCGGGCGCTTTCGTCGGGCCCGACCTCTTCGACGTGAAGCTCACGCACGAGGACACCCGCGCGGCAGGCATCACCCTCGGCTCGGGCGTCGTGATCGTCTACGACGAGCAGGCCGACCTCGTCGCGGCGCTGCTTCGGATCGCGGCGTTCTTCCGCGACGAGTCGTGCGGCCAGTGCGTCCCCTGCAGGGTCGGCACGGTGCGCCAGGAGGAAGCGCTGAAGCGCCTCGCCGCGGGAACTCCGCACACCGACGAGCTGGCGACGCTCGCCGAACTCGCGCAGGTGATGCGCGACGCGTCGATCTGCGGGCTCGGGCAGACCGCAGCGAGTGCCGTCGAGTCCGCGATCAAGAATCTGGGAGTGTTTGCCGCATGACCGTGCTGATCGCCGCCCCGAAGAAGATGATCGAGCTGTCGGTCGACGGGCAGAGCGTCCGTGTCATGGACGGCGCGACGATCCTCGATGCCTGCCGCCTCCTTGGCATCGACACGCCGACGCTCTGTTACGGTGACACGCTCACGCCGGTGAACGTCTGCCGGGTCTGCGTGGTCGAGCTCGAGGGCGCGCGCACGCTCGTCCCCTCGTGCTCGCGCAAGGCCGAGGCCGGGATGGTCGTGCACACCGACTCGGAGCGCGTGCGCACGAGCCGCAGGCTCGTGCTCGAGCTGCTCGGCTCGTCGGTCGACCTGTCGCTCGCTCCCGAGGCGCTCGCCTACATCGAGCGCTATGACGCGCAGCCCGGCCGCTTCGGCCCCGACGCCGCCACGGTCGCGCAGGACGTGAAGATCGACAACGACCTGTACGTGCGCGACTACTCGCGCTGCATCCTCTGTTACAAGTGCGTCTCGGCCTGCGGCGAGGACCACCAGAACACGTTTGCGATCTCCGTCGCCGGGCGCGGCTTCGGCGCGCACATCTCCACCGAGCTGGACGTGACGCTGCCCGATTCTGCCTGCGTCTACTGCGGCAACTGCATCGCCGTGTGCCCGACCGGCGCACTGATGTCGAAGAGCGAATACGACCGCCGGCTCGCCGGCACCTGGGACGAGGGCGCCGAAGAGGTCGTCACCACCATCTGCCCCTACTGCGGCGTCGGCTGCAACCTGGAGCTGCACGTGCAGGACGGCGACATCGTCAACGTCACCTCGCCCGACGACCACGACGTGACGCGCGGCAACCTCTGCATCAAGGGCCGCTTCGGCTTCCAGTTCGTCCAGAACCGCAAGTGACACGCGTCCAGGTCCTCTACTGGCAGGAGATCCCGTCGCTCCTGCGCGCGACCGCGGCCGACGGCACACAGGTCTCGCGCCAGCTGCCGGACTGGTTCCAGCAGGAGATCGACCGCGTCGCGATGGAGCAGGACCTCGTCGGCAGCGACGCCTACCTCGAGCAGTGGCACTGGGGCGAGGCGGAGGAACGCGAAGGCGCGCCGAACGATGTGCTCGATGCGCTCGAGGCCGAGCTGCTCGCCCGCCACCCGGACTGACTCCCAGGGTGAAACGGCTCGCAGGAACGCTCGCTCTCGGCACGGCGCTTGTCGCCGTCCTCGCACCGCCGGGCGCGCAGGGCCGAGCGACCACGAACCTCTTCGCCTACGACCGGAGCGCGCCGCTCGCGCTGCGCGTCGAGGCCTCCTCGAAGCGCGGCGGCGTCACGATCGAGTCCGTCTCGTTTGCGATCGGAGGCGACGCGCGGGTCAACGCCTACCTCGTCCGGCCGCCGGGGTTCTCCTCGCTCGCCGGCATCGTCTTCCAGCCGGGACGCTGGCAGCACCGGAGCTTCTTTCTGGCCGAGGCGATCGCCGAAGCCCAACACGGTGCGGTGACACTGTCGCTGGACGACCTGACCGGCACGTATCCGACCTTCACCTCCGCCGACCTGCCGATCCTCGTCCGGCGCGTGGTCGCGCTCCGGCGGGCGCTCGACCTGCTCGAGCGCCAGCCGGGGGTCGACCGCAACCGCATCGCCTTCGTCGGCCACAGCGACGGGGCCGAGCTCGGCGGGATCCTCGCGGGCGTCGACCACCGCGCTTCGAGCTACGTCCTCATGTCGGGCGGCGGCATCTGGGACCGCTCTGCGAGCGCGGCCTACAACCGCCTGATCGCGCCCGCCGACGCCGACAACTACATCGGCCACGCCGCACCCGCCGCCCTCTTCTTCCAGTCGGCGCTCTCCGACCAGTACGTGCCGCGCAGCGAGGCGCGCCGCTACCAGGCGCTCGCGAGCCGGCCGAAGCTCGTCAAGTGGTACGCCGCCACGCACCTCCTGAACGCGCAGGCCCGGCGCGACCGCGACGCCTGGCTCGCTCGCCGCCTGCACCTTCGCTGACACTGGGCGCCTGCGCGAAACGTAAACTCGAAGCGCATGCGCATCGGCATCCTCACGGGCGGTGGCGACTGTCCCGGACTGAACGCGGTCATCCGCGCCGTGGCGCGACGCTCCTGGGCGAACGGCTACGAGGTGATCGGTGTCCGCGAAGGCTGGCGCGGCATGACCGAGCATCTGTTCGAGCCGCTGGGTCCTTCGGAGATCTCGGGGATCCTGCCGCGCGGCGGCACGATCGTCGGCACCTCCCGCACGAACCCCTACAAGATCGAAGGTGGCGTCGAACGCGTACGAGCGGCGTTCGAGCAGCTGGACGCGCTGGTCGCGATCGGAGGCGAAGACACGCTCGGAGTCGCCTCGAAGCTCCACGCCGAGTTCGGCGCGCCGATCGTGGGAGTACCGAAGACGATCGACAACGACCTCTCCGGCACCGACTACACCTTCGGCTTCGACACGGCCGTCGCGATCTGCACCGAGGCGATCGACCGCATCCACACGACGGCCGAGTCGCACAACCGCGTGATGGTCGTGGAGGTGATGGGCCGCCACGCCGGCTGGATCGCAGTCCACAGCGGCATCGCCGGCGGCGCCGACGTGATCCTGATCCCGGAGCGCCCCGTCGTTCTGGACGACGTCGAGGCCGAGATCCGGCGCCGCCACGCACGCGGGAAGAACTTCTCGATCGTCGTGATCAGCGAGGGCTGCGAGCTGCCGGGCATCGAGGACAGGGGCGACGTCGACCAGTTCGGCCACAAGCTGCTCGCAAAACGCGGCGTCGGCGAACGGCTCGGCCAGGAGATCGAGAACCGGACCGGGTTCGAGACGCGGGTCACGGTGCTCGGGCACGTCCAGCGCGGCGGCACCCCCACCGCCCGCGACCGGATCCTCGCGACCCGCTTCGGCCTCAAGGCCGCCGACCTGGTCGCGGAGGGGCGCTTCGGTCTGATGGCCGCGCTGGACGGCGACGACATCGTCGCCGTCTCGCTCGAAGAGGCGACCGCCGAGCTGAAGACGGTGCCCGCCGAGTGGTACGCGGTCGCACGAACCTTCTTCGGCTAGCGCGTCACAGCTCGGCGAGCGGGAAGCTGCGATGCACCCGCGGCGGTACGAGGAAGTTCTGGCGGTGCGTGGTCCGAAGGATCGAGTTGAAGCCCTGGTTCCGGTCGCGCGGCAGGAACGCGATCTTGCCGCCCGGCAACTGTCCGTCCATGGCGAGGCGGTTGCGCCGGAAGTCGTCGCCGGTCGGGTTGAAGACGACGAAGTGCACCCCCGCCGCCGGCAGCTCGCCGATCTCGTCGACGTTGCTCGACCAGGAGAACGGGTTGTCGACCGTGTTGAAGTCGGCGCGCACCGGGACCGCCGTGCCCCGCTTGTAGACGGTGCCGTCCTCGGCAACGACGTCGCGGTCGAGCCGTGAGGTCGTCTGGATCGATGCGCTGTGGCCGATGCGGCCGGAACGGCGGTAGTCGCGCCGCACGTCGGCGGCGCTCGACACGTCCTGCGGTCCCTGTGGCACGGTCTGCGTGTACTCCTTGACCTGCAGGTTCGGGCGAAACGCCGTCGTCACCCGCTCGTCGAAGGCGAAGTTGATGTACCACGCCTCCACGTCCTCGAAGATGTGCGAGAGGTGCATGTGGGTGCCGTGGCGGAAGTAGTCGCTACCGCGGAAATCGACGTAGCCGAGCGTCTCGAAGTTGGCGATCGTCCCGGGCCCCATTCCGGCGCGCTGCGTCGAGGTGAAGCCGAGGAAGAGCTCGGCCGTGTCGGGGATCAGGTCGGCGCCGGGCACCTGTGCCGCTTCCGCCATCCGCTTCGGCAGCGAGCGTCCTCCGTCGAATCCGCCGCCCGCGAACCCGCGGCGAATCGAATGGATCTCGATGAGCTTCGAGTCCTGCAGCCGCTTCGTCGCGTCGTCGATGTGGGCGCGCACGTCGGAGCGGATGAGAAATGCCACGTCGTTCGACTCGAGCCGCGTCTGCGGCGGATCGCTCTGGAAGCGCTCCGCGTCGAACACCACGGGCCTGCCGGCTCGACGGTCGTACGGCAGGTACCGGCGCAGGGCGTCGGGCGTCAGGCGGCGGAAGTACGGCAGCCCCCAGGCAACGGTCACACCCAGGCCCGCCGGCGTCGGCGCGTAGTCGCGGTCGAGGCCGCTGAGCACCTGCTCGAGCGATCCCTGAGCGTCGCGCAGGCCGGCGCGATCGGCGACGACCTGGGCGGTCAGTAGTTCGTCGTGGAGCGGCGGCACCAGCACTTCGACGCCGTTCGACTGGACGATCCGCACCCCGTCGAGGAGATGCTGCTCCGGCAGGAGCTTCCCGCCCGCGGCGCGCTGCGGGCCGCTCCCCGCCAGCTGGTCGACGAGCTCGTAGATGCCGGCCGCGCCGACGGCACCGGCCGCGGCACCGGCGAGAACCTGCTTCCGCGTCAGCTTCATCGGGTCGTGGGAGCGATCCGCAGGAGCGCCGCAAGCTCCTGACGCAGGTAGCGCACGACGTGATCGAAGGTGAGCGGCGGCGCGACGTGCTCCGAGAGCGTGTAGAGGTTGCCGTTCGCGCGCCAGACGAGCGCTGCATGCCAGAGATCCGCGTCCTGGTTGACCGTATAGAGGCGAGCGTTGATCCCGTTCGCCTGCACCCAGATCGTCGGCTGTGCAAAGCACGGAACGTTCACGCTGTCGACGCCCCCGGTGCGGCAGGTTGGAATCTTGGTGACACCGGGATACGCGCGCAGGTTCACGTGCAGTTCACCGCCCGCGGCGCCGCCACCGGTTTCCTGCCAGACGAAGCTCTCGAGGTAGCTGCGGTCGGGCGAGACGGAGTTGATGTTGTTCCACACCCCGCCGATCTGCCCGATCAGGGGGTCGGGGAGCCAGCCGGGGCAGTACACGGGGGCCTTGATCCGGTTCGCGAGCGCCTGCCAGCCGGCGCGGCCGGTGCAGTGCGGCTTCGGCGCGACCGCTGGAGCGGCCGCGGCCTTCTTCGCGCCCCCCGCGCAGCCCGTGGCGAGCAGTGTGCACAGCCCCAGGAGCAGGCAAACCGTGAGGAGCCCTCTCACGAGCGCCATGGTAGCCCGCCGAGCTTCTAGAAGCCCTGCGGCGGGCTTGGCGGCAGACGGTCGTGTCCGGCCCAGTCGACGCGGGGCGGCGCAAAGAGCTCGATCAGGGTGGCACCGGCCGGCCCCGAGCGCACCGAATGTGGGACGTTCGCCGGGATGATCCACGTCGCGCCGGGGCGAAGATCCCGGTCCTCGCCACCGATCCGGAAGGTCATCGAGCCACCGGTGAGGATCCCGATCTGCTCGTTCACGTGCGCGTGCTCCGGCACGTCGACGTTCGGCTCGAGCTCGATCTGCGCGAGCGTCGCCTCGGCGCCGTGCAATGCGCGCGCGACCAACCCGGGCCAGATCCGCTGCGGGGCGATCTCGTGAAGGTCGTCGAAGAACGTCATACGCCGATCGGGTGCCAGACCGTCTTCAGCTCGAGGAACGCCGAGATCTCGTACAGCGACTGGCTGTCGGCCTTGCCCGAAACGACACGCTTCACGTTCTCGGCGGCGGCGACCTCGAGTTCGGCGCGCAGGCCGCCGGCGCCCGTCACGTCGATCGCGTTCACGTCCATGTGGCTTGCGAGCCACGGTGCGAGCTCGGCGCGACGGCCGGTGAGCAGGTTGACGACGCCGGCGGGAACGTCGCTCGTCGCGATCGCCTCGGCGAGCTCGATCGCGACGAGCGGCTGCGTCTCGGAGGCGAGCGCCACTACAGCGTTGCCGCCGGTGAGCGCCGGCGCGATCCGCGAGACGAGACCGAGCAGGGGCGGGTCGTCGGGCGCGATCACCGCGACCACGCCGGTGGGCTCCGGAATCGTGAAATTGAAGTACGGCCCGGCCACCGGGTTCGTCCCGCCGAGCACCTGCGAGAGCTTGTCGGCGAAGCCGGCGTACCAGACGAAGCGGTCGATTGCTCGGTGCACCTCGTTCTCGCCCGAGCAGAGCGCCGCGAGCTCCGGCACGCGCGCCTCCATCATCTCGGCGACGCGGTAGAGAACCTGGCCGCGGCTGTAGGCGGTCGCTCCCGCCCACTTCGGCTGCCCGGCGCGCGCCGCCGACACCGCGTCGCGCACGTCCTTGCGCGAGGCGAGTGCCACGTTCTGGCCTTGCGCCTCGTAGGTGCGGCCGCTCTCGCTGCGCGGGAACGCGCCACCGATGTAGAGCTTGTAGGTCTTCTTGACGGGGATGCGGTTTCCCGCTCCGGCGCCGGCGGAGCCGGCACCTCCGCTCCTGGGCGGTTCCGTCGAGCCTACACCGCCAGTCATTCGAACTCCAGGTACGGCTCCAGGCCGTGCAGGCCGCCTTCTCGGCCGAAGCCCGACTCCTTGTAGCCGCCGAAGGGGCTCGTCGGATCGAAGCGGTTGAACGTGTTCGCCCACACGACGCCGGCGCGCAGGTGCTGCGCCATCCAGAGGATGCGCGAGCCCTTCTCGGTCCAGACACCGGCGCTGAGGCCGTATGGGGTGTTGTTCGCCTTCTCCACCGCCTCCTCGGGCGTTCGGAAGGTGAGCACGGAGAGCACCGGCCCGAAGATCTCCTCCTGGGCGATCCGATAGCTCTGCGCGACGTTCGTGAACACGGTCGGCGCGAACCAGTAGCCCTGCTCCGGCAGCCGGCAGGGCGGCTGGTAGATCTCGGCGCCCTCCTCCCTGCCCGCGGCGACGAGCTCTTCGATCTTCTCGAGCTGCGCGCGCGAGTTGATCGCACCGACGTCGGTGTTCTTGTCGAGCGGGTCGCCGACGCGCAGGGTCGCCATGCGCTGCTTCAGCTTCTCGACCACGGGCTCGTAGATCGACTCCTGCACGAGCAGGCGCGAGCCGGCGCAGCACACGTGGCCCTGGTTGAAGTAGATGCCGTTGACGATCCCCTCGACGGCCTGGTCGAGCGCGCAGTCGTCGAAGACGATGTTCGCGGCCTTGCCGCCGAGCTCGAGAGTCAGTTTCTTGCCCGTGCCGGCGAGGCGGCGCTGGATCGCCTTGCCGACCTCGGTCGAGCCGGTGAACGCGATCTTGTCGACGCCGGAGTCGACGAGCGCCGCGCCCGTGGAGCCGTCGCCGGTGACGATGTTGATCACACCCGGAGGGAGCTCCGCCTGACGCACGATGTCGCAGAAGAGCAGCGCGGTCAGCGGCGTCGTCTCGGCCGGCTTCAGCACCACCGTGTTGCCGGCGGCGAGCGCAGGCGCGATCTTCCAGGCGAGCATCAGGATCGGGAAGTTCCACGGGATGATCTGCCCTGCCACGCCGACCGGCTTCGGCTGCCGGTTCGGGAACGCGTACTCGAGCTTGTCGGCCCAGCCGGCGTAGTAGAAGAAGTGCGCTGCCGCGAGCGGCAGGTCGACGTCGCGCGACTCCTTGATCGGCTTGCCGCCGTTCAGGCTCTCGAGCACGGCGAACTCGCGCGAGCGCTCGGCGAGGATGCGCGCGATCCGGAACAGGTACTTGGCGCGCTCCGAGCCGGGCAGCCTCGCCCAGCCCGGAAACGCCTCGCGCGCCGCGGCAACCGCCTGCTGCACGTCGGACTCGCTCGCCTGCGCGACCTGGGCGAGCGGCGCCTCGTCGCGCGGCGCGAGCGTCGTGAAGTGCTCCTTCGCCTCGAGCCACTCACCGCCGACGTACAGGCCGTAGCGCTCCTGCAGGCGCACGACGTCCGTCGACTCGGGCGCCGGGGCGTACGCCCAGCCGGCCGGAACCGGGCTGCGGTCGCCGCGCTTCTCGACCTCAGTCACGTGGTGTCCTAATCGACAGTGAAGTAGTCCTTCGACTGGTAGGCGCCCGTCTTCTCCTTGCGCAGCTGCATCAGGATGTCGTTGACGAGACTCGAGGCGCCGATCCGGTACAGGTCGGGCGTCAGCCAGTCGGGCCCGAGCGTCTCGTGCACCTGCACGAGGTACTGGATCGCGTTCTTCGACGTGCGGATGCCGCCGGCGGGCTTCATCCCGACCCTGCGGCCGGTCTCCTCGTAGACGTCTCGGATCGCCTCGAGCATCACGAGCTGCACGGGCAGCGTCGCCGCGCCCGGCAGCTTGCCGGTGGACGTCTTGATGAAGTCGGCGCCCGCGGCCATCGCGAGCAGGGAGGCGCGGCGCACGTTGTCGTAGGTGCCGAGCTCCGCCACCTCGAGGATCACCTTCAGGTGCGCATCGTTGCAGGCTTCCTTCACCTGCATGATCTCGTCGACAACCTTCCCGTAGCGGCCCGAGAGGAACGCGCCGCGGTCGATCACCATGTCGATCTCGTCGGCGCCCAGTGCGACGGCGTCTTCCACCTCCCTCAGCTTCACGTCGAGCGGGCTCTGGCCGGACGGGAAGGAGGTGGCGACGCTCGCGACCTTCACGCCGCTGCCGGCGAGGCGCTCCTTCGCGGGGGCGATCAGGTTCGGGTAGACGCACACCGCGGCGACGGAGGGAACGGTCGCGTCGCCCGGATCGGGACGAATCGCCTTGGAACACAGGGCGGCGACCTTGCCGGGCGTGTCAGCGCCTTCGAGCGTCGTCAGGTCGCAGCAGCGGAGCGCGAGCTCGAGCGCCCACACCTTCGCGTCCTTCTTGATCGAGCGCTTCGCAAGCTCGGCGGCCCGCTGCTCGACACCGACCTGGTCGATCGAGCCGATCCGGGGCAGCCGCTTCAGCAGCGGCAGCTCAAAACCTCTGGGGAGAGCGGGCGCCTGCGCCATCCTGCGAGTGTAGCCCCGGGCGAATCTCCGCAGACACAAGCCCTGAACTCAAACGGGGCCCGTTCGAGCCCCGTTCTCGGCATGCGGGGTTCTGCCCCCAGCTGGCAGCTACGCGGCTTCTTCCGAGCCACGCCCCTGTGCACGCTGCGCCGCGATCAGGTCGCGGAACCAGTAGAAGCTTCCTTTCGGCACTCGCTCGAGCGTCGCGTAGTCGATGTAGACGAGCCCGAACCGCTTCCAGTAACCCCAGGCCCACTCGAAGTTGTCGAAGAGCGACCAGGCGAAGTACCCGCGGAGCGGTACGCCCTGGGCAACGGCCTGCGCCGCAGCTGTGATGTAGCCCTCCAGGTATGCCTGGCGCTCCAGGTCGGAGACGCTGCCGTCGTGACCACGCACGTCGGGGAACGCCGCCCCGTTCTCGGTGACGTAGATGGCGGGCGGCGAGTAGTCCTGCTCGAGCCGCAGGAGCAGATCGTGCAGTCCCTCCGGCACGACCTCCCACCCCATGTCCGTGTGATCGACGTCTTCGCGGCGAACGATCTGCGACCGGTCGCCGTCCGCGGCGGCCGCGACGAGCGGCGAGGTGTAGTTGTTGACGCCGAGGAAGTCGATCGGAACCGAGATCGTCTCGAGATCGCCGTCGTGGATCTCCGGTGCGATCTCGGCCCACGCCTCGAGCATGTCCTGTGGGTAGCTGCCGCGGAAGATCGGGTCGAGGAACCAGCGGTTGTGGAAGCCGTCGACCCACTGTGCCGCCGCCGCGTCCTCGTCACTCGCGCTTTCCGCGTAGGCGTGGTCGAGGTTGAGCGTGATTCCGACCTCCGAACCGGGTGACGCGCCACGCAGGATCTCGACAGCGCGTCCATGCGAGAGCAGCAAGTGGTGCGCCGTGGCGAGCGCGTCGGCGTCGGAGGTGCGGCCCGGCGCATGATGTCCCCACGCGTGGCCGACCCAGGCGACGACCCACGGCTCGTTGTGCGTGATCCAGTGGCCGACCCGATCACCGAGCCGCTCCGCTACTGCGGTGACGTACTCGGAGAACGCGTCGACGGTCTCTCGCACAGGCCAGCCGCCGGCGTCCTCGATCGGCTGAGGCGTGTCCCAGTGGAAGAGCGTCACGAACGGCGTGATTCCGTTGCCGAGCAGCTCGTCGACGAGCCGGTCGTAGAAGTCGAGCCCCGCGGCGTTCACTTTCCCCCGGCCTGCGGGCACGATGCGCGGCCAGGCGATCGAGAACCGGAACGCGTCGAGCCCGAGCTCGCGCATCAGGAGAATGTCGTCGTGGTAGCGGTGATAGAAGTCGCACGCCACGGCCCCGGTGTCGCCGTTTCGGACCTTGCCGGGTGTTGCGCAAAAACGATCCCAGACGCTCTCGCCGCGACCATCCTCGTTCGCAGCTCCCTCGATCTGAAACGACGCGGTGGCCGCTCCCCACACGAAGTCGCCGGGAAGCTTGTCAACGAACGGGTTGGACATCTCGTTCCTCTCGTAGCTCGGATGATGGTGCGGTGACGTGGCAGCGCGCCGCATGCCCCGGGCGCGCGGTCACGAGCGGAGGTGTGACCGACCGGCAGACGTCGATCGCGATCGGGCAGCGGTCGCTGAAGCGGCAGCCCGGCTTCGGGTCGACAGCAGCGGTCTGACCGCCGCGGTGGATCTCGATCCGTTCGCGCTCGGCCGCGTGCGCGTCGGGGACGGAGGCGAGCAGCAGCTCCGTGTACGGGTGCAGGGGCTCCGTCAGCACCTGATCGACCGGCCCCTGCTCGACGATGTGGCCGGCGTACATCACGAGCAGGTCGTCGGCCACGTAGCGGGCGCTGGCGAGATCGTGCGTGACGTAGAGGAAGGAGAGGCCCTGCTGCTCCTTCAAGTCCCTCATCAGGTTGAGGATTCCGATGCGGATCGACACATCGAGCATCGAGATGGGCTCGTCCGCGATCACGACGCTCGGCTCGACGGCGAGCGCCCGGGCGATCGCGACCCGCTGGCGCTGGCCGCCCGAGACCTCGTGCGGGTACTTGTCGGCGATCTGCTCCGGCGGCACGAGGCCGACCCGCTCGAGCAGCTCGAGAACGCGCGCCTCGACCTGGTCGCCGTGTGCCAGCTTGTGGATGCGCAACGGTCGCTCGATGTGGTGGCGGATCGTCTTGACGGGATTCAACGAACCGAATGGGTCCTGGAAGATCATCTGCACCTGCGAGCGGTAGGCAAGAATCGCGCGGCGGCGGCGCTCGCGGGCGATGTCACGCCCGTCGAAGACCACGCTGCCCGAGGTCGGCTCGTAGAGGCGGACAAGGAGCCGCGCGACCGTGCTCTTGCCGCTGCCGCTCTCGCCGGCAAGAGCCGTGATCCGGCCCGGCTCGAGTGTGAAGCTGACGTCCTCGACCGCGTGGACCCGGCTGCGCCGGATCGCCCCGCCTGCCGCGAAACGCTTCGAGAGACCGCGCACCTCGAGCACGGACGCCCGCTTGGGCACGCTCACGCCGCTCCCTCGACCAGGTGGCAGGCGACCTGGTGGCTGGGCGAGATCTCGCGCAGGATCGGCCGCTCCGTGGTCTGGCGGCGGTACAGCACGGCGTCCTCCGGCCGGCAGTGGGGGCAGCGCGGGTGGAACCGGCAGCCGCTCGGCGGCGCGGAGAGATCGGGGGGCGCGCCGCCGATCCCGCTCAGGCGCTCGAGCGGCCCGCGCAGCGGCGGGAAGGACTCGATCAGACCGGCCGTATACGGATGACGGGGCTGCCTGTTCAGCTCCGCGGCCGGCGCCGACTCGACGATCTCGCCCGCGTACATGATCGCCACGCGGTGGGCGAGCTCGAGCAGAAGCGAGAGGTCGTGCGTGATGAAGAGGACGGCGAAGCCGAGCTCCGCCTGGAGGTCGCGCACCTGCTGGAGGATCTCGCGCTGCACGACGACGTCCAGCGCCGTTGTCGGCTCGTCCATGATCACGAGCTCCGGCTCGAGCGCGAGTGCCATCGCGATGATCACACGCTGCCGCATCCCGCCGGAGAGCTGATGCGGGTAGCTGCGGAGCCGCCCCCGGTCGATCCCGACGAGCTCGAGCAAGTCGCCCGCGCGCGCGAGCGCATGCCTCTTCGAGATCCGCTCGTGCGCGTGCATCATGTCGACGAACTGCTCGCCCACGCGCATCACGGGGTTGAGCGCGTTCATCGCGCTCTGGAAGACCATCGAGACGTTCCGCCAGCGGAACTTGCGCAACTCCTCCGTGCTCTTCCCGACCATGTCCTCGCCGTCGAACACGACCCGCCCGCCCGCAAGCTTCGCGGGCGCGTGCAGGACCTGCATGACTGCGTTCGCGAGCGTGCTCTTGCCGCAGCCCGACTCGCCGGCCAGGCCGACGATCTCGCCACGTCCAACCGTGAGGCTGACGCCGTCGACCGCGCGGACCGTGCGCGCCGGCGTCACGTACTCGACGACGAGCTGCTCGACCGAGACGAGCGGGTGGGCGTCCCCCGCGCGACTCGCGGAGGCCGGGCTCGGAACCATCGTCGTCACGCCGGGCCCTCGGCGCGCACGGCCGCCCGCCCGGAAAGGAGCGCTGCGAAGAGCCGCCGCAGCAGGTGCCGGCGCTGCCGCACCTCGTCGCGCAGGCGCGGGTTCGAGATCTCGTCGATCCCGGCGAGGATCAGCGTCAGGCCGAGCACCGTGATCACGAGCGCGAGCCCCGGGAAGACAAACGGCCACCACTCGCCCTGAAGCACCGACGAGTTCGTCTGCGCCCAGTAGAGCGTCATCCCCCAGCTCACGTGCGTGGCGTCGCCGAGCCCGAGGAACTCGAGGCCGGAGTCGACGAGCAGCGAGACGTAGAAGACCAGCACGAATCCGGCCGCGATGCGGCTGATCATGTTCGGCATGATCTCGCCGAACACGATGCGCCGTGTCGACTCGCCCGCCACCTTTGCGGCGAGCACGAAGTCGCGGCCTTTCAGCGTCAGCGCCTGCCCGCGCAAGATCCGCGCCTCGAACGACCACAGCGTCAGCCCGAGGATGAGGATCATCGTGGTCATGCCGCGGCTCTTCAGATAACTGGAGATGACGACCAGGAGCGGGATCGTCGGGATGACGAGGAAGACGTTGATCAGGAAGTTGATCGCCTCGTCGACGATGCCGCCCGAATAGGCGGCGAGGATCCCGAGCGTCGTCGCAAGCACCGTCGCGAGAGCGCCGGCGGCCGCCCCCAGGAGCAGCGAGCGGCGGGCGCCGACGACCACCTGCGAGAAGATGTCGCTCCCCTGGTCGGTCGTCCCGAACAGGTGATGCCACGACGGCGCCTGCCGCGCGTCGAGGAGGCTGAAGGCGGTCGGATCGGGCACCGAGATCAGCGGTGCGATCACCGCGATCACGATCATGAACCCGACCATCACGAGGCCGAGGCGCGACTTCGGGTTGCGAAGCAGCAGCCACATCCAGCCCGGGAGCACGATCCGGCGAGGCACCTAGGCGTTCCTCACGCGCGGGTCGAGGACGAGGTTCAGCATGTCCATGATGAAGTTCGACGCGATCACGCAGAGCGCGAAGACGAGCAGGAGCGCCTGCGTGAGCGGGTAGTCGTTGCCGAGCGCCGCTTGCTGCAGCGTCAGCCCCGCTCCCGGGTAGCTGAAGACATACTCGATGAAGACGAGACCGCCGACGGCGCCGGCGAACTGCGCGGCGAAGCCGTTCAGCGGCGGCAGGATCGCGTTGCGGCCGGCGTAGCGCGTCATCACGCGACGGTCGCGCAGGCCCTTCGCATGCGCCATCGCGACGTAGTCGTCGCCGATCGTGTTGATCATCACCGTGCGCATGTTCAGCACCCAGCCGCCGGTGTAGGCCGCGACGATCACGAGAATCGGCAGCTGTGCGTGGCGGAAGGCACTCGACAGGAACGCCCAGTTGAAGCCGGGCACGAGGTCGGAGTCGTAGGCGTGCTGGATCGGGAACCAATGCAGCTTGAGCCCGAGGAAGTAGATCCCGATCAGGCCGGTGAAGAACGCCGGGAAGGCCGACAGCGCCATGAAGACCGGAACGACGACCGAGTCGAAGCCGCCGCCGCGGCGCCACGCGGCAATCATCCCGATCGTGATCCCGAGCGCGAACGAGATGATGAATGCGACCCCGACGAGGAAGATCGAGTAGGGCAGCACCCGCCCGACCACTTCGGAGACCGGCGCCGGGTAGTTGGACGTCGAGACGCCGAAGTTCAGGTGCGCAAGCCGGTGCAGGTAGATGACGTAGTCGTGCCAGATGGAGCCGCCACCGCCGCCGAGCAGTGCCTCATAGGTCTTGATGATCCCAGGGTTCGACTGGATCTGCGACGGCGAGAGGTGTTGGAGCACGCCGCCGATCGGGCTGCCGGGCATCAAACGCGGCAGCAGGAAGTTGAGCGTCGACGCCACCCAGACGGCGAACACGTAGAACGCGACGCGGCGAAGAAAGAAACGCATGGCTGGGATCGTCCTTCCAAAGCGCTGGGGGGGCGGGGTCACCCCGCCCCCCCAGCCTCTTCGAGGGTTCTACCTACTGCCCGGCCTTGCCGCCGGAACAGATGTGCGTGAAGGACAGGATGTTGTCCGGATACGTGCTGAAGATCGGGTCACCGAAGTGATCCTTCGGCGAGTCGAAGCAATGGAAGTACTTCGTGCTGTAGGTCGACCAACGCGGGCCGATGAAGAGCGGCACGATCGGGAGCTGCGCGAGCCAGAGCTTCTCCAGCTGCGTCGCGATCTTGTGCTGCGTCGCCGTCGAGAGGGTCGACTTCCACTGGTTGAGCAGCGTTGTCGCCTGGGCGTTCTGGTAGTGCTCCCAGTTGCCCGTGTTCGTCGCGTCCTGACCGGGCGCGATGTACGAGTTCGCCGAGAAGTTCGAGTTGAAGAAGCCGTATGGCGAGCCCTGGGAGGCGTTCTGCCAGAGCAGCGTCGGGTTCTTCGTGCTCGACGCGTTCGGATACCACGAGTTCCAGTCCGGCTCGAGTGCAACGCTCGAGTTGATGCCGATCGCCTGGAGGTTCTTCGTGATGATCTGGTTCGATGCGACCCAGTCCGACCAGCCCGAGATCACGTGGATGTCGAGGTTGACCGGGTTGCCCTTCGGGTCGAGCAGCTGGCTTCCCTTGTAGGTGAAACCGGCGTCGGTGAGCGTCTTCTTCGCCGCCGTCACGTTGTACGCGGCGAGCGCATTCGCCTGGGCCTTGACACTCGAGTCCGTGACCCACTGCGGGAAGAGCCCTCCCAGCCCGATGGCGTCGGTCGGCGGTGCGTAGCCGTACTCGCCGAGCTTCGAGACGGTGTTGCGGTCGATCGCCTGCGAGAGCGCCTTGCGGAACGCCACGAGGCTGTACGGGTACTGCGTGTCGTCGAAGACGAGCGAGACCGGGTACGCGGTCGTCGCGTAGAACGAGTGGAAGTGCGCCGGATCCTTCGCCTCGTACGCCTGTGCGACGTTCGGGACGAAGTTGTGCGTCCAGTCGACCTGACCGCTCTGGATCAGTGCCAGCGCGGCGTCGTTCGAGGCGGCCTGGACGTACTCGAGGCACGGGATCAGCGGCTTGCCCGCCAGCCAGTAGTGCGGGTTCTTACCGAACACGTAGTCCTGGGTCGTGAACCGGGCGATCTGGTTGAACGGGCCCGAACTGACAGGATGCGGGTTCGTGAACGTCGCCGGGTTCGCGATCTTCTTCCAGATGTGCTGCGGCACCACGATCGCACCGTTCAGCGTCGAGGCGATGAACTGCGAGTCGACCGTCTTCAGCTTCATGACCACCTGGTAGGGGCCCTTCGCGGTGATCGACGCGATGTTCGTGTCGGGACGCGAGAAGCCGACGATGTCCATCGTCTTCTGCTGGGTGGTGTTGTCGCCGCCCTTCAGGCTGTAGACGACATCGGCCGAAGTGAGGTGCTGGCCGTCGGACCATTTGACGTTCTGCGCGATGTTCAGCGTCAGCGTCTTGTTCCCGTTCGACCACTGCCAGCTCGTCGCGAGCCACGGCACGGCCGGGAGGCCGCCTTCGGGCGAGATGATGAGCGGCTCGTACATTGCGCCCTTGATGAACTGCCCGCTCGGCAAGCCGGTCGCCGTGTACGGGTTGAAGTTCCTGACGAATGCCGGGTCACCCGAGCCCGTCATGACGAGACACGTGTGGGCGGCGGACGAGACGGTGGCCGCCTGGCGTGCGGGGGCGGCAGCCGAGACGGTCGCGATCACGAGGACGGCGAGAGCCGCGAGCGCTCCGGCAGCTGCGGCGGCAAGACCAAGCCGGAGCCGCTGCGGAGACCGCGTGGACCTTGACATGTTCCCTCCCTTTCTCGCCGCTTTCGGGCGGCGGGCGGAAAAACGTGCTGCGAAGTTTCCGGGAATTCCCGGGAACGGTAATCAGGTTTGACCCGGTCTGTCAACCGCCAGGTCACCGCCAAGCGCGAGGAGAATCGCTAAAACAGTGGCGCAGACTGCCTGAAAGCGTTTACAGTAGAGGCGTGGCCCAGACCGACACGCACCCGGACGGACCGCGGTTCCGCGGCCGCACCACGATCCGCGACATCGCGGATCTCGCCGGCGTGTCGATCGCGACCGTCTCCCGGGTCCTGAACGACCGGCCCGACGTCGCGCCGAACACGAGGGAGACTGTGCTCCAGGTCGTGCGCGAGCGGGGCTTCAACCGCAACCGCACCGCGCGCGGGCTCTCGAACGGGCGCACCGGCTTCGTCGGGCTGATGCTGCCGCTGATCGCGGACGCCTACTTCGGGCCGATCCTGAGCGGTGCGGCGGAGGCTCTCTACGAGGCCGATCTGCGCATCGTCCTCTGCCCGACGCTGCACGAGCACGACCGCGAGGTCTCCCTCCTCGAGCACCTCGTCAGCGAGTCGACCGACGGCGCGATTCTCATGCTGCCCGAGGAGTCCGAGGAGGAGCTGCTCGCGCTGCAGGCGCAGGGATACCCGTTCGTCGTCGTCGACCCGCGCGAACGTCCCCCGGACGGCATCGCGTGCGTCTCCGCCATGCACGCCTCGGGCGCACAGCAGGCGACGGAGCATCTCCTCCAGCTCGGGCATCGGCGAATCGCAGCGATCGCGGGCGCCGAGCACTGGTACGCGACCGAGGAGCGCCTGCTCGGGTTCCGCGCCGCTCTCGCGGGCGCCGGCATGTTTCCCGACCCTGAGCTGATCCGGTTCACGGACTGGCAGGTGCAGCGAGGCGTCGAGGTCGCCGACGAGCTCCTCTCGCTGCCGAATCCGCCGACCGCGATCTTCGGGTTCAACGACAACGTCGCGATCGGTGCGCTCAACGCCGCGCGCGCGCGCGGTCTTCGCGTGCCGGAAGACATCTCGATCGTCGGGTTCGACGACACCGCGCAGGCGGAGATCGTCACCCCGAAGCTGACGACGGTCCGCCAGCCGCTCGCCGAGCTCGGCCGCACCGGCGTCAGCTTGCTCAACCGCCTGATCGACGGGCAACGGCTCGATGCACTGCGGATGGAGCTCTCGACGACACTCGTCGTCCGGGCCTCGACGGGACCGGTGCCGCAGAGAGGACGCAACGCGTAGAACGGCGTTCGCCGGCGCGCTCGTGCTGGCGGCGATCTCCGCCGTGCTCGCGCTTGCGGACCGCGGCGGCAGCGCCGCCTACAACGTGCATCCACTCGTCTCCGACGTCACCGGAGGGGCGATCCACACCGATCCCGCGCTCGTCAACGCGTGGGGCCTGGCCGCGAGTGCCACCGGCCCCTGGTGGACGGCCAACGAGGCGCGCGGCTCGAGCACCGTCTACACCGGCTCGGGACAGAAGTCAGCCTTGACGGTGCGAGTCGACGGCGGCCCGACCGGCGTCGTCTACAACGGCGGCACCGGCTTCGTGGTGCACGGCGGCGGGCGATCCGACCCGGCGCGCTTCGTCTACGCCTGTGAGGACGGGAAGCTTCGCGCCTGGACGCCGACCGTCCCCACGGGCTGGTCGAACCAGGCGGTCGTCGCCGTCGACGACGGCGGGGCGGCCGCACTGTTCCGCGGCATCGCCCTGGTGGGCGGCCGGTTGTACGCCACGGACTTCCACAACGCCCGCGTCGACGTCTTCGACCGCCGCTGGCGGCGCGTCAGGATTCGTGGAGCCTTCGCGGACGCCCGGATTCCGGCGTGGTATGCGCCGTTCGGCATCCAGGCGATCGGCGGCCACCTGCTTGTCACCTACGCGTTCCGCGCGCCGGTGGATGGGAACGACGCACCGAGCGGGGGTTTCGTCGACGAATTCACGCCGGACGGTCGCCTGGTCGCGCGGCTTCCGTCTGCGGGCCTGAACGAGCCGTGGGGCGTGGCGCTCGCCCCCGAGTCGTTCGGCCGCTTCGGCGGGGATCTCCTGGTCGGGAACTTCGGCGACGGGACGATCCGCGCCTACCGGCACGACGGCGACCAATGGCGCTACCGCGGCGAGCTCGACACGCCGGGCGGGAAACCGATCGTCCAGAGCGGTCTCTGGTCGATCGCGTTCGGCAACGGCGAAGATGCCGGCCCGCGGAGCACGCTGTTCTTCACCGCGGGCCCACACACCTGGCGGGGCCCAACCGAGCAGTCCGTCCACGGTCTGCTCGGCGCGATCACCCCTTCCTAGCTGAGGCTCTGTCTAAAGCCCCAGCCGCTCGAGCATGGTCTGGTTGCGGCGCCACTTCGGCGACGCCTTCACCTGCAGCTGCAGGTACACCGAGTGGCCGACGAGCGCCTCGATGTGCGGACGGGCGCCGCGGCCGATCTCGCGCACCATCGTGCCTCCCTTGCCGATCAGGATCTGCTTCTGACTCTCGGTCTCCGTGTAGAGCCGAACGTGCACGTGCTTGTCGGCGATCTCCACCACCTCGGCGGTGATCGCGTGCGGCAACTCCTCCTTCAGGAAGCGCAGCGCCTGCTCGCGCACGAGCTCGGCGATCCGGGCCTCGAGCAGCATGTCTGTGTCGGTGTCGGCGGAGTAGTACATCGGACCTTCCGGTAGCAACGAGATCAGGTCGGAGCGCAACTCGTCGATCCCATCCCCGGTCAGTGCACTCACCGGATGCAATGCGTGGAAGTTGCCGAGCACCGCGGCCTGCTTCATCTGCGAAGCGATGTGCCCCGCCTTCAGGCGGTCGACCTTGTTGACCACGATGATCACCGGGACACCGAGCGAGAACACGCGCCGCCCGACGAACTTGTCACCTGCTCCTATGCGGTCGCGCGCGCTGACGACCACCATGATCACGTCGACGTCGCTCGCAATCGTCTCGTCGACTCGATCCTGCATGCGCTCCGTCAACGTGTCGATCGGCCTCTGCCATCCCGGCAGGTCGACCAGGACGAGCTGCGCCTCGGCGGTCGTATAGATGCCGCGGATCTGGTGACGCGTCGTGTGCGGCTTGTCGGAGACGATGGCGACCTTCGTGCCCGTGAGCGCGTTCACGAGCGTCGACTTGCCGACGTTCGGACGGCCGGCGACGGCGACGAAACCCGACCTCAAGGTCACCCGCTCCCGGCGACGGTGGGCAGCTCCCACGTGTCGGGCAGGAGCTCCGCCGCGGTGACCGTCGCGACCGTGCCGTCCTCGCGCCGGTAGGAGACCTCGGGGATCCGCCATTCGCAGAGCCACTGCCGGCAGCCGCCGCAGGGCGACGCGGTGATGCCGATCGCCACGATGTCGCCCGGCTTGCAGCCGGCCGCCGCCGCCGCCCCGATCGCGGTCTTCTCCGCACACTGCGTCAGCGAATAGGCGGCATTCTCGACGTTCACACCCGTGAACTCACGACCGTCCGCCGTGCGGACGACTGCACCGACGAAATAGTTCGAATACGGCGCGTACGCGTTCCGCGCAGCCGCCTCGGCCTTTTCGACAAGCGCGCTGATCCCCGTTCCAGCGGCGGCCAAGCCGCCACCTCCGCTCGTCGAGCCTGTGCCGCTCATGAGAACACCTGAAAGACGACGAGTGCGGCGAGCGCGCCCACCAGGGCACCATAGGTCACCTCGAGCGCCGAGTGCACACCCGATTCGACCCTGGTCTGTGCGACGAGGAACGCCATCACGAACGCAATCGTCGACACGACGAAACGCTCGTTGCCGCCCGCGACGTAGGTCACGGCCATCCAGCCCGCGAATGCAAGCGCCGCGTGGCCCGACGGCAGGCCGCCGCGCAGCGGGCTGCCGCGCCCGGTGTACGCCTTGGTCGCGATCACGATGATCACCGTCAGCACGAGCGCCACGAGCGTCAACTGGGCGGGGGCATCCCGCAACCGCTCGAGCAGCCTCGAAGAGCGGTCGGCGACCTTACCGGCGAACACGAGATAGCCGACGACGACCGCATTCACCGTTGCGATCAACACGGCGCCCGCCGCAATGTCCTTGGCGAGCTTCGCCATCGGGTCGAACGACGTGGTCGCGATGTCGATCGCCGCCTCGATGCCGGTGTTCAGCATCTCGGCGATCAGCACGAAGGTGATCGAGATCAACAGCGCGATCAGCTCGAGCTTTGCCACGTTCACGATCAGCGCGGCGATCAGCACGACGAACGCGACAGCGAAGTGGATGCGTAGGTTCCGCTGCACGCGGAGCACGTGGATGATTCCTTCGGACGCGTTGTTGAAGGAGTCGAAGACTGTCGGCGAACGCCGTGCGGTCATGGCAGAAGCTCCTGTTCACGGGATTCCATCGCGTCACCGTGGTCGTACCCGAGCAGATGCAGCAGCCCGTGGGTCAACGGCCAGCTCCAGTCGTCGCCCACGATCTGCGGGCACAAGACGACGTCCCCGAGCGCACGCGGGACTCCCCCGGGCACCTCCTCGCGCCCGTCGATCGGAAACGAAAGGACGTCGGTCGCCTCATCCTCTCCGAGATGGTCCCGCTTCAACCCGCGCATCTCCTCCAGCCCGACGAACGCAATGCCGAGCTCTCCTTCGTCGATCCCTTCGGCGTGCAGGACGCGGCTCGCCAACTCCACAGCACTGCCCTCGTCGACCTGGATGCCGCTGCGATTCTCGACTTCGATCGAGATCATCGGTTGCGCTCGTCGGTGTGCTCCTTGTAGGCCTCGACGATCCGCTGCACGAGCTTGTGCCGGACGACGTCCTTGTGGTCGAACTCGACGAACTGGATTCCGTCGATGTCCACGAGCACGTCACGAACGTGCACGAGCCCCGACCGCTGCTCGCGCGGCAGGTCGATCTGCGTGATGTCGCCGGTGACGACGACCTTGGAGCCGAAGCCGAGACGGGTCAGGAACATCTGCATCTGCTCGGGCGACGTGTTCTGCGCCTCGTCGAGGATGATGAAACTGTCGTTCAGGGTGCGGCCGCGCATGAAGGCGAGCGGCGCCACCTCGATCGTGCCGCGCTCGATCAGGCTGTTCGCCTTGTCGGGGTCGAGCATGTCGTAGAGCGCATCGAAGAGCGGACGCAGGTACGGATCGACCTTTGCCATCAGGTCGCCCGGCAGGAACCCCAGCCGTTCGCCCGCCTCGACGGCGGGGCGGGTCAGGATGATCCGCGAGACCTCGCGCTCGTGCAGCGCCGCCACGGCGAGCGCCATCGCGAGGTACGTCTTGCCGGTGCCGGCCGGGCCGATCCCGAAGGTCACGGTCGAGCGCCTGATCGAGTCGACGTAGCGCTTCTGGGTCACCGTCTTCGGGGCGATCTTCTTCCCACGATGGCGCCAGACGACGGCGTCGAAGACCTCGCGCACGTCCTGCCCGGCCTCGAGCGTGCCCAGGACCGCGTCCACCGTGTGACCGCCGATCTGGTGGCCACCCTCGACCAGCTCGACGAGCTCGTCGATCACGGCCCGGGCGCTCTCGATGTGCTGCTCGTCGCCCTCCAGCGTCAGCTGGTTGCCGCGCAAGCGCACGGTGCACTGCAGTCGCTCGCGAAGCGCCTCGAGGACGCCGTCCGTGATTCCGGCCAGCTCGGCCGCGACCGCGTTCGAAACCTCGAGAGTTTCCTGCATCTCCGCCAAGTGTAGGTTGCCGGGATGGGGCGCAAGTGGTGGACGCTCGTGGCGGTCTGTACCGCCACTTTTATGTTGCTGCTCGACATCACGATCGTGAACGTCGCGCTGCCGGCGATCGCGCGGGCTCTCCATGCCTCGTTCTCCGACCTCCAGTGGGTGGTCGACGCCTACGCGCTCGCGCTCGCGACCTGTGTCCTCACGGCCGGCTCGCTCGCCGACCTCTTCGGCCGCAAGCGAGTGTTCCTGATCGGCGTGGTCCTGTTCACGATCGCCTCGGCCGCCTGCGGGCTCTCCAACGACGCCCTCTTCCTGATCATCGCGCGCGGCGTTCAGGGCCTCGGCGGGGCGATGATGTTCGCAACTGCGCTCGCGCTGCTCTCGCAGGAGTTCCACGGCAAGGAGCGTGGCACCGCGTTCGGGATCTGGGGCGCGACGGTCGGCGCGGCCGTCGCGATCGGGCCGCTCGTCGGCGGCGTGCTGACGACGGGGCTCTCATGGCGCTGGATCTTCCTCGTCAACATCCCGATCGGCGTCGCCGCGGTGACGCTCTCGGCCAGGCAGTTGCACGAGTCGAGCGATCCGGAGCACAGCCGGCTCGACCCGATCGGCCTGGTGACGCTGACGGGCGGACTGCTGACCTTGATCCTCGCGCTGATCGAGGGGAACCGCAGAGGCTGGTCGAGCGGCCTGATCGTCGGGCTCCTCGCGGCGGCCGCCGTGTTGCTCACCCTCTTCGTCGTGTCGCAGGCCGTCGAACGCACGACGATGGTCGACCTCTCGCTCTTCAAACGCCCGGCGTTCGTGGGCGCCCAGGTGACCGCCTTCTCGATCTCGTCGTCGATGTTCGCGATGTTCCTCTACCTGACGTTGTACCTCCAGGACGTCCTCGGCCTCTCGGCGCTGAAGACCGGGCTCGTCTTCCTACCGCTGAGCGGCGTCTCGTTCCTCGCCGCTCCGGTCGCCGGCCGGCTTTCGGCACGCTTCCCGATCAGGATCCTGCTCGGCAGCGGCCTCGCGCTGAACGCCGTGGCGCTGTGGTCGATGAGCGGTGTCACGACGTCGTCGCACTGGAGCGCACTGATGCCAGGCTTCCTGATCGGCGGCGTCGGAATCGGCCTCGTCAACGCGCCGCTCGCCTCGACCGCCGTCTCGACGGTGCGCCAGGAGCGCGCGGGCATGGCCTCGGGGATCAACAACACATTCCGGCAGCTCGGGATCGCGACGGGGATCGCCGCCCTGGGAGCGATCTTCGCGGGCAAGGTCGACCCGGCCGCCTTCTCGCCGCATGCAAGCGAGGCGGCCCGCGCCTCGTTCGTCTCCGGCTTCCACGACATCCTGCTCGTTGGCGCCGTCGTCGCCGGCTGCGGTGCGGTGCTCGCAACGGCGCTCGTCCGGCGACAAGACTTCGTCGCCTCAGGACCGTCCCGCAGCTGAAGAAGGCTAGGCGAGCTTTTCGCGCACGAACTGGCTGACCGCCGACCCGTCTGCGCGGCCCGCGATCTGCGGCATCACATCGGCCATCACACGGCCCATGTCGCGCATGCTCGTGGCCTTGTTCTCGGCGATCGCATCGTCGACGATCCGCTCGATCTCCTCCTCGGAGATCGGCTCCGGCATGAACTCCTCCAGGACGGCGAGCTCTGCCTCTTCCTGCTCGGCCCGGTCGGCGCGGCCGCCCCCGCGGAACGCCTCGGCGGCTTCCTGCCGCTTCTTGCGCTCGCGCTGCAGCACCTGCAGCTCCTCGTCGTCGGAGAGCGGCCGCAGCAGCTCCTTCTCGGCGGATTTGAGGCTGGAGAGAATCAGGCGCAAAGCGTCGCGGCGCTCGTTGGCGCGCGCGCGCATCGCGTCCTTGACCTCCTCCTCGAGGCGTCCGATCAGGCTCACAGGTCTCTCTCCAGCAGCATGTTGCCCCCGAGGATATGCCAATGCAGGTGAAAGACCGTCTGTCCACCGCCACGACCGACGTTCACGACGACGCGATAGTCCTCGAGCCCGACCTTGCGGGCGGTGTCGGCGACGAACTCGAGCATGCGCTTCGCCTCCTCGGCATCGAACTCCGCGATGTCGCGAAACGTGTCGATGTGACGCTCGGGGAGCACGAGCACGTGCACCGGCGCGAGCGGGTTGATGTCGTTGACGGCGACGAAGCCGTCGGCACGGTGCACGTGGTCGCCCTCGCGAACGAGCATGCAGAACAGGCAGGTGTCAGGCTGCTCGGCCAATGATTCCCTCCTCGGTGACGGCAGCCGCGCGGACGCGGACGATCTCGCCGACGGGCGCGTCGACGAGCCACGGCGTGTAGTCGTCGCCGTAGCCGCGCCCTGGGCGGTCGACGAGCACGCGGTCGTCGACCTTGCGGCTCCAGCGGCGCAGGCAGAGCTCGTGCGAGAGCGCGCGCAGCGCGGCGCCGCGTTCCTTCTTCAGCTGCGGCGGCACCGGGTCATCCTGCGCGGTCACGGTGCCCGGGCGCGGCGAGTAGGGGAAGACATGCACCTTGGTGATCCCCGCACGCTGGACGGTGTCGAGCGTGCGTGCGAACGCTGCGTCGTCCTCGGCGGGGAAGCCGACGATCACGTCGCTCGTCAGGTTGAACTCGCCGGCGAGCGGGGCAAGCCGGCGCAGATAGGCGTCGACACCGTAACGGCGGCGCATCGCGCGCAGCACGCCGTCGTCGCCGGACTGCAGCGGCACGTGCAGGTGCTTGGTGACCGCGGGCGTCTGGCGCAGCGCGGCGACCAGCGCGTCCGAGACGTGGTTGATCTCGATCGAGCTGAGACGCAGGCGCTCGAGCCCGGGTGTCTCCCCCGCGGCTCGTACAAGCCGGGGCAGGTCGTACCCCGCAGCGCGGTCGCGAAAGCAACCGAGGTTGATCCCGGTCAGCACCACCTCGCGGTGCCCCTGGGCGACGCGGCGGCGAATCTCGCCGAGCACGGCCTCGGCGCTGCGACTGCGCGAGGCGCCGCGCACCAGCGGGATCACGCAGAAGTTGCACGAGAACGAGCAACCGTCCTGGATCTTCACGAACGCCCGCACGCGGTCGATGCGCGCGTCGGCCTGCACGCAGCCGATCGCCCCCACGTCTCCGGCGACGAACGCGGCCGTCCCCTCGCTGCGCTTGGCGACCACCGTCACGTTCGCGGGCAGCCCGGCGAACGCGTCGCCCTGCAGATTCGCGCCGCAGCCGGTGAGGTAGACGCGCTCGTGGTTGCGCGCGGCGCGAGCCGCCGCCTTGCGGCTCTTCGCGACGGCCTCGTTCGTGACGCAGCACGTGTTGATGACGGCGACGTCGGCGTCAGCGCGCTCGGCGTGCCCGTCGCGGAGCAGTGCCTCCCGCACCTCGTGAACGTCGGCATGCGAGACCTTGCAGCCGAGGAAGTCGACGCGAAACGTCGCCATCGCCGAATCGTACGGTGTTACGCGCGCACGTACAGATCGGCCGCCCAGCCCTCGAGCGCGTGCCGGTCGACGTGCCGGTAACCGGCGAGCTCGGGCTCCGCCGAGGCGAAGTAGCCGGACGTGACGAGCGTCCCTGCGTCGAGGCGGGCGGGCAGCGCCTGGACCGAGTCGAGCGAGATGTTGGCGACCGCGACCGCCGCGGGCGGAAGCGGCTCGCCGGCCGCGACGAGGCGGGCATCCACCTCGACGCCGTTCACGCGGGCGTTCTCGTGCGTCGCCTCGATCGACGGCTCCTCGATGTCGACGCCCACGACGGGCGCGAACCCGAGGAGCGCCGCGGCGATCGAGAGCACGCCCGAGCCGCAACCGACGTCGAGCAACGATCCGCGCTCGAGCTCCTGCAGGAAGCGCAGGCAGAGCTGTGTCGTCGGATGCGAACCGGTGCCGAAGGCGCGTCCCGGATCGACGACGACCGCGAGGGCATCGCCGGGAGGCGTCTCCCACGGCGGGCCGACCCACAGCGAGCCGACACGGACGGGCCGGTGGAAGACGCGCCAGCGGTCCTCCCAGCCCGCTTCGACGTCGGCGGCGTGCACGCCGCCGAAGAAGTGCCACAGGCGCTCTTCCCCGGCCGCGTCGGTGTACGCCGCGAGTTCGACGCTGCCGCCGGGACGGTCGACCTCTTCGAAGCCCGCCGGAAAGAGCTCGAGCATCGTTGCGCGGGCCTCCTCGAGCCGGGCAGCGCCGATCTCGACCGCGACTCTGCGCAGACCGGTCAGCGGAACGCGCTCTTCAGCTTCTCGAAGAAGCTCTCGTCGTGGCGATAGGTGTGCTCGTCGCTCGCCGCTTCGAAGGCCTCCAGCAGGCTGCGCTGCTCGTCGCTGACTCGGCGCGGCACCGAGACGTTGACGAGGACGCGGTGGTCACCGCGGCCGAACCCCTGCAACACCGGCATCCCCTTGCCGCGCAGGACGCGCACCTCGCCGGGTTGTACGCCGGCGGGAAGCTCGAGCTCGGTCTGACCGTCGAGCGTCTCGACCGTCATTGTCGCGCCGAGCGCAGCTTCGACGATCGTCAGGTCGACCTGCGAGTAGATGTCGTTGCCTTCGCGCACAAAGCGCGGATCGGGCTTGACGCGCACGAGGACATAGACGTCGCCGGCGCGACCGCCGAGCGCGCCCGCGTGCCCGCGGCCGGAGACACGGATGCGCTGCCCGTCGTGGATGCCCGCCGGGATCTCGACGTCGAGCTCGCGTGACTCAACGACCCGACCCGCCCCGTCGCAGGCAGTGCACGGATGCTCGACGATCTGGCCGTGACCACGGCATTCCGGGCACGTCTGCGCGCGGACGAACTCACCGAAGACGCTCCGTGAGACCTGGTGCAGGCGCCCGTTCCCCTTGCAGCGCGTGCAGGTGACCGGTCGCGTGCCGGGCTCGACCCCGTCGCCGCCGCATGTCTCGCACGGCACCGCGACCTCGAACGGCACCGAGACGGTCGTCTTGTGCGCCGCGTCGACGAGCTCGATCGCGACCTCCGCCCCGACATCGCCGCCGCGCTGCTGCCCGCCGCCGCGGCCCCCGAAGACATCGTCGCCGAAGAACGCGGCGAACAGGTCGCTGAGCCCGCCGACGTCGAAGTGCGTCGGCGTGAACCCGCCCGAGCGCAGTCCGGCGTGGCCGTAGCGGTCGTACAGCGCGCGCCGCTCCGAGCTCGACAGGACCTCGTAGGCCTCCGTCACCTCGCGGAAGCGCAGCTCGGCGTCCTCATGCTCCGAGACGTCCGGATGCAGCTCACGGGCGAGCTTCCGAAAGGCCTTCTTGATCGTTGTGTCGTCGGCGTCGCGCGCGACCCCGAGCAGCTCGTAGTAGTCGCGGTCGGTGCTCATCTGTCGTCCGCGTACACCTCTTCGACGAAGCGCGACAGCTCCGTTGCAGCCGAGCGAACCGTCCGCAGCGCCTTCTCGTAGTCCATCCGCAGCGGCCCGACCAGGCTGACGGCGCCAAGCGTGCGGTGCCCCATCCCGTAGGTCGCGCCGACGAGCGCCAGCTCGCGCAGTCCGGGCTGCTCGAGCTCCTCCCCGACACGGGCGAACGGCCGGCGCGGGTCGAGCCGCTGCGCGAGCATGTCGAGCAGCGCGGCCCGCTTCTCGAGCGCCTCCATCAGGCTCCGGTAGGCGCCGATCTCTTCGGTGCGCATCTCGTCGAGCAAGCCCGCCGCGCCGCCGATGTAGAGACGCCGGTCCTCGTCGGCGGCATGCTCGAACGCACCGCGGATCACCTGGAGGAACGCGCCCTCGCGCGCACCGAGGCCCGGCTCGTCGAACGCGAGCTTGACCGCGCGCGAGCCGATGTGGGCGCCCGCGAGCCGTTCGTTCAAGTACTCGCCCGCCCACGTCACGAGGCCCGGGTCGAGCGGCTCGGAGAACGCGAAGCGCAGGTTGGTGACGCCGCCGGTCGAGGTGATCAAGACGACCATCACGACGTCGGGCTGCAGCAGGAGGACCTCGATGTGGCGGACCGTGGCCGCCTGGACCGGCGGCGCCGAGACGAGGGCGAGCAGGCGCGTCACCTGCGACAGCATCTCGGTGGTCGTCTGGAGCGCCTCCTCCACCTCGGCCTGCGCCTTCGGGATGCCGAGCGCGAAGTCGGCCGACCGGGCCTCGGGCCGCGTCAGCAGCTCGTCGACGTACAGCCGGTAGCCGGTCTCGGTCGGAACGCGCCCCGCGGAGGTATGCGGGTGTGTGAGCAGCCCGAAGCGCTCGAGCTCGGCGAGCTCGTACCGAACGGTGGACGGGGACACCCCGAGCCCGGCGCTCTCGACGAGCGTCTTCGACCCGACCGGCTGCCCGGTCTGGACGTATTCCTCGACGACGAGCGTGAGGATGGCGCGCTGCCGCTCTGAGAGCAAGAGGGTCATGCCCGCTCCGGGCGCCGGCAAAGCCGGCCCCTCCGCTCCTTGCAGCCTCCGTCAAGCCTACGACTCATGCCGCCATGGTAGGCGGCCCGTCAGGCGAGCAGGCGGGCGGTAACGCCGCCGCCGAGGAAACGCCCCCGCGGCGTCAGCCGCAGGCACGTCTGCTGGCGCTCCACGAGACCGTGCTCGCTCAGCCGTTCGACCTCGGCCGGGTCGAGCACCTGCTCGATCCCCGCCAACTCGAGCGGCTCGTCGAGGCGCAGGCCGAGCATCACCCGCTCGGTCGCGCGCACCTCCGCCGACAGCTCCTCGACCTCCCGCGGCGGCCGTTGCCCTCGAGCCAGTGCGGCGACGTAGCGGGCGAGCGAGGGCGCGTTGCGCCAGCGCCGGCTCTCGATTGTGCTGACCGCGCCCACGCCGAGCCCGAGGTAGTCCCGCGCGAGCCAGTAGCCGAGGTTGTGGCGCGCCCGCAGGTCCCTGCCGCCCGCGTCGGCCGACGCGTCCCGGCAGAAGTTCGCCGTCTCGTACCAGCGGTAGCCCGCGGCCGTCAACGTCGCGACGGCACGCTCGAAATAGGACTCCATCGATTCGGCCTGGCGTTCGAGCTCTGCCCCGTGGACGTGCGTGAAGCGGGTGCCCGGCTTCGCTTCGAGCTCGTACGCGGAGATGTGCTCGGGCCCGAGCGCCAGGGCCTCGGCGAGGTCGCGTTCGAGGTCGGAAGGCTCCTGGCCCGGGATGCCGTAGATGAGGTCGAGCGAGATATTGGCGATTCCGGCAGCACGAAGATGATCGAAGGCGGCTCGGACGTCGTCAGGCTGGGCAACGCGATCGAGTGTCCGAAGGAGACGGGGCGAGAAGGTCTGAGCGCCGAGCGACACGCGGTCGACCCCGCAGGCGGCGAGCAGCCCTGCGAGCTCGGGCGTGACCGTCTCGGGGTTCGCCTCGACGGTCACCTCGGCCGCCTGCGGCAGCGCGCGCAGCAGGCGCGCGAGCGCTGCGGGCTCGGTGCGGGTGGGCGTGCCGCCGCCCAGGTAGACGCTCTCGAGGACTCCGTTCTCGAGAGCGCTGTCGAGCAGTCCCGCCTCCAGCTCGAGCTCGCGGAGCAGTGCATCGACGTAGCCCCCGTGTGCTTCGTCGTGGCCGACGACGGTGACGAAGTCGCAGTAGCCGCAGCGCGACGAGCAGAACGGCAGGTGGACGTAAAGATGCCTGGCGCCGCTCACGGGATGCCGTTCACGAGGCGGCGCGGCGCGGACGCGCGACGAGCTCGCCGCCGCAATTCGGGCAGACGCCGTGGAGCTCGTCGCAACAGACGACGCAGAACGTGCACTCGTACGAGCAGATGCGCGCCTCGCCGTCGACGGCGAGCGGAGCGTGGCAGCGTTCACAGGCCGGTCGCAGCTCGAGCGCCATCCTCGTTACCGCTTGGCCGAATCGTTCAGGTTGAGCACGGCGAGGAAAGCCTCCTGCGGGACCTCGACGCCGCCGACGCTCTTCATCCGCTTCTTGCCCTTCTTCTGCTTCTCGAGCAACTTGCGCTTGCGGCTGATGTCACCGCCGTAGCACTTCGCGAGCACGTCCTTGCGGCGTGCCTTCACCGTCTCGCGCGCGATGATCCGCGCCCCGATCGCAGCCTGGATCGCGACGTCGAACATCTGCCGCGGGATCTCCTCGCGCAGCTTCTCGACGAGCAGCTTGCCGCGCTCGTAGGCGAAATCGCGATGGATGATCAGCGAGAGGGCGTCGACCGGCTCGCCGCCGACGAGGATGTCGACGCGGGCGAGATTGCCGGGCTGGAAGCCGGACATGTCGTAGTCGAAGCTCGCGTAGCCGCGCGTGCGCGACTTCAGCTGGTCGTAGTAGTCGAGGACGATCTCGGCGAGCGGCAATTCGTAGGTGAGATGGACGCGCAGCTCGGAGAGGTACTCGAGGTGGTCGAAACGGCCGCGACGATCGTTGTTCAACTCCATCACGACGCCGACGAACTCCTTCGGGACGATGATCGACGCCTTGATGTACGGCTCCTCGACCTCGTCGAAGGCGTCGGGCAGGTCAGCGGGCGTGTGCACCTCGACCCACTCCCCGTTGATCGGCTTCACGCGGTAGGCGACGTTCGGTGCGGTGACGAGCAGGTCGAGGTCGAACTCGCGCTCCAGGCGCTCACGGACGATCTCCATGTGCAGCAGCCCGAGGAAGCCGCAGCGGAAGCCGAAGCCGAGCGCCTGCGACGTCTCGGGCTCGTAGAAGAGGGCCGCATCGTTCAGCTTCAGCTTCTCGAGCGCGTCGCGCAGCTCCGGGTAGTCGTCGGAGTCGGTCGGGAAGAGCCCGGCGAACACCATCGGCTTCACGTCCTTGTAGCCCGGCAGCGGTGCCGCGGCCGGGTTGCGCTCGGCGGTGAGGGTGTCGCCGACGCGCAGCTCCGAGACGTCCTTCAGGCCCGTGATCACGTAGCCGACCTCGCCGGCCGACAGCTCCTTGACCGGGCGGTTGCCCGGCGACATGTAGCCGATCTCCTGCGCCTCGAAACGAGTGCCGAGCGCCATCGCGCGCAGCTCGGTGCGCGGACGGAACACGCCGTCGACGACGCGGACGAAGGCGACGACGCCGCGGTACTGGTCGTACGAGGAGTCGAAGATCAGGGCACGCGGCGGAGCGCCGAGATCGCCCGTCGGGGCCGGGACACGCTCGACGATCGCGTCGAGCACCTCCGCGACCCCCTGCCCGGTCTTGGCCGAGATGCGCAGGACATGGTCGGCGGTGTCTCCGATCAGATCAGCGACCTCGACCGATGCGCCGTCCGGGTCGGCCTGCGGCAGGTCGATCTTGTTCACCACCGGCACGATCTCGAGGTTGTTCTCGATCGCGAGGTACGCGTTTGCGAGCGTCTGCGCCTCGATTCCCTGCGCCGCGTCGACCACGAGCAGTGCGCCCTCGCAGGCCTGGAGGGAGCGCGAGACCTCGTAGGTGAAGTCGACGTGCCCGGGCGTGTCGATCAGGTTGAGCTCGTGGCCCTTCCAGTGGACGCGTACCGCCTGCGCCTTGATCGTGATCCCGCGCTCGCGCTCGAGATCCATCGAGTCGAGCAGCTGGTCGCGCATGTCGCGCGCCGCCACCGTCTCCGTCAGTTGGAGAATGCGATCCGCGAGCGTCGACTTGCCGTGGTCGATGTGCGCGATGATCGAGAAGTTGCGGATGTGCTCCTGGTCCATGAGGGCTCAGCCGCGACGCAGGCGGCTTGCCAAGGAGAGTAGCGCCTGCATCTCGTGCACCTTCAGGGCGCGGCAGGCGATCAGGTAGACGGCGCCCCCGGCCATCAGGGCGACGCCGAGCGACACGGTCTGGGCCGGCCAGGCGCGTCCGAGCGCCGAGTCGAGCCCCCGCCACACCGGGTAGGCGGCCGCCGCGAGCAGAGCGGCCGCCACGACGATGCGGGCCGACGCCGAGATCGTCTCGCCGAGCTCGATGCGCCCGAGCCGCCGCCGCAGCACGAAGAGCAGCGCCACCGTGCCCGCTACGTTCACGACCGAGGTCGAGAGCGGTATGCCCCAGACGCCGAAGCGATAGAAGACGGCGTCGAGCACCCCGTTGACGAACAGGTTCCCGAGCGCGATCGCCGTCGGCACCCAGTTCGACTGCAGGCTGAAGAAGGCGCGGTTCAACATCAGCATCGTCCCGTTGAACGTCAGCCCGATCGTGAAGGCGGCGAGCGCGCCGGCGACGACGTGCGTGGCATGCGCGTCGAAGCGGCCGCGCTGGTAGAGCAGGCGCACGATCGGCTCGGCGAGCACCGCCGAGGCGACGCTCGCCGGCACCAGCATGAAGGCGATCTGCCGCAGGCCGAGCGAGACGGTGTGGCGGAAGCCGTCCAGGTCGCCTCGTGAGGCGAGGCGCGAGAGCGACGGGAAGAGCACGGTCGCGACCGCGACCGAGAACATCCCCTGCGGCAGCATGTAGATGCGAAACGCCTTGTCGATCGCGGCGGGCGCCAGGTTGGCGTCGACGAAACGGGAGGCGAACAGCGTGTCGACGAGCGCGTTGACGTTGATCAGCCCGAGCCCGAGCGTGACCGGGATCATCATCTTGAACGTGCGCGCCACCGCCGGGTCGCGCCAGTCGATCACGAAGTGCAGCCGGTCGTCCCGGCCGCGCAGCCACGGCATCGGCAGGAGCAGCTGGATCACCGTCGCGACGAGGATCGAGGCGGCGTAGACGTAGAGCTTCGCGCTCGAGGTGTGCGCCTGCGGAACGCCGATCACGAGGCCCGCGACGATCGCGAGGTTCCAGAACACCGGCGTGAGCGCCGGGACCGAGAAGTGGTCGTAGCTGTTCAGGACCCCGACGACGATCCCGGAGACCCCGAGCAGCGCGACGATCGGAAAGAGGACACGCGAGAGCCCGACTGCGAGGCCCGGGTCGACCGGGTGGAAGGGGCGCAGGAGGAGCGGCGCGATCAGCATGAAGAGCGCCGACAGGGCGCCGAGGCCGAGCAGCATCAGCCAGAAGAGCGACGAGGCGACGCGCCAGGCGCGCTTGCGCTCCCCCTTCTCGAGCAGGTCGCTGAAGACGGGGACGAAGGCCGAGCTGAGTGCCGCGTCGGCGACGAGCGCCCGGACGAGGTTCGGGATCTGGAACGCGACCGTGAACGCGTTGATCCGGCCGTTGACGCCGAAGTAGGACGCGGCGACCATCTCGCGCACGAGGCCGAGCACCCGGGACAGCCCGGTTGCGAGCGAGAAGATGGCCGTCGAATGGGCGAGGCGGCGCCGGGGGGTCGTCTCGTCGTCCACCGAGGAAGAACGTTACGCGCGCGGGCGGTCGCTCTCGGAGAATCGGCAGGCTCCTGCTACCCTTCGGCCGCCCGTATGCCGAACATCAAACAACAGAAGAAGCGCGTCCGCATCGCCGCCCAGGAGCGGCTCGAGAACCTGCGCTACCGCTCGACGATCAAGACGTTCGCCAAGCAACTCGCCACGACGGCCGGGGCCGGCGATGCGGCTGCGACCGATGAACAGCACCGCGCCCTCGTCAAGCTGATCGACCGCGCGGTTGCCCGTGGCGCCCTGCACCGGAACGCCGGCGCACGCAAGAAGTCGCAGGCCGCGAAGCTTGCGGCCGGCTCCGGCGCCTAGCTCCTAGCGCTCAGGCGGCAGCCGTGATCTCGACGAGCGCCCGCTCGAGCTCGAGCTCATTCGGCAGGCGCGAGCCACCCTTGAGCGCCCGGTCGAGCTCCGCGAGGCGGACGAGCGCGTCGTCGAGCTCGGCGGCGCTGTAGTTGCGCATCTGCGAGAAGATCTTCTGCGCCGGGAAGTGATGCCGCAGGCCGAGGATCGGTGCGGCCTCCTGCGGCGACATGCCCTGCTGTTCGAGCCGCTGCGCGGTGCGCGCGCGCCGCACATGGGTGGTCAGGCTGCCGACGAGACGCGGGATCGTCTTCGAGAGCGGGTCGCCGGTGCGGTCGAGCATCCGTTCGGTGGCCCGCAGCACGCCGGCGACGTCGCGCGCGCCCCAGGCGTCGGTGAGGTTCCACGGGGGCGAGTCCGCGCGCGGCGCGACGAGCGCCTCGACGTCCGCCTCGGTCACCTCGCCTCCGTTCGCCCAGGTCGTCAGCTTGTCGACCTCGCCCTCGAGCTCGTACAGGTCGTCGCCGACGAGCTCCGCCAGCAGGCGGCAAGCCTCGGGCTCGGCCTTCTGGTTGTGCAACTTGAACTGGTCGGCGATCCAGCGCGCGACCGCCTTCATGACGACGTCCCAGATCAGGAGCTCGCCCTTCGCGGCGACCGCCTTGGCGAGCGGCGCGTCCTTCTTCAGCTCGCCCGCGACGAGCGCAAGCGTCGTCCCGGGCGCAGGCGCCTTCAGATACTCGGCGACGACCTTCGCGTCGGGCGCCTTCCAGACCTGCACTCCCTCGACGATGACGAGCCTCTTGCCCGCCCCGAAGAGGCCCATCACGTTGCACGAGGCGACCGCGTCTTCCCCGTTCGTGTCAGTGGCGTCGCGCACCTCGATCGCGTCCGCGTCGAACCTGCTGCGCAAGCGCGCCACCGCCCGGTCGACCTTCGGCCGGTCGGTGCCCGCGATCAGGTAGGCCGGCTTGAGCTCATCCGCCATCTCCGCCAAGCATAAGCGGCTGCGAGGAGCGACCCGGCCGCCGCGAGCGCGGCGCCCGGGCCACGGGCCTGCGCAGCCGGAACCGCCGCGACCGCTCGGGCGCAGAGAGCGATGTAGGCGGCGATCCAGCCGTTCAGCCAGGCGAGCGCCGCCGCGAGCGATGGAGCCACCGGGTCGACCGCCGCAGCTGCGAACGCGAGTCCGAGCAGCGGCCCGACGGCCGGCTCGACGAGCGCGTTCGCGAGGACCCCGAGCAGCGGCACGGCGCCGAACTGCAGCCACAGGATCGGCGCGGTCGCGACACTGCACGCCGCCGACACCGCCACGGCGATCCCGACGGCTCGCGGCACCGGGTAGCCCTCGAGCACCCGGACGAGCGGCGGGGCGGCGAGGAAGATCGCGACGACGGCGGCGAACGAGAGCTGGAAGCCGGCGTCGAATAGCGTGTAGGGGTTCCAGGCAAGCAGCACCACGGCTGCGACGAGCAGCACGTGCCACGGGTCACGCTCGCGCGCGGCGAGCCACGCGATCGAGACCGCCGCGCCCGAGACGGCCGCACGGATCACCGACGGCTGCGGCCCGACCGCGAACACGTAGCCGGCGATCGCCGCCAGCGCACCGCCGTGCGCGGCCGAGCGCGGCACGCCGAGCAGGAGCGCCAGGCCGAGCACCCCGCCCGCGAGCAGCACGACGTTCTGCCCGCTGACCGCCAGCAGGTGGTAGAGGCCCGAGCGCCGGAACGCATTCTTCAGACCGGGCGCGAGGCCGTTGTCGTCGCCGAGCAGCACCCCTTCGACGAGCGCGCCGCGTTCTCCCGTCAGACCGGGTGCCGAGGCGCGCCGGAGCCACCCGCGGAGACGGTCGCCGGCTCCGCCCACGCCGCCCCGCCGGCCGATCACCGTCCACTCGTCGACCCGGAGGACGACGTGGACTCCTTGCCGGCGCAGCCAGGTGCGCTCGTCGAAGCCGTGCCCGGTCGTCGAGGAACCGGCCACGCGCGGCAACCGTACGACCGCGAGCAGGCTGATGCGGGCGCCCTGGGGCGGCGCGCGGCCGAGCGGCAGCTCGAGCTGCACCGGCTCGTCGACACGCCGCCCGCCGAACCGCTCGACGCGCGCGAAGACCCGCTGCTCGAAGGTCCCCACCCGGGGCTCCGCCGTCACGACCGCGACGGCCCGGGCGGCACGGTCGACCTGGGCGAGCAGCGGGCTCGAGTCGAGCGCGTCGAGCCGCGCGCTTCCCCACCACCAGCCGACTGCGACAACGACGATGGCGCCGAGCGCGAGCCGTGCGAGCCCCGGTGCGGCCAGGAGCGCAAGCAACCCGGCGAGCGCCGGCACGAGCGGCGCCCCAAGCCGAAGCCGGACGAGATCGGAGAGCGCAAGACCGGCGACTGCGGCCGCCGCGACGACGTGTGCGGGCAGGACGCGCGTCACGGCACGACCAGGCCCTGGAGCTCGGCGATGCGCGCGGCGCCGATCCCGGGGATGGCGTCGAGGCCGTCCACCGACGTGAATGCGCCGTGCTGCCCCCGGTAGACGATGATTTTCTGCGCCGTCACCGGCCCGATCCCAGGCAGGGCGTCGAGCTGCTCCGCGGTCGCGGCCGAGAGTGAGACCGGCCCCGCCTGCATCGGGCCGGCGACACCGGCGGCCGGCGAGCCCCGAGCCGGAACAAGCACCTGCTCACCGTCCACGACGGGCGCCGCGAAGTTGACGCCGCTGCGCTCGGCTCCGCGCGTCAGGCCACCGGCGTGCGCCACGGCATCGGCGACCCGCGCGCCCTTCGGAAGGCGCACGAGCCCGGGCCGGCGGATCGCCCCGACGACGTCGACGACCAGCGAGGCGACGGCCGGCGCGCGTGGCGCGACGCCCGGAACGATCGGCGCCACCCGAACGGCGTCGGGCGCACTTCCCGCGGCGGCCGCATGCCGCCAGACAACGACCAGCACGAGGAGCGCGAGCAGGGCAACGGCAAGAAGCCGCCGCGCGGGAACTCCGAGCGGGAAACCGGGCACGCCGACACCCTGCCGCGCAAACCGTCACGCGTGGGAGACGCAAGTGCGCCGAAAGCGCAACAACTCGCCCACAGCCGCGGAACGAAGCTAGACGACGATGTTGACGAGCTTGTCCGGAACGACGATCACGCGCCGCTCCGTGCCGCCCAGGTGCGCCTGCACACGCTCGGAGGCCTTCGCGCGGGCGACGAGCTCGTCCTCGGAGAGCCCGGCCGGGACCTGGATGCGGTCGCGCACCTTGCCGTTCACCTGCAGCACGAGCTCGATCGTCTCGTGCTCGAGCATCGCCTCGTCGTGGACGGGCCACGGGGACTCCCAGAGCCGCGAGGAGTGGCCGAGCACACCCCAGAGCTCCTCGGCGACGTGCGGTGTATAGGGCTGCAGCAGAGAGACCGCAGTTTCGGCTGCGAAGCGCGCCGCCGGGTCGTGGGGCGCCTTCGAGAGCTCGTTGACGAGCTCCATCACGGCCGCGATCGGCGTGTTGAAGACGAAGCGGCGGTCGATGTCGTCGCTGACACGCGCAATCGTCTCGTGCGCCTTGCGCGCGAGCGGCGTCGAGACGCCGGCGGGCGCGGCGGGCTGCACCGCCGCCTCGTGCACGACGCGCCAGAGGCGCCGGATGAAGCGCACCGTCGCCTCGATCCCGTCCGGCGTCCAGTCGATGTCCTGGTCGGCCGGGCCCTGGAAGAGGATGTAGATGCGGATCGCGTCGGCGCCGAAGCGGTCGATCAGTTCGTTCGGGGAGACGCCACCCTGCGACTTCGACATTCGCTTGCCGCCGAGCTTCACCCAGCCCTGGTGGAACAGCCGCTGGAACGGCTCGCGAAAACCAAGCAGGCCGAGGTCGTTCATCGCCTTGACGAAGAAGCGCGAGTAGAGCAGATGCCCCTTCGCGTGGTCGATGCCGCCGATGTACTGGTCGATCGGCATCCAGTAGTCGGCGACCCGGCGGTCGAACGGGGCTTGGTCGTTCGCCGGGTCGGTGTAGCGCAGGAAGTACCAGGACGAGTCGACGAAGGTGTCCATCGTGTCGGCCTCACGCCGCCCCGGGCCCTCGCAACGCGGGCACGGCGCGTTGATGAACTCCTCGTTGGAGGCGAGCGGCGGCTGGCCCTTCGGCCGGTAGTCGGTCACGTCGGGCAACAGGACGGGCAGATCGCTGTCGGGCACCGGGACGGCGCCGCAGTGCTCGCAGTAGATGATCGGGATCGGGCAGCCCCAATAGCGCTGGCGCGAGAAGCTCCAGTCGCGCAGGCGGTAGTTGATCGCGGGCTCGCCCTTGCCGGCCGCAGCCAGCGAGGCGACGATCGCCCCCTTCGCCTCCTCGAAGTTCACGCCGTCGAACTCGGCCGAGTTGACGAGCGTCCCGTCCTCGGCGATCACTTGCACGACCGGCAGGTCGAATTCGTGCGCGAACTCACGGTCGCGCTCGTCATGAGCAGGGACCGCCATGATCGCGCCGGTGCCGTAATCCATCAGGACGTAGTCGGCGACCCAGATCGGGATCTGCTCGCCGTTGACCGGGTTCGTGGCATGCCGGCCGGTGAAGACGCCCGTCTTCTCGCGCTGCTCACGCTCCTCGGTGGGGCGCGCGGCGGCGACACGCGCGTAGGAGCGCACCTCCTCGGCGTTCTCCATCCCCTCGCTCAACGTCGCGACGAGTGGCGACTCGGGGGCGACGACGAAGAACGTTGCGCCGTAGAGCGTGTCTGCGCGCGTCGTGAAAACCGGAATGTCGAGGTCGAGCTCGCGGACCGAGAAGATGATCTCCGCACCCTCGGAGCGGCCGATCCAGCTGCGCTGGATCTTCTTCGTGCGCTCGGGCCAGTCGATCGTCTCCAGGTCGTCCAGCAGCGCGTCGGCGTAGTCGGTGATCTTGAAGAACCACTGCGCCATGTTCCGCGCCTCGACGATCGAGCCGCAGCGCCAGCAGCGCCCGTCGACGACGTGCTCGTTCGCAAGCACGGTCTGGTCGACCGGGCACCAGTTGACCGGCGCCTCCTTGCGGTAGGCCAGGCCGTGCTCGAAGAGCTGCAGGAAGATCCACTGCGTCCAGCGGTAGTAGGTCGGCTCGTGCGCGGAGACCTCGCGCTGCCAGTCGATCGCCCAGCCCATGCGGCGCATCTGCTCGCGGATCGCCTCCATGTTGCGCTCGGTGATCTCGAGCGGGTGCCCGCCGTCCTTGATCGCCGCGTTCTCGGCCGGAAGGCCGAACGAGTCGAAGCCCATCGGCCGCAGCACCGTGAAGCCGTGGCGGCGCCGGAAGTGCGTGACGACGTCGCCGAGCGTGTAGTTGAGGACGTGCCCCATGTGCAGGCTGCCGGACGGGTACGGAAGCATCTCGAGCATGTAGAAGTGGGCGTCGGGCGCGTCGCCCGGCTCGGGATTCGGGACGTGGAAGACCTGCTCGGCCTCCCAGGCCGATTGCCACTTGCGCTCGATTGTCTTCGCGTCGTAGTCGTCCATCGCGCCCCTAGAGACGAAAAAGCCTCTCGAACGAGAGGCCGCGGGGAAGCCGGCGCGGCTCGCGCCGCGGGTTCCCGTGCTTCACGTAAGCAGCAACTCCATCACCGCGCATTCTAGCCACGCCGGCCGGCGGGCCACCAGTTCCAGCGCCCGAGGAGCGCCATCAGGCTCGGCACGAGCAGCGCGCGGACGAGCGTGGCGTCGATCGCGACGGCGAGCGCGATTCCGAGGCCGAGCTCCTTGACGATCAGGATCGACGACGTCGCAAAGCTGCCGACCGCCACGCAGAAGAGGAGCGCCGCCGCGGTGATCACCCGGCCCGTCCGCTCGAGACCGAGCGCCACGGCCTCGCGGTTCGAGAGGCCCGACTCGTAGGCCTCCCTGATCCGGGCGAGCAGAAAGACCCCATAGTCGGTGGCCAGGCCGAAGGCGATCGCAAAGAGCAGCGCGGGCTGGGTCAGCTCGAGCGCCCCCTCGCTCTTGTAACGCAGAAGTCCTTCCAGGCGACCGTCCTGGAAGATCAGCACGAGGAGCCCGAACGCGGCCGAGAGCCCGAGGGTGTTCATGAGGAGAGCCTTCAACGGCAAGACGAGCGAGCGCGTCACCGCATAGAGCAGCGCGAACGTCACCGCTGCGAGCAGGCCGAGCGCGAGTGGCAGGTGTCCGAGCAGGCTCGTCGCAGTATCGAGATACCACGCCGTGCGTCCCGCCACGGCGACGTCCGGGAGCTTGCGGATGTCGCGGACGAGCTGCTTCGTCGAGGCGCTCATCGCGGATCCCCGCGGCACGACTTCAAGGTCCCACAGCCGCGGGCGCAGACGTTTTGGCGGCGCGACGGTTGCGATCCCTTGGAGAGAGCGAATCGACGCGACGGTTGCCGACGGGTCGGCGCGGCTGATCGCGACGTGTACAGGCGCATCCGTTCCCGGCGGGAAGTGCGCACGCAGGGCATCCTGGGCTGCACGTGCCTCGGCGCTCGGCGGGAGCACAGTCGCGTCGACCCCGACGAAGCGCACGCCGAGAAACGGCAGCCCGAGTGCAATGAGCGCCGTTGCGGACGCGAGCGCAATCGGCAGCGGGTGACGCATGACGGCGTGCGCGAAGCGGTACCAGCCGCCGTGCGTGTCCGGCCGCGCCGCGCGCTCCGTCGCCCGCTGCCATGAAGCAGGGGCGAGCGCATTGACGCGGGCGCCGAGCAACGCAAAGAGCGCCGGGATCACCGTGAGCGCGACGAATCCCGCGAGCGGCGCGACCACGAGACCGCCGAGTGCCATCGACCGTAAGAAGCCGAGCGGAAAGACGAGCAGCGACGCAAACGCAGCCGCGACGGTGAACGCGCTGAAGGCGACGGTCCTACCGGCGGTCGCCAGCGTCACCCGAAGCGCCTCCCTGCCCGGCCCGTGCCGTGCGAGCTCCTCCCGGTAGCGCGACACGAGCAACAGGCTGTAGTCGATCGCGAGCCCGAGCCCCGCCCCGGTCACGAGGTTCAGCGCGAACACCGACACGGGCTGGACGGTGTTCACCGCGCGCAAGAGCGCAAGCGTCGTGACGATCGAGAGCGCTCCCGCGATCATCGGCAGCAGCGCGGCGACCAGGCCCCGGAACACCCAGAGCGCGAGCAGCAGCAGGAGCGGGAACGCGATCAGCTCGGCACGGACGAGGTCATGCTCCGACTGCGTCAAAATCTCCGCGTTCGCGAGCGCGGCGCCGCCGACCTCACCGGGCAGCGTGCGGGCGAGGCGGCTCGCGATCGCGCCTTGATGACCGGTGCCCAACCGGAAGGATGCGGTGACCAGCTCGAACTTCCGGGTGGGCGAGATCGCTGCCCTCTGCACGAGCGCGATCGAGGGCTCGCGGCGTAGCCCGGCGACCGCTTCGGCGGCGTGACGTGTCGCAACGACGACGAAGATCGAGGGCCCGGGATCGATGCCGCCTGCCTGCGAGAGAAGCTGCAGCGTGCGATAGCTCTGGGAGCTCTTGTCCTGGAAGTCGTTGTCGCTCGAGCTCAGACGACCCGGTGTTGAGTAGCCGAAGACCGCCGACACCACGGCCACCGCGAGGGCGGCGACGAGCACGAGCCGTGCCCGACTGCCGGTGAAGTCTGCCAACGCGCGGAACATCGACGGCAGCATACGAAGCGGGCGGACCGCCGCATGCGCAGAATGCCGATGTGATCTTCGATCTCTTCCCCGACGACACCCGCACCGAGCAGGGCGAGCTCGTCCTCGGAGGTGTGCGCGCCTCCGATCTTGCACGGGAGTTCGGAACGCCCCTCGTCGTGTACGACGAGGGGACGCTCCGCCGCCGGGCCCGCGCCTACGCCGCGGCGGCTCCGGATGCACTCGTCGCGTACGGCACCAAGGCGTTCCCCTCGGTGGCCGTGCTTCGGGTCCTCCTCGACGAAGGGCTCGGAGCGGACGTCTCGACCGTGGGTGAGCTCGAGTTCGCGTTGCAGGCGGGCGTTCCGGGCGAGCGCCTCGTCATCCACGGCAACAACAAGGAGGACGAGCTGCTGCGCCGCGCAGTCGAGACGGGCGCGCTGATCGTGCTCGACTCGCTCGAGGAGCTCGAACGCGCGCAGGCCATGGGCGGCAGCCGATTCCTCGTCCGCGTCACCCCGGGGATCGAGGCCGACACGCACGAGGCGGTGAAGACCGCGCAGCACGGATCGAAGTTCGGCCTGCCGCCCGAGGATGCACTGGAGGCGATCCGGCGGGCGCCGGGTTGCCTGGGACTCCACGTCCACGTCGGCTCGCAGCTCTTGCACTTCGGCGCGTCGCTGATGACCGTCGACTGGGTCGCCCAGTTCGCCGCGCGCCTTCGCGCGGAGCTCGGCTGGACGCCGCAGATCGTCGATCTCGGAGGGGGTCTCGGGGTGCGCCACGTGCTCGAGGAGCCGTCCTTCACGATCGCCGAGTTCGTCGGCGCGCTCGTCGGCGAGTTGCACCGCTCATTCGAGCTGCACAGTCTCCCGCCGGCGCAGCTCATCCTCGAGCCGGGCCGGTCGCTCGTCTCGCAGGCAGGCGTGACGCTCTACACCGTCGGCGCCGTCAAGCGCGCGAGCGCGGCGACGACGTACGTGACGGTCGACGGCGGGATGTCCGACAACCCACGGCCCGCGATGTACAACGCGCGCTATACCGCGCTCCTCGCGAATCGTGCAGACGAGGCCTCCGCCGGTTCGTACGCGGTCGCCGGCAAGCACTGCGAGTCGGGCGACGTGTTGATCGAGCGGGTCGAGCTGCCCGAGCCGCTGCGCGGCGACCTGCTGGCCGTGCCGGTGACCGGGGCGTACACGCTTTCGATGGCGTCGACCTACAACGCGGTTCCGCGCCCGGCCGCGGTGCTCGTCGCCGACGGCCGGGCGCGCCTGATCCGCCGGCGCGAGACGGTGGCCGACCTGCTCGCGCTCGAAGCCTGAGCCGCTGCCGCTACCAGGCGCGCCAGGACGCGCGCGAGAGGAAGAGCCCGTGCCCGGCGCGGTTTCCGCAGGTCAACCCCGTCACACGCGAGGTGCACGTGTAGGCCCCGTGGCGCCACGTCTTACCGTAGGCGAGCGTCACGTAGCGCACCTGCCCGACGATCAGGACGCCGCCGCTGCACGTGATCGCCCCGCGCCCCTGGAGGGTCAGCTCGAACCCGTGCCAGTCGAGCCCGGTCGGCGGCGCGATGCAACGCGCCTGAAGCCGGCTGCGGTACGACGCCTGCGCGATGTCGCAGCGCAGCGCACCTGCTGCCGCTGCACAGGTGATGTTGCGCGTCGGCGTACGGATGCCCGAGATCGGCGTCGCGCTCGAGCCGGTGCTTGCACTGATCGCTGCCACGATCACGACGAGCACGGCGAGCTTCACGTGCTCGAAACGACCCGAGTATGGATCTCGGAGGAGAGCCGGTGGATCTCCTCGGTCAGCTTCGTGTTCTGGTCGAGCATCTCCTTGTGCTGGCGGGCGATGTCCTCCGTATGCTTCGCCATCGCTTCGGCGTGCGCCTGGTCGCGCGCCGCCTGCCGGCTCTGCGCGAGCAGGATCAGCGGCGCGGCGTACGCCGCCTGCGTCGAGAACGCGAGATTGAGGAGGATGAACGGGTACGGGTCCCAGCGGAACGACCACGCGACCGCGTTCACGATCAACCACGCGACGACGATCAGCGACTGGCCGACGATGTACTTCGGGGTGCCGAAGAAGCGTGCGCCGCGCTCCGCCATGCGCCCGAATTCGTCATTGCCGAACGCACCGCGCAGGTGCTCCGGCGTGTGCGCGTGGTGTGTCACGTCGCCGTCGGTCACGACGCGAACGTAGCTCGCCCGGCGGACGGCTCCGGGCGTGCGGAGCTCTTACATCCGTGCACGCAACGCGAGCACGTTGGCGACGAACGGCTTGGTCACCGCGTAGACGCCACTCTCGCGCACAGCGAGCTCACCCTGGTACCAGCCGGCCAGCGCGAGCTCCGCATTGCTGTGGAACACCTCGAGGAGGTGGCGCAGGTAGACGACCCCGACCTCGATGTCACCGTCGACCGTGTTCGGAATCGGGTGCTTGGCGAGAACGTCCACCACGTAGCGCCGCGTCGACGGGAGCGTCTGCAGCACGCCACGGGCCCCGGCGGACGAGACGATCTTCGTCTGAAAGCCCGACTCCATCCACGCGAGCGCGCGCACGAGGTGTGGGTCGACGCCGAGCCGCACCGACCAGGCGTCGAGCATCGACGGAACGTCGAGGCGAGGTGCGGCGATCGCTGCGGTCGCGACGGGCAGCCGCAGCCGCTGGCCGATCACGATCGGCTTCGCAGGGTCGATGCCGTTCGCCTCAGCCAGCGCGGCGACGGTCGAGCCGTGGCTCGCCGCAATCGCCGTGAGCGTGTCGCCGGCACGAACGACGTGCGCCGTGGCAGCGACGACCACCTGGTGCGTACGCACCGGCACACGGTCGCGCCGAACGATCGCCGCAAGCGTGCGCGGGCCGACGACCGCGTCGGCCGCAAGGTGCATCAGCCGCTGGTACCGGCGCAGCGCAGCGGCGGTCTGCCTGCCGAGGTAGCCGTCGAGGGCGCCCGAGTACACGCCGCGCCGGATGAGCAGGAACTGCAGCACCGAGACGTCCCAGCCGAAGTCGCCGCGGCGAAGCGTGCGCGTTCCGAACAGCGGTTCCCCAAGGGGGCCCAGCGCGAGCCGCGTGCGCGTGCTCGCGAGCCCCACGGGAAGCCCGTGCTCGCGCTGGAACGCGTGCACCGCCGCGGTCGTCCTCGGCCCGGCGATGCCGTCGATCTGCCAGAGGTAGAGGCCGTGCGCGCGCAGCGCGACCTGGAGGCCCGCGACCTGCGGGTTCACGGCAGCGTCAACCGCCGGGGCGGCCGCCAACACCCCGGTGGCGCAGATGAGCGCAAGCACGCGGCGCACGGAACCCGAGCTTCGTTCTGTCGCAGGCACCTCCTGCCGCGCCTTACGGGCGCTTTACGTGTCCGTGCGCGGTTGAAGCTCGAATGGTCTCTACGGCCGGACCGAGTCCACTCCGCCGAAGGGCTCCCAGTGGCCCCCGTGCCAGCGTTGCAGCTGCACGGCCGTGATCGGGAACCGGGAGGCAGGCGTCGTTCGCACCGTCACGCCCGGAATCAGAAACGGATTCGAAGCCTCGTTCAGGTGCGTGACCGCACGCATCAGCCCCTCGCGCGTCAGGTTCCGGCCCGCGGCGTGGACCGCGTCGACGAACGAGTAGGCCTCCGCCATCCCGGCGACGACAAGGCCGTCTGTCGGCGTGCCGTGCGGCAGATAACGCCCGGCGATCCTCGCTGCGAGCGCGACCCCCGCGTCGCCCCTGAACACCGGCGCAGCGGGGTCCTTGCTCCAGAGGATCGAGATCGCTCCTGCCGCAGCCCGCGCGGGAACGAGCGCCATCAGCGACGAGGCCGAGGCGGCGGAGGCGACGTAGATCTGCGGCCTCCACCTCAGCGTGTCCGCGTCTGCGAACGCCTCCTGCGCGAACGCGCCCGAGGCGAAGATCATGAACGTGTTCGCGCCGCTCGCGCGGAGCGCCGCGACCTGTGCCTGCACATCCGGGCCCGCCGGGTCGTAGCCGGCTGTCTGCACGATCAGCGAGCGCGCCTTCGCACCGAGGCCCCGGCGAAGCCCGCCGAGCAGCTCCTTGCCGTAGGCGTCGCTCTGGTAGAGCACCGCGATCTTCGCCTGCTTCGCCGCGGTCGCGAGGATGTGCTTTGCGTAGAGCTCTCCCTCCCCGGCGTAGGTCGGCGGGTAGCCGATCGTCCACGGGTACGCGGCGCCGTCGCGGCCGAGGCTCGTCGCGCCCGACGCCGAGAAGACCTGAGGCACCCCGGCCGCATTCGCGGCGTCGCGCACCGCGAGGTTCTCGTTCGTGCCGACAATCGAGAACAGCGCGAAGACACCGTCCTGCCGGACCAGCTCCTGAACGTTCGCAAGCGTCTGTGCCGGGTCGTCTGCGTCGTCGAGGTAGGTGAAGTCGATCCGCCGGCCGTTCACCCCGCCGCGTGCATTCACGTAGGCGAAGTACGCGGCCGCCCCCTTCAGCACGCCTGCGGCCGCGGCCGCCTCGCCAGTGAGCGGACCGCTCGAGCCGACGGCAATCGACGTCGGCGTGACGCCGGGCGTGCCCCAGCTCGTCGCCGACGCGATCCCCGCGAGCGCGAGCGCCGCGAGCGCGAGCGCAGGCAGGCTCCTAGTCATTCCGTGCGCGCCTCGGCGCGCCGGGCGAACGCCGTACCGGCACGCAGCGCCGGCGGCAGCAGCAGCGTCACGAGCACGACCGCGAGCCCGAGGACGAAGGTTGCCGGCCCGGCCTCCCTGGAGCCGACGTGCGGGAGGAGCCGGGCGAGGTCGGGCAGGAACTGGAGCAGGAGCGCGCCCACGATCGCGCCCCGGACCGAGCAGAAGAAGCCGACCACCGCGCCCGCGAGCAGGTAGAGCGAGAGCTCGGCGGAGAACGTGCCGGGCCCGACCTGCGCGGTGTCGATCGCGAGGAGCGAACCGGCGGTCCCGGCGAGCGCCGCGGAGACACCGAGCGCGCCGACCTTGGCGACGGCCCGGCTGATACCCGAGGTGGCGGCCGCGCGCTCGTCGTCGCGCACCGCCCGCAGCGCCCGCCCGAAGCGCGAGGAGAGCAGCCACCGCACCAGGAGGAAGCAGGCGACCGCGACCGTCCAGGTCAGCCCGTAGCCCCAGTCGCCGTTCGACAGGTGGCGGCCGAGCACCACGACGCCGGCGCCGTGCCCTGTCTGCGCCGGCTTGCCGGCCAGCTCGATGCCGGCCGCGCCGCCGGTGAAGTGATCGAACCTGAGCACGAGCGCGGGGAAAGCCACGGCGAGCCCGAACGTCACGAGCGCAAGGGAGAAACCGGAGAGCCGCACAGCGGTCACGCCGGCGACGAGGCCCACCGCGCCGGCCACGGCTGCCGCAACCGGGATCGTCCAGAGATCGCGCACACCGTGGTCGGCCATCAGGATCGCGGTCGTGTAGCCGCCGACGGCCATGAACGCGCCGTGGCCGAGCGAGATCTGTCCGGCGTGTCCGACCAGCACGTCGAGCCCGAGGATCGCGATGAACGTGACCCCCACCTCCGTGAGCTGCTCGGTCCTGAACTGTGAGAGCGCGACCGGCGCCGCCACGAGCAGAACAGCCGCAAGACCGAAGACGGACGCCTTGAACCTCATGCCCGCTCCGGCGCCGTGCCGCCAAGAAGGCCGTTCGGACGGAGCAGCAGCACGCCGGCCAGTACCGCAAGGGCCGTCGCCGGGCGCAACTCGCCGCCGATCCGGTGCACGTAGGCGCCGGCGAGGTCGAGGAACACACCGAGCACGATCCCTCCGACGACCGCGCCGACCGGTGAGAGGAGGCCGCCGAGCGCGGCGGCCGCGAACGCGTAGAGCAGCACTCGCTGCATCATGTTCGGGTCGAGCTGAAGCGACGGAGCGGCCAGCATGCCCGCCACGGCGCCGAGGGCGGCAGCGAGCCCCCACCCGACGGCGGCCAGCGCGCCGACGCGCACCCCGGCGAACCGCGCCTCGACCGGGCTCACGACCGCCCGCAGCCCGAGGCCCAGCTTCGTGCGCACGAGCAGCAGGCCCGTGACGAGTGCCGCCGCCAGGGAAACCCCGGCCACGCCGAGGTCCTGCTTCGAGAGCGCCACGCCGCCGGCCGTGACCGCCGAGGCCGAGAACGGGCCGTGGAAGCTCCTCGAGGCGCCGCCCCAGATCCACGTGTCGAGCCCGTTCACCGCGAGCGCGAGGCCGGCCGTGACCAGCACGCTCCGAAGCAGCGGGCTGTTCCGGAGCGGCTGGAGCAGGAGAGCGTGCAGCGCCACCCCGCCGCCGAACGAGAGTGCGAGCGTGGCACCGAACGCGGGCCAGAACGCCCAGCCGTGGTCGACGAGCGTCCAGCACCCGAACGCCGAGAGCGTCGCGAGCTCACCCTGCGCGAGGTTGATCACGCCGGTCGCGCGGTAAATCAGCACGATCGCGAGCGCGAGCGAGCCGTAGATGCCGCCCGATGCGACACCACTCGCAACATGTTGGACCAAGGCGGTCACGATTCGGGCCCGACCCGCAGCAACTCGTGCCCACGCACGTCGGCGGCATCGCCGCCGACGGCGACGCGTCCGTTCTCGAGCACGAACGCACGCCGCGCGGCGCCGAGCGCGAGCGCCGGCTTGTGCTCGGCGAGGACGATCGCCGTACCGCCCTCATTGATGCGCCGCAGCGCTTCGAAGAGCTCGTGGACGACCACCGGCTCGAGGCCGCGCGACGGCTCGTCGAGCAGCGCGAGGATCGGCTTTGCCATCAGTACGCGGCCGATTGCAAGCATTTGCTGCTCGCCGCCCGAGAGCGTCCCCGCCCGACGCTCGCGTCGTTCGTAGAGCAACGGGAAGAGCTCGAAGACGTGAGCGAGGTCGCGCGTCGAAGTTCCGCGCCGCGTCCACGCTCCAAGGCGAAGGTTGTCGAGCACCGAGAGCGTCGTGAAGGTGCCGCGGCCTTCCGGCACGTGGGCCACACCGAGACGCGCCATGCCGTCGGGTGTGCGACGGAAGAGCTTGCTTCCCTCGAGGAACACCTCGCCGGTTGTCTTCACCAGGCCGGAAATCGCACGCAGCGTGGTCGTCTTGCCGGCGCCGTTCGCGCCCAGGATGGCGACGAAGTCGCCGAGCTCGACGCTCAGCGTGACGCCGCGCAGCGCGCGGATCTCGCCGTACCGCACATGCACATCGCGAAGCTCAAGGAGCGACAAGGCGGAGCCTCAGCCGGTCGAGCTGATCGTCCGTGACGCCGGCCTCGCGCAGATAGGCGCGCACGTCTCCGTACTGCTCGTCGAGTGCGTCGAGGGTGCGGCTCATGGCGGCGACGGGTGTCTGCTGCTTGAACACGCGCCTGCGGCGTTCGGACTCGGTCGGGGCCTCATCGATCCAGGAGCCGGTGACCGCGACGAGATTCGCCTCGGTGAGCGCATAGTCGGCTGCGACCTCCTCGATCGAAGCGCCGGCGAGCCGCAGCAGAAGCGCGGCGATGAGCCCCGTCCGGTCCTTGCCGCCCGCGCAGTGGAACAGCACCACACCCTCCGGCGCGTCGGCGATCGCCGCGACCACCGCACCGAAGTTTGCGTGGTACTCCTCGAGCACGGCAACGTAGAAGGACGCCCAGTAGCCGATGGGGTCGTCGCTTTCCAGGTAATCGTCGACGTCGTCCATGTAGTCGAGGTCGAGCTCGCCGAGCAGCGAGATATGCACGACCTCGATGTCGACCTCGCGCGGTACGTCCTCCGCGAGCTCTTCCGGCCAGCGGAGATCGACGATCCGGCGGACACCGTGCTCGTAGAGATCCGACCAGCCGGTCTCCGTCAGCCGGCGGACATTGTCTGCGCGCACGAGCACGCCGAAGCGCGTCTCACCCCGCTGCGTGGGCACGCCACCCAGATCGCGAACGTTCACGCACCCCTCCCAAAGCAGGGAACGGGTCACGCTGCTTCGATCGCCTCGGCTCCGAGGTAGGCCTCGATCACGGCGGGGTTCCGCTTGACCTCGTCGGGTGGGCCTTCGGCGATCTTGCGCCCGAAGTCGAGCACGTGGATTTGCTCGGCGACGCCCATCACGAGTCCCATGTGGTGCTCGACGAGGAGAATGGTGAGGTCGAAGTCGTCGCGCAGCTTGCCGATGAACGCCCCGAGCGCTGCGACCTCCTCGTGGTTGAGACCGCCGGCCGGCTCGTCGAGCAGGAGCAGCCGCGGCTCGGCGACGAGCGCCCGCGCGAGCTCGACGCGCTTCAGCGTGCCGAAGGAAAGGCCGGCGGCCGGGCGATTCGCTGCGTCGGCGATCCCGACATAATCGAGCACCTCCTCGACCCGCTTCTGCACGGCGCCGCCGCGAAACGGCGTCGTGCGCGTGTGCGCACCGACGAGCACGTTGTCGAGCACGGTCATCGAGCGGAACAACTCGACGTTCTGAAAGGTGCGCGCGATGCCGCGGCGGACGACGCGATGCGACGGCGTGTGCAACAGGCTCTTGCCCGCGAACTCGAGCTCGCCCGAGTCGGGCTTGTAGAGGCGCGTGATGACGTTGAACAGCGTCGTCTTACCGGCACCGTTCGGCCCGATCAGGCCGACGATCTGCCCCTGCTCGACGTCGAGCGAGACGTCGTCGATCGCGACGATCCCACCGAACCGGCGAGTGACGTTGCGGACGGAAAGCAGCGCCATCGCCCTGAGCTTACAACGCGGCCGGATCGGTCACCGGCAGCGAGCAGGCAAACCGCTCGCACACGTAGACAGCTGTCTGCCCGGCTATCTCGCCACGGCCTGCGAGGAGCGGAATGCCGTCCGCGGGCCCGAACGCGATCACATCCGTGGGCGCGGCGCGCTCGACGGCGGCACGGGCCACGGGAGCGTCGCGATCGCCGGCGATCGCGAGCTCGCGATGCGGCGCGAGCTCCTGGTCGAGGGCGACGAGCATCCAGCCGAATGCCGAGGGCGCACGCGTCAGCCGGTCACGGACGAGCCGCAGCACCGACACACCGCGCCGCTCGAGCTCGTCGTCGCCCCAGATCCGCCCGAGCCGCAGCAGCACGTAGGCGAGCATCGCGTTGCCGCTCGGGGTCGGATGGTCGTCGAGCTCTTTCTTACGTGCCACGAGCTGCTCGCCGTCGCGGGGCGTCTGGAAGAACGCGCCGGCCTCGTCGTCGGCAAACAGGTCGACGGCGAGCATTGCAAGACGGTGCGCCTCGCGCAGCCAGTGCGGGTCGCCGCTCGCGACGTGCAGCTCGGCGAGACCGTACGCGACGTCGGCGTAGTCCTCGAGGTAACCGGTGCCCTTGGCGACACCGTCGCGCCAGGTGCGGTGCAGGCGCCCGTCCGGCGTCGAGAGCGGCCCGAGCAGGAAGTGCGCCAGCTCGGTGGCCGGGCGAACGCGTCCCGCCTGCGCCAGCGCTGCGAGCAGCAGCCCGTTCCACGAGGCGATCGCCTTGTCGTCACGCAGCGGCTGAGGGCGGTCAGCGCGACGGGCGAGCAGCCGCTCGCGCGTCACGTCGTCGACCTCGCCGCGCAGCACGAACCGCCCGTCCTCGAAGGGCTCGAGCAGCTCCTCCGGCGCACCTTCGCCGGGCGCCCAGGTGAACGTCAGCCCCTCGACGCCGTCTGTGTCGGCGTCCTGGGCCGAGGCGAAGCCGCCGCCGGCGAGCGCGAGCTCGCGCAGCACATAGTCGAGCGTCAGTTCGGCAACCCGCCGGTAGCGCTCGTCGTCGAAACGGCGCGCCGCGCGCAGGTACACGGACGCGAGCAGCGCGTTGTCGTACAGCATCTTCTCGAAGTGCGGAACGAGCCAGCGCTCGTCGACCGAGTAGCGGTGAAAACCGCCGCCGAGGACGTCCCACAGCCCGCCGAGCATCATCCTGTCGAGCGTGCACCGCGTCATCTCCTCTTCGCCCCGCCGCAACAGGAACTCGAGCACGGGTGCCGGCGGGAACTTCGGCGCGCGGCCGAAGCCGCCCCACTCCGGGTCGAAGCTGTCGCGCAGATTCTGCTGCGCCTCCGCGAGCAGCGCCTCGGTGAGCGGCTCGGCGGACGGCCGGAGCCGGGCCCCGTCGCGGATGTGCTCGGCGAGCTGCGCGGCCGAGCGGTCGACCTCGCCGCGCTGCTCGGCCCAGGCCTCTCCCACAGAGAGCAGCACCTGTTTGAACGACGGCAGCCCGTGGCGCGGCTCGGGCGGGAAGTACGTGCCGCCGAAGAACGGCTCCCCCGCAGGTGTCAGGAACACGGTCATCGGCCAACCGCCGCGGCCGGTCAGCGCAACGACGGCGTCCATGTAGACGGAGTCGACGTCCGGGCGCTCCTCCCGGTCGACCTTGATCGAGACGAACCGCTCGTTCATGACGTGTGCGGTCAGCGGATCCTCGAACGACTCGCGCTCCATCACGTGGCACCAGTGACAGGCCGCGTACCCGATCGAGAGCAGGATCGGCCGGTCCTCGTCGCGGGCGCGGGTGAGCGCCTCCTCGCCCCACGGATACCAGTCGACCGGGTTTCCGGCGTGCTGGCGCAGGTAGGGCGAGGTCTCCCGGGCGAGGCGGTTCACTCGGAGTAGCCTAGGCGTCCGGCCATGCGCCACTACGAGGACTTCACGATCGGCGACACGTACCGCTCCGCGGTCGGGCGCACCGTCACCGAGACGGACAACCTCCTCTTCACCATGCTCGCGCTGAACACGAACGAGCTGCACTTCAACGAGGAGGCGGCGAAGGCGACCGAGTGGGGTCGGATCCTCGTCAACTCGACGTTCACGCTCGCGCTCGTGCTCGGCCTTTCGGTCGCGGACACGACGCAGGCGGGTGCCGTCAACCTCGGCTGGACCGAGATCCGCCTTCCCCACCCCGTGTTCGTCGGCGACACGATCTGGTCGGAGACACAGGTGACCGCCGTGCGCGAGTCGCGCTCACGGCCGGCGCAGGGAATCGTCGGAGTGCGCACGCGCGGCATCAACCAGCGCGGCGAGGTCGTCTGCGAATTCGCACGGTCGTTCCTCATCGGCAGGCGCGCGTCGGCGGCCGACTCGTTCCCCGGCACCGGCGAGCCGTGGAACGTCTAGATGGTCGATCACGACGTTCACGGCCAGCCCGCGGCGCGGTAGAGTCCGCCCTCGAGCGGCCGTCCGAGCAGCCCCTCGACGAAGCGCGAGACCTCGACGAGCGCGCCGAGGTCGACACCGGTGCGCACACCGTCGCGCTCGAGCTGCCAGACGAGATCCTCGGTGGCGATGTTGCCGGTTGCGTGCGGCGAGAACGGGCAGCCGCCGAGACCTCCGACGGACGCGTCGAGCAGCGTCGCGCCGCCCTCGAGGGCACCCCACGCCGAGGCGTAGCCGGTGTTGCGCGTGTTGTGCAGGTGGGCGCCCACGGGCCTGCCGAGAATCGAGACGCGCTCGACGAGCCGGCGCACGCGGCGCGGCGTCGCAACCCCGATCGTGTCGGCGAGCACGAGCTCGTCCGCGCCCGCGAGCCGTTCGCACAACGCGGCCACCGATCCGGGGTCGACCTCTCCCTCGAAGGGGCAGCCGAAGGCACACGAGACGGTCACGGTCGTCGGCACCGCCGAGCTGGCGACGATCGCCTGTACCCGCTCGACCGCGTCGTCGAGCGACGCGTTCCCGTTGCGCTCGTTGAAACGCTCGGTGGCGGCGAGCGTGCAGTTCAGCCGGTCGAGCGTCGTCTGGGCGAAGCGCTCGTGCCCGCGCTCGTTGAGCACGAGACCCGAGAGCTCGGCGCGGCCGCGCTGCGCTGCCGACACGACCTCTTCTGCGCCGGCCATCTGCGGCACGCGGTCGTCGCGCACGAACGACACCGCCTCGATCCGCGGCAGTCCCGCGACGGCGAGGCGCGAGATGAGCTCGGCACGCACGGAAGCAGCGAGCACCTCGGGCTCGTTCTGCAGCCCGTCGCGCGGACCGACATCGCAGATCTTCACGTCCATCCGCCGTAGTTTCTCCCGATGCTCCAACACGGTGCCGCTCCTACCGTGACGGCATGCATCCGTCGGCGTCGTTCAGCGCCACGATCCGTATCCGCCTCGACGACACGCCGGGGTCGTTTGCCCGCCTCGCCGCTGCGATCGGCGCCGCCGGCGCCTCGCTCGGGGCGATCGACATCGTGCGCGTCGAGCGCTCGACGAAGATCCGCGACGTCACCGTGCTCGCAGCCGACGCAGCGCATCTCGACGAGATCGTCGCCGCCGTCGAGGGCGTTGACGGCATCGAGGTGCTGCACGTCTCGGACCGCACGTTCCTGATGCATCTCGGCGGCAAGATCGAGGTCGTTCCCCGCTCACCCGTGAAGACGCGGGACGACCTGTCGATGGCGTATACGCCGGGAGTCGCGCGCGTCTCGAAGGCGATCGCCGACGACCCGCAGAAGGTCTGGGCGCTGACGACCAAGCAGCACATGGTCGCCGTCGTCACCGACGGCTCGGCCGTGCTCGGCCTCGGCGACATCGGCCCCGAGGCAGCGCTGCCCGTGATGGAAGGCAAGGCGATGCTCTTCAAGGAGTTCGGTGGCGTCGACGCGTTCCCGATCTGCCTCGCGACGAAGGACGTCGACGAGATCGTCGCGGCGGTCAAGGCGATCTCGCCCGGTTTCGGCGGCATCAACCTCGAGGACATCTCGGCGCCGCGCTGCTTCGAGATCGAAGAGCGCCTGCGGCGTGAGCTCGACATCCCCGTCTTCCACGACGACCAGCACGGCACCGCAATCGTCGTGCTGGCAGCGCTCGTGAACGCGCTGCGGGTGACCGGGAAGCGGCTCGAGGACGTGAAGATCGTCACCACCGGGTGCGGCGCCGCCGGCACCGCCGTCACGAAGATCCTGCTCGCGGCAGGCGCCCGCACGATCGTCGGGTGCGACGAGCACGGCGCCCTCTACCGCGGCCGCCCGAACCTGAACGACGCGAAGCGCGAGTACGCCGAGCTCACGAACCCCAACAACGAGCAGGGCACCGCCGACGAGATGCTCGCGGGCGCCGACGTCTTCATTGGCGTCTCCGTGCCCGGCGCCGTCACGGCCGCCGGCATCGCGCGGATGGCGCCCGGTCCGATCGTCTTCGCCCTTGCGAACCCGCGCTCAGAGGTCGACCCTGAAGAGATCGAGCAGATCGCCGCCGTGATCGCGACCGGCCGCTCCGACTACCCGAACCAGATCAACAACGTCCTTGCCTTCCCGGGCGTGTTCCGCGGCGCGCTCGACGTGCGCGCGCGCGCGATCACACCCGAGATGGAGCTCGCCGCCGCACACGCGATCGCGGGCGTGATTCCGGCGGAGGAGCTCTCGGCCGACTACATCGTCCCCAGCGTCTTCGACCGCAGCGTCGCCCCCGCGGTTGCCCGGGCGGTCTCGGAGGCCGCCGTCTCTGCGGGCGTCGCCCGCGACCAGCAGGAGGTGCAGCGATGACCGTCACATACCCGGAGCTGGGATCCGGCACGGTCGGTGAAGCAATGACTCCCGGCGTCCTGACGTGCCTGCCCGTCACCCCGCTGCGCGACGTCGCGCGCATGATGGCGCGCCACCACGTGCACGCGATCGTAGTCTTCGCAAGCGACGACCGCCTGCATCCGTGGGGCGTCGTCTCCGATCTCGATCTCGTCCGCGCGATCGGGACGCACGCCAACGCAGGCGCCGTGGCCGCCTCGCCCGTGGTCACCGCGACGGCCGGCCTGACACTCGAGAACGCGGCCAAGCTCCTGGCCGAGCACGACACGACCCACTTGCTCGTGATCTCCGACGCGGGGCTGCCGGTGGGCGTCCTCTCGACGCTCGACGTCGCCCGCGCGTTCGCGGCCGAGGCCGGCGCCGACGAGAACGGTGAGGCCTAGCCTCGGTTAGGAGCTGTAGTCGAGGTGGTCGAGCACCCGCTCGGGCTTGATCCGTACGATCACCCGGTCGACCGGCGTGTGGAAGTCCTTGCCCGCATAGCGGCGTGACAGCTCGTTGATGTGCTCCGCGGCCCCGGTCTCGTCGAGCTCGGCCGGGCCCTCCACCTCGAAGTAGTGGTACGGGTCGCTGCTGTCCCAGACGCTGATCGAGACGCGCGGGTTCTCACGCAGGTTGCGGCCCTTCGCGCGTTTGTTGGTCGTGTTGAAGACGACGTTCTCACCGTCCCAGTCGACCCAGACGACGCTTGTCTGAGGGCGCCCGTTCGCACCCACCGTCCCGACGACGCCGAAGTTCTGTCCTTGCAGGAGTGCGATCTGCTGATCGGTCATGTGTGCCATGTCGTGGCTTCCTTCCTTGGTCGAGTCGCCCGGTCTTGGTGCGCCGAACCGGTGTCCAAAACCGGGGTCAGACCCCTACGGGTCTCCCTTGGACACGTCCGCGAGGATCTCCCGCCAGCGGCCGAAGAGGATCTGGTGCGTGTCGGAGGTCAGGTGCAGCGTCGAGCGCGGCAGCCGCTCACCGTAGATGCCGGCAATCGACGGCGGGCAGACGCTGTCGCGCTCGCCCCACCACATCGTCACCGGAGCACGCACGTCGGCAAGCGCGAAGCCCCACGGACGGCCGAGGTAGGCGAGTTCGCGTGCGAGCCACAGGCCGCCCGAACGGAACGACTCGACGCGCCCGCGTGCATACGCCTCGTCGGTGACGGGGTCGCCCGTCGGCGGCGGCTCTTGCCGTCCCCACCGCTCGAGCCCGCGCGCGGCGACGCGCGGAGCGAAGCGCGCGAGGAGCATCACACGGCGGACGTCGGCCGAGATCGCGTCGAGCCGGTCCGGCGGCGGCATCGATGCGACCAGCGAGACGCGGCTCACCCGCGCGGGGGCGACCGCGGCGACGGCCAGCGCGTGCGGCCCTCCCGCCGACCAGCCGACGACCCCGAACCGCTCGACCTCGATCGAGCCGACGACCCGCTCGGCCCACGCTCGCAGCGTCCGCCCCCGCTCCGCCGGCCCGCAGCGGTCGACGGCCAGCAGTCGCACCCCAAGGGACGCCGCGATCGAGTCGTCGGGATGGCGCGACAGGCGCGAGTCGCCGCCGCCGTGGAGATAGACAACCGCCGCGCCGTTCGGGTCGCCGATGTCGTCGATCATCCGGAAAGCCTCTTCACGAGAAGGACGCGCGCCTCGCCGCGGCCGTCGTAGCTCTCGTCGACGCGCTCCACCTCGAACCCGAGCGCACGGTGGAACGCGACCGAGCGCTCGTTGACCGGCGAGGTGACGGCGCGCACGAGCGTGCGCGGCGCGACAGCCTCGAAGAAGCGCTCGTACAGTCGCCGCCCGGCACCCGACCCGCGGTGCGACGGGTCGACGCCCACGAAGTGGATGTACGCCTCGTCAGCGAAGGTCTGGGAGCGAAACCCACAGAGGAACCCCACGAGATCGCCGTCGCCCGATTCGAGCACGAACGACGTATCGCGAAAGTGGACGAAGAAAAGCTTCGGCAACATCGCCGCCATCGGACGACCTCCCCACCACTGGTCGACCACGCCGATCGCGTCTGCGTAGTCCGAGGGCTCGGCATGGCGGATCTGCATAAGGTGAGCGTAATGCGCATCCTCGTCCTCGGCGGCACCCAGTTCCTCGGCCGTCACGTCGTGGACGCGGCGCTCGGCCGTGGGCACGACGTGACGCTCTTCAACCGCGGGCAGACGAGGCCCGAGCTCTTTCCGGGCGTCGAGAAGCTGCGCGGCGACCGCGACGGCGACCTCGGCGCGCTGCGGGGGCGAAGCTTCGACGCGGTGGTGGATACGAGCGGCTACGTGCCGCGGATCGTCGGCGAGACGATCGACGCGCTGGGTGACGTCGGCCACTACACGTTCGTCTCCTCGGTCTCCGTCTACGCGACCCTCGGGGAACCGCCGACCGAGGCCTCGCCCGTTGCGGAACTGCAGGAGCCGACCGAGGAGTGGCGCGAGGCCTACGGCGAGCTGAAGGCGCTCTGTGAGCAGGTCGTGCGCGAGCGGTTCCCGGGCGCCTTCGTACCCCGCCCGGGGCTGATCGTCGGGCCGTGGGACCCGACCGGACGCTTCACGTACTGGCCCGAGCGGCTCGCAGCCGGCGGCCGGGTGCTGGCTCCGGCGCCGCCCGGGGCGGCCGCGCAGGTGATCGACGCGCGCGACCTCGCCGCCTGGACGGTGCACGCCGCGGAGACCGGCCTCGGAGGAACGTTCAACGCCGTCGACCGCCCGACGACGCGAGAGGCGCTGATCGAGACGTGCAACCGCGTCGCGGGCGCCGGCGCCGAGGTGATTTGGGTCGACGAGGCATTCCTCGCCGAGCACGAGGTGAGCGAGTGGATGGAGCTGCCACTGTGGCTGCACGACGAGAAGTACGCCGGGATGCTCTCGATCGACCCGTCGCCGGCGCTGCGCGCCGGGCTCGAGCCGCGCCCGCTCGAGCAAACCGTGCGCGACACGCTCGCCTGGGTCGTGCGCGGCGAGGCGCCCGCCGATCCGCCGGCCGGCCTCGAACGTGCCAAGGAACAACGGGTTCTCGACGCGTGGTTTGCCGACGGCGCGCCCGCATGAGCCGCCTCGAGGGGAAGCACGTCGTCGTCACGGGCGCCGGGACCGGCATCGGCCGCGCGATCGCGCTACGGCTGGCCGCCGAGGGCGCACGCCTGACACTGCTCGCGCGTGACGAGTTACGACTGCGGGATGTCGTTCCCGGCGCAACCACCCGTCGCTGCGACATCCGCAGCCGCGACGAGGTGCTCGCGGCGATCGACGAACCGCTCGACGCGCTCGTCGCGAACGCGGGGATCGGCGGCGCCAACGAGCCGGGGGCTCACGACCGTTTTGACGACATCGTGCAAACGAACCTCTACGGCACATACTGGTGCGCCCGCGCGGCCGAGCCGCACCTCACAGACGGCGGCCGGATCGTGGTCACGTCGTCGATTCTCGCCCGCATCGGCGTGCCCGGCTACACCGCGTACTGCGCGTCGAAAGCGGGCCTGCTCGGGCTCGTGCGGTCGCTGGCGGCAGAGCTTGCCCCGCGGCGGATCCAGGTCAACGCGATCTGCCCGGGCTGGGTCGACACCGCGATGGCCTGGGAAGGGCTCGATGCGTTTGACGGCCTGACGCGCGAGCAGGCCTACGAAGCGGCGATGCAGGAGGTTCCATTGCGCCGGATGAGCCGGCCGGAAGAGATCGCCGGCACCGTCGCATGGCTTCTCTCCGAGGATGCCGTGGGCGTGACGGGGCAGGCGATCGACCACAACAACGGCGCATTCATGATCTAAGCCGCGACGGCGCTGAATTACCGATCAATCATCTACCGCCGTCCGACGGAGGACCTAAGGTTCGCGTCGTGCTGGACCGCGACTACCTCCGCCGGGGCACCGCCGAGTTCGTCGGCACGTTTGCGCTGATCTTCATCAGCGCCGGCGGGGCGGCGTACGCCCGCACTGCGACCGACCTCGCGCTCGCAAGCGGGCTCGTGATCGCCGTGATGATGTCGGCAGTCGGTTTCAGCTCGGGCGGGCACTTCAACCCGGCGGTGACGCTCGCGCATCTGATCACGCGCCGCATCGCTGCAAAGCTGGCCGTCTGGTACTGGCTCGTGCAGTTCGGCGGCGCGGCGGCAGGGGCGCTCCTGCTTCATTGGGTGCTGCCGAGCGGGCCGGAGAAAGCGTCAAGCCTCGGTGTCCCGATGATCGGCTCCGGGATCGCCACGGGGCCTGCGGTCGTGATCGAGGCCGTGCTTACGTTCTTCCTCGTCTGGGTGTTCTTCGCCACGGCGGTCGACCCGCGCGGCGCCTTCAAGCAGATCGCCGGGCTCCCGGTCGGCCTGACGGTTGCCCTCGGCGTGCTCATGTCCTACGGCCTCACGGGGGGCGCGATGAACCCCGCACGGGCGTTCGGACCGCAGCTCGTCGGCAACCATTGGTCGCATTTCTGGGTCTGGTACGTCGGCCCGTTCGCAGGCGCCGTGATCGCAGCTTCCCTGTACGAACTGCTGTACCTGCGGCCGCCGCAGCCGGTCGCCGGTGACGCGGCCGCGCGCTAGATCCGGTAGGTTCCCGCCCCGATGCTCTCGACGGTCGTATTCGTCGTCGCCGCGCTGTCGACCGGTCACGAGATCGGGCTCGCCGCCGTCGGCGCCGCATTCATCCTCTTCGCACTCGTCTCATCGCTCATCCTGCCGAGGCGCTACCCGGACTTCCCCGGGCGCGGGCTCGCCTGGTATGTGACGCTGTGCGTGCTGTTCTTCGTTGCGATGCTCTCGGCCGTGCTCGTCTTCGGCAAGGAGCAGAAGGAGCCGGTTGCCGCCACGGCGGCAGCGGCGACGACGACCACCACCGCGACGACGACGACCACCACCGCGACGACGACCACCACCGCAACGACGACGGCCGCGACGACGAGCACCTCCACACCGTCGACGGCGACGACCGCAGCGGCACCCGCTGCCCAGGGCGACCCGGTCGCCGGCAAGACGGTGTTCGAGAACTCCAGTTGCGCGGGCTGCCACACACTGAAAGCCGCGGGCGCGACCGGCGCCGTGGGGCCGAACCTCGACCAGCTGAAACCGCAGCTCGCCCGCATCGTGCTGCAGGTCGAGAAGGGCGGCGGCCCGATGCCCGCCTACAAGGGCCAGCTGACCGGCAAGCAGATCCAGGACGTCGCCGCGTTCATCTACGCGTCGACCCACCCCTGAGCGGCCCCTGAAAGGACGAAACCCGCCCGGGGGAGGGGCGGGCATCGCCGCAGTCACGTCAGTTCGCCGGAAATTCAGGGGGGAGCCGGCACACCCATCCTCCGACACGCGACGCATGCCCGGCATCGCCCGGAAGGGTGAATTCCACTCAGCGGAGAAGGAGGGATTCGAACCCTCGAGGCAGGGATTTCCCCACCTAACGCCTTAGCAGGGCGCCGCCTTCAGCCACTCGGCCACTTCTCCGGGAGCGCGCATCGTATCGAAGGCCTTGCGCGCGAACTTCACCGACCCGGGGCCGACTCGTTGCGTGCAGCGCGACGAGCGAGCGCTCACATTTGCCGGCGAAGCCGGGCTTTGCCCGGCAGGAGCCGAAGCACGCTCGGCGATGGCACGGCAAGAAGAAGGGGGGCACGCGGGGGAAACATGGTTTCCCCCGCGTGGACGGAGGGAGAGGGATTTGAACCCTCGATGCACCTTTCGGCACATACGCGATTTCCAGTCGCGCTCCTTAGACCGCTCGGACACCCCTCCGGGTTGAGTGAGCGGAGGGGGAGGGATTTGAACCCTCGATCCGCCTAACGACGGATAACGGTTTTCGAGACCGCCGCATTCGACCGCTCTGCCACCCCTCCGATCGGGCGACAGGGTACCTCGTTCCACGAGAGCGCTAGTCGTGGATCCGGGCGAGCAGCTCTTCGCGCTTCAACACGCGCACGCGGTGTGACGAGCGGGCGAGCCGAACCTCGTACCCGGCGTCCCGCGGGAACAGCACCTTGTCGCCCGGCTCGATCGCCGGCACGTCGGGGCCGACTGCGGCGACGATGCCGCTGCGAACGTGCATCGCCTCGTTCGCCGGCACGATCAGCCCGCTCGGCAACTCCGACTCGTCGAGCTGCTCGACCACCAGATAGTCGTCGAGCGGCTCGAGCGTCACGTTTGCAAGAGGATGCCCTTCCAGCACGGCTCCACGATACTCGGTGTGTGCGCGTCGGCCGCCATGACGTCCCGATCACGAACCCCGGCAAGGTGTTCTTCCCGGCTGCCGGCCTGACGAAACTGGACCTCGTCTCCTATTACGTGGGGGTCGCCGACCTCGCCCTGCCTCACCTGCGCCGGCGCCCGTTCCACATGAAGAGGTTCCCGAACGGCGTCGAGGGCGAGTTCTTTCATCAGAAGCGCGTGCCGGCGAATCACCCCACCTACGTCGACGAGCTGTTCGTCCGGTTCCCGAGCGGACACTCGACGGTGTTCGCCGTCCTCGACGAGGCGGCCGCACTGGCGTGGGTCGCCAACCTCGGGTGCATCGAGCTGCACACATGGCACTCGCGCGTGCCTGCAATCGAGCAGCCGGACTACCTCCTGATCGACCTCGACCCGACGTCGGCAGGGCAGTGGCCTTTGGTGCGCGAGATCGCCATGGTGGTGCGCGTGGTGCTGGACGAGCTCGGGCTGCGGTCGTACCCGAAGACGTCAGGTGCGACGGGGCTGCATATCCTGGCGCCGATCCGGCCCGAGCTGCCCTTCCCGGAGGTGCGGCGGTTCGCGAAGGGGCTGGCGGTCGAAGTCGAGCGGCGGATCGGCGACCAGGCGGTGGCGACGACCACCTGGCGTGTGGCCGATCGCGTCGGCGTGTTCGTCGACTACGGGCAAAACGCACGCGACCGCACGATCGCCTCCGCCTACTCGGTCCGTCCCACGCCCGACGCGCGCGTCTCGGCGCCGCTCGCCTGGGACGAAGTCGCGAGGGTCGAGCCGGAAGCGTTCACGCTCGCGTCGATGCCGGGGAGGATCGCGGCGGCCGGCGACCCCATGCGCGGTATGTGGCGCAACCCTCCGTCGCTGCGCTCACGCTTCGCGCGACTCGGGCTCGACCCTGACACCTCTGTCAAATCGCGCCCATAGCCTGCACCGTCGAAGCGCTGTTCGACACGCGCCGCTACGAGAAGAGCGCCTCGACGCCCGGCGCGCTCGGGTCGCGCGCCGGGCGCAGTTCACGCCAGGTGCAGTCGCCCGGCGTCTTGTCGTCGCGCCAGCGGAGCAGCTTGGTGCCGTGGCGGAACCGCGTGCCCTGAACCTTGTCGTAGCGCACTTCGACCACGAGCTCCGGCCGCACGGCTGCCTCGTCGAGCTCACCCGTCCCCCACCGGGTCGGCTCCGAGACCCGCCGATCGGACGACTCGTCGACGAGCGGCAGCACACGTTCGGCCACCGCGGCTCGCGAACCGGCCGCGACGGCGCATGAGCCGACGTAATCGATCCCGCCGTCCTCACGGTAGAGCCCGAGCAGCAGCGTCGCGATCGAGCCGCGGTCGCCCTTCCAGCGCACGCCGATGACGACGCAGTCGGCGGTCTTGTGCTCCTTCACCTTGACGACACCGTTCCGCGAACCGGGCAGGTACGGCACACCGAGCTTCTTCGCAATCACCCCGTCGAGCCCAAGCGATTCGAACCGCGCGAGCCAGCCGCGCGCCTCGTCCACATCGCGCGTCGCCGGCGAAACGCGGAATCCGGAAAGCGACTCGACACGGATGCGCCGTTCCTCGAGCGGCAGCTTCCACACTGCAGCTCCGTCCCACAACAGCACGTCGAACACGACGAACTCGGCGGGGATCTCCGCCGACAGGCGCCGGATGCGCGACTCGGCCGGGTGCAGGCGCATCTGCATCGCGTCGAAGTCGAGCGCGCCGTCCCGGGCGATCACGATCTCGCCGTCGAGCGCCGATCCCGGCGGCAGGAGCTCGCCGAGCGGCCGCAACTCGGGGAAATAGCGGAGCAGCGGCCGACCACTCCTCGACCACATCGCAAGCTCGGGGCCCACGTTCTCGAAGACACCGCGAAAGCCGTCCCACTTGGGTTCGTACTGCCATCCGTCACCGAGCGGCAACTCGCGGACGAGCTCGGCCTCCATCGGGGGAAACGGAACGCTTGCAGCCGGCATGCCGCGAAGCCTAGAGACGCGCTCGATAGGGTTGCGGCAATGAAGCGCGTCGCCGTCACAGGCATCGGTGCGGTCACTCCGCTCGGACTCGACGTTCCGTCGACCTGGCGCGCCGCGCTCGCAGGCGAAAGCGGGATCGGGTGGATCTCGACCTTCGACACCGACGGCCTGCCCGTGCGCGTCGCCGCCGAGGTGAAGGACTTCGATCCGATCCAGGTCGTCTCACCGAAGGACGCGCGCAAGCTCGAGCGCAACGTGCTGCTCGGTGTCGCGGCAGGCCGCGAGGCGCTCGCCGACGCGGGGCTCAACGGCTTCGACCCGACGCGCGTCGGCGTGGTCTTCGGTTCGGCGATCGGCGGCGTACCCGGAATCCTCGAGCAGGCCGACACTTTGCGCGAGCGCGGACCGGACCGCGTATCGCCGAACTTCCTGCCCAACGTGCTCGTCGACTCCGTGTCGGGCCAGCTCGCGATCTCACTCGGCATCAAGGGCCCGAACTACGCGGTCGTCTCGGCGTGCGCGACCGGGTCGCATGCGATCGGCGAGGCCGCCGAGATGATCAAGCGCGGCGGGGCCGACGCCGTGCTCGCAGGCGGCACCGAGGCGTGCATCATCCCGCTCATCCTGGCGGGGTTCACGGCGATGCGGGGGCTCGCCGTGGAGGACGAACATCCGCCGAACGCGTCGCGGCCGTTCGATGCCACGCGCGCCGGGTTCGTGATGGCCGAAGGCTCGGGCGCCGTGCTGCTCGAGGATTGGGACCAGGCCGAGGCCCGCGGAGCGGAGATCTACGCAGAGGTGCTCGGCTACGGGGCATCCAACGACGCACATCACATGGCGCAGCCGGAACCGGAGGCAACCGGCGTCGCCGCGATGATGGCGGGCGCGCTCGACCGCGCGGGCATCGAGCGCAGCCGCGTCGGCTACATCAACGCGCACGGCACGTCGACCCCGCTTGGCGATGCCGCCGAGACGAAGGCGATCAAGTCGGTGTTCGGCAGCCACGCCTTCGAGCTCGCGGTGTCGTCGACGAAGTCGATGATGGGCCACACGTTCGGCGCCGCGGGAGCGATCGAGGCGATCATGTGCATCCTGGCGCTGCACACGGGGAAGCTGCCGCCGACGATCAACTACCGCAAGCCGGATCCCGACTGCGACCTCGACTACGTGCCGAACACGTTCCGCGAAGCGCGCGTCGACGTGGCGCTCTCGAACGCGATGGGCCTCGGCGGCCACAACGGCTGCGTGCTGCTCGGCCGAGTGAGCTGAGGAGCGGCTGCGCTTAGAAGCTCTCAGCCGGAGAGCAGCTCGAGCGTCAACTCGGCGATCGACCCGATCACGGCGTCGGCGTGGGTCATCGCCTCGTCGTCCGGTGGGAAGTGCGGATTCGGCACGGCGACCACCCGCATCCCCGCCGCCTTCGCCGAACGAATGCCGTTGTGCGAGTCCTCGACCGCGGCGCACCGCGCCGGTGACACTCCGAGCCTGCGCGCGGCTTCGAGGTAGACGTCGGGCGCCGGCTTGCCGCGCGGCACCTCCTGCGACGAGACCGCCACGGGAAAGAGCTCGCGCAGGCCGGCCGCCCGCAGCACGACTTCGATCAGCTCCGGGTTGGACGACGAGGCGATCGCGAGCGGCCACCGTTCGCCGGCGGTGCGCACGGCCTCGACCGCTCCCGGGATCAACGGCGGCGCCGAGCCGTAGCGCGCGAGCATTCGCTCCACGATCACCGCGTTGATCTCCTCGGGCGTGCCGGGGACGCCGAGCGACTCCGCCATGTAGCGCGACCACTCGACGGAGCTCATGCCCATCATGTCGCGGGTCGCAGCTTCGGAGTACGTGCCGCCCGACTCACGTGCATACACCTCGCGAACGTCGTCCCACACCTGTTCGGAGTCGACGATCACGCCGTCCAGGTCGAAGACGACGGCGTCGATCACAACGCGTGGTAGCCGCGGTGGACGTAGGAGAGCGACGTCGCGGCGGCGCCTTCTTCGATCGAGAGGATCTCGGCGACGAAGAAGGTGTGGTCTCCGGTGGCGAGCTCGTCGATCGTGCGTGCGGTCAGCCAGCCGGCCGCCCCCACGAGCAGGCGCGGGTCGTCTTCGCGGACCTCGATGCCGTTCCAGAGCACCATCGGGGGGACGCTGCGCGCAAAGTGCTGCGCAAGATGCTCCTGGTCGCCTGCGAGGAACGACGCTCCCCAATCGCCTGCGTGTCGCAGCAGCTCATGCAACGAGGCGTCGAGCGCGATCGAGATCCCGACGAGTGCCGGCTCGAGCGAGAGCGAGACGAGCGACGAGACGGTCAGGCCGTGACGGCGCCCGTCGACCTCCGCGACGACGACCGACACCCCCGCCGGCCAGCGGCGGAAGAGCGCGCGCTGAGCTGCTCCGCGTTCTTGCACGGGGCCGAGCCTAGATGATTGTCCAGCGGGATCAGTTCGGGCGGCACCGGGGGTCGCCCAGCGCAGCGATGGCGTCGTTCGCCACCTGGTCGAGCCGCCTGGAGTAGGCGCCCGGGGCATCGCCCTGCCACATCACATCCGGCGCCACACCGGGCCCCTCGACGGTCGCCCGGTACCGCTCGCCCTTGCCGGCGGGATGCGATCCGTGCGGGTTGAAGCTGTAACAGAACACCCCCGTGTGCGTGTGCGTCAGGAATCTGTTCTCGCGCTTCCAGCCCGAGCCGTACGCCGAGTCGAACGTGTCGACGTAGATGTTGCGACCGAAGGAGTCGAGCGGGTTGCCGCCGGACGTCGAGCGGAACCCGAAGACGGGGCTCGACCCGT
>Ga0307374_10000173_pt1 | contig 116021 bp, 107 predicted proteins | sample OX3MG_FD_202532 | JGI IMG/M metagenome (GOLD analysis project Ga0307374, IMG submission 202532) | Soil microbial communities from Risofladan, Vaasa, Finland - OX-3 | ecosystem: Environmental > Terrestrial > Soil > Coastal area > Acid sulfate soil | place: Finland: Risofladan, Vaasa...
CCTGCCGCACCACATCCAGCAGCTCTGGGCCGAGCCAAGGCTCGCCGGTCTTGGCGACGCTCTGCCAGGCGATGGTCCAGTTGGTGAGGCGGGCCAGGCGAGCGACTGCGGCGGCAGTCTCCAAGAGTTGACCGGGATATGGGTCTCCCATCTCCTTGAGCCGGGCCGGGAGGCTGTGGGCGGTGAAGATCACCAGCGGCTGACCCGACGGCGGCTGCCCGATCTCCTCCAGCTGCTCCCGCACCCGATCCGCCAACCAGCCCAGATATCCCGGATCGAGATGCCAGTCGGTAACGAAGCTCAGTTCCATTCGGTTGGGCCGTCCGGCCAGGGTGCTCTCGGCCCGGGTGACGTACTCGCCGACGCTCATCCGGGAGAAGTGGGGCGCGAGTACCAGCCCGACCGCCGAGGTGACCCCTTCCTCGATCAGTTGGTTGACCGCGTCCTCCAGGAATGGCGGCGAGTGTTTCATGCCCACCACCACCCGCCAGCGCTCCCCGGGACGGCGGCTCAGCTCTCGCTCCAGGGCATCGGCCTGGGCGCGGGTGATCTCCTGCAGTGGAGAGCTACCTCCGATGGCGTCGTAGCGGCGCTCCAGCTCGGCCAGAGCTTCGTCACTCGGGGGCCGACCTCCGCGCATGTGGGTGTAGTAGGCGAGGATCTCGCCGCGGTTGCGAGGACTGCCATAAGCCATCAGGAGGACGGCTGGGGAGGGAGGAGCTGCGGAGTCCCCCGGCGGGACAGTGGCGCGCTCGCGCTGGGATGCTCCGGAAGCGGTCAAATAGGTTCCTTCACTAGCTTCAATGGGGCCGTTGAGACGGTAGCTTCGGGCCCACTCTAACGACGGGGGAGCCGACAACCTCGTTGCTACAGTTAGCCCACCGTGGGGACCCCGCCCAAGCTGACCGGCGCGCCGCCATCTTCGGCGCGGGGTCCAGCGGCGGGCGCGCCCGGAGCCGAGCTGCTGGAAGGTGCCATCACCGTTCTCGGCCTCCCCGAGCCGGAGATGGTGGCGGCCCTCAGCAGTTGGCCCCGCGAGCGGGCTCTCGACCTGTTCACGGCGATAGCCCAGCTGCGGGCCTTCGACGAGCGCGCGGTCATCCTCCAGCGCCAGGGTCGCATCGGAACCTACCCCACCTTCTACGGCGAAGAAGCTGTCCAGGTCGCGAGTGTCCGAGCCTTGCAGAACCAGGACTGGCTGTTCCCGACCTACCGACAGACGGCAGTGGCAACCCTTCGCGGCTGCCCGCCGCTAGTCCCCCTGCTGATGTGGCGCGGCCACCCGGGCGGATGGCACGACGTGATGAAGTACCGGGTGGCTCCGATCTGCGTGCCGGTGGCGACCAACTTTCCCCATGCGGTGGGCGCCGCCTGGGGGGCGAAGCTGCGCCATCAGGAGCTGGTGGCACTGGCCTACGGTGGTGATGGGTCTACCTCGGCGGGGGACTTCCACGAGGCCTGCAATCTGGCCGCCGTGATGGGCGCACCGGTGATCTTCTTGATCACCAACAACCAGTGGGCGATCAGCACCCCAGTCAGTCGGCAGACCAAGGTGCGTCGGGTGGCCGAAAAGGCCGCAGGCTACGGCATGCCCGGCGTTCGGGTCGATGCCTTTGACGTCTTCGCCTGCTACCAGGTGGTCCAAGAGGCGGCGGAGCGGGCCAGGCGGGGAGAGGGGCCGACCCTGATCGAAGCCATTGGATATCGGCTGGGTCCCCACGGCACAGCTGACGAGCCCTCCCTCTATCGCGACCAGATCGCAGATCGGTTGTGGGAGCCGATGGAGCCCGTGCGCCGGACCCGGCTCGCGCTGGTGGCGGCCGGCCTCGCCTCCGAGGAGGAGCTCAACCAGATCCTCGCGGAGGCGGCAGCGGAACTCCGCGACATCGGCGACGCTGTCGAGTCGTGCTCTCCGGCCTCGATCCAAGAGATCGCCGGATCGGTCCACCGTGAAACCCCCTGGGAGCTGCTGCCGGAGGGCTTGTGGGAACCCACCTGGACCGGATGTGGTGATGCGGGCGGAGCGCCGTGACCTTGGAGCTGAACATGGTCGAGGCGATCACTCGCGGGTTGAGCCAGCTGCTCGAGGAGGATCCCGCCGCCTTGCTGTTGGGGGAGGACATCGGGGCCAACGGCGGAGTGTTTCGAGCAACGGCCGGACTGCAGGATCGCTTCGGACCAGAGCGCGTGATCGACACGCCGCTGTGCGAGGCGGGATTCGTCGGAGCCGCCATCGGGATGTGTCTGGTCGGGCTCCACCCGGTGGTGGAGATCCAATTCGACGCCTTTGTCTACCCGGCCTTCGAACAGCTGGTATCGCAGGCTGGGCGATTCCGATGGCGTACCGGAGGCGCGTACGGCCTGCCCCTGGTGGTGCGCCTTCCCTACGGCGGTGGTACCCGGGCCCCCGAGTTGCATTCGGACTCGCCGGAAACCCTCTTCAGCCATGTGCCCGGACTCCGGGTGGTGGTTCCCTCCGATCCCCGCTCCGCGGGCGAACTGCTCTTGGCTGCGAGCCGCTGCGGGGATCCCGTCATCTTCCTCGAGCCCAAGCGGATGTATCGACGGGGGCGTCAGGCGGTCCCCCCGACCTTCGTCGAGGGGGACCTGGACCATGCGGTGGTGGTTCGCCCGGGTGACGATCTGACGGTGATCGCCTACGGGGCCATGCTCGAGGTAGCCGAAGGGGCAGCCGAGCGGCTCGCGCAGGAGGGCGTCTCAACCCGGGTACTCGATCTGCGATCGATCTACCCACTCGACCGCGAGAGTCTCCTGCAGGCCGCCGAGGAGACCGGACGGGTGCTGGTGGTCCATGAGGCGCCGCGTCACTGCGGGATCGGAGCGGAAGTGGCGGCCCTGCTGCAGGAGGAGGTGGCGGATGCTTTGCTCTCCCCGACCCTTCGGGTCACCGGGATGGACCTGCCCTTCCCGCTCTCCCAGAATGAGGACGACGCTCTGCCCTCGGTGGAGCGGGTGCTCGCCGCGGCGCACGCGATGTTGGAGTACTGAGCGCTATGGCCGAGTTCCGCCTGCCCGACCTGGGTGAGGGGGTAACCGAGGGTGAGGTGCTCGAGTGGCGGGTCCGCGAAGGTGACGCCATTGAGCTCGACCAGATTCTGGGGGTGATCGGCACCGACAAGGCCACGGTCGAGATCCCCTCGCCGTTCGCGGGCCGGGTGGAGTCGATTCTCGTTGCCGAGGGGGCCCGGATCCCGGTGGGTGAGATTCTCCTCCGGGTGGCTGGGGGTGAAGAAGGAGTTGGGGAGGCCGCTTCTCGCAGGGCTACGGCCGGGGCCTCTCGCCCTCGATTCGCCCCGGCCGCCCCGGCGACCGAAGCGCAGAGAGTTCCGGCACTCCCCTCGGTGCGGCGCGCGGCTCGGTCTCGGGGAATTGCCCTGCCGGCGATTGCCGGCTCCGGGCCGGGGGGCCGGGTGAGGCTGGAGGACCTGCTCGATCAGGGTCGACGGGTGCCGCTGCGCGGGCCGGCGCGAGTGATGGCCGAGCAGATGGCGCGAACCCATCGCCACGTGCCCCAGGTCACCGTCGTTCTCGAGCTGGATGTGACGGCTCTGGAGTCCCGGCTGGCGAAGGGTGAAACGGAGGGGCCGACACCGCCGACGCTGCTGGGCCTGATCTGCTTGGCGATCCTGAGGGAGCTCGCCGAGGCTCCAGTTTTCAACTCCAGCCTTGATGAGGAGAACCTGGAGCTCATCCTCCATGACCACGTTCAGCTGGGGATCGCAGTTCAGACCGACCAGGGCCTCCGCGTCGCCACCATCCGCGATGCCGAGCTGCTCACCCCGGCGGCATTTCACGGGGAGCTGGCGCGGGTGGTGTCGGCAGCGCGGGCCGGCACGCTGACCGCCGGCGAGTTGAGCGGGTCGACCTTCACCGTGTCCAGCGGCGGCCGGCAGGGCGGTCTGCTGGCGACGCCGCTGGTGAATTGGCCAAATGTTGCAATCCTGGGAATTCACGCCGTCCAGGACCGGGCGGTGGTCGTCGACGGTCAGGTGGTGGTCGGTCGACGGGCGAACCTCTCGCTCTCCTTTGACCATCGCGTGATCGACGGCATGGCTGCCTCGCGGCTGCTGTACCAGCTGGAGGCACGGCTCACTTCCGAGGGAGACTGACTGGCCAGCTGGCCCAACCGGGAGAACCTGGTTCACGCGGATGACCAGCCCCTCGCCCAGCCCAGCCCGGAACCGACGGCGAATTCCGCTCTCGGAGCCCCGGGGACGGACCAGATCACCGGGCGCGGATCCCCGCCCCGCGTGCCAGTCGGAGGGTGGTGCCGAGACCGGGAGTTGAACCCGGACGAGCTTGCGCTCACTGCCCCCTCAAAGCAGCGTGTCTACCATTTCACCACCTCGGCACGCTGGTCTGATCTTACCCGGATAGGGTCCGGCGGCCCGCGACTGTGGCTACCTCGGGCCGTTCGAACACGCCGGAGAAGGGGGGATCGAGATCGTCACCAGCCGATCGCTGCCAGCACCTTGACCAGGGCGCTCCGAAGCTGTGCTAGGCTGAGTTGGTCTTCGGGGCAGGGTGTGAATCCCGACCGGCGGTCATAGCCCGCGAGCGCGGCGAGGTCCGACCTCCAAGCGCAGGACCCAGTGAAATTCCGGGGCCGACAGTCAGAGGCGCGAACCGAGCGTTCGACCTCGAGTCTGGATGGGAGAAGACAGGTCTGGGCGCCCATTTGCCCGGTCCCTGCTCCCTGTTCCGAAGCAGGGAGCAGAGGTGACTGAAGCGGTGGTGGACCAGCCCGGCGGAATCGACGATCCGATGGCGCGCGCCCTGGCGCTGGCCAAATTGGGACGGGGCCGGACCTCTCCCAATCCGATGGTCGGCGCCGTTCTGATCCAGCAAGGCCGGGTGGTCGGAGAGGGCCATCATGCCCAGGCCGGCGGGCCCCACGCAGAGGTCGAGGCGCTGGAGCGGGCCGGGGAGCTGGCCCGGGGCGCGACGCTCTGGGTGACCCTCGAGCCGTGCTGCCACACCGGTCGCACCGGGCCTTGTACGGACAGGCTGCTGGCGGCGGGGGTGAGCGAGGTGCACGCGGCGACCGTCGATCCCAACCCTCAGGTTCAGGGCCAGGGGATCGCCCAGCTGCGGGCGGCCGGGGTGTCGGTCGTGGTCGGGGAGCACGAGGACGAGGCCAAGCAGCTGATCCGTGAATTTGCCGTATGGATCACCCAGGGACGTCCGTCAGTGACGCTGAAATTCGCCATGAGCCTTGATGGCAAGGTGGCCACGTCGAAGGGCGAGTCCCAATGGATCAGTTCGGAGCTGGCGCGGGCACGGGCCCACCAGCTGCGGGCCGAGCACGACGCGGTCATGGTGGGGGTGGGGACGGTGCTCGCCGACGACCCGCGCCTGACCGCCCGCGAGGTGCCCGGCGAACTCTCTCAGCCACTGCGGGTGATTGTGGACAGCCAACTGCGAACCCCCCCCACCGCCCGGGTGCTGTCGACTCCCGGGGGCTCCGTCCTGGTGGCGACGACCGAGGGAGCTGACGGCAATCGCCAGCGGGCGCTCGCTCAGGCCGGAGCCGAGGTGCTTTCACTACCTGCCCGGTCGGGTCGAGTGCCGCTGCCCGAGCTTTTGCAACGGTTGGGCGAGCGCCGGGTGGCGAGCCTGCTGGTCGAGGGGGGGCCGACCCTCCTGGGTTCACTCTGGGAGGAGCGACTGGGAGATCGAATCGCCGCCTTTGTGGCCCCGATGCTGGTGGCTGGAACCGGGGCGCCGGGACCGTTCGGAGGTACGGGCGCTCCGAGCCTGGAGCGGAGCTGGCGGATCGTCGGACTCCAGTCGGAGCCGGTCGGTCCGGACCTCCTGGTTACCGGGGAGCTGTAGCAGATGTTCTCGGGCATCGTGTCCGCTGTGGGCGAGGTCCAGGCGGTCCCAACCGACTTTCGGGGGGAGTTGGTGATCACTCACCCAGCTGGCTGGGGCAACCTCGCGGTCGGCGACAGCGTCGCCGTGAACGGCTGCTGCCTCACCGTGGTGCGGAGGGAAGAGGTCCGGTTCGCCGTCGAAGTGATGCCCGAGACGGTGCGCCGAACCAATTTGGCTCTCCTCGGTCCGGGCGCGAGGGCAAACCTGGAGCCGGCACTGGCGCTGGGTGCACCGGTCGGTGGTCATCTGGTCAGCGGCCACATCGATGCCACCGGGGAGGTCACCGGCTTGGCCCGGGAGCACAACGCGGTCTGGGTGACCATCAATGTCCCCGAGGAGGTGGGCCGGTACTGCGTCTCTCAGGGGTCGATCGCGGTCGACGGCTGCTCGCTGACCGTGGTCGCGGTCGCGGATCTTCACGACGGCAGCTCCCAGGTGTCGGTTTCACTGATCCCCCACACGAGGCAGACCACGGTCGCTGCCGCCTATCTGCCCGGGGTGATCGTGAACCTGGAGGCGGACGCCGTGGCCAAGCTCCTGGAACGGCTCCTGGCGCCCCACCTCATCTCGCTGGTGGATCGGCCCGGCGGCCAGGCTCTGAATTCACCGGGGGCCGGCTGAGGTGGGGATCGGCAAGCTGGAGCCGGCGCTGGCCGCCTTCGCCAACGGTGACTTCGTGATCGTGGTCGACGACGAAGACCGCGAGAACGAGGGAGACCTCTGCCTGGCGGCCGAGGCGGCCACCCCGGAAAAGGTCAATTTCATGATGAGGGAGGCCAGGGGGCTGATCTGCGTCGCCATGGAACCCGGCCGACTCGATGAGCTCGAGCTGCCTCCGATGATGGAGCACAACACCTCGCGGTACCGGACGGCCTTCGCGGTCTCGGTCGACGCCGCCGACGCCGAGGTCACCACCGGGATCAGCGCCCAGGATCGGGCGATTACCATTCGTTCACTCGCCGACCCCGAATTCAAGGCGGCCGACTTCGTCCGACCGGGACACGTATTCCCGCTTCGCTCCCGCCCCGGAGGGGTGCTCGAGCGGGCCGGGCACACGGAGGCGGTCATCGACCTCTGCCACCTGACCGGGCGGAGCCCGGCCGGGGTCCTCTGCGAGATCGCCAACCAAGATGGAACGATGGCTCGCCGCCCGCAGCTGGAGGAGTTCGGGGCGCGCCACCAGATCCCGATCATCAGCATCAATGGCTTGATCTCCTACCGCCGCCAGCGCGAGCAACTGGTGGAGCGGGGGGCCGAGACGGTGATCCCCACCGCCGAGGGGAGCTGGCGGGCGATTGGCTACTCGGACCGGATCACCGGAGCCGTCCACCTGGCGCTGGTCTTCGGCGACCCCCAACCCGACCGCCCCGTCCTGGTCAGGGTCCACAGTGAGTGCCTCACCGGCGATGTCTTCGGCTCCCAGCGCTGTGATTGCCAGGCCCAGCTGCACCAGGCGTTGCGCCAGATCACCGAGGCCGGGGAGGGGGTCGTGGTCTACCTGCGGCAGGAGGGTCGGGGGATCGGCCTGATGGACAAGCTGCGGGCCTATGCCCTGCAGGACCAGGGGCTGGACACGGTCGAGGCCAACCTCGAGCTGGGCTACCCGGCCGACAGCCGGGACTACCAGATCGGCAGCCAGATTCTCTCGGACCTGGGTCTCCGTCGGCTCCGGGTGATGAGCAACAACCCCCGCAAGTACTACGGGCTGCAGGGGCACGGCCTGGAGATGGTCGAGCGGGTCCCGATCGAGATCGAGGCGAACCAGCACAACCAGCGCTACCTGGCCACCAAGCGGGACAAGCTCGGCCATCTGCTGGACCAGGTCGACCAGCCGTAAGGAGTAAGGGTGTGAAGTCAATTGAGGGTGGCTTGGAGGGCCGTGGGCTGAAGGTGAGCCTGGTGGCGTCCCGGTTCAATCAGACGGTGGTCGAGCGGCTGGTGGAGGGGGCCCGCCGGGCGCTCCGGCAGCACGGAGTCGAGGAGAACGACATCCAGCTGGTCTGGGTTCCCGGCAGTTTGGAGATTCCGGTCGCCATCGCGGAGCTGATCGAGCAGGGTCAGCCCGACGCGGTGGTGGCCCTAGGCGCGGTGATCCGCGGCGAAACCCCCCATTTCGAGTACGTCTCAGACACCTTGAGCCGGGGGATCGCCGCCCTCGTGACCCGCCGGGTCCCGATCGGCTTCGGAGTGCTGACGGTCAACTCCGTCGCCCAGGCCGACGAGCGCTCGGGAGGCAAGCTGGGGAACAAGGGCTACGAGGCGGCTCAGACTGCCCTCGAGATGATCTCGGTGCTGAGGCAGCTCCGGCAGGGCCGGGAGTGAGCCCGGGGTATCGCCGGCAGCCGGGGAGGCGGTCAGCCCAGCGGTAGCGCGGCTTGGCGGCTCAGGCGGACTTGGTCGAGGTGCGCAGGCAGCGCGTGCACACCCGCATCCGCTGGGGCACGCCCCCGCCCCGCGGGGCGATCCGGGCCGAGACCAGGTTGGGCATGAAGCGTCGGCGCGTGTGTACCTTGGAGTGACTCACATTGCTGCCTGCCACCGGTCCCTTACCGCAGATCTCGCACCGCTTCGCCATGGCGACCTCGAACAAAGCTGACGTTGGGGGTCCCTCCCGAGGGACTCAACCCCGAGTATGATTCCGGCCGCAGTTTACCAGCCGCGCCGCAGGAAGCCAGCCGGCGCTCCGGATGGCGGCCCCGAGCGCTGTTAGAGGAAAGCCAAGTTGCCAGGCAATCGGCCGTTGGTGCAGACCTATGCGTTGGGCTCGGTGGAGGTCTCTCCTCGAGTCGTCGCCATGTTGGCCGCGAAGGCGGCCGGCGATTGTTACGGCATCGTCGGGATGTCGGCGCGGGGCCTCCGCGACGGCTTGGCGGAACTGCTCAACCGGGATAACGCCGAGCGGGGAATCGAGCTCCGGGTCGAGGAGGGCGGCCTGGGGATCGATCTCTACGTCATCGTCGACCACGGAGTGCGGATTCTCGAGGTCGCCCACAACCTGATGAGCGCGGTGGCCTACAGCCTGGAGCAGCACCTGGCTCTGCGGGTGCTGGAGGTCAACGTCAACGTCCAGGGGATCGGGCCCCCTTTGGAACAGGATGGCAGCGGCTGACCCTGCCGCCCCGGGAGCTCCCCTGGTCGTGACCGGCAGGGCTCTGAGCCAGGGGTTGGAACGGGCCCTCACCCGGCTGGGGGAGCAGAAGGGCCATATCAATGAGCTGAACGTGTTCCCGGTGCCGGACGGTGACACCGGCACCAACATGCACCTCACCCTGGAGGCAGCCTGGAGGGAGGTGAGCCAGCTGCCCCCGGATGCTCCGGTCTCGGCGGTCACCAAGGCCGCCGCCCACGGCTCTCTGATGGGTGCCCGGGGCAACTCCGGGGTCATCCTCTCCCAGGTCCTCCGGGGCTGGTCGGTGTCCCTCCGGGAGCAGGATTCGCTGGACCCGGAGGGGCTGGCGGAGGCGCTGGCCGAGGGCTCCCGGGTCGCCTACCTGGCCGTGAAAAGACCGGTGGAAGGCACCATGCTCTCGGTGGCCCGGGACGCCGCCCGGGCGGCCCGGCAGGCGCTCGAAAAAGGCGCGGACCTGCCTCAGCTGGTGGAGGCGGTGATCGCGGAAAGTTGGGCGGCGGTGGAGCGGAGCCGAGACCAGATGGAGGTGCTCCGCGATGCCGGGGTCGTGGATGCCGGCGGATTCGGGCTGGCAGTCATCCTGACCGCGATCGGGGAGCGGGTCACCGGGCAGGCTCCGGAACGCTCGGGCCGGGCTCGGGACGAGGGAGCCGAGATCTCGCCGGGGAGGTCCGGGGTGCGAGTTTTGGGGGCTGCGGCCGCAGTCGCCCCCGAGGGTGGCTTTGGGTACTGCACGGAGTTCGCGCTCATCGGAGCCGAGCTGGACCCGATCGAGATCCGCTCCCGCCTCGGCGACGACGCCGAGGACGACTCGGCCCTGGTGGTGGGCGAGCCCGGTCTGCTGCACGTGCACCTGCACACCAAAGAGCCTTGGGATCTGCTGGTGCGAGCGGCCCAGCTGGGCAAGATCGAGCGGCTGAAGGTCGAGGACATGACCAGCCAGCACCAGGATGCCCAGGCTCGCGGACGGTCACCGGACCAGACCCTGGCCACCCGACCGCTCGGGGTGGTGGCGGTGGCTCAGGGCGAGGGGTTCCGCGAGCTGCTGCTGGGATTGGGGGCGGCCTGGGTGGTCGAGGGCGGCCAGGGCAACAACCCCTCCACCGAGCAGCTCCTCCAGGGGGTCGAGGACGCCGGGGCCGAAGCGGTGCTGTTGCTGCCCAACAACGACAACCTCGTCCTCGGCGCGGAGCAGGCGGCCGAGCTCTGCGTCCGCGAAGCGATGGTGGTGCCGTCGCACAATCTGCCCCAGGGGATCGCGGCTCTTCTCGCGTTCGATCCCGGGGCGCCCTTGCAGGTCAATCGCCACCGCATGGAGCGGGCCATGGAAGGCGTCCACGCGATCGAGGTCACTCGAGCGGTCAGGGACAGCCAGCTAGGCGACCAGAAGGTGGTCGAGGGAGCCCTGATCGGCCTCCTGGACGGTCGCCTGGTCAGCTCCGGCAGCGAGGTCGAGCCGGTGGTTCTCTCGGCCCTCGGGGAACTCCCCCGGGGCTCGGTCGAGGTGGTCACCCTGTACCGTGGGGCCGACGTGGAAACCGAGGCCAGTGAGCGACTCGAGCAGGCCATCCGAGAGCGCTTTACGGAGCTCGAGGTCGAACGCCACGACGGGGGCCAGCCGCTCTACCAGTTCATCATCTCCGCCGAGTAGCGGGAGGCTCGGGTGACCGTTCGGATCGTCACCGACAGCACCTGCGACCTCCCCGAGAGCCGGCGCCAAGCCGCTGGGGTGGTGACGGTCCCGCTCCGGCTGCACTTCGGAGACCGGGAGTTCCAGGACCGGGTCGATATGGACGATCGGCAGTTTCTGGAACGGCTCAGCTCGGCCAAGCAACCCCCCCGCACCTCGCAGCCGCCACCCGGTGACTTCGAGCGTGCCTACCGCCGCCTGCTGGCGGACCCCGCCGACGAGGTGGTGTCCATCCATATCGCCGCCGCCCTCAGTGGCACCGTCGGCTCGGCGACGGTCGCCGCCCAAGCGGTCGATCCCCATCGGATCCACGTCGTCGACAGCCGCACGGTCAGCTTGGGAACCGGGTTTCAGGTACTGGCGGCGGTCGAGCTCGCCGACCAGGGGCGATCAGCCCAGGAGATCGTGGAGGCGTTGAGCTCGATGTCCCACCGGACCGGGATCATCTGCCTGCTCGACACGCTCCGCTTCCTGCAGCTGGGGGGGAGGATCGGTCGAGTTCAGGCGATTCTCGGCAGCGCCCTCTCGATCAAGCCGCTGATCAGCCTCGGGGAGGATGGCGCGGTGATCCCCATCGGCCGGGTCCGCAGCCGCAAGGTGGGCATGCTTCGGCTCAGTGAACTGCTGGTGGAACATCGTCCGCTGACCCGCTGCGGCGTGCTCTACGTGGGGGACCCGGTCGATGCGGAGCACCTCCTCCGGGACGCCCGCGGGACGTTTCCGGGGATGGACATCCTCCTGCAGCACGCCAGCCCGGTCATCGGCGCCCATTGCGGTCCGGGAACCGTCGCCTACTGCTACCTTGAATCCAGGTCGTAGCCGAGGCTCCCTCGCCGCCAAGGGCGCTCCCCTGAGAACTCCGCCGGACGGTCCAGTGGTCACCCTCGAGACCCCGCTGTCCCAGCTCCCGCGGATCTCGGCGGCGCGGGTCGACGGGCTGCGGCGGCTGGGCTGCCGCACCGCCCGCGACCTCCTCTGGTATCTCCCGCGCAGCCACGACGACCAGCGTGAGCGGGTCACCGTCGCGCAGCTGCGCAGTGGCCAGGCGGCGACCGTCGAGGTCGAGGTGGTCACCGTCCGCGCCCGCCGGGCTCGCTATCGCCAAATGGAACTGATCGAGGGGGAGGTGGGAGACGGCACCGGCGTGGTGGGGGTGGTGTGGTTCAACCAGCCCCACCTGCGCCACCTGCTCAAGCCGGGCGACCGGGTGACCCTGCACGGCAAGGCGGTTCGGGGGCGCCGGGGAGGGCTGCAGCTGCGCAACCCGGACGTGGAGCGCGAGCACAAGTTGGTCAGCCAGTCCAGCGTCGGCGTGCTGGTGCCGACCTATCCCGAGACCTACGGGGTCACCTCCCGCTGGCTGCGCGCCCAGGTGGCCCGACTGCTGCCGCTCGCGGCCCGCGTGGAAGACCCCCTGCCGGACGAGATTCGCCAGCGCGAGCAGCTGATTCCGCTCTCGGTCGCCTTGCGGGACATTCACTTCCCGGCCGACCAGGACGCCCTGGAACGGGCCCAGGAGCGCTTCGGGTTCGACGAGCTCTTCTACCCGCAGTTGGCGGCGTTGATGGCCCGCCGGCAGAGGTTGCGGCGGGCGGGAGTGCGCAGCCCGTACAGCGTCGGAATCGCCCGCGAGTTTGTCGCCGGCCTGGCCTTCAGGCTGACCGACGACCAGCGGTTGTCAGCTCACGAGATCCTCACCGACATGGACCGGCCCTCGCCGATGAACCGGCTGCTCCAGGGCGATGTCGGCTCGGGGAAGACGGTGGTCGCGGCCATGGCCGCCCGGATGGCCATTGCCGCTCGCCATCAGGTGGTGTTGATGGCTCCGACCGAGATTCTGGCCCGGCAGCACTTCGAGACCCTGACGGGCCTCCTGGCCGCTTCGGGGATCACGCCTCGACTGCTGGTGGGCAGCACCACGGCGGCCGTGCGCCGAGAGATCCTGGGTGGGCTGGCCGCCGGGTCAGATCAGTTGGTGGTCGGGACCCATGCCCTGATCGAAGACGACGTGACGCTGCCCGACCTCGGGCTCTGCATCGTCGACGAGCAACACCGGTTCGGGGTCGCCCAGCGGCTGCGCCTGCTGGAGAAGGCCAGGGTCAACCCCGATTTCCTCTCCATGACCGCGACCCCGATCCCCCGGTCGCTGGCGCGCACGCTCTACGGCGATCTCGACGTGAGCCAGATCCGGCATCTGCCCCCCAACCGCATTCCGATCGAGACCAAGCTGGTGGAACCGGCGGGGCGCGAGGCCGCCTACCAGTTCATCCGCGAGCAGGTCAAGGCCGGCCGCCAGGGGTTCATCATCTGTCCCTTGGTCGAGGACTCTCCCCTCCGCCAGTCCCGATCGGCCACGACGGAATTCGAGCGGCTGCAATCGGAGGTCTTACCCGATCTCCGCCTGACCCTGCTCCACGGGAGGATGCCCGCCCGCGAAAAGGTCGAGCGCATGGAGGCGTTCGTCCGGGGCGATTTCGACATCCTGGTGGCCACCAGCATCATCGAGGTGGGGGTCGACATCCCCAATGCCACGGTGATGGGGATCGAGGATGCCGACCGGTTTGGACTGGCCCAGCTCCACCAGTTCCGGGGCCGGATCGGCCGGGGCCCGCACCCGTCGCACTGCCTGCTTTTCGCCGAGAGCTCCGACTCCACCGCGCGAGGTCGGCTGCAGGCGCTGGTGGACCACGCGGACGGCTTCGAGTTGGCCGAGATCGACCTCCGCCTCAGGGGCGCCGGTGAGCCCTACGGACTGCGTCAGCACGGCCTTCCGGAAATGCGGGTCGGCGACCTGCTGGATGAGGAGCTTCGGCGACGAGCTCGCTCCGCGGCCGAATCATTGCTGGATCGCGACCCGGAGCTGCGCGATCCGGGTCTCCGACGGCAGATGCGCCACTACCAGGTGGTTTTCGAGTTTGACTGACCGGGCTGGCCGCCGCCCCGGTTCGGCGGGGAGGAGCAGCATCCCGGCCGCGGGCTTAACGCCGCCCGGGAAGTGACTTCCAAGGCGCCCGAGGGAGAGGAGGAGGTGGCCGCAGAGCTGCGATGCGATCCTATCCAGATTGACAAATCCCCACCGTCGGCCCGCGACCAAGCGCGCCCTCCCCGGTGCCCGTCTGACCGGAGGCGAGGCGGCCGGTCGTCGGCTCCTGACCGAGGCGGCACCGGACCTACGGGCCACGACCGGTCTGGCCCGGGCGGCCTGCTTCAACATTCTGGGTGAGGTGGTCGTGGGTGCGCGGGTCTTGGACCTTTGCGCCGGCGCCGGCAGCCTCGGCCTGGAGGCACTTTCAAGAGGAGCCAGCTTTGCCACCTTCGTGGAGGTGGGTCGGCAGCGCTCGCAGCTGATTGACGCCAACCTGGCCCGGCTGGGCTGGGCTGGGCGGGCGGAGGTGGTCGTCGCGGATGCCATCTCCTGGCTTAGGCATCGCCAGGAAGAGCTCATCACCTGCCGGCTGGTGTTGCTGGACCCCCCTTATCGAGAATCGGGGCCTCAACTTACTCTGCAGGCGCTGGGGCTGTTGGGGGCGGCGGCCGAGGCGCCGGGTGGGTGGGATCCCTGGGTGGTGGCCGAACATCACCGCGATTTATCGGTGCCACCTGCGGCCGGCGCGCTAAATTGCGTGCGTACCGCGCGGTACGGCACCACAGTGCTCTCCTTCTACCGGAGGCTCCCATGACCACGGCGGTCTATCCCGGCAGCTTCGACCCCATCCATAGCGGCCATCTGGACGTGATCGGTCGGGCTCGCGAGATCTTCGACCGGGTGGTCGTGGGGGTGCTGGACAACGAGCAAAAGCACTACCTGTTCTCGGTGGACGAGCGCACCGAGCTCGTCCGCCAGAGCCTTCCCCCCGACCCCAACTTGGTGGTGCGGCATTTCTCGGGCCTGGCGGTCAGCTTCGCCGTCGCCGAGTCGGCCAGCGTGATCGTCCGAGGGTTGAGAGCGGTCTCGGACCTGGACAGCGAGTTCCAGATGGCGCTGATGAACCGGAGGCTGGAACCCAGAGTGCACACGGTCTTTCTGACCACCGGCTTCTCGAATGTGTATCTCAGCTCCTCTTTGCTGAAGGATGTCTGCGCCCATGGCGGTAGCATCGAGGGGCTGGTTTCGCCGGCCGTCGAGCGAGCTCTCCAGCAGAAGTTGGCTCCCGCTGGCACCGCCCCAGTCCGGGCCGTTTAGAGGAGGGACCATGGCCGAGGACAACGAGGAGCTGGAGTTGGAGCCCGAAGGGATCTCCATCTTTGACGTGCTCGACCGGCTGGAGGCCCTGGTGAACCAGAGCCGTCGGCTGCCCCTGACCTCCAGCATCGTGGTCAGCGAAGAGGAGATTCTCGAGGCCCTCGACCAGATCCGGGTATCCCTGCCCGATGAGATCCGGGAAGCTCGCATGGTGCTGGAGACCCGGGAGGCTCGCTTGCGCGAGGCGGCCGACCAGGCGGAGCAGACGGTGCTGGCCGCCCAGGAGCGGAGTGATCGGCTCACCGATGACCATGAAGTCACCCGGCGGGCAACGGCCGAGGCTGATCGACTCCTGACCGAGGCCCGCGAACGCAGCCGCAAGTTGCGCCGCGACACCGATGACTACGTCCGCGACCGAATGGAGGAGCTGGAGACCGAGCTGGCCTCAGCCCTGGCCCAGGTGCGGCGGGGGCTGGAGACGCTCTCCCCGGGCCAGGAAGATGAGGAAAAGCCCAAAGGGAAGGGGCGGCGCCGCTAGGGCGATCCCAGCGCCTGATAGACTCCGAACCCGTCATGGCCCTACCCAAAGAACGCATCCCCAAGGCTCGTCGCGACCGGCGCCGTTCCCACCTGGCTCTCGCGGGGCCCGCCCTCTCGCCCTGTCCCCGGTGCCGCCAGCCGCGGCGGCCGCACACGATCTGCCCCAACTGCGGGCAGTACAAGGGACGCGAGGTCATCGCGACTGAGTAGCCGGGGCTCCGGCGGCGCCGCCTCGCCAGAGCGCTGGCGATGACCGCCCTGGGGTCCGCACTGCTGTTCCCCGGACAGGGAGCGCAGACCCCGGGAATGGGCCGGACACTGATCGAAGGCGGGTACCAGCTGAAGCTGCTGGATCTGGCCGAAGCCGCGGGAATCCCCCTGAAGCGACTGCTGGTGACCGGCACTGCGGAGGAGCTCAGGCCGACCGAGGTCGCCCAGCCCGCCCTCTTCTATACCGGGGTAGCGCTGGCCCAGCTCCTGCTCGAAGGCGGGCTGCGGCCGGTGGCCGCAGCGGGGCACAGCCTGGGCGAGTACTGCGCCGTGGTGGCCGCCGGATCGATTACCGCTCAGGACGGGATGCGGCTGGTCATCGAGCGGGGTCGGTTGATGGCCAGCGCTCCGGCAGGGACGATGGCCGCCGTGCTGGGGTTGGAGCTGGCGCAGTTGGAGGGGCTCTGCCATCAGGCTGCGGCGGGCGGCGAACAGTGCGTGGTGGCCAACGACAACGCCCCGGGCCAGGTGGTGGTCTCCGGCACTCGGGCGGGCGTGGAGCGGCTCGCCGAGCTGGCCAAGGCGGCCGGAGCCAAGCGGGTGTTACCCCTCAATGTCGGCGGAGCCTTTCACTCTCCGCTGATGGGTCCGGCGGCGGTGGCCTTTGCCCGACTGCTGGATCAGGTCGAGTTCCAGGAGCCTCGCTTTCCGGTTGCCTCCGGGGTCGCTGGGAGCATCTCCCACACCGCGGCCGAGGTCCGCCGGGGACTGGAGTCCCAGCTGACCGGCCCGGTGCGCTGGGTCGACTCGGTCCGAGCGCTGACCGAGGCGGGGGCAGGGACCTTCTGGGAGTGCGGTCCGGGGGTCACCCTGGCGGGTCTGGTCCGGCGGATTCTGCCGGCGGCCGAGACCGTCTCGGTGGATTCCCCAGCGAGCGCTGAGCGAGCCCTCGCGGCAACCCTCGCGGCCGCCGACCGCTCGGGGCTAGGGGGCAGCGGCTAGCCTTCTCGGCCCCGGCTTACAATGGCCCCCAGCTTGCCCCGGCAAATCAACCCTGCAGCGGCCCCGCCGCCCTTCTCGGCAGTCGGGCTGTGAAATCGTTTGTCCGCCGCCTGACCGGCGCTAAGGCCGCCGCCAGCCCCACCGGCCCCATCTCCGAGAAGCCGGCTCCGGTGCCCGATAGCGGTGGCGGCTCTGCAAGCTTTACCGTATTGCCCGGTGAGCGCCTCAGTGGCGCGGGCGCCGGTGGCGGGAGCGCACCGGTTCCGGGTACGCCGGATCGACCCGGGTTCGGTACTCCACCGGCGACGACACAGGTAGCGACGGGGTCGGTTCCGGAACATCAGCAAGCGCAGACGACCGCAGGTCGTTCACCTAGGGGAAGAGATGGCAGACACGAGCTGGGAAGGGTTCAAGGCGATAGTGGTGGAACAGCTGGGCGTCGAGGTGGAGCAGGTGACGCCGGAAGCCAACTTCGTGGAGGATCTGAACGCCGACTCGCTGGATCTGGTGGAGCTGATCATGGCCTTCGAGGAGGCCTACGGGATGGAGATCCCGGACGAGGACGCGGAGAAGATCCAGACGGTGGGCCAGGCCTGGGACTACATCAAGGATCATCTGGACCTGAGCAGCTAGCCGACAGTCCGGCAGCCCGACCGGCGGCCCGGCGCCGCCGCTCCCAGCCTGATCCGGCGGAGCAAGCCGAGCAGGATCGGGAGGCCGAGCGCCGACTCGAGGAGCTGGAGGCGCGCCTGGACATCAAATTCAAGCGTCGCGAATGGCTGCTCGAGGCCATGACCCACACCTCGTGGATCAACGAGCGGGGGGCCCTGGGCCGCGACAACGAGCGGCTGGAGTACCTCGGCGACGCGGTGCTGGAGCTGGTGGCCGCGGAGTACCTCTTCAATCGCTTCCCGAATTACGACGAGGGCCAGCTGACCCAGATGCGATCGTCGCTGGTGAGCACGGTCGCCCTGGCCGGGATCGGCGAGCAGCTGCGGCTCGGGGAGGCGCTCCGGTTGGGTCGCGGGGCGACCAAGTCCGGGGCTCGCCGCCTGACCTCGTTGCACGCCAACGCCTTTGAGGCGATCATCGGCGCGACCTTTCTGGACCAGGGCTACCGGAAGGCCGGCAAGATCTTCCTCTCCCGGATCGGGGACCTCAGCTCCTGGACCGACCCCAACTTCAAAGGGAGGCTGCAGGCGCTGGCCCAGGAGCGGTACGGGCTGCCACCGATCTACCGGACCCTGCCTGACGGCAACGCCCGACCCCGGCAGTACCTCTCCCAAGTCTCAGTCGAGGGTGGGCCGACCCTGGGCGAGGGCCGGGGAAGTACCAAGCAGGCGGCGGAGCAGGGGGCGGCGCGGGCGGCGATCGACGGGCTGGTGGCGCCCATCTCGAAGAAGCGCCGACGTGGCTCCCGTGCGGCAGCCCCGCTGGCGGCCCCACTCCTGGAGCCGGTGGGGGCCGAGCTCCGCCCGGTGATCGTCGCCGAGAGTCCGGCGCAAGCAGTCGTCCTGAGCGGAGGGGTCGAGCCGCCAACCAGCGCCGTGACCTCCGCTCCGGCTCGTCGGCGCCGCCGCCGCTCGGGGGGCCGGAGTACGCCGGACGCAGCCTCCGCGCCGGCGCTCGGCGCCGGTGCGGGCGCGACCCTCGAGCCGGTACGGGAGGAGGCCGCTCCGCCGCCGCCCTCGAACCTCCATGAGCCGGGCGCGGCCGACCCCGACCAGGCCCCGGTTCGCCGCCGCCGCCGCCGCTCCCGAAGTGGCAGCGCGACCGCGGCGGCCGAGCCGCCAGCTGCCACCGTCACCGGCGCCGACGCGTCCTCCTCCGGTGCGGCAGCTCCGCCCCCGGACACCGAACTCACCGGCCCGGTCGCCAGCAATGCCAATCCCGCGCCCGCCCGCCGCCGCCGCCGCTCCCGCGCCGGGTCGGCTGAGTCCGGAGATCCTCCCTCGAGGACGGCTGAGGCCGAGCTGGGGCGGGTGCTGGAGGTCGCGCCCGAGCCGGACCGGGTGGCCCCGGAAGAGAGGCCCAATTCCAACCCTGACGAGCCGGCGGAGTCGGGTCCGCGCAAGCGCACCCACCGGGGCCACCGGGGCGGCCGACGGCGGTCAGGGAGACCGGCGACCCCCACCGCATGAGGGTCAGCCGCCTGCAGCTCCAGGGCTTCAAGAGCTTCTCGGGTCGGGCCGAGCTGGAGCTAGGCCCCGGGATCACCGCCATCGTGGGGCCCAACGGGAGTGGCAAGTCCAATCTGGTCGATGCGATCCGGCTGGTGCTCGGGGAAACCAGCGCCCGCGAGCTGCGGGGGCAGCGGCTGGACCAGGTGATCTTCGCCGGCGGAGCCACCCGTGCCCCGGTGGGGATGGCCGAGGTGACCTTGGTTTTCGACAACGAGGATGGCCGTCTGCCGGTCGAGGACGTCGAGGTGGCCATCAGTCGACGCGTCTTTCGGGATGGCACGAGTGAGTTCCGTCGCAACGGCCACCGGGTTCGCTTGCGTGACCTCGGTCGCCTGCTCGACGCCACCGGGCTCGCCCAAGCCGGCTACGCGGTGATCGCGCAAAACGATATCGAATCGATCATTCGGGCCTCGCCGGCCCAACGGCGGCACCTGGTCGAAGAGGCGGCGGGGGTGCGCGGCGCCCAGGCGCTGATCGAGGACTCGGCCGGCCGGCTGCGCTCCCTGACTGAGTGGCTGGAGGGCTCGGTGGGCCGACTCGCCGAGCTCCTGCCGCGCATCGAATCGCTGCGGGAGGAGGCAGCCACGGCGGCAGAGGCCGCCAAGATCAGGGCCCGACTAAGCGAGCTCCGGGGCAGCCTGGAACGGGGCGCCTGGTTGGCGGCTCTGGCAGAGCTGCACAAGCTGGAACGCCAGCACCAGGCGGGTGAGCGGCGGGTGGCCCAGCTGCGCGAACGAGCCCAGCAGTTCCAGGTCACCTACCTGGCGGAGCGGGAGCGGCTGCAGGCGATCGAGGCGGGCCGGCTGGAGTCCGAGCGCCGCGCCGGGGCGCTGGCGCTAGCCGCCCAGCAGGCGGAGGCGCAAGTCGAACGGTGGCGGGAGCGGGCGGTGCAGGCGGCGGAGTCTCGCTCCGCGGCGGCCCAGGCTCTGGGCGAGGCGCGAGAGGATCTAGGTTCACTGCCGACTCCCACCCTGGACCAGCCGGGCGGCCCGGCCGAGCTGAGGCGGCTGCGGGAGCCGATCACGGCCCTTGAGGCGGAGCTCGCCGACCTCCGCCAGATGAGGGCCCAGCGGCAGGCCGAATTGGTCACGGCCCAAAAGCGTGCCGAGGAAGCTCAACGCAGAGTGGCCGTCGCCCTCCGCCGGCGGGCCGAGCTGGAGGCCAGCCTGGCCGGGGCGGAGTCGTGGCGCCAGCAGGCCCGCGCGGCCATCACCGAGGCGGAGGCGGGGCGAGCTGCCACCGCAACCGAGCTCCAAGCAGTCATGGATGAGGCGCGCGAGCTTCGCGAAACCGCCGTCCAGGAGACCTCCAGCCTGGATCGAGCTCAGAAGGCGGAGGCGGTGCGGGTGGAGCTGGTCCAGCGCGCTGAAGAAGCGCTGTCCCGGACGACCGTCTCGCTGCGGGAGGCGGAGGTCCGGCTCGGAGCCCAGGTGGCGGCGCTGGAGGCCACCACCAAGGACGCCCCGATCGCGGCTGCGGCGGCCACCCGGGGCGTGCGGCTCCGCCGGCTTGCCGACGGGGTCCGGTCCGCCCAGGCGGCCGATGCCTCGGCCGTTGAGGCCGGCCTGGGCATCCTTCTCCGAGCGCTCGTCGGGGACGAGGCGGCGGCTCGCCAGGGACTGGGGCTGGCCGGGGCGGTGGCGGAGGTCGTCTGCTGGCCGGTTGGGGAAGAACCGCTCTTGGCCCCTCCTCTGGAGGGTTGCCGACCGCTGGCGAGCGCCCTGGTGGGCGACCCGGCCACCCTCGGGGTGGTGGCTAGGTTGTCCCGACAGGTGTGCCTGGCCGAGAGCCGGGAGGCGGCCGAGAGATGGCTCGCTCGTCTCCCCGACGGCCGGGCGGTGCTCGCCGACGGCACCGTGCTCGGAACCGGGCTGGAGATCACCCCGGCCGGCGGCCAGGGTGATCTCCGGCTGGTGGAGCAGCTGGGGGAGGCCGAGCGCACGGTGCAGCGCCAACGGGGCGAGCTGACCCGGGCCAAGGACGCTCTGGAGCGGGCTCGGGAGTCGCACCGCCAGCAGCGGGAGCTGGTCGATCGAATTCGCCAGCAGGCCACCAGCGCCCGGGCCGCGGCCGGCGCCCGGCAGACGGAGGTGGAGCGCCTGCACGCCCAGGCGGCGCGCGCGGAGCTGACGAGCACCGGCCTGGAGCGGGAGTTGGCCAGCCGCGACCGGCAAAGCGCCGCGGACCGGGCCGCCCTGACCGCGCTCGAGGCGGAGCTGGCCATCGAGGACCGCGAACGGACCACGGCGAACTCGGAGCTGGAGGGCTGTCGGGTGGCCGTGGCCGGCGTTGAGGTGCAGATCCAGGAGTCCGGGCGACGGCTGGAGGAGCTGCAGCTGGCGGTCGGCGGGGCGGAGGCGGAAGCGCGTAGCTGGGCCCGGCGCCAGGAGGAGCTGACCAGACGGCGAGACCAACTGCTGGCCCGAGCCGGCAGCGCCCAGGAGCGCATCCAGCTCGCCGAACGTAATGCCCTCCAAGCCCTGCAACAGCTTCAGCTGGCCCGCCAGCAAGCGCTGGCGGCCCAGGCCCAATTCGAGCTCTCCGTCCAGGAGCGAGCGGCAGCTCTGGCGAACGCCCCCGATCCGTTGGCAGGGTTGGGCGAGCTCGAGCGCCAGCGGGCGGAGCTGGAGGCGGCCGTCCATTCGGCCGCAGCTCAGGCGGAGGCGTGGCGGCGCGATCTCGCCGCGCAGCACCATCAGGTCGAAAGGCTGCGGGCGGAGGTCGCGGAATACCTGGAGGTCAGGCCGGGCTCCGAAGCCACGGCGAGCCCGGAGGATCCTGCCAAGACGGCGGCCGAGATCACTCGGAACGAACGCCGGCTGAGCGCCCTCGGGCCGGTCAACGAGCTGGCGCCCCGCCAGTTGACCGAGATCTTGGAGCGCACCGAGGGGCTCCGAGCCGCCCACGAAGACTGCCTGCAGGCGCGGTCGGACCTGGATCAGGTGCTCTCCGAGCTGCAGTTGGCAAGCGGGGTGCGCTTCCGGCGGACGCTGCTCGAGGTGACTCGCGAGTTCGAATCGGTTTGGGTGGAGCTCTTCGGGGGAGGGAAGGCGACCCTCATCTCGATCCCTGGTGAGCCCGGCGCCCCGGGCGGAGTGGAGATGAAGGTTCAACCCCCGGGCAAGCGGGTGCTCTCCATGCCTCTGCTCTCGGGTGGGGAGCGAGCCCTGACGGCGCTGGCTTTGGTGCTGGCGATGCAGAAGGTCTCGCCAAGCCCGTTCTATGTCTTTGACGAAGTCGACGCCGCCCTGGATGAGGCCAACATCACCCACTTCGCTGAGCTGCTGCAGCGGCGCGCTGAGAGCAGCCAGTTCCTGGTGGTGACCCACAGCCTGACCACCATGTCCCGCGCCTCCATGCTCTACGGAGTAACCCAGGACGGTGGTGGATCAAGCCGCATCCTCTCGGTCCGCCTGACCTCCGACGGGCAAACTGTGGAAGCCGAGGAAGAGCCGGCGTGGGAGCCGGTGGCCTCCAGTGGCTGAGGTGGAAACACCCCGCCGGGGACGCTGGTGGAGAAGAATCCCCGGCCGGCTGGACAAGGTCGGAAGTGGGCTGGGCCAGCAGCTGCGCAGCCGGATCAGTCTGGGACGCGGCGCCGGGGAGGAGCTCTACGAGGAGATATTCGAGCTCCTGCTGGCCGCTGACTGCGGAGTTCGGATCGCCGAGGAGTTGGTCTCTGGGCTCCGCGAACGCGCCTCCCGCCAGAAGCTGCGCGAAGGGGAAGAGCTGCTCGCCGCTCTGCGGGAGGAGATGGCGGCGCGGCTGGCAGGACCGGATCGGGAACTTTCGCTGGCGGGCGAGCCAGCGATCTGGCTGGTCGCCGGGGTGAATGGCTCCGGCAAGACGACCACGGTAGCCAAGCTGGCGGCCCGTCTCCAGGGGCAGGGACTGACCCCCCTGATCGCCGCCGGCGACACGTTTCGGGCCGCCGCCATCGAGCAGCTGCGCACCCTGGCGGCGAGATCGGGCACCGAGTTGGTGGCCCACCAGCTGGGGTCGGACCCGGCGGCGGTCGTCTTCGACGCCCTGGTGGCGGCCCAGGCCCGGGGTCGGGACGTGGTCCTGGTGGACACTGCCGGGAGACTGCACACTCAGCACAACTTGATGCAGGAGCTGAGCAAGATTCGCCGGGTGATCGGCGCCCAGCAGCCGGGTCAGCCCGTCGAGACGCTGCTGGTCCTGGACGCCCATGTGGGGGCCAACGCGCTGGCCCAGGCCCGAGCCTTCGTCTCGGCGGTCGGGGCCACCGGACTGGTGCTGACCAAGCTCGACGGCAGCGCCCGCGGAGGGTACGTATTCCAGGTGGAGAGCGAACTCTCGGTTCCGGTCAAGCTGGTCGGGGTGGGCGAGGGTCTGGACGACCTCGCCGACTTCTCTCCCTCCGCCTTCCTCGATGCGCTGCTGGAGGAGGGAGGAGCTTCGGGGCGGGAAGGGGAGGGGTGATCCGGCTCGATCCCATTTGAGACCAGGCCTCCCGGCGGTGTAGGGTGTCAAGGCTTTGTCCTTGACACTTACCGCCCTTGATCGACTGGCCCGGGTTCGGCTCCTGGATGTGTACCGAGCGGTGCTGACCCAGCGCCAGCAGGAGGCGCTCCGGCTCCATCTGGAGGAGGACTGGTCGCTGAGTGAACTGGCACGGGCTCTGGGAACCTCCCGAGCCGCCGCCCATGACCTGGTACGCCGAGGGCTCCAACGGATGGAATCGATGGAGGCGCAGGTGGGCGCCTGCCGGCGGCTGGAGGCCGCCGACCTCGAGGTAGCCCGCCTGCGGCAGCGGGTGAGCCGGTTGGAGCGGCAGGCGCGAGCCGGAGCGGCGGTGCGGGTCTCCGGCTAGATGTTCGACACCCTCACCGACAAGCTGGGAGTCGCCTTCAAGCGCTTCACCGACAAGGGCAAGCTGACGGCTGCCGACGTCGACGCCGGCCTGCGCGAGGTGCGGCTGGCCCTGCTGGAGGCGGATGTCAATTACAAGGTCGCCCGGGAGTTCGTCGACCGGATCAAGGAGCGGGCGGTGGGCCGTGAGGTGCTGGAGAGCCTCACCCCGGGGCAGCAGGTGATCAAGGTCGTCTTCGAGGAGATGGTGGCGCTGCTGGGCGGCGAGGATGCCCGGATCACCTACCAGCCCGAGCCCCCCACCACCGTGCTCTTGATGGGGCTGCAGGGATCGGGCAAGACCACTACGGCGGTCAAGCTGGCGCGGCTGATCCGCCAGGACGGACATCGACCGACGCTGGTGGCCGCTGACCTCCAGCGCGCGGCCGCGGTCGAGCAGCTGCAGCAGCTGGCCCGGGAGCAGCAGCTCGACGTGCTGGTGGCGAGCCCGGACCACGGACTGGCCCAGGGCGTCAACCGGGCGGTCGCGGAGGCCCGGCGGCGGGGAGCCGATGTGGTCATCGTCGACACGGCGGGCCGGCTCCAGCTCGACCAGCCGCTGATGGAGGAGCTGAGGGCGGTTCGCCAGGCCACCACTTTTCATCACGGCCTGCTGGTGGTGGATGCCATGACCGGCCAGGAGGCGGTCCGGGTGGCGGGGGCCTTCAAGGAGGGGGTGGGCGTCGACGGGGTGGTCCTGACCAAGCTCGACGGCGACGCTCGCGGCGGCGCCGCCCTCTCCATGCGCGCCGCGATCGGGCTCCAGGTCTGGTACTGCGGAGTCGGCGAACGGGCCCGGGACTTGGAGCCGTTTCACCCGGAGCGGATGGCGCGTCGGATTCTGGGCATGGGTGACGTCCTCACCCTGGTCGAGCGAGCCAGCCAGGAGATGACCACCGAGGAGGCTCAGCGAGTCGAGGAGAAGATCCGGGAGGGCCGGCTCAGCCTGGATGACTTCATCGTCCAGATGCGCCAACTCCGACGGCTGGGCCCGCTGGACTCGATTCTGGGGATGATGCCCGGCGGCCGCGAACTGATGAAGCAACAGGGAGGCAACCTCCCTGACGAGGCCCAGTTGGGGCGCATCGAGGCGATCGTGCTCTCGATGACCCCCCGGGAGCGCCATCGACCCTCGACCATCGATGCCTCCCGCCGCCGCCGGATTGCGGCCGGCAGCGGGACGACCCCGGCGGAGGTATCTCGACTGATCAAGAGCTTCGAACAGATGCAGGAGATGATGCGCGGCTTTTCCGGATTGGGGGGTAAGCGTCGGCTGACCGCCGAGCTCCTCAAAGGGACGTCGGGAGCGCTCGCGCGGCGACGCCGGTGAAGAAGGCGGGAGCCGGCCCGAAAGTTGACGGTTTCACCATATATCAAGGGGATTATCAGTGGCAGTGAAGATTCGACTCAAGCGCATGGGCGCCAAGAAGCGGCCCTTTTACCGGGTGGTGGTGGCCGATGCGCGATCGCCGCGCGACGGTCGCTTCATCGAGTCCGTGGGGTACTACGATCCCCTCAAAAATCCCAAGGTTTTTCAGGTGGACAAGGAGCGGATCCGCCACTGGATGGCTACCGGCGCCCGCCCCTCGGATGCCGTGCGCGAGCTCCTCGAGCGGGAGGGAACCCTGCCGGCGACGGCCCATCCGGTGCGCACCAAGACCGGTCCGAAACGAGCGGTCGCTCCGGGTCGGGGGCCGGCGGCCCCAGCGCCGGTCGCGGCGCGGGTTGAGCCGGCGGTGGAGCTTGCGGCGGACGAATCTCCGGCGGTTGCGGAGAGCTCAGAGGCAGTGGAGGCGGAGTCGTCCGACTCGGGGGAGAGCTCAGACGCGGATGGTGGGGCCGATCAGGTGGGCCCAGCCGGGGAGGCCGACGCGGAAGCTGAGTCGGACCAAGGGGGCGCTGAAGCTGGGGCCGAGGCCGAGCCTTCGGCCGAAGAAGCGGAGCCGGCCGCCACCGACAGCGCCAGCGAGGGATGAGGCGATGCCGGATTACGGCGAGCTGGTGCGCTTCATGGTCCAGCAGATGGTCAGCCAGCCCGATGCGGTAGAGGTGGCCGTGGAGCAGGAGGCCCAGCGGGTGACGGTGCGGATCAGGACGGCACCGGATGACCTGGGCAAGCTGATCGGGCGCGGAGGTCGCCACATCGAAGCGGTGCGGATGGTGGTCCGAGCTGCCTCACTGCGCTCGCGCGACCGGGTATACATCGAGGTGCTTGATTGAGCGACCAACCGGACTGGGTTCGGGTGGCCCGGGTGCTGCGGCCCCATGGCGTGTCCGGGGAGCTGTCGGCAGAGCTGCTGGGCGGTGATCGGGACCGGCTGGCGCCGGGAATGGCGCTGCGCACTCCGAAGGGCGAACTGGTGCTCCAGTCGGTCCGGGGCGATGGCAGCCATCTGATCTGCCGCTTCGCCGGGATCGCCGATCGAGACGCCGCCGCGCGGCTGAGCGGCGCCTACCTGGAGGTGGCGGCGGCGGGGCTGCGGCCACTGCCGGAGGGGGAGTTCTTTCACTTCCAGTTGGTCGGCTTGAGAGTCGCGGACCAGGCCGGCCGCGACCACGGGGAGCTGGCGGATGTTGAGGCCTATCCGGCTCATGACGTCTACGTGGTCCGGACCACCACCCAGGAGCTCCGGGTGCCCGCGGTGAAAGAGGCCGTCCTCGAAATCGATCTTGAGCTGGGCCGGATGACCGTCGCCGATCGCTATCTGGAGGACTGGGTCGATGCGGTTTGACGTGATCACCCTCTTCCCCGACCTCTTCCCCGGGCCGCTGGCGGCTGGGGTAGTTGGTCGCGCCCTGGAGCAGCGCCTGATCGAGATCGACGCGCATGACCTGCGCCGGTGGGGGCTGGGGGTGCACCGACAGGTGGACGACACCCCCTACGGTGGGGGTCCCGGGATGGTGCTCCGCCCGGAGCCGCTTTTCCAGGCCATCCGGCTGATTCGGGAGGCGGCCGGGGTGCCTCCGCCGAGAGGGGTTCTCCTCTCCGCGCATGGGCGCCGGCTGACCGCGAATCTGGTCGAGGAGCTGGCGCGGGAACCCCGGCTGATCCTGGTCTGTGGTCGCTACGAGGGGGTGGACGAGCGGGTCCGCTCGGGGCTTCAGCTGGACGAGATCTCGGTCGGCGACTTCGTGGTCAGCGGGGGCGAACTGCCGGCCATGATGTTGATCGACGCGGTCGCGCGGCGGGTGCCCGGCACCCTGGGCGACCCGGAGTCGGCGCTGGACGAGAGCTTCAGCGAGGGTCTGCCCGAGTACCCCCACTACACTCGGCCGGCGGTGTTTGAAGGGATGGCGGTGCCGGAGGTGCTGCGCAGCGGTGATCACGCGAAGATCGCCAGTTGGCGCGCCGACGCGGCGCGGGAGCGGGCTCAGCGGCTGCGCCCGGACCTGTTGGAGATCGCCGAGCGCACGCGCTCGGAGGTCGAAATACCAGAAAAAGTTAAACGGGGTCCGGGTCCGGCGGTGGCCGGCGTCCCCTTGGGAGGTGCTGAATGAACATCATTGACCTGCTGGAAGAGGAGCAGCTCCGGGATGACGTCCCGCAGCTGAGCCCCGGCGACACGGTTCGGGTCCACGTCAAGGTCGTGGAGGGGACGCGAGAGCGAATCCAGATCTTCGAGGGACTGATCATCGCGCTGAACAATGGTGGGTCCCAGCGGTCGGTCACGGTAAGACGAACCGCCCACGGAGTAGGGGTGGAGCGAACCTTTCCCGTTCACTCACCGCGGCTGGCTCAGATCGAGGTGGTCCGGCACGGCCGGGTTCGGCGGGCCAAGCTTTATTACCTGCGCGACAAGGTGGGCAAGCGGGCCAAGATCCGGGAGCGGCGGGAGCCGGTAGGCAAAGGCGCAGTCGCCCCGGAGCCGGCCTCGGCGCCGGCCTCGGCGCCGGCTGAGGCGGAGGTTGCGGAGACGGCCAAGAAGGCTCCCCGCCGGCGCCTGTCAAGGAGCCGGGCGAAGGCTGACTGAACTGGCGGAGTTGCCCACTACCCGCAACGCCTAAACTGAACTGCGTGACAGATCAACTAAAACGGGTGCTGGTGGTCTCGCGACAGGCCCAGCGCTCCGACTCGATCGCCAAGGCGCTGGACAAGCGCGGACTGACGATGGTCGCCTTCGAGTCTACCGGGGCGGCGGCGGCGGCTCTCGCCGAGTCGCCCGCGCAGGCTGCCCTGATCGACGTCACGGGCGACGATGCCGACCTGGTCCCCTTGCTCCAGCAGATCCGCTCGAGTACGGGCCACGCCTCGATCCCGGTGGTGCTGGTGGTGGCCGACCAGTCGGCACCGATCGTGACTGCGGCGACGGAGGCAGGCGCGACGGTGGTGCTGAGCCGCGGCAGCTCGACCCAGACGGTGGCCGAAACGCTGCGCGCACTTTTGGAGGCCGAGCTGGCGACCCCGGAGGCGGTCGAGGCCGATCACCCGAACTCCCGCAAAGGTGCGGGCGAGCTCTGGGTCGTCTGCGGCCCCCGGGGCGGCGTCGGCCGCACCACCATCTCCGCCAACCTGGCGGTGATCGCGGCCGAGACCCTGCGGGTGGCCTTGGTCGACAACGTCCCCCGTTTCGGCAGCGCCCTGATGGCTTTCAACCTGCCGCCCCAGACTCCGACCTGGGTCGAGTTCGCGGAACTGCCCGTGGAGGAGGACATCCTCGATCGCTTGACCCGCCACCCCAGCGGTGTGGCGGTCCTCCCGGCGCCGGGCCGACCGGAGCTATCCGACTCCGTCGCTCCGGCGGCGGTGGGAGCGCTGATCTTCCGGTTGACCCGACTCGCCGATCTGGTGGTGGTAGACCAGGGCGGGAGGCTGGACAACGGGGGGATCGATCTGCTGGAGTCCGCCGATCACATGATCCTGGTGGGAACCCCGGATAACCCGGGCGTGGTGGGGCTGCGGGGCTGGCTGCGCATCTGCGACCAGCTGGAGATCCCTCGCGACCGGATCTCGGTGATCCTCAACTGTGTTCTGCCCTACCACCAGGTGGACGTGGACCGGGCGACCAGGGTTCTGCAGCAGCCGGTGTTGACCCTGTCCCACGGTGGCATCGACGGGATCAGGTCGATGAGCGGGGGCGAGCCGCTGGCCTGGAAGCATCCCACCAACCGCTGGGTGAAGTCGATGCGCAATCTGGCGATGCAGATCTCGCCGACCATTGGAGCCAAGCTCAAGCACTGATTGCGGCCGCTACAGGCGAATCAGCGATCGGGTTGAGGCGGAGCGGGGATCGGTCGGGGACGGCTGCTGACGGCCTTGTAGGCAGCACAGCTGGAGAACGTGGCCTGGCCGACTCGGTCTCGAGGCCGGCGCCCACGGGCAGAGGTCGGAACTTCGCCGCCCTCGTTCCCATAGCGTTCCCAGACCGACTGCCGCGACATGCCCAGCCGGTCCGCGATCTCGGCCCAGCTGAAGCCCTCGGCCCGGGCGGCGACCACGGTGGCTGCCCTCTTCGACCCCAGCAGCACCGCCACCGAGCGGAGTGCGAGGAGTCGGTCCGGGGTGGGCAGGCGATCGATCGCCTGCATTACCACCGCCGCCGCGGCGGCGGCCGCCGAGGTAGCCGGGCGGTAGCTCATTAGTCAAGGATACCTGACAAAAGAGGTACAATTCGGGAGGCGGTACTTTCGGGGTAGACGACCGGACCCAGTCCGGCAAGGAGGTTCTTCATGGCCACGCCACTGGCGGTCACGGACAGCAGCTTCCAGCAAGAGGTGCTGGAGGCGGAGCTTCCGGTGCTGGTTGATTTCTGGGCCGAGTGGTGTCCGCCGTGCCGGATGGTCGCCCCGATCGTCGCGGAGTTGGCCGCGGAGTACCAAGGGAGGCTCAAGGTCACCAAGGTAGACACCGACGCCTGCCCAACCGTCTCCGGCAGCTACCAGGTGATGAGCATTCCCACCCTGATGGTCTTCCGGGGAGGCCAGCCGGTCGGGACCTTGGTCGGCTACCAGCCCAAAGCGGTTCTCCGGGCCAAGCTGGACGCCCTGCTCCTCCAGACCGCCAGCTGAGCTGCCCCGGAAACTACTCCGAGGCTGAGGTTGGGGCCTTTCCCTCCGGCCAGTACTGCTCTTCCAGGATCTCCACCTCGCGTAGCCCCGCCCGGAGCATCACCGCTCGCCCGGTCGAGATCATCCCGGGATGGCCGCAGAGGTAGACCATCCCCTTACCCGGTCGGATACCGGTGCGATCGGCATGCTTGCGCAGCACATCCTCAGCCCGACCGATCTCTCCCTCCCAGCCGGGGTCGCCCCACGGTCGGCTGACCGTGGGGACGTATTCGAAGTCGGGAAACTCAGCCTCGATCTGAGCCATCTCCTGGGCATAGCCGAATTCGTGCGAGAAGCTCGCCCCCTGCACCAGAATGATCTTGGGCGGCACGGCCTCGCCCCGCTGGAGCTGGCCGCGCAACAGCCGCAGGATGCTGGCGAAGGGGGCGATGCCGGTGACCGTGGCCAGAAAAAGGTGGGTTCGCTCCGGGTCCAGACCGCCCTTCAGGAACAGACCCTTGGGGCGCTTGCGCATGAGCATCCGGTCGCCGACCTGGAGCGGGTGCAGGTAAGGGGTGAGAGCCCCGTCGGGGATCAGTTCGATGAAGAACTCCAGCTCTCTCTCCTCCGGCGAGGAGACAATCGAGTAGGGACGCTCGAGCGGCCTGCCGGCCACCTCGACTCCCAGGGTGGCGTACTGGCCCGCCCGAAAGTCGAAGACGAGATCGTGGCGGACGCGGATGGACCAAAGGTCGGGTCCGTAGTCGCGGCGTTCGACAATCTCGACCGATTCGTATTTGTCGGAGAGCTCGGTGGCCACGACTGGTGGCTTCCCCCTTCGGATGGCTGGCTCGGGTCAGTTTAGCCACCCGCCGAAAGCGGTCCGAGGTGTGGAAGTGGGGTGGTCCGGGGAACCTGTTGTTAGAATCCCGACTCGCCCCACTCGCCCAATTGAGGGAATGCCCCAGCTGATGCCCGCTTCGAACCTGATCATCGTCGAGTCCCCGAGCAAGGCGCGCACTCTGAGCAAGTTCCTCGGCAGCGACTACGACGTCAGGGCCTCCATGGGTCACGTGGTCGACCTGCCCCGCTCCAAATTGGGGATCGACGTCGAGCACGGGTTCGAGCCCGACTACATCGTGATCAAGGGGAAGGAAGGTCAGCTGAAGGAGCTGAAGGCCGCAGCCCGCAAGTCCAAGCGGGTGCTGCTGGCGGCCGACCCGGATCGCGAGGGCGAGGCCATCGCCTGGCATATCGCCCATCAGCTCGGGCTGGTGGAACCGGAGCGGATCGTCTTCCACGAGATCACCAAGCAGGCGGTGGAGGCCGCGCTGGAGCGGCCGCAGCCGATCAATCAACAGTTGGTGGACGCGCAGCAGGCGCGGCGGGTGATCGACCGTCTGCTGGGATACAAGCTGAGCCCCTTGCTCTGGCGGAAGATCCGCAAGGGGCTCTCCGCCGGCCGCGTCCAGTCGGTGGCGCTGCGGCTGGTGTGCGACCGAGAGAATGAGATCGAGGCGTTCCGGGCGGTCGAGAGCTGGACCCTCGAGGCCGTGCTGCTCCCCGCGTCCGGTGACCCGTTCCGAGCCCGCTACCAAGGGGTGGGACTGGAGCCCAAGGGAAAGCGCCGGAAGTCCCAGAGTGAGGAGGGCGAGCCCTCCGGGCTAGCCAACGAGGCCAGCGCCCGCCGGGTCATGGCCGAGGTCGGGGAGGCGGAATTTCAGGTGGCTTCGGTGGAGCGTCGCCGGGTCAAGCGGAATCCCCCCCAGCCCTACATCACCAGCACCCTCCAGCAAGACGCCTCATCGCAGCTGCGCTTCAGCCCCACCAAGACCATGCGGATCGCTCAGCAGCTCTATGAGGGGGTCGAACTGGGGAGTGCCGGACCGGCCGGGCTGATCACCTATATGAGGACCGACTCGGTCCGGGTGAGCGAGTCGGCGGTCGCCGGGGCCCAGACCTACTTGGAGAACACCTTCGGCGCCCAGTACCTCGGCCGGGCTGGGGCGCAGCGGCGGGGTCCCAAGGCGGCGGTGGCCAGCCAGGATGCCCACGAGGCAGTCCGTCCCACCTCGGTAGAGCGAGATCCTGAGCAGATCCAGAAATACCTCTCGGCCGACCAGGCCAAGCTGTACCAGCTGGTCTGGCGGCGATTCCTGGCGAGCCAGATGAGTCCAGCCGAGTTCGACTCCACCCGGGCCGAGATCATGGCCGGGGAGCATCGCTTCCGAGCGACCGGTAGCCAGCTGGTGTTCGATGGCTATCTGCGGGTAGCCGGGTCCGAGAGCCGCGAGGACGAGCTGCTGCCCGAGCTCCACCCCGAACAGGTGGTCCGGCTCCAGGAGCTAATCCCCGAGCAGCACTTCAGCCAGCCGCCGCCCCGCTACAGCGAGGCCACCTTGGTCAAGGAGCTGGAGGAGCGGGGCATCGGCCGGCCCAGCACCTACGCCAGCATGACCGAGCTGATCCAGACCCGCCGCTACGTGGTCCAGCAGGAGCGCCGCCTCCATCCGACCCCGCTGGGGCTGGCCGTGAACGAGGCCCTGACCACCCAGTTCCCTTCGGTGGTCGACCTGGGGTTCACCGCTGCCCTGGAGCTGAAGCTGGACTCCATCGAGGCCGGCGAGAGCCCCTGGGTGCCGGTGGTCAGCGGCTGGTACGAACCCTTCTCCAAGGTGCTCGAGGATGCCCAGGAGAGCATGCCTCGGGTCAAGATCAAAGCCGAGCCCACGGGCAGCGCCTGTCCCAAGTGCGGGGCGGACCTGGTCATGCGCAGCGGCCGATTCGGGGACTTCGTCGGATGCAGTCGTTACCCGGAGTGCGACTTCATCGAGGGTAAGGAGGAGCGCACTCCGGCGGAAGAGATCGGGGAGCTCTGTCCGCTTTGCGCCAAGCCCCTGGTCAAACGCACTGGGCGCCGGGGACCGTTCATCGGCTGCTCCGGGTATCCCGGTTGCCGTTTCATTCGCACGGAGGCTGGGGCGGCGGGCGGGAGCCGGCCCGCGGCGGTGGCCGAGCCGACCGGCGAGATGTGTCCTCTTTGCGGTAAGCCGCTGGTGCAGCGCAAGGGTCGATTCGGACCCTTCGTCTCCTGCTCCGGATATCCCGGGTGCAAGTACCGCCCGCCCAAGGATGGTTCTGGTTCGGCTCCGGCGGGCCGCGGCCGCCGGGGTCCGGCGTCGGCCAAGGTCCGGACCAAACAGCCGGTCGGGAGCTAGGTCAGGCCCGGCGGAGGAAGCTGCTCCTCAGGCGGGGGAAAGTCTCCGGTCTTGCCGTCGATCCGCTCGCGCAGCAGGTCGGCGTGGCCGTTGTGGCGCGAATACTCCTCGATCATGTGGTTGACCATGCACCGGGCGGACATCTCCTCGTGGCGCCGGGTGATGAAGGTGACTTCGAGCGAGTCCAGTCGCCGCAGGATGGTGCGCGCCTCCCGGCACTCGGCTTCCCAAGCGGCGAAGGAGGCGGCCACGTCGGCCCCGGCCACATCGTCGAAGTCAGCGTCGGGGTTCAACTCGGTGCACCAGATCCCTGGGAGCGGCTGGTTGGACAAGCGGCGACGGAACCAGTTCCGTTCCACCTCCGCCATGTGCCGGACCAGCCCCAGCAGAGTCAGTTTGGAGGGCGGTACTGACGGCTCCTTGAGTTGGGCGTCGCTGAGCCCCTGGCACTTCCAGGCCAGGGTGGACCGCTGATCCTCCAGGAAGCCGGTCAGGGTGGTTCGTTCATCCCCGTTCCAGGACGGGTCGACGACCTGATCAGGCACCGTCGAATCATAGCTTTGGCCGCCGGACCGGGGCCTTCCACCGGGGGGTGATTGCTCCTCGATGGGTAGAATCGAATTCAAGTGACCTCTCATTACGATGCCGGACCGCGCGCCACGACCATCCTCGCCGTGCGACGGGGGAGCGAAATAGCGGTCGCCGGGGATGGCCAGGTCACCGTCGGCGACGTGGTCATGAAGCACAAGGCGATGAAGGTTCGACGCATTCATCACGACCAGGTGGTGGTCGGGTTCGCGGGCTCGGTGGCCGATGCCTTCACCCTGTTCGACAAGTTCGAGCGCCATCTCGACCAGCACCAGGGGAATCTGCTCCGGGCGGCCGTCGCCCTGGGCAAGGAGTGGCGGACCGACCGCTACCTGCGTCATTTGGACGCGATGCTGGTGGTGGCCGGTAACAACCAGATGCTGCTGCTGAGCGGGGACGGCGATGTGATCGAGCCCGACGATGGAATCGGCGCCATCGGCAGCGGTGGACCCTATGCTCACGCTGCGGCTCGCGCGCTCATCGAGCACACCGACCTGCCCGCCGCCGAGGTGGCCCGCAAAGCCCTGGAGATCGCCGCCTCGATCTGCATCTACACCAACAGTGAGATCTCGGTCGAGACCATCTCCGACACGCCACAGGGGGATCCAGTTGGACCCGGAGCTTAGACCGGCGGAGATCGTGTCCTCCCTGGACCGCTACATAGTGGGCCAAGCGGACGCCAAGCGGGCGATGGCGATCGCCCTGCGCAATCGCTATCGGAGGATGCAGGTTCCCCCCGAGCGGCGCCAGGACATCATGCCCAGCAACATCTTGCTGATCGGTCCGACCGGGGTGGGCAAGACCGAGATCGCCAGGCGGCTGGCTCAGCTCACTCACTCCCCGTTCATCAAGGTCGAGGCCACCAAGTTCACCGAGGTCGGCTACGTCGGCCGCGATGTCGAGTCGATCGTCCGGGACCTGTTGGAGCAGACGATCACCCAGGTGCAGAGCCAGCGGGTGGCCGATGTCGAGACCGAGGCCAAGCAGCGGGCGGAGGCCCGGATCGTGGAACGGCTGATCGAGGCGGACCGGCCCCAGACGGCCCCCGCCGCGGCGGAGGTGGAGGCGGGCCAGCCAGGCGGGGCGGCGGGGTCAGCCGAGGCAGCTGCTCAAGGCGCCGGTGCCGACCAGCTCGCCGCCGCGCGGAGAGAGCGATCCCGGCGCCGCCAGCTGCTGCGCAAGCTGACCGCGCGCAAGCTCGACGACCACCAGATCGAGATCGAGGTGGAGGAGTCCTACTCGGCTCCGGTGGAGGTCTTCTCTGGAAGTGGCTACGAGGAGATTGGCTGGTCGCTGTCCGACTTCTTCAGTCAGTTGGCTCCCCCCCGCAAGCGCACCAAGCGGATGAGTGTCGCCGACGCCCGTCACGTGCTGACCCAGGAAGAGACGGAGCGGTTGGTGGACGTCGACCGGGTCTACGACGACTCCATCCATCTGGTCGAGGAGAACGGAATCGTCTTCATCGACGAGGTTGACAAGATCGCCGGCCCCTACGTCGAGGCCCATGGCCCCGACGTCAGCGGGGCGGGGGTGCAACGCGACCTGCTGCCGATCATCGAAGGGTCGACGGTGAGCACCCGTTATGGCCAGGTTCGCACCGATCACATCCTGTTTGTGGCCGCCGGCGCCTTCACCTCGGCCAGGCCCTCGGACCTCATCCCCGAGTTCCAGGGTCGATTCCCCATCCGCGTCGAGCTGCAGCCGCTCGCCGAGGCGGACCTGTGCCAGATCCTGGTCGAGCCCAAGAATGCCCTGACCCACCAGTACAGTGCCCTGTTGGCGACCGAGCAGGTCGAGGTGGAGTTCTCCCAGGACGGGGTCGAGGAGTTGGCCCACCACGCCTACCTGGCGAACGAGCGGGATGAGAACATCGGGGCCCGCCGGTTGTTCACGGTCATGGAGCGGGTGCTGCAGGATGTCTCCTTTGCTGCCGAGGAATACCAGGGCCAGACGGTGGTCATCGACCGGGAGTTCGTCAGAGCCAAGTTGGGCGACCTGGTTCGGGACGAGGATCTGCGCCGCTACGTGCTCTGAGCCTCGCTGACCGGCGCCTCGGCGCCCCTCCGCGCCGGCGCCACCCGGGAAGGCGTCCAGCAGTACGGGGTGGTGCTGCCCACGGTCTGGAAGCCGAGTCGCTCCAAGATGGGCCGGCTGGACTCGGTCGCGTCCACCTGGAGGTACCGGTAGCCCCGGGCGGCCGCCCGCTGAGCCCGCCAGGCGACCAGGGCCCGGTAGATCCCCTGGCCCCTCCACTCGGGCAGGACTGATCCACTCCAAAGTGAGCCGAACTCGGATCCCGGCTCCAGGTTGAGGCGGGCACTGGCGACCACCTTACCCGCCGACTCCGCCACCAGCAGCACCACGTGATCGGGGTTGGCCAGATGCTCTTCGAAGAAGAGGCGGCCGAGATAGCCTCGGTCGGCTCCGGCCACGGTGGACAGCAGCTCGGCCAGCTGGTCGGCGTCGGCTCTCGAATGAGCCTCGCGAAGGCCCACCCGCTCGGGCAACTGCGGCTCCTGAGTCAGCTCGGAGATCCTACCGATAACCAGGCTCTCCGGCTCCTCGGGAATGAGCCCGTGGGAGGTCAGGCGGCGGGGGAGGTCGGCGCGGCCGTCGTGGGCATAGGTCTTCCACTCGAAGGCCAGGTTGAGCTGCTCGAAAAACGCGATCTGCTTTTCGATCAAGGCGTCGAGCTGACGATCCTCGAGCTGGGCCAGCGAGGGGCCGGTCACCAATCCCCGAGCCCCTCCGCCCCAGCGACGGTGGACCGGGCCATCCGCCTCTTGGTGGACACCGGCCGGCAGCTGCATTCGATCCCCGCCCCGCATCTGGGCGTCGAAGATGGAAAGGAGCCGCACCCGCTCCCGGGCCTGCGCCACCTCATCCCTGGCGGGACCCTCCATCGCAGTTCAGTCTAGGTGTCGATCGGCGCACGGCTTCGGTGGGCTGCCGGGGGAGATTCACCGATGGAGGGCGATCGAGCGGCGATTCCACCAGGCGGCAGCGGCCGACCGCCGACCAAGGTGGGATAGACTGACCAAGGCGATCAAATTCACATGCCCGGCGGACGCCTCCCGGGGTCCCTTCAGAGGGCCGGCAGGCGGTTGATCCCAGGCAGAGGCGGTAACGAAATAGGAGGTCGAGCATGCCTGTAGCCACGCTCACCGAGCTGCTCCAGAACGGGGTCCACTTCGGGCACCAGACCAGCCGGTGGAATCCGAAGATGCGCCATTACATCTTCGCCAGCAAGGGCGGAATCCACATCATCGACGTGTCCCAGACCGTCGATCTGCTGGACCAAGCCTGCCAATTCGCCCACGACACGGTGGCCCAGGGAGGCCAGATCCTCTTCGTAGGCACCAAGAAGCAGGCCCAAGACACGATCCAGGAGCAGTGCGCAAGGAGCCACCAGCCGTACGTGGTCAACCGCTGGATGGGCGGCATGCTGACCAACTTCGAGGTGGTCAAGCGCCAGCTGAAGCGCATGGCGGAGCTGGTCGAGATGCGCGAGAAGGGCGTGCTGGCGACCCTGAGCAAGAAGGAGCAGCGCCGTCGCGAGGACGAGCTCGATCGGTTGGAGCGGAACTTCGGTGGGATCACCAACATGAAGCGGCTGCCGGCCGCGGTCTTCGTGGTCGACCCGCACAAGGAGCGCTTGGCGGTGACCGAGGCCCGCAAGCTGGAGATCCCGATCATCGCGATCACTGACACCAACTGCGACCCGGAGGAGATCAGCCAGGTCATCCCCGGTAACGACGATGCCATCCGCAGCGTTCGGCTGATCGTGAGCAGACTGGTCGACGCGGTGATCACCGGGCTAGAGGAGCATCACCAGATCGAACTGGTTCAGGCGGAGAGGGCCGAGGTGGAGCGTCAGGCCCAGGCGGAGGTGGCCCGGATTGCCTCCGCCAAGGCAGAGGCGGAGGCTGCCCAGATCGCCGCGGCGGCCGCCGCAGCGGCGAGCGAGGCCGAGGCCACCCCCAGCGAGGACGAGTCGGTGCCCCCCGAGGTGGCCTCGGAGTGAGCCAGCCGATCAGCGCGGATCTGGTGCGCCGGCTGCGGGAACAGACTGGGGCCGGCATCATGGATTGCAAGACGGCGCTCACCGAGGCGAGCGGAGACTTCGAGCGGGCGCGCGACATCTTGCGCGCCAAGGGACTCGCCTCCGCGCAAAAGCGAGCTGGTCGCCAGACCAGGGAAGGGCTGGTGGATTCCTACATCCACCCGGGCGGGGGGCTGGGGGTGCTGGTGGAGGTCAACTGCGAGACCGACTTCGTCGCCCGGACGGACACTTTCAAGGCCCTGGTGCACGACATCGCCCTCCAGATCGCGGGACGCTCTCCCCGCTGGGTCAGGCGCGAGGACATCCCGGCTGCCGAGTTGGAGCGGGAGCGTGCGGTCTATCGGGAACAGGCAGAGCGCGAGGGCAAGTCGGCCGAACGGCTCGAGCAGATCGTCGACGGGCGGCTGCGCAAGTTTTACGAGGAGACCTGCCTCTACGATCAGGCCTGGCTCCGCGACGAGGGCTCCAAGGGGCGCCAGGTGAGTCAGGTGATCCAGGAGGTGGTCTCAGCCACCGGAGAGAACATCACGGTTTCCCGGTTCGTCCGGTTTGAACTGGGAAAGGGATTGGCCGACGAGGGCCAGCCCGATGACGCTTGAGCCGATCGCCGAGCTGACCGGGACAGCGGTGAGCTCCGAACCATTGCCGCGGCCCCACTACCGGAGGGTGGTGATCAAGATCAGCGGCGAGGCGCTGGTGGGAGATGGTGAGTTCGGAATCGACCCCGACGTGCTCGATGTGGTCGCCAAAGAGCTCAAGGGTGCCCATGCTCTCGGGACCGAGATCGCGGTGATGGTGGGCGGGGGCAACATCTTTCGCGGATTGGCGGGCGCCCAACGGGGGATGAACCGGGTCACGGCGGATCTGATGGGAATGCTGGGGACGGTCATCAACGCCCTCGCCCTCAGAGATGCGCTCGAGGCCCACGGGATGCCGACCCGGGTGCTGACCGCGATCGAGATGCATCAGGTGGCGGAGCCCTACATCCGCGGCCGGGCGATCCGGCACCTGGAGAAGGGAAGAGTTGTCGTGTTCTGCGCCGGATCGGGCAATCCGTTCTTCACCACCGACACTCCGGCGGCCCTGCGAGCCGCCGAAATCGGGGCGGATCTCTTGATCAAGGCGACCCGGGTCGATGGCATCTACAGCGCCGATCCCGAGATCGATCCCAGCGCAGCTCGCCTCCCCAGGCTCACCTACATGCAGGTGCTGAACATGCGCCTGCAGGTGATGGACAACACCGCCATCACCTTGTGCATGGACAACCGTCTGCCCTTGCTGGTGCTGGATCTCTTTGCCCCCGGCAACATCGCGCGCGCGGTGCGGGGGGAGGAGGTGGGCTCGCTGGTGACCGACCAGACGGCGCCGCCATGAGCGACGACCTGCTGCGGGAAACCCAACAGCGGATGAGCAAAAGTGTGGACGCCCTGCAGCGGGAGCTGAGCTCCATCCGCACCGGCCGGGCCAGTCCGGCCCTGATCGAGCACCTCCAGGTCGAGGTCTACGACAGCCACATGCCGCTCAATCAGGTGGCCAGTATCTCCGCTCCGGAGCCCCACCTGCTGCTGATCCAGCCCTGGGACCGGAGCAACGTCGCGGCCATCGAGAAGGTGCTGCGGCGCAGCGAGCTGGGGCTAAATCCGGCCAACGATGGCCAGCTGATCCGGCTCCCCGTGCCACCCCTCAATGAGGAGCGGCGCAAGGAGTTCGTGCAGATGGTCAAGCATCGGGCCGAGGAGGCTCGGGTCGCCGTCCGCAACATTCGCCGGGATGACCTGGAGCAACTCCGAAAGCTGGAGCACGACAAGGAGATCTCGATCGATCAGGCGCAGCGAGCCCAGGTGCAGCTGCAGAAGGTCACCGACGGGTACATCGAGGAGATTGAGGAGGTGGCGCGGCGAAAGGAAGCCGAACTGCTGGAGGTCTGATCTCCGGCCGAGAGGCCGCGGGTGGCTGAACCCACCCCCGCCCTGCCTCGGCATATCGGGATCATCATGGACGGCAACGGGCGCTGGGCCCGCCAGCGGGGTCTCCGCCGGAGCGCCGGTCATCGGGCGGGGATCCAGTCCATCCGGAGGGTGATGGCGGCGGCCGACGCCGCCGGGGTCCACTGCCTGACTCTCTATGCCTTCTCGACCGAGAACTGGTCGCGACCGCGCCAGGAGGTGGCGACGCTGATGCGGCTCTTCGAGCAGACGCTGCAGGCGGAGGTGGATGAGCTTCATCAGAACGGAGTCCGGATCCGGGTCATCGGCCGGCGGGAGCAGCTCTCCGCCCGGCTGCAGAGGCTGGTGGAGGAGGCCGAGCGCCGGACTGCGGGCAACCAGACGGGACTGCTCAACGTGGCCATCAACTACGGCGGGCGAGCGGAGATCGTCGACGGGGTACGCCAACTGGCGGCTGCCGGAGCGGATCTCCGCCAGCTGGAGGAGGCCGACCTGGCGGGGGCGCTCTACACGGCCGGCTTGCCCGACCCCGACCTCATCATCCGGACCGCCGGCGAGATGCGGACCAGCAACTTCCTGATCTGGCAGGCGGCCTATGCGGAGCTCTACGTCACCGAAACCTACTGGCCTGACTTCGATGCCACCGACCTGCAGGCAGCGCTGGCCGACTACTCCTCCCGGGACCGCCGCTTTGGTGGGGTGCTGGAGCACCGGTGAAGCTCGCGGTCCGGACTGCCAGCGGGGTGGCCTTGCTCGGCCTCTTCCTGCTCGCCCTCTGGTTGGGGGACCTGTTCGTCGACGGCTTCGTTGCGGTGTTCGTGGCCCTGGGCCTCTGGGAGTACTGGCAGCTCTGGCGCGGGGCTGGAATTGGCGTCGATCCGATCGTGCTCTTCGGGCTGGCCGCGGTGTGGCTGTTCCGCTACGCCTACCCCAATCTTTCGCAGGCCGCGGTGGTTATGGTGATCGCGGTCCTTGGCGGGTTGGCCCTGTCGCTCCGGTTTCATCCCACCGACCAGCCCTTTCGGCGCTGGGCCTTGGCGCTGGGCGGGGCGGTCTGGCTCGGCTTCTGCCCCGGATTCCTGCTTCTGCTCTATCACGGGATCGCCAGCCGACCCCGAGCGCTGGAGGTGATGCTGCTCACGGTGGGGATCTCCGTGGTGGGCGACACCCTCGCCTATCTGGTGGGCTCGCGCTTCGGCCGCCACCCTTTCTTCGCCCGGATCAGCCCCCGCAAAACCTGGGAAGGAGCCATCGCGGCGGTGATTGCCCCGACGCTCGTGGTGGGTCTGCTGCTGCCAGTGGTGCTACCTCGGGTCGGAGTTCTCGAGGCGTTCGGGATCGGCTTATTGGCCTCCCTGGCCGCCATCGTGGGGGATCTGGTGGAGTCCCAGCTGAAGCGCGAGGTGGGAGTCAAGGACTCGGGGAGAATTGTCCCCGGCCATGGCGGGGTACTCGACCGCATGGACAGTCTCATCTTCGTGGGGGCGGTCGTATACTCGCTCTTGGGGGCGGCGCACGCGTTCTGACCACCCCCTGCACCGGCCACCCTTCGCGAGCTGGCGGAGCCGGGACCACATCGGAGGCTCGATCAATGCCGACGCGGGTAGTGGTGATCGGGGCCACCGGGTCGATTGGCAGTCAGGCGCTGGATATTATCGGTCGCTTTCCCGAGCGATTCGAGCTGGTCGGCGCGGTGGCTGGCCGTCGGGTCGCCGCCCTCCAGGCGGCGCTGGCCCCCTTCTCGGAGGCTCAGGCGGTCCTGATCGACCCCGATGGTCCGGTCCCTCCGGGCGTCTTGGTGGGGAGCGATGCCGCCTGCCAGCTGGCCTCCTCCGGGGAGGTCGACGTGGTGCTCGTCGGGGGCGGCGGGGCGGGAGCGCTGCTGCCCACGCTGGCTGCCTGTCGAGCCGGTCGCTTGGTGGCGCTGGCGACCAAGGAAGTGCTGGTGATGGCCGGTGAACTGGTCACCACGACCGCCCGGGAACACGGGGCTCGAATCGTCCCGGTGGACAGCGAACACAGTGCGATCTGGCAGTGCCTGAGGGGCGAACGGCGGGATAGCGTCAGGCGGCTGATCCTCACCGCCAGCGGCGGTGCGCTCCGGTCGTTGCCGCTGGCCCAGCTGCTCCAGGCGAGCCCCGAGCAGGCGCTGGCCCATCCCAACTGGCGGATGGGACCCAAGGTGACGGTCGACACCGCGACCATGGTCAACAAGGGGCTCGAGGTGATCGAGGCCCACTTCCTCTTCGACATCCCGTACGAGCAGATCGAGGTTGTGATCCACCCCCAGAGCACGGTCCATTCGGCGGTCGAATTTTGCGACGGTACGATGATCGCCCAACTGGGAGTTGCCGACATGCGAGCGCCGATCGCGCTGGCCCTCACCGACGGCGTCCGCCTGCCCGGGGTGGTGGCTCCACTGGAGCTGGCCCAGGTCGGTCGGCTCGACTTCGAGGCGGTGGATCTGGAGCGCTATCCGGCCCTGCAGGTGGTGCGCGACGCGGGGATCCGAGGCGGAGCTTTCCCGGCCGTGATGAACGCCGCCAACGAGGCGGCGGTCGCGGCCTTCTTGGAGGGGCGACTCCAATTCATGGAGATCGCCAGGCTGGTGGAGCAGATCACACGCTCGTATGAGCCGTCGGCGAGCCCCGGCCTGCAGGAGCTGGTGGAGGCCGATGGTTGGGCGCGGCAGCAGGCCGGCCAGTTGGTCGCCCGGCTGGCGACGCCGGCCCGTGGGGCGGTACCCGTCTAGATGGGCGGCTTCGCCTTCACCTGGCAGACGGTCGGCGGCATCATCCTGATGCTCCTGGTGGTGGTCGCCATCCACGAACTGGGCCATTTCGTGGTCGCCAAGCGGGCCGGAATCATGGTCCAGGAGTTTTCGATCGGCTTCGGCCCGCGGCTGGTCAGCCGAATGCGCGGGGAGACCCGCTATTCGCTGCGGCTCCTGCCTCTGGGAGGCTTCGTACGACTGGCCGGGATGACCGGGTTGGAGAAGCCTCCCGACGACGGTGGCGACCGCGGCTTCATCCGGGCCAGCAACCTGCGCAAGGCGGCCACCTTGGCCGCCGGCGGGCTGATGAACATGCTGCTGGCGGCGCTCCTGTTCACCGGGGTGGCCGTGGTGGGCGGTCCCTCGCCGCAGATCCAATCCGGCGGTGCCCTCGCCGGCGCCGGAGTGAAGGGCGATTGGCGGGTGGTCTCGATCGCCGGAAATGACACGACCGGGCTGCTCGGCATCCGTAAGGAGATCCAGGCGGACCGTGGGCTTCCGCTTCGGGTGGGCCTCCAACCCTGGAATGGGGGCGCCACCCGGCAAGTCACCGTCCAGCCCCAGCTGCACTGGGTCGGGCTCCGCAAGACTCCCAGGATCCCGGTCGAGGCGGCGATCACCGCGATCAACGGGCGTCCCACTCCCCATGCCACGCCGGCCAGGATGGCCAACTCGGTCCCCGGTACCGGGCCGCTGCTGGTCTCGTATCGGACCGCTGCCGGGGTGAAGGGCACGGTCTCGGTTGCCCGAGACCAGCTTCAGGTGGAGTGGATGGTCGGCTACATCGCCTCCGAAGGGAATCTCTTGATCTCCGGTTTGGGGGGACCGCCCATGCCGATCTATTCCGCCCTGGCCACGGGCTTCTACACCGTGCCCAGCCAGATCGGGGCGACCTTCGTCAACCTCTGGCTGCTGATCAGTCCGCACCACCCGGCCAACCTCCGGCTCTCGGGTCCGGTGGGGATCGCCGAGGCGACCTCGGTGGCCACCCAGATCGGGCCGACGACCTATCTCACCCTGATGGCGTTGATCTCGGTCAACCTGGGGCTCTTCAACCTCCTGCCCATCCCCTTCCTGGACGGCGGGAGGCTGTTCTTCGTCCTCTTGGAGATGGGCCGCCGGCGGCGCATCAACCCCCGCGTCGAGGCCGTCGTCCACGCGGTTGGGTTAGCCTTGATAGCGATGCTCTTCATCTATGTGACCTACGGCGACATCACCAACCTGTCCCGATGATTGAGCGCCGCAAGACCAGGCCCATCAAGGTCGGCTCGGTAGTCGTCGGGGGCGCTGCCCCGATCAGTGTTCAGACGATGACCAAGACGCCGACCGAAGATGTCAAGGGAACCCTGGAGCAGATCGCCCGCGCCGCGGACGCGGGGGCGGACATCATCCGGGTCACCTGTGACACCAAGGAGGCCGGCGAGACCCTCAGGGAGATCGTCAAAGGGAGCCGGCTACCGATCGTGGCAGATATCCACTACGACGCGCCGCTGGCCCTGATGGCCCTCGAGGCCGGGATCCAGTGCTTGCGGCTCAACCCGGGCAACATCCGTCAACCGGAGAAGGTCGCCGAGATCGCCCGCCGCTGCCAGGCGCTGGGGGTACCGATCCGGGTGGGGGTCAATGCCGGCAGCCTTCCCGACCGCAAGAAGCTGGCGGGTGGGCGGGGGGAAGGGGGTATTCCAGACGTCGCCCAGCGGATGGTCGACGCGGCCCTGGGCCACATCAGGATGTTGGAGGAGGTTGGCTTCGAAGACATCAAGGTAAGTCTCAAAGCGAGTGATGTGCTCACCAACGTCGCCGCCAACCGGCTCTTCGCCGGACTCGACAACCGCTACCCGCTCCACCTCGGCCTGACCGAGTCCGGCCCCACCAAGACCGGTTCGATCAAGAGCGCCATGGGGATCGGTATCCTGCTCGGCGAGGGCATCGGGGACACGATCCGGGTCTCGCTGGTCGACGAGCCGGAGGAGGAGGTGCGGGTGGCTCGGCAGATCCTCGCCAACCTCCAGGAGAAGCCGACCGGACCGAACCTGATCGCCTGCCCCACCTGCGGCCGGTTGGAGATCAAGATGGTCCCGATGGTGGCCCAGGTGGAGGAGGCGCTGAAGCGGGTCAAGCGGCCGATCAACGTCTCGGTCATGGGCTGCGTGGTCAACGGTCCGGGAGAGGGGATGCACGCCGACATTGGCATCGCCGGCGGTCAGCAGAAGGGGATCCTCTATCGCAAGGGCAAGGTGGTGGCGACCATGCCGGAGGCGGAATTGGTGGGGGCGTTGGTCGCCGAGTTGGACAAGATCGCCACCGAGGATGCCCGCCTGATCGCGGCCGGGCTGCCCCTGCCCGAAGGCATTCCTGAGCTGGATGCGGTGCCGGTGTTGGCCGGCTGAGCGTCCCGGCTAGGCGGAGGTGACCAGCTCCTCCTTGCGGCTTGGTGCGTCCGGGACGATCTGACGGCAGGCCTGCGCGAAGGCCTCAAAGATGGCCTGGGCCGACTGGTCCTCAGGCGCCAGCTCCTCGGGGTGGTACTGCACGCCGAGCACGAATCTCCGACCCTCCATCTCGACTGCCTCGATCAGCCCATCGGGCGACCAGCCGATCGCGGAGAGTCCCGCAGCAAGTTGGTCGATCCCCTGGTGATGCATGCTGTTGACCTGGAGGGTGTCGCGCCACACGATCCGCCCCAGCCGGGACGCGGGATCGATGGTGAGGGCGTGCGCGGTCTGGTTGCGCGGTCGCGGCGCTTCGGGATTTCCCTGGGGCAGGTGTCGGGGTAGGTCCTGCACCAGGCTCCCGCCCAGGCCGACGTTGAGCACCTGCAGGCCGCGGCAGATGGCGAGGATTGGTATTTCCTGACCCAGGGCCCAGTCCAGCAGCCCGAACTCCAGTTGATCACTCTCCGGGTCGGCTTCGGTGCTGGGGTCCAGGTCCTGTCCGTAGCGCAGAGGATCTACATCCGGGCCCCCGGGGAGCAGCAGCCCGCTGGCCCAGGAAAGGTCTACCGGAAGAACCCCTCTAGTGGGCAGCAGGACCGGGTTCAGGCCGACCGATTGCAGCGCCGCCACGTAGGCGCGATTCAGCGACTGGACCAGTTGCACGCTTCCCGCCGAGCTCGACCGGAGGCTGGACTGGGCCGGCACCAGCACAATCGGCCGGCGGTTCCCCAGGGCTCCAGTCACGGCGCTAGCGCGACCCGACGGCGGTGCGGGCCGCGGTTTTGATGAAGGCGGAGATTCGTTCCACCGCCTGACCGATCTGCTCCTCTGACACGGTGTAGGCAAAGCGGAGATAACCGCGGCCGTTCTCGCCGAAGGCCTCGCCGGCCAGCGCGGCAACGCCGGCCTCCTCGAGGAGTCGGTGGGCCAGCTCGCGGCTCGAGATCCCGGTGTCGGTGATGTTGGGGAAGGCGTAGAAGGCGGCCGCGGGCAGATGGCAGCGAAATCCGGGGATCTGATTGAGCCCTGCCACCAGGATGTTGCGCCGTCGCTCAAACGCGGCCACCATCCGCTCCACCGCAGCTTGGGAGCTGGGCGACTGCAAGGCCTCGATCGCGGCCAGCTGCGAGAAGGCGGCGGCGCAGGCGCTGGTGTTGATCAGGAGGGTGGACATCCGCTCGGCCAGAGACTCCGGCATCACTCCATAGCCCAGGCGCCAGCCACACATCGCATAGGTCTTGGAGAGCCCGTCCATGACGATCGTCCGTTGCTTCAGCCCCGGCCGTGACCAGATCGGCTGGGGCAGTTCCTGGAAGCAGATCTTGGAGTAGATCTCGTCGCTGACCACCCATAGGTCGTGCCGCTCGGCCAACTCCGCCACCCGGTCCAGGTCGCTCTCGGTGAGCACTCCGCCGGTGGGATTCTGGGGGGAATTGATGATGATCATTCGGGTTCGATCGGTGATGGCGCCGGCCAGCTCGTCGAGATCCAACCGGAAGTGGCTCTGCTCTCGGATCGCCACCGGTTTGGCGACCGCCCCCACGAAATCGGTGAGGGAGCGATATACGGGATACCCCGGGTCGGGGAGGATGACCTCGTCCCCGGGCTCGATCAGAGCCAGCAGGGCGAAGTAGAGGATGTTCTTCGAGCCCGGGACCACCACCACCTGGGCCGGGCTGACCTCGCACCCGCCGCGACGGGTCATCTCGGCCGCAATCGCTTCACGGACCTGAGGCAGGCCCGCCGCCGGGGTGTAGTGGGTGGCGCCGGACTGCATCGCCCGGTGCGCCGCCTCGATGATGTTGGTGGGAGTGGCGAAGTCAGGCTCGCCGATCTCGAGGTGGATCACCGACCGCCCTTCGGCCTCCAGGCGCTGGGCTCGGGCGAGCACCTCGAAAGCGCTCTCCGTACCCAGCCGCTCCATCCGCTTGGCAGTGCGCATCTTCACTCCCGGCCAGGGCCCGATCGGGTCCCCGGCCTGACTTCAGCTGACGACGGTGAGCGACCCGATCATCCCCAGGGTCTCGTGGGGAATGCAGAAGTACTCATAGGTGCCCACCACGGTCAGCTTGAGCGACCAGCTGGCGCCGGCTGGGAGCGGGTGATTCCAGGCGGCAGCTCCCGCAGGGAGGACGGAGTCGGCGGCCTTGGCGGCAAGTGAGGGTGTGTCGGTGCTGGTGTGGGCGATCGTGCCGCTATTCTTCCAGGTCACCGTGCCGCCCGCCTTCAGGCAGGCCGTACTTGGGCTGAACTTCAAGCTGTCGGTCGCGTCGATGGTGATCGAGCTCTGCGCGGTCGCGGCCGTACAACCGCTCGAGCTGCCTGAGCCCGAACTGCTGGACACCGGCTGCGACCCAGCCACTCCCGGTATCGGGCCGGTGCCACAGGCCGCCAGCAACAGGCTGATCCCGCCGAGAGCAAGTCCTAAATAGAGGGGGTTCCTCCGGTGGCGGGGTCGGGGCTGGGTCATCGAGTCCTCCTGGCGGGAATTTCACTCAGATGCTACCGCGACGCTCCCCTCCCGCGAGTTCAACCTCCGGCGGCGTGGTCCGGGCGGCGCCCACGGAGGCGGCCAGCCAGCGCAGCCGGGTGAAGAACCCACTCGTATGCGGCGACCGACCCAGGCGCAGGCCGCTGAAGTCGAAGTGGTGGGTCCACTCGTGGAGCACCGTGTTGACGAAGGCTCCCGGGGCCAGCACCTGCTGGCGGATGGCCGTGCGGTGATAGACCCGGATGGCGCAGCGCTCGGGAATAGCTCCCGGGCGGGGAATCCGGCAGCGATAGTAGCCATAGGTCTTCTGAGCCAGCCGCCCCCGCTCGTCGATGGCGTGGGTCTGGGCCTGATCCGCCAACACCAGCTTTACGGGCGGCAGTCCGAAGCTGTCGTTGAGAACTTCCAGCAGCGCCATGCCCAGCTTTTCCCGCTCGGGCAGCCGCTCGCTGTCCCAAAGTGCGGCCACCAGGGCGGCCGCGGCGGGTGGGGGGCGGTGGGGCAGCTCCAGCACGGCCTGGCTCTTGGCATAGTCGGCCGAAGAGGTGAGGAACCGAGGCATCAGGCATAGCAGTCTAGGCGCGGCTGGCGGCGGTGGGTGCAACCGGCAGGACTTCACCGATGGCGGTGAGTGATGTCTGCGAACGAGCCGGTTCAGCCGACGCGGCACCGGTCACGATCAGCAGGTGGTACTGACCGACTCACCCACGCGGCGAGGCTTTCACTGCACCCCCAACCGCGGGCCAGGCTGCGCCTTGGCTACCAGACCCCGACCAAGAGCCTTTGGCGAGCGTCTTCGCGCTGTGAGGGGTACAACTCGAGGGCCGGCCGGGTGTGTTTCGACTCCTCGAGAGTCAGTTCTTCGGCTGGCTTCGGTCGGCCGCACCAGTAACCTTGGAGGTAATCGACCCCGAGCTTCTCGACCGTCTCAGCTTCTTCGGCGGTCTCGATCCCCTCGGCGATCACTTTCGATCCGGTAACCCGGGCGAAGTGACACATGGCTACCACCATCGCCTGGCGCCCGAGGTCCGTATCAACTCCGTGGATCAGGATGAGGTCGAGCTTAACGAAATCTGGCTGCAGCTCCACGATGTGGCCGAAGTTGGCCCGCCCGGCGCCGGCATCGTCGACTGCGGTCTGCACTCCGCCAAGGAGAGCCAATGCCGCGCGAAGTTCGCCGTACTCGGTGACCTCCTCATGCTCGGTGATCTCAATCACTACCGGTCTACCCGCGCCGGCAATCACCCGGCGGAGTCGAGCCGGGTCCCGCAGCAGGCTGGGCGAGACGTTTAGGTTGAGCCACCGCCCGGCTGGCAGCTGTCGACTCTGGCGGATCGCTGCCGCCAGCGTTGCCAGCTCCAACTCCGCGCCGAGGCCAACCGTCCACGCAGTAGCGAAGTAGATGTCGGGTTGCTCGCCATTGTCGAACCGGGTAAGAGCCTCATAGCCCACAACCTCTCCGCTGTGACTCCCCACCAGCACCTGGAATACCGGACGGTACGCTCGCTTCGCCATGACCCCTCTGATCTCGGCGCGGAGCTCAGCTGCGGAGCGACCGACCGTCAGCTCGACGCTGAGCAGGGCGCTGGCCGCGCTGCCAAAATCGGAGATGTCAACCATGGGCAGCTTGACCGCTGCCGGTCCGCCGTGATCCAGTGCGGCGGCGGCGAGGAGTCCCAAAATGGAATCGCCCTGGCGGATCGGTGCGTAGGTGGCGCTGCAGATTTTGGCGGCGGCCGCCGCCTCCCCCCAGGATCCACCGCCGTGGGTGCGCCCCCATGCTTCAGACCACGCGCCGTCGCGGGCGCGCTCCATCAGGTAGTGGCCCCGGGCTGCAGGCAGTCGGGTCCCGGCTGGCCAAGGGTTGAGGCCCGATTCTTCAGTAGCCAGAATTGTGGCGCCTCCCTGGGCGTCGAACGTCAGCACCGACGCGACATCGATGCCGGGTAGCCCGCTCAGCTCGCGACAAAGGGCCTGGCCTGTCTCCTCGCCGGTGCCTCCTGGTTGCAGCCTGGCGATCGCAGCGGTGATCTCGGCCCGACTTCTCAGCTCGCTATCTAGGGCCTCCCTTGACGCGGACTCGACGCTGAGATCTCTGCCCATCAGGGCAATTCCGTGTCGGACACCGCCCCCGCCTCGCAAGGGGCTGGCGATCAGCGAGGTCGCGATCAACTCGCCGGTGCGCGACTTCAGCGAGGTCACAATCCTTCGACTGCCATTTCGATGGGGAATATGGCGGAGCAAATCGGCGCACGTCCGGCCCCCCAGCTCGTCCGGAAGCAGATCGAACAAGGAGCGGCCGACCAACTCTTCGAGCGGCCATCCCGTCCGGTGCACCACGGCGGGATTCACGAAGGTGATGCGAGCGTCGCGGTCGATCAGGACCACGAAAAGTTCGATGGTGGACACCATCTGCCCCAGGTACTTCGCCGCGATGGATTCCTGATCGATCTTGCGGACCATCCCCACGATGCGCCCATCCCGGAGACGGGTTTGGTGGATCTCGACGGCGATCACGGCCCCAGCCTTGGTCTGCACTCGCGTATCCGACAGCTGGGTGACCCGCTCGTCGGTGTTGCGGGCGAACTCCATCCAGCCATCGACCTCGGATCGAGGGATGAGCTGGCGCAGGTCCATCCCCACCAGTTCTGACATCGAATAACCGCTCATCTCGGCCGCTGCCAGGTTCGCCTCTAGGAGCCTGTACGAGGTTCTGTCGATCATGAATACCGCCACTGAGCTCGGGGCGGCGGCTGTCGATCCCTCAGTGTCGGTCCCATCCGTTCCGGCCGAGTCGATCCCGGACGGTCGCCGAACTGATCGGCGGCCCGGGTGGCTACGGTCGAGGGGGGGTTGCGAGGCCGGCTGATCGGCGTGCAACTTTGCCATGTCACGATCGGTCAGCGCGTGCTTTGACCCCACGCCGTCACAGTAGGCTGCCCCCGATCACGAACTGGGTCCTATTCCGGTTACAGACTTGGTTGCGGAAGGTGACCTGAATGACTTCGATCGGGTGGGTATCCGCCGGGGTGGTCGGGGGCACGACCCACCCTTGCTGTCGCCGTGGCTGTGGTCCCAGCCCTGTACCCTCTGCGCACCGAGATTGCCCGAGGAAAGCGAGCGCAAAGGAGCGAACCATGACTGATAACCCAGCAGCGGCCGCCATCGAAGGGACGTTGCACTCGATTGATGGCAGCGGGGTTGTCCGCATGAAGGTCAGCTACGAGACCGACGTCGATGACCTGTGGTCGGCGCTCACCGATCCAATGCGCTTGAACCGGTGGTATGGGACGGTGGAGGGCGACCTCCACCTCGGAGGGGAGTACACGGACTTCGCCTCCGGCAGTGAATCGGAGGGACAAGGCCGAATCGAAGTGTGTGAGCCTCCGCGGCGGTTGCGCCTGAGATCCCTCCGCGAGGAGGTAGGTCCGGAGGTGGTGGTGACAGCGGAGCTGGTCCCCGCTGGCGACCACACGATGCTCATGATCGAGGTGCGCGGACTCCCTCTGGACAAGCTCTACGCATACGGAGCGGGATGGCAGGTGCACGTGGAGGACCTTGCGGCGCATCTCGCGGGGCAGGAACGCCCGGACTGGCCCACCAGGTGGGGCTCCAGATGGGACGAGCTCGCTCCCTCCTACCGCGAGCTGACAGTCGTACCGCTTGAGCGCTGAGGCGGGAAGGCGCGGACCCTGCCACTCGGACGGGCAGCACTGGAGTCGGTCGATGGTGTTTTTACCGTGGGAATCGAGGAGCCTGGAGTAGTCTCGTGCGGTCCAACTAGGGTGCCGTGGCCTTCGAACGAAGACGCCTCCAGGGTTGGGGGAGCTGTCTTCGGTGCCGGGCAGCGAGTCGCTGGACGCCCGGGGCGAGCATCCGGACTCACCGGATGAGAGGGGCGATCCGTTCAGGGGCGTCTCGGACTGCGTGAGCCAATTCCCGGAGCTGCCTCTCGTCCCGGTCGTGCCGGGATCGGTAGCGATACGACCGGGGCCCTCTCCCGTCCTTGCCACGCCATAACTTGGGCGGATGGATGACGGAGCGGAGGCGTCGTAGGTTCGTGGCCTCGATGGCGAAGCCGCAGTCGAGACCCTTGAGGTAGTTGCGAGGCTTCGGTACCGTCATCGCCCCCGCCGACGAGACGCTTCCGAAGGGATCCCGTTCGTCAGTCCAGAGCGGGTGCGAAAACCGCGGGTGGTTGAAGGCCCAACGAACGGTTGGGAACGGTCGAGATTGTCGGCGTGGCGCCAGTCCTGGTAGAGCACCCCGGTCCCGAGGACAGAGTCGAAGTTCCCCCGGGCGAAGAGCTCGTCCCGGACCGTGGCGATGGCTGCTCCGTCAAGGCGCCGCCGGGCGCCGGGCAATTTGCGCGGGTCGTGGAACCTCAGAGGGGAAGTCGGCCACGCGGAGCTTTCTCTGGAAGGCCCGGGACGGCGTCGCCGTCTAGGTGCTCCTCCCGCCGGCGACGGCGCCAAGTCTGGTTCACCAACTGCTCCCCGGCTGAGGGTTTCCGCAGTGTCTGCTATCGCATTAGCTGACGTGGATTGTTAGCGCGCCGGACGGCCTCACAGCCGTATCGCCAATCTGATCTCAAAAATAGCCGTGCCGGGGGTGGGAGTCGAACCCACACGTCCGTTAGGACTGCGGTTTTTAAGACCGCTGCGGCTACCATTACGCCACCCCGGCCGACGCTTGCCTGCCTTTGTCTGGTCCGGAGATTAATTCACGTCGCGAGCCTTGAGCTGGGGTTCATCATTTTTGGTCAACCAGCACCTGCGGATGAGGTCGGCCTCTCTCGCCCCTGACTCCCGGGGTTAGCGTACGCTCGGGGTGGCCACGGCGAACAGCTTGGCAGGAGGTCACCTTTGAGATTTCTCTTCTTGCTCACCGCCGGACCGCGCAGCGAGGCTGCCCACACCGTGGCCGCACTGGCCGCCGCTGCCGGGGCCGGTGGTCATCACGTCCAGGTTTTCCTGGCTGGGGATGGGGTGGCCCATGCCGGCAGCCTGGCGGGAAAGGTAGCCGTGACGCTGTGCGATTCGGACCTTCGCTGGCGCCAGACCGAGCCGAACGAGATTTCGGGAGTGACGCGAGGAAGCCTGCGCGACCTCGCGCGTCAATGCCGAGAGTCGGACCGAGTCCTGGTCTTTAGGTGATCCACCAGGTAATTCGCGACGTGCTGGTCATCTCCCGGGGTGAGCTCTCGACCGAAGCTCCCGCTTTGGCGGTTCGCGTTGCTCTCGCGCTTCCCTTGGGTGGACTGAACACGCGCCTGGTCCTGGTCGACGCTACGGTGACCTTGGGGCTGGCCGACGCCGCCGACCTCAGCCCCTGGAGCGGGCGGATGACCCGAGAGCTGGACGCGCTCATCAAGGAGCAGGAGACGCCGGTTCTGGTCGAGCTGGAGTCACTCCGAACCTTGGGGCTTGAGGAGCGAACGCTGAGGCGCGGCGTGGATGTGGCCACCCGGGCCGAGGTGACGGCGCTTTGTGCGGCGGCAGACCTGTGCTTGGTCCTCTGAGCGGGCAGTGGAACTCCACATGGTCAGCCGGCTCAACGACCATCGGGCCTGGGACCACATCCGCGCCCAGGCCCTCGCCGGGGCGGAAGTTCAGGTCCTCCTGCTCCACGATGCGGTGCTCGAAACCGAGGCGAGCGTGGCGCGAGCCCTGGGCGAGCCGGAGTCGAATAAGGTAGTGGTCATGGCCTGTGTCGAGGACGCGACCAGGCGGCAGGTGCCCGAGCGATGGGCCTTGGTCGACTACGCCGGGATCATCCAGCGCTGCGTCGCCGCCGACAAGGTCACCACCTGGTGATTGACCGGCCATGATCCCCGCTCCGGCGACCTTGGACGAGGCGGCGGTGGAGCGCTACAGCCGCCAGCTCCTGCTGAGCGAGTTCGGTGAGTCGGGGCAGCTGAAGTTGGCTCAGGCCACCGCCACCGTGGTGGGCTGCGGCGGACTCGGGGTGCCGGCGGCACTCTATCTGGGGGCGGCAGGAGTGGGCCGGCTGATCCTGGTCGACCCCGACCAGGTCTCGCTGGACAATCTCAACCGGCAGGTCGCTTATGGGACGGCCGATATCGGCCGGCCCAAGGCTGAATGCCTCGGCAGTCGGATCACGCAGCTCAATCCCACAATCGAGGTCGAGGCCCGCGTAGAGGCGGTCACCGAGGCCACCGCGAAGTGCAGCCTGGCGCCAGCCGACTTGGTTCTGGAATGCTCCGACGACCCGGTGACCAAGTTCTGGGTCAACGATTACTGCACCGCTCGAGGCATCTCCCTGGTGCTCGGCGGTGCGGTCGGCCTGGCCGGGCAGGTGGTCGCGGTGCCCCCCGGGGGGGCCTGTTATCGGTGTCTCTTTGGCGGTCCACCCGCGGAGCGAGGACCCTCCTGTCGAGATGCCGGCGTGCTCGGCCCGCTGGTGGGGGTGATCGGCGCGCTGCAGGCGCTGGAGGCGATCAAGCTCATCTGCGGCTTCGGTCAGGCCCCGGGAGGCCGGTTGCTGGACTTTGACGCGTACACCCTACGGTGGCGTGAAGTCCGGTTCCCGACCGATCCCAGCTGCCCGGTCCACGGCGGGAGCTCCCGGGGCAACGGCCATAATTGAGCCATGGCAGTTGCAACCGAAGAATTGCTGGTGGAGGAGATCCGCGAGCTCCGGCGTGACCGCAACGCCCTGATCCTGGCCCACAACTACCAGCGCGACGAGGTCCAGGACATCGCCGACTTTGTCGGCGACTCGCTCGGGCTGTCGCGGCGGGCGGCCCAGACCGACGCCGAGGTGATCGTCTTCTGCGGGGTTCACTTCATGGCCGAGACGGCGGCGGTCCTGGCCGAGGGGCGGACCGTACTTCTACCCGACCTGGAAGCGGGCTGCTCGCTGGCCGCCAGCATCACCGCTGACGAGCTCCGGGCCTGGAAGGCGGAGCATCCGGGGGCCGTCGTGGTCAGTTATGTCAACACCAGTGCTGCGGTGAAGGCGGAGTCCGATTACTGCTGCACCTCCAGCAACGCGGTCGAGATCGTCCGGCGGATCCCGGAGGACCGCGAGATCCTCTTCTGCCCGGACCTATTCTTGGGTTCGCACGTGGAGCGGGTCACCGGTCGCAAGATGCACGTCTGGCTCGGCGAGTGTCATGTCCATGCTGGCATTCACGGCGCCCAGCTGACCGCCCAGCGGCTTGCCCACCCGGGAGCCGAGGTGCTGGTCCACCCCGAGTGCGGCTGCACCACCCAGGCTCTCTATGAGGCCGGTAGTGACCGATTCTCGGGGGCCACCGTGGTGACCAGCACCGAGGGGATGGTCCGTCACGCGGAGAGTTCGGCGGCCGACACCTTCATCGTCGCCACCGAGGTTGGGGTGATGCACCGGATGCGCCAGCTGGCCCCGGGGAAGAACTTTCTGGCCGCCAACCCGGACGCCATCTGCCCCTACATGAAGACGATCACCCTGGAGAAGGTGCGCAACTCGCTGCAGAAGTTGGAGCATCAGATCACCGTCCCCTCCGAGATCGCCGCCCGGGCCCGACTGGCGATCAACCGCATGGTGGAGGTGACCGGCTGATGGCGGAGGGGGAGGCGATCGGGATCTTCGGTGGGTCCGGGCTCTACCAGCTGCTGGAGGGGGCCCGCGAAGTCAGAATCGAGACCCCGTTCGGCCCCCCCAGCGACAGCCTCTGGCTGGGAGAGATCGGCGGCCGTCCGGTTGCCTTCATGCCCAGGCACGGACGAGACCACTCGATCCCGCCTCACCGGATCAACTTCCGGGCCAACCTGTTCGCGATGCAGCAGGCTCGGGTGCGGCGCCTACTCGCCCCCTGCGCGGTGGGCTCACTCCGAGCGGAGATTGCCCCGGGACATGTGGTGATCCCCGATCAGTTCATCGACCGGACCTGGGGTCGAAGTGACACATTCTGGGAGGGCCCGACCGTCCAGCACGTCAGCGCGGCCGATCCCTATTGCCAGGAGCTGGGCGCGCTGGCGGCGGCTGCCGCCGCGAACCAGGGAGCGGTCGTGCACCAGGGAGAGACGCTGGTGGTGATCCAGGGCCCGCGCTTTAGCACCAGGGCCGAGTCACGCTGGTTTTCCGGCCAGGGCTGGGGGGTGATCGGTATGACCGGCTATCCCGAGGCGATCCTGGCCCGCGAGCTCGGCATCTGCTACTCGGCGATCGCCCTGGTGACCGACTACGATGCCGGCCTGGAGGGCTCACCCGATGTCGCGCCGGTAACCCACGAGGAGGTGCTCAAGGTGTTCGCGGCGAACATCGGTCGAGTTCGACAGATCCTCTTCGACCTGGTCGAGCAGCTGCCCAGCCGGGCCGGTTGCCGCTGCGCCGAAACTCAGCCTCTACCCGAGCTGGCCTCTCCTTGAGTGGCGGGACCGTGGTCTCGGCCATCGCCCAGCCCCAGCCTCGCCACCAACTGCTCACCTTCGCCTCCGCTTGGCGGCGCACCCAGACCATGCTGTTCTATGGGGCGGCGGTGATGCTGATCGCGACGGTGGTCGGCTACCTCGGCGATCATCAATACAATCCCTCCACCGTCGCCATGGGCGTCCTCTTGCTGCTGGTCGGATTCGCCGTCCACTTCGGCTCCGGCCTGCACTATGTCCAGGTGACCGACGCGGGGCTGCGCCTCAATCGGTGGCGGACCCACGATCTGATTCCATTCACTGCGATCCGTCAGGTCCGCAGCCAGCCGCTGGAGGTGCTCTTCGCCGCCCCCAGTCGCCGCAAGCTGCTGCTTCGCTCCTTGCGTCAGTTCGAGCGCACCCCGGTCTGCGTCATTCGGCTCCAGGCGGACGCGGCGGAGGTCCAGCGCTGGGGCCGGGGAGCCGGTCGGGGCTGTGCCATCGACCAGGACCTGATCCTGGTGGTGAGGGATGCCAAGGAGCTCGAGCGCGCCCTCCTCCCCCGGGTTCCCAGGCGCCCGCCCGCTCCTTCATCCCGCCGGCGGTGAGCTCAAGGGCCCTGGCCGCCTGGAAGTGGGAGGGCGTTTGGGCGGCAGCGGCGGCGGCGATCTTCGCGGCGGTGTGCGTTTGGTTCCACTGGCCAGTTCACCCCTTGGTGGCGGTGGTGATGGTGGCGGCGGTCTGGGGGCTCTCCCTCCTGCTTCGCCGGCATCGGGGACTGACCGGGATCGATGGTCTCGACTGCCTGCTGGTGGGGATCCTGGTCGCGGTGGCGCTGGTGATTCGGCTGGCCAGCCCGATCTACCTGGACTTTCTGCAGGGCAACCTGAACCTAGCGGGATCGATACCGGCTCCGGCCGGAGTCCACCGGTCCGCCACCCATGAGGTAGCCGGCATCGGCGCCTGGGGTCTGGGATACCCCTTCAATGCCGCCGGATGTACCCAGGTACCCAACGGTCCCCACAATGCCGAGGTCAAGCGCTGTGGCTTCGTCTTCGACGAGGTCTACTTTCCGGTCGACGCCCTGAAGGATCTCAAGGGAATCGACTTCTTCGACCCTGAGCCACCGGTCTCCAAGCTGATCATCGCCGGGGGGATCAGCTGGCTGGGCTTCAATCCCTGGGGTTGGCGGATCATGTCAGCGATCTTCGGCAGCCTGCTCATCGGGCTGCTTTACCTGCTCGCCCGACGGCTCTGGCACCGGCATCGAGTGTTCCCGGTCCTGGCCGCCCTGTTTCTCAGCCTGGACGGACTGGAACTGGTGGAGTCTCGGACCGGGGTGATCGACATCTTCGCCGCCTTCTTTGTGGTGTTGAGTCTCTGGCTCTTCTCCCTCCACTGGCACGCCCGCACGCGGCGGCAATGGCGCTGGACTCTCTATCTGACCGCGGCCGCCTCCGGCTTGGGGGTGGCCACCAAGGCGGACATGGTGCCCGCGGTGATGCTGATGGTGCTGCTGCTGGCCGCCCGCTGGGCCAGGCCCCACCTGCGGATGCGCGGTCTCGGCCGGAACGACTCCCGCTGGCTGCTGCCCCCGGCTCCGGACGATCCGGTCGAGGCCGGTCGCCGGACGATGGTGACCTCGCTTCGCTGGGGCCGGCACTACCTGGGCGCCGCGGCGCTGATCGTCCTCATCTTCTTCCTCTCCTTCTTCAACTACTGGACCATCTCCCACAGCATCTACGTCAACTTCGCCACCCCCAGCGGGCCGACGGCCACCTGCACCGGGTTCACCACCCGCGCCTCGGTCTGCCATCTGCCGGTGGCGATGCCGGTCAAACGGGATCATCTGGGGCCGGTCACGCTGTGGCTGCCCACCTCCTTCAACCTCGGCCAGGCGCTGGTCGACGTGGAGATGAACAGCGTGGCCAGCCTGAGCTACCAGGCGACCCTGAAGGCGACCCACCCGTTCGCCTCGGCGTACTACTCGTGGCCCCTGGATGCCCATCCCGTGCTGTTCTACGCGCTGTACACCGGCAACGGCGTCGCCACCAGCGCCGGGCAGACGGTTTCCAACTACGCCTGGATCTCTGACATGGGCAATCCGGCGATCTTCTGGTTGGGCCTGCTGGCGCTGGCCGCCTGCCTCTACTGGACCCTGCGGCGGCGAGATCGGATCGCCCTCTTCATCCTGCTCGGCTTCTTGTTCAACTGGCTGATCCTCTGGTCCTGGCCTTCCCGGATCCTCTTCTTCTACGAGATCATCGAAGCGCTGCCCTTCACCTGCCTGGCGCTGGCGTACGGCTGCACCCGGCTGGCCCATGCCCGCAGCGTGGTGCAACTGGGCACCGTCCGGCTGGGCCCCTACAGCCTGCGTCCCCTGGCAGCCGCGGTGGTGCTGGCGGTGGTGCTCAGCTTTGCCTACTTCTATCCCCTCTGGACGGGACAGCCGATTCCTTCCAACGACTTCTTCCAGCACATCTGGGTCCCCGGCTGGTACTGAGGCGGTGCAGACCCCGCGGTGATTTGGGAACTCGCCGCCTATTGGATCTTGGTGCTGGCCGCTGGGGTGGCGCTGGTCGACCTGGTGCCCCTCGACTGGCGGCTCACCGAGCGGCTCGCCGCCGCCTTGCTGGTTGGGGTGGTGGGGTCGAGTCTCCTCAGCCTGGCACTGGCTATCTGGTGGGGAGTCGGGCCGGCTGCGGCGCTGGCGGCGCCCGGTCTGCTAACCGCCGTCGCGGTGGCCGCCCGCGGTCCTCGCTGGGCCGCGAGGCTCGGGCTCGGACCTGGCGCCTGGGGCAGCTGGATCGTCAGGGAGTGGGACCGGAAAGGGGCCCGGGCAGGGCTGATCGTCACCGTGCTGGTGGGCGGCGCCTTCTACTTCATCTTCACCAAGGCGCTGGTCGAGTCAGCTGGGGCGATCACCGCCAGCTATCCCACCGTCTGGTCGGACTGGTCGGTGCACGCCAGCTACGCCCAGAGCTTCTTTCTCGGCCACAACCTGCCTCCTCAGGACACCCTGGAGTCGGCCAGCGGGCTCCGCTATCCGTTGCTGCCGGACTTCCAGTCGGCACTGCTTCGGGGTCTCGGCCAGAACATCTGGGGGGCGCTGGATGTCCCCTCGTGGCTGATCTCCTGGTCGGCGGCAGTGCTCCTCTGGCAGCTGGCGCTGCGGGTCACCAGGAGGCATTCGGCGGCCTCGCTGGCCCTGCTGCTGGCCCTGTTCGGCGGCGGACTGGGCTTCGTGGGCCTCTACGGAGACGGGTGTCAGCAGCTGGCTCACACGGGGGCGGGGTTCCGGGCCAGCTCCTGCACCAGCCTCACCCTGAAAACTCCCGGAGCCGCGGCCGCCTTCGTGGCCCACCTCCCGGTGGAGCTGACCCATCTGCCCCGGTCCTATGACGGCCAGAACCAGTCCAACCCGCCGGTGGCCGAACTCCAGTGGTACGAGCCCCTGCTGGCCTTCTGGTTGCCCCAGCGCGACTTCGATTACGGCGTGGGGCTGGTGGCCCTGCTCAGCTTGGTGCTCTGGGAGGCCTACCGGGGTCGACGCCAAGAGCTGTTGGTGGCGGCTGGAGTGGGGGCGGCGGCGCTGCCCTGGTTCAATCCTTTCGGGTTCTTGGTCATGGGGCTGGTCGGACTGTGGTGGCTCGCCTGGAGCGGTTGGTGGCGCGGCCTGCTCCTCTACCTGGGTCCCTTCCTGCTCCTGGGCGGCCCGCGGATGCTCTATGTGATCTCCGGGCCGCACGGGGAGCTGGTCAACCCGGTGGGCATCAATCTTTATCCCGCGCTCGACGTGGGCTGGCTGGCCCACGCCGCCGCCAGCTGCACGGCGGCTCAGTTCATTCAGGGGTCGGTCTGTGACGCGCTCTACCTGAGTGGCGCCTCTCCCCAAGTGGCGGCCAGTTTCCTGGCTCGTAGTCTGGTGCAGCCCATGGTCTGGGCCGAAACCACGGGCTTCTGGCTGGCCAACACCGGGATCTTCACCCTCTTGGCGCTGGCGCTCGTCATCTTGGGCCGGGTACCCACCCGGGTGCGGGGTGAGCTCCGAGAGCTGGAGCTAATCCGTTTTTGGGCTCCCTTCTGGATCCTGTTCGTGATCGGGAACCTGGTGATCACCCAGCCCTGGAATTGGGACAACACCAAGCTGCTCGAGTACTGGTATCTGGGCGCGGCAATCCCGGTGGCCTGGTTGGTCTGCGCCTTCGCTGGCCGCGGCTGGTGGCGGGCGCCAGCCAGCCTGGCGATTATCTCGCTCGTTCTGAGCGGGGTGCTGAGTCTGGATATGGCTCAGACCGGCCAGAGCTCGCTGGCCCAGGCCGCGCCGACCCCGCCCCGCTATGGGTTCGCCGGGTCCCAGGAACAGGTGGTCGCCCGAGCCGTGCTCCGCCACACCGCCCCGTCGGCGATCTTTCTGACCGAAGGCCAGCCGAATGAGCCGGTCTCCGTCCTGGCTGGGAGGACGACGATGCTCGCCTATGACGGGTGGCTCTGGAGCTACGGGCAGCCGCTGCGCCAACGGCTGCGGGCGGTCGACGCCATCTACGCGGGATGTCCCGCTCCGGGCAGCTGCCGGGTGGGGCGGCTGTTGCGCGCCTACGATGTGTCCTACATCGAGTTCGAACCCGGAGATTACAACAACATCACCACCAATGAGAGTTGGTACGAGGCTCAGCATTTGCCGGTCGTAGTGCGCACCCGGAGCTACCTGATCCTCGACGTTCGCCGGCTGTGGTCCAGCTAGCTTCGGGCCGGGGCGCCGCCTCGGCGGAACGCATCCGGGGAGCGGATTGGCCCTGATGCAGCAGTCACCAACCACCGACGTCCACTGCCACCTGCTCCCCCCTGAGCTGCGCCAACCCCCGGCTGCCAGCTGGCAGGACACCTGGTTCGCCGCCTGCCACGCCGACGCGAACGACTTCGCGTCCGGCGCGGAGGTGGTGCAGGCCCTCGACGCGGCTCAGCTGGAGCGGGCGGTGGTCTTTGGCTGGCCCTTTGCCGACCCCGGGCTGCTCACCGAGGTCAATGAGTATGTGGCCCGGGAGACCGCTGCCTCGGACGGGCGCCTGGTGGGGTTGGCGATGATCAATCCGGGCCGGCCCGGATGGGAGGCGGAGCTGTCCCGGTGCCGCAGTCTGGGGCTCCGGGGCGTGGGTGAGCTGAACGCCGACGCCCAGGGCTTTTCTCTTCGCTTCGAGCAGGGGGTTCGTAAGGCGCTGCTCACGCTGGCCGAGATGGGATGGCCCGTGATGCTGCACACCAGTGACCCGGTCGGGCACCAGTACCCCGGCAAGGGCACCGCCTTTCCCGGCCGGATCTGGGATCTGCTGGTGCCCGCCCTGCAAGGTGCGCCCGGGCTGCGCGTCTGCCTGGCCCACCTGGGTGGAGGGTTGCCCTTCTACGCGCACATGCCCGAGGTGCACACGCTCTGCAGCCAGCTCTGGTTTGATACCGCGGCGATTCCGTATCTGTACCAGGCGGGAGTGCTGGAGGCGGTGGACCAGCTCCTGGGGTCGGGTCGGGTGTGCTTCGGCAGCGATTTCCCGCTCTTGCTTCCGAACCGCTACCGGGATCAGCTCGCCCGGCTGTCGGAGGCGGCCAGCCAGTCACTCCTGCGGGAAGCTCCTCAGAGCTGGCTCGGTCGATAGCCGGCAGCCCGTAGGCCGGCCCGCGCCCGGCCCGGTCAGCCCACCTGGGTCCCGCGATACCGGCACAATCTCGGCGATGGACGCCAGCGACACCCGGCTCGCCTTCGCTCTCATCTCGATGGAGGGTCCCGACCAGTACAGCCAGGCGGGGGGATTGGGAGTTCGGGTCAATCAGCTCGGCCGGGCGCTGGCGGCCACCGGCTTCCCCACCCGGCTCTACTTCGTCGGCGATCCGGAGCTACCGGCGGAGGAGGTGAGAGACCGACTCGAGCTGCGGCGAATCGGCAGGGAGATCTCCCGGGAATTCCCCGGGGGGGTGTACCAGGGGGAGCGACTCAAGGTCGGATACCTCGGGGCGCGGCTGCCGCCCGAGCTGGTCGAGGGGTGGATCGTGCCCCAGATCCAGGCCGGGCGGCTCCCCGTCCTGATCTTCGAGGAGTGGCAGACCGCAGGCTGGACCCAGCGCACCTTCGAGCTCCTCCGCGCGCGCGACCTGGGCGACCGCTGCCTCGTGCTCTGGAACGCCAACAACCAATTTGGGTTCGAGCAGATGGACTGGGTGGGACTAGACCAGGCGGCCGGCATCACCACCATCAGCCGGCACATGAGGTTGCTGGTCGGCGGCTTCGGGGTCGACCCCATCGTGATTCCCAACGGCATCCCTGAGGAGTACCTCGCCCCGGTGGACGAGGCGGCGGTCCGATCGCTCCGAAGGGCAGCTGCGCCCCGTCAGCTGCTGCTCAAGGTCGGGCGGTTTCACCGGGACAAGCGCTGGATCCAGGCTGTCCGCGCCTTGGCCGAGCTGCGGGCGGCCGAGGTGCCGGTGCGGATGCTCGTGCGCGGCGGAGAGGAGCACTACCGCCGCGAGGTGATGGGAGCGGCCCGGGAGGGGGGACTGCGGGTCGAGCCGTGGGACGAGGAGGTCAGCTCGGTCTCCGACCTGGCTCGGGCGCTGGCGGCTACTCCCGATGTTGACCTTCTCGAGCTGACCCGCTTCCTACCGGAGGAACTGCTCCCGGTGCTGTACGCCTCGTCCTTAGCCGTGCTGGCCAATTCCGGTTTCGAGCCGTTTGGACTGGTCGGGCTGGAGACCATGGCCGCCGGTGGGGTGGCCGTGGTTGGGGGAACGGGCGAGGACTATGCCCGCCACCTCCACAACAGCCTGGTGATCGAGACCGACAGCCCCCGCGAGCTGGCTCAGGTGATCCGGCGGGTGGTCGCCCACCCAGCCACCGGTCGGGAGATTCGGCGCGCGGCGCGGCAGATGGCGGCCACCTACAGCTGGCCGCTGGTGGTGGAGGGCGACCTGTTGCCGAGGCTGCCACTCCTGGCCCAGCGTCGGGGGATCGTCTGGCCCGAGTCCGGGCCCGCCGCTTGAGGGTCGGCACCGAGCCGTCCTCGGGGCCCCGGGCCCCCCGCCTGGACCGGCGCCAGAGGGGACTCCTATTGGTGGCTTTCTGGCTGGGCTTCAACCTGCGCGCCTCGCTGTTGGGGGTTCCCCCGATCCTGGCGCTGCTGCGGGCCGACTACCGCCTCAGCTACGCGGTTGCGGGGCTGGTCACCGCGCTGCCGATTCTGGCCCTCGGGGTGATGGCCTTCCCGGGCGCGGCTCTGGTGAGGCGGCTGGGAGGATTCCGGGTGGTTGGCGTCGGCCTCTTGCTGGCGGCGGCGGGGGAGCTGGGACGGGCCCTCCCGGGGGTCTTCGCCCTCTTCTTGGGTACGCTGATCATGGGGACCGGTATCGCCATCGCCCAGCCCGGCCTGCCCGCGTTGTGGCAGCGCTGGTTTGTCGGCCACGTCCAGCGCGCCTCAGTCACGATGACGCTGGGGATAACCGTGGGCGAGGTGGTGGGCGCCGGCGTCACTCAGCCGATCCTTCTCCCGCTGATGCAAAGCTGGCAGGGAACGATGGCCTTCTGGGGACTGATTGGGGCCAGCTGCATCCCGATCTGGTTTCTCTGGGTGCCCAGAGACCGAGCCGGCATCACCAGCGACTCTGGGGGGGGAGTTGGTCAAATCCTCCGCAACCGCCAACTGTGGTCGGTCTACGTGCTCTTCGGTGGCCAGTCGCTGGTCTTCTTCTCGGCCAACACCTGGATTCCCACCTCGGTCGGCGGGGGAGTCCACTCGACCCTGGCCAGCATCTCGCTGGTGACCCTCAACGGGGTCATGGTGCCGGTGGACCTGCTCTTGATCGTGGTCGCCCGGCCCTTCGCGACCCACCGATCTTTCTATCTCCTCAGTTCACTGGTCACTCTGGTCGGAACTGGTGGGTGGTTGGTCTACGGGCAGCACGCACCCTTGCTCTTCGCCGCCCTGATCGGGGCGGGAGTGGCCCTGAACTTCGCGGGGTTGCTCGCCTTCCCGGCGATGGTGGCGGCTCCCGCCCGGGTAGCGTCGCTCAGCGCCGCGATTCTCACGGTCGGCTACGCGGGGGCCTTCTTCGGTCCCTTTTTGGGAGGTTTGGCGCTGGACCTGGGCGGCGGCCGCCAGTCTCCCTTCATCCCGATCACTGCCGCCGCGGCGCTGATGGTGATCGCGGCGCTGGTGGCGCCCGTCGGCCCGGAGCGTGGTCGACCACCGCAGAGCGAGGCGCCTATCTCGCTCAGTGCATGACCAAGCTCCCGACCGGCTCCGCGGCAGCGCCGCTACCCAACCCTCGCTAGGCTGATGGCAGCGCAGTCGGTCGACCGAAGTTAAGGAGCGAATACTCGTGCCGCCAAGCCAGCAGCCGATCGGATGGGATGTCGACGACGGGCTGCGGATCCGGGTTCGCCGGGTCGGGCCCATCGACAATGCGGCCTACATCGTCGCCTGCCCGGAGAGCGGCTGCGCCGTGCTCATCGACGCCGCCAACGAGGCCCCCAAGCTGATCGAGGCCGTGGCTGACCTGGAGTTGGTGGCGATCCTCGAAACCCACGGCCACCCGGATCACTGGCAGGCGCTGGCGGAGGTCCAGGCTCAGTTCCCCGGGGCCTGGACGGGAGCCCACCCGGCCGACCTGAGCATGTTCCCTGAGCCACCTCCCGGCCGCCCCTTGGAGCACGGCCAACTGGTGCGCTTTGGCCAGCGCCAGCTGCAGGTGCTGGCCACCCCCGGACACACCCCCGGGAGCATCTGTTTCTATCACCCGGGCTACGTCTTCACCGGAGATACCCTATTCCCCGGAGGTCCCGGGGCGACGAACTTCCCGCTCGGCGATTTCCCGACCATCGTGGCGAGCATTCGCACCAACCTGATGACGCTCCCCCTCGAAACCGTCGTCTACCCTGGACATGGGGGGCCGACTTCGATCGGCGCCGAGGCGCCGCAGTTCCCCGAGTGGGCAGCGCGCGGCTGGTGATCTAGGCCAGGCTCGGGCGAACCCCCTCGGTCGCACCCTGCGGCTCGAAGAGCCCGGGCTGACTGGAGTGGATGAAGCTGCGCCGGTGGTGGGCGCAGATTCCGTGGCTGGAGATGGCCCGCAGATGGCGTGGAGTCCCGTACCCCTTGTTGCGATCCCAGCCGTAGTGGGCGAACTGCAGGTGGAGTTCGCGCATGAGACGGTCTCGGTAGACCTTGGCCACGATTGAGGCCGCCGAGATCGCCGGCACCAAGCGGTCGCCGCCGATCACGCTGCGATATCGGCGGTTGGTGGTGATCGCCAGATTGCCGTCCCCGAGGTACTCGGGGGCTTCGACCCCTTCGATGAGCCGCTGGAACGCGGACCGATTCGCCCAGCCAATCCCCCGATCGTCGATCAGGGCGACCTCGATGACGCTCACCTGAAGCGCCACCGCCTCCCGGCGGATCACCGGCTCGATCTCCTCCCGCTGCCGCTCCGAGAGGAGCTTGCTGTCCCGAAGGAGCGGATGGGTAAATCGCCGGGGAAGCACCACGGCCGCCGCGACGAGCGGTCCGGCCAGGGCACCTCGGCCAACTTCGTCCAATCCGCAGGGGTCGTGAGGAAGCAACTGCCGGTCCGGGGAGGCTGCCTGCAGGGCCACTCCCGCAGTCTAAGTCGGTGGGTTCAAGGGGTCACGGCGAGGAGTGGCGGCCGCCTGGTGGCCACGGTCACTGACCCCGATGGCAACGTGCTTGGGCTCCTTCAGGACCGGTGAGGGCTGCCTGCTGCTTATTCCGCGCTCAGCGGGGTCGTGGCGCTGCGGCTCGGGTCGCCCACGACAGCCACCTCCAGCTGGTCCGTGCCGGGGCGGGTGCGGCGCCGGATCTGGTGCCGCCGTCCTGCGTCGGGGACGGCGGGCGCGTAGACGAGATCCCTCATCCGCGTCACCGCGTCCCCGGTGACGGCTGGAAACGACGCCAGGAGTCGAGACTCATGAACACCATGACCGGCCAACAGCTGGGGGGACCATGTGATTACCCACTCCCGGGAGACCCCGCTGACGAGGCGGTCAGAGCGCAAGACAGCCATGTGAAAGGAATGGTGGCAGGGGGTGATGAAACGCAGCAATATGCGCGGGAGGTGATCAAGGGGGAGGTGGAGAAATCCCTGATCAGCAAGGGCGTGTTATAGGAAAACCAAGCGTGATTTTGCGGCTCTCGCCGAGGCCGGACCGGGAGCCCGCGCGGAGCGTCGCCAGGCCCCGACTAAGATGTTTTAAGGTTCCGATCTCGGTCCAGTCAGGGATCCAAGCGCACTCGTTACCATTCGGCCATGAGAACGGCCGAGCAGCGCACGCGAGATGCTCGTGCCGAGCTCGAAGCTGACCTGCACGTATGGGCGGCCACCGCCGACGATCACAAGCACACCGATGGCGCGCCCCCGTCGCGCGGCTGGCGTACCCAGGAAGTCGTCGGGGCCAGCGCGGCGCGATGTGGGACCGGCCAGAATGCGGAGAAACGAGGTCAGGCGCAACCAGCGCTCGGCCCGAACCGGGATCTGGCGATTTTCCGCCGCTAGATGAGCATTCCGCCCGATCCCCAACGATCCTCGGGATCGACGGCCGACCTTCGCCGGGCCGAGCTTAGGCGGCGCACGTCGGCGGCTCTGGCGGGCGGCCCGGAGCGTTACCGAAGTCGACTTCCGGAGCAACGCAAGTTGCCGGTTCGGGAGCGGCTGCGACTCCTCTTCGACCCCGCGACCCCCTTCCTCGAGGACGGCCTGCTCGCCAACAGCGCCTCGGCCGAGGAGATGGGGGCGGATGGGGTGGTCACCGGCATCGGAACCGTTCAGGGCCGGCGGGTCTGCGTCATGGCCAACGACCCGACCGTCAAGGCCGGCTCGTGGGGACCCCGGACGGTGGAGAAGATCCTTCGGATTCAGGAGCAGGCGGAGCGGCTGCAGCTGCCGCTGTGCTACCTGGTGGACTCGGCCGGGGCTCGAATCACCGAGCAGCGCCAGATGTTCCCGGGACGTCGTCATGCGGGCCGAATCTTTCACAACCAGGTGCGTCTCAGTGGCCAGATTCCCCAACCCTGTTTGCTCTTCGGCCCCAGCGCCGCCGGTGGCGCCTACATTCCCGCCTTCTGTGACGTCACCTTCATGGTCGAGGGCAACGCCTCCATGTACCTGGGCTCTCCGCGGATGGCGGAGGAGGTGGTCGGCGAACACGTTTCCCTTGAGGAGATGGGCGGGGCCAAGATGCATTGCACCGTCAGTGGGTGCGGCGACCTGCTCTGCCCGGACGAGGCCTCGGCCATCGAGGCGCTCCGGCACTACCTCACCTACTTTCCCTCCAACTGGCGGGGAGAGCCTCCGGCGGCGTCGCCCCGCCAGCCCGCGAGCCAGGCCGACATCGGCGAACTGCTGCCGGCGGAGTCGACCAAGGGCTATGACATCCACCTGGTCCTGAATGCACTCTTGGACGGAGGCTCATTCTTCGAGATCAAGGCGCTCTACGCCCAGGAGTTGGTCTGCGGTCTGGGGCGCTTAGGGGGCCGGGCGGTGGGCATCGTCGCCTCGCAGCCCGAACATCAGGGTGGGGTGCTGTTCGTGGACTCCGCGGACAAGGCGGCTCGCTTCATCAGCCTCTGCGACGCCTTCAACTTGCCCCTGGTCTTCCTCGCCGATGTCCCTGGATTCATGATCGGGTCGGCGGTCGAGCGGGAGGGCATCATCCGCCACGGCGCCAAGATGATCGCGGCGCTCAGCTCCGCCACCGTCCCCCGGATTTGCGTGATTCTGCGCAAGGCCTACGGCGCCGGGCTCTACGCCATGAGCGGTCCGGCCTTCGAACCTGATGCCACCCTGGCCCTGCCCACGGCGGAGATCGCGGTGATGGGCCCGGAGGCCGCCATCAACGCGGTCTACGCCAATCGCATCGCCGCCCTGCCGGCGGCGGAACGGCAGGAATTCGTGGCCAAGCTGCGGCGAGAGTACGGGGAGGATGTTGACATCTTTCAACTGGCCTCTGACCTGAGTCTGGACGCGGTGGTGGACCCAGTCGACCTGCGCGACCAGCTGATCTGGCGGTTGGCGGCTGCGGCGGGCCGCATCCATCTGGGCCCAGAACGCCGCCACGGTGTCTTCCCAGTCTGAACCGTAGGTTCTCTGATCGCACCCACGTGAGATCCCGGCGGCTGAGCCTGGACCGGTGACGGGCCCGAGATTGGCGCCGGAGACGCTCGATCGGTCGACTCCGGCATCCACCGTTTCCACCTGGCCACCGACCTCAAGCAGCTCCAGCGCGGGGGTGAGGGGTTCCTTTCCGGGTTTCCCTCGGCTTGGCTGACGGCGGGTAGTGGAAGGACGGTGAGGGCGACGGCCCCGGTCAAGCAGGTGGTCCGGGGACCGACTGTTGGGGTGGTCAGCCGGTGCTGATTCGAAGCTCGACTCGGGAGAACTTTCGGGTGCAGGCGCGTGAGTCAACCCCCGGCGACCGCTGGGAAGGTGCAGGTTCCCACCTGGGAAGATGCTGAGTCGCAGCGACCGCGAGGTGCGGGAAGCGCTCCTTACTCGTCGTTACCGAAGCCCAGCGTGATCGTAGCAATGCCTTCGCCTGAGGTCGACGGGGCCCACCTAGAATCCCCATCCGAAGCATGTCAGATGAGAGCGGGGCTCCGCCGCCGATCGTAACCCGCCGGCAGGCCCCCGACGGGCCCACCGTTTTCATGCTGGCCGTGGCCATCCTGGGCTTCGCCGCCTTCACCCAGCCCCAATTCGATCCCGACTTCTGGTGGCACCTGCGGGTGGGGCTGGACATCCTGGCCACCGGGGTGCCCCAGCACAACGCCTACACCTTCACCGCCGCCACCCATCCCTTCATCACCCAGGAGTGGGCCGCCGAGGCGATCTACGCGCTGCTCTACCGGGCCTTCGGGATGACTCCGGTGATTCTGCTGATGGCGCTGGTCACCTGGGTGGGCTTTGCCTTCGGGGTGATGCGGGTCAATCGTCAAGGGCTCTCGCGCTGGATCTTGGCGTCGGGGGCGGTCTTGGTGATCATCACGGGGCTGCAGATCTGGGGTCCCAGCCCGCAGATGTTCACCTTCGGGTTGCTGGGGATTCTGCTGGTCTTGCTGGACGCCTACCGGCGCCGGCCCACCCGCTGGCTGCTCGCCTGGCTGATCCCCCTCTTCGTCGTCTGGGGCAATCTCCACGGGGGCTTCCTCGTCGGGCTGGGGGTGATTGGGGTCTTCCTCGTGGGCGAGGCGATCAGCGCCTGGCTGCACGATGAGAGATCACTCTCGTTCCAACAGCTCCTCGACCTCGCCGCCGGGCTGGTGCTCTCGGCGCTGGCGGTGATGGTCAACCCCAACGGCTGGGGTCTCTATCTCTACCCGCTGCATCTCTTGCTCAGCCCGGTGGCCCAGGCGAACCTCAACGAGTGGCAGCCGCCGGACTTCCACTCCCTCAGCTCGGCCCCGGTGCTTTTCCTTTTGCTGAGCACCATCCTGGTGGCCCGCTGGGCTAAGCACACGCGGCCCGCGGACCTGCTCATGGCCGCGGCGGGAACGGTGCTTCTGCTCTACGCGGTCCGGGATATCCCACTGTTCGCGGTCATGGTCCTCCCGCTCTGGTCCGATGGCATGCAGGGACTGGTCGATCATGTCCGTACCGCCCGCAGGCTGGCGCCAGGGCGGCGGCGCCGACCCGCGCCTCGGTGGTTCGTGGGAGCGGTCCTGCTGCTGGTGGTGCTGGCCAGTGCGGTGCGGATTTCGGCCCAATTGAATAATCCCGACGACCACCTCGAGGGATCGTCTTATCCGGTGCAGGTGGGTCGGGTCATCTGCGACGGTCCCACCGCTCGCGTGTTTGCCCCCTATGGCAGCTCCGGCTGGCTGCTCTATCGATTGGACCATCGTGATCCGGCGGACCGCAGCTGCGCGCCGGACCGCCTCTTCATCTTCGGCGAGGTGAATCTCATGGGTCCGAAAGTTTTGACCCAGTTCCTCACGGTCAGCACCGCGGCGCCGGGAGCGATGGCGATCCTCCGCGATTACGGGGTCACGCTGGTCTGGCAGGGGAGGCACGATCCGCTGACCCGACTCCTGCAGGGCGAGTCCGGGTGGACCTGCGTCTTCGCTGATCGACAGAGCGTGCTCTACGCCAGCCCCGGACACGCGGCGGGGTGGACCGCCTCGCGCGCCGACTGTCCCGGTTGAGCCCAGCTAGCTCCGTTCGCCGCCCGGGCGCAACGGCCACCGGTCGAGGCCGTCGAAACCCGCACTCACTTCTGATCGACCGACTCACCGGGACGCGGTGCCGATTTCGGCTCAGCCCAAGTTGAGGCTCGCGTACTGCTGCCGGAGCTGCTTCTTGTCAAACTTGCCGACGCTGGTCTTGGGCACCTCCTCCAAGAAGACGATCTCATCGGGCAGCCAGAAGGAGGCGACCCGATGGCGGAGAAATTCCAACAGCTCCTCCTTGGTCAGGGTCGCTCGGTGTTCCGGCTTGGGCACCACGAAGCCCACCGGGCGCTCCACCCAGCGGGAGTGGGGGAACCCCACCACCGCGGCCTCCTTGACCTTGGGGTGGGCCATCAGCTCCCCTTCCAAGGTGACCGAGGAGATCCACTCCCCCCCCGACTTCACCAGGTCCTTGGTGCGGTCCACGATTTGCACGTAGCCCTCCGGGTCGATGGTCGCGACATCGCCCGTGCGGAACCAATGGTCCGAGGTGAAGCGCTGGTCGCGATCGTCGGGGTCATGAAAGTAGGCTCGAGCCACCCAGGGGCCGCGCACCTGGATCTCCCCGGGGGTCTGGCCGTCGGCAGGGCACTCCTCCCCGCTGTCCATATCGACGATGCGCAGATCGACGCCCAGCGGAGGAATTCCCTGCTTGGCCCGGAGGGCGAGCAGCGCCTCCTGGCTTTGGGCGCGAAGTCCGGGCTTGATGAAGTTGACCGTGCCTACCGGCGAGGTCTCGGTCATGCCCCAGGCGTGGACCATGTTGAGCCCGTGCCGATCAAACCCGGCGATGAGCGAAGGGGGAGCGGCCGAGCCGCCACAGATGATCATCCGCAGATCGGGGAGGGGAGTGGGTTGCTGGTCCAGTTGGCTCAGCAGGGCGGCCCAGATGGTGGGCACGCCGGCGGCGACTGAGACGGACTCTTGCTGCAGCTGCTCCAGCAGGTGAACCGGATCAAGAAAACGGCCGGGCAGCACCAGTTTGGTGCCGAAGCCGATGGCGGCATGCGCCAGTCCCCAGGCGTTGACGTGGAACATCGGCACCACCGGCAGCAAGGAGTCGTCGACGGTGAGTCCGATAGATCCCGCGATGCCCGCGGCCGCCGAGTGGAGGTAGGACGAGCGGTGGCTGTACACGACTCCCTTCGGCCGGTCGGTGGTTCCCGAGGTGTAGCTCATGGCCGCGGCCTGGCGCTCGTCGAGCGTGGGCCAGTCGCCGCCCGGCTCGCTGGCGGCGAGGAGCTCCTCGTAATCGACGGTCTCGGGTAGCCCAGAGATGTCGGCCTCACCCTCTCCCATGAGCACGATCAGCCGCACCGAGGGGATCCGATCGGCGACCTTCTGCAGCAGCGGCACCACGCTTCGCTCGCAGAAGATCAGCTGGTCTTCCGCATCGTTGATCACGAAGGCGAGGTCGTCGGGAAAGAGGCGGACATTCAGCGTGTGCAGCACGGCGCCCTTGCAGGGGATGGCGAAGTAGCACTCGAGATGCTGGTAGATGTTGAAGGCGAACGTGCCTATCCGGTCCCCTGGCTGCACTCCCAGCCGGTCCAGGGCGCGGGCCAGTCGCTCGGTGCGCTCGCCGAATTGGGCGAAGCTGTAGCGGTGGGGATCTCCTTCGCGGAGCTGGGTGACGATCTGCTGATCGGGGAAGTAGCGGATGCCGTGCCGGAAGAGATGGGTAAGGGTCAGCGGGTAGTCCATCATCAGGCCGTCCATCGCCGACCTCCTTTTAGCTGCCCACTCACCGTCTCTTCCGCGGATGCGCCATCGCTGGCAGATGATCGGCTAGGGATAGATTCCTCGCACCGAAGTCGCGTCGCCGACCCGCTTTACCGCCAGGCAGTACGCCCCCATCCGCAGAGTGGTGGCATGTTCCTGAGCCAGTTCGTCGACCTGTGCGTAGGCCCGCTGCATGATCCGGGTGAGCCGGCCATTGATTTCGGACTCCTCCCAGAAAAAGGACTGCAGGTCCTGAACCCACTCGAAATACGAGACGGTGACCCCCCCAGCGTTGGCCAGGATGTCCGGAACCAGGGTCACTCCGCGCTGATGGAAGATGTCGTCGGCCTCGGGCGTCGTGGGGCCATTGGCGGCCTCCACCACCACCCGAGCCTGGACCCGGGCGGCGTTACTCATGGTCAACTGGTTTTCCAGGGCGGCGGGGATGAGGATGGTCACGGGTAACTCCAGGAGGTCGGCATTGCTGATCGTCCCGGTGGCCCCGGGAAATCCGGATAGCGTCCCATTGACCCGCACGTACTCCAGCAGGGCGGGGATGTCCAGTCCCTGGGGGTTGTGGATGCCGCCAAAGACATCTGACACGGCGACCACTCTGAAGCCCTGCTCATCGAGCAGTTGGGCGCTGACGCTGCCCACGTTGCCGAACCCCTGAATCGCGACCGTGGACTGGGCGGGATCGATTCCCATCCTGCGACAGGCCTCCAGGGTCACCACCATGACGCCCCGGCCAGTCGCCGCCGGACGTCCCTCCGAGCCCCCGATCGACAGCGGCTTGCCGGTCACCGTGGCCGGAATCGAGTAGCCCTTCTCCATGGAGATGGTATCCATGATCCAGGCCATGGTCTGCTGATTGGTGTTCACGTCCGGGGCCGGAATGTCGGACTCCGGCCCAATCAGGATTGAAATTTCGCTGGCGAACCGTCGGGTCAGATTCTCCAACTCGTGGAGGCTGAGCGTGGCCGGATCGCAGATCACCCCTCCCTTGGCCCCGCCGTAGGGGAGATTGGTGACCGCGCATTTCCAGCTCATCCACATCGCCAGGGCCTTGACCTCGTCCAGGCTTACCTGGGGGTGATACCGGATGCCGCCCTTGGCGGGACCCCGAGTGAGGTTGTGTTGCACCCGATAGCCGGTGAAGATCCGGATGCTGCCGTCGTCCATCCGGACCGGGAAGTTGACGGTCAATTCCCGCCGGACCTCCCGGAGCACCTGGCGCAGCCCTTGATCGAGCCCCAGGATGCTCGCAGCTTGGTCGAACTGCCGCTGCGCGGTCACGTACGGATTGGCGGCGGCGGTCGGGGAGATCGCGGTCAGGACACCTTCAGCCATCGACCGCCTCCTAAGGACGTCCCAGTTGCTGCTTCGGCGAGTTTCGACTGGCGGTAGGGTAGACCTCATCTCGGTCGGTTTGTCAAGCCGCATCGCCGTCGGTGGCCCGTGCGACCGGATTAGGCGCGGTCGGGCCTCGAGCCGGGTGAGCGGGATTTGCCCGAGCCGGTGTAGCAAATCGCCTCCCGCTACGGTGGGCGGAGAGCGTTGACGAGCCTGCCTCGGTCAGCGTCCAACTCGCACCCGGCCAAGCAGTCGCCCGGAGCCGGCGATGGTGCTTCTCCAATTGGGGGGGGGACTTTGCGGCGCGTTCTCAGCGGGCCGCCAACCTTCGCACCGGGAGCTCGCTGCCAATTCGATACCGCTGCATCGCGCAAGGGGGCACGGGTGCGGTCTGACACCCGGTCGAAGGGTGCGGGTGGACCTTTCGCGAGGTTGCGGTGGACCCCACTTTCCAGAACAAGGGCGCAGCCGGGAACCAGGCGAACTGCAGCCGGGGTGTGCTCCTCCGAGCTGGAGGAAGGCCTGCCGGCTCAGACGATCAGAGTTCACTCAACGGGACTGGGGTGTCGCTCAAGCGGCCCTCGCCTCGAACTGCGGCGAAGACAGCCGCCGCGACCGCGACTGCAGCCAGGAAGAGCGCCGCTGCCACCAGTCCCGCCGCGGCCAAGGCCGGCGAGTGGGCGTGGGCGGTGGAGATTCCCGCCGCGAGCCCGAAGATCAGCCCGGTCAGGGCCACGCCCATAGCCGTGCCCATTCCCCTGGTCATGTTGAGAATGCCGCTGGCTATTCCGGACTGTTCCCGCGGCACGGCACTCATGATGGAGGCGTTGTTGGGTGGGGTGAAGGCTCCGAGCCCGGCTCCCAGGGCAACCAACTCCACCACCAGCAACCAGCCTGTCGACGGGTGAAGCGCGACCGCCAGCAGCGCAATCGCGGTGAGCGCCATGCCGCCCACGGTGAGCGGCCTGGCTCCCCACCGGTCGGCCAGTACCCCTGCCAGGGGCGCGGTCACGCCCAGGGCGAGCGGCAGGAGGAGGAGTCGCAGCCCGGCTGCGCCCGGGCTCATATGGCCGGCGAACTGCAGGTAAAACGGGAAAACAAAGAGGGAGCCGAAGAGCGCCAAGTAGGAGAGTAGCCCGCTCGCGATGCCGAAACTGAAGGTCGGCCGACGAAATACCGGCAGCGGCATCATCGGCGCGAGGGCTCGCCGCTCCCAGGCGATGAAGGCCAAGCCAAACAACAGGCTCAGCAGGAAGCTGACCAAGACGAAGGTGGAGGTCCAACCCACCTGATCGCCCAAGGACATTGCCAGGAGCAGGCTGGTGACCGCGACGACGAACAGCGCAAGTCCGCGCCAGTCGATCGGCTCGCGCTTGACCAGAAAAAGGCTGCGCGGGAGCAGGAACCAGCCGAGGCTGAATCCGATCAGCCCGGCGGGGATGTTGACCAAAAAGAGCAGCCGCCAGCCTCCCAGGACCAGCAGCAGACCCCCGACGCCTGGGCCCAGGCATAACCCGAGAGCTTGGGCCGCTCCCTGGACCCCGATCCCGCGGCCCAGCTTCTCGCGGGGCATCGCCTGGACGATCAGCGCCACGCTGTTGGCCTGCAGCATGGCGGCGCCCAGTCCCTGCACGATTCTGAACAGGTCCAGGCTGATCAGGTTGGGAGCCAAGCCGGAGAGTCCGCTGCCGAGGATGAAAATTCCGAATCCGTAGATGTAGAGCAGCTTCCGGCCGACCATGTCGGAAAACCGCCCGACCGCCGTCACCAAAGCGATCAGGGTCAGCAGGTAGGCCAGCGAAACCCACTCCACCGACCCGAGATTGCTGTGAAAATATGTCTGCATCGTGGGCAGCGCGATGACCACGATGCTGGAATCCAGTTGGCCCATGAAGGCCCCGATGCAGACGGTCGCCACCACCAACCAGTGGGCATTTGGATTCGAGGAGATTCTGGCTGGCCGCCGGGGTTCGACCAGCAGCTTTCGCCACCCCCGGACCACCAGTTCGGGCGGTGTTCCAGAGGTGGGGTCGGAGTCGGTCATCCGCGCTCACCCTCCTCTTCGTGGCGCGGAGTCGGCCGGTGCTTTCCGGGACTGCGCGGGGGGCGCCTGGTAAACTGACGCGCCCCACAATTTAAGGGCCCAGCCGGGAGATCCCGGCTGGGCCCTTCTTTGGTCCTGACGAAGGGGCCGACCACCTACGCCGTGATCAGTGGCCAAATCCCGGGGGTGCGCTGGCCGGTGGTGTCACCGGGGACTCACTTGGCTCCCCGCCCACCAACCCACTACCCGATGCCACGATGGCCTGGATATCCTCGGTCTCATACCCGCTTCGGATCGCCCACCCGTAGGCGGTCAGTCCGACCATGATCACCACCAGCAGGTCGCCCGGGAAGGGGATCCCCGGCGTCTTCAGCGGTCCGTAGGCCCCGTAGTAGGAAATACCGAAGATCGCCAGGAGAAAATAGATCAGCCACCAGGTGCTGCCCACCGCCTTGCGGCCCTCCTCGTTGCAGAGATAGTAGAGGGCACCGGTGAAGCCACACACCAAGAGAATTATGGTGAAGTAGAAGACGGGGAAAGCCGGATGGGGAACCGCGGTCGGCACCGCCACCAAAGCCCACTGGCCCCAGCGCTGGACGATGATCCACAGGATCGTGAAGACCAGTCCGAGGAGGCCGCCTGAGACGGGATTGATCCATCCCTTGTTGGGCGCGTAGAACCAGACGAAGATGGGCAGCGCGATGAAAACTGCGGCGAAGACGATGGCGAGGGTGGGGAACCCCGACCAGTAGACGATCATCAGGGCTCCGACGAACCCCGCGGGGCCAATCAGGTCCGCTGCCGGCAGTCGGAAGGGACGGTACAGGGAGCCGGCCGTGCGGCGTAGAACATGCACCCCGATCCCGCCCATGATGTAGGTCAGCACGGTTGCCGAGGTGATGATTCCCACCAATTCATACCAGCTGGGCAGAGGCAGGAAGAAGAGGCAGCCGACCACGGTGGATGCGATCAGGGCAATCCACGGGATCCGGAACCGAGCGACGATCGACTGAAACATCTTGGGCAGGTAGCCGACGACCGACAGGCCGTAAACGGTCCGCGCCGAGGTGCCCAGATAGATGTAACCGGTGCCGGTCGGCGAGACGAATGCGTCGATCAGCAGAACCGTGGCGAACCCGCCCAGCAGAGCTGGTCCCGCCGCCTTGAGGGCGACGTAGAACGGGGCGTCCTTGGCGGCGCTGCCGGCGGCTTTGAGCAGCGACCAATCGCCGGCGTGGATGCCGAAAGCGCCCCATTTGATGGCGCCGATGAAGGCCACCTGGAGCAGGACGTATATCGCCATGCCGGCCAGTACCGAGGCGATGGTGGCGATGGGCACGTCCCGTTGCGGATTCCGCGCCTCGCCACCAAAGTCGAGAGCCTGGCGGAAGCCCAGGTAGGAGAAGACGATACCCGAGGTCGCGACCGCGCTCAGGACTGGCGACCAGCCCAGTGGAGCAAATCCCCCCGCGTAGCCGCCAAAGTTCTTGGTGTGGAGGTCCAGCACCAGCAGGAGGATGACCGTGATGCCGGGGATCAGGAACTTCCAGCCAGTCACGAAACTGTTGAACTGGCTGAGGAACTTGATGCCGACGTAGTTGATGATGAAAAAGAGCACCATCAGCCCGATCCCAAACAAAATCCCTGCTGGCCAAGTCAGCTCCGAGGTCTTGGGGTCAATGATGCCGTTGATGTAGGTACTGGCGTAGGTCACCACCGCCTCGGCCTCGATCGCCGGAACACTGACGGCGGAGAGTAGATAGGTCCAGCCGAGGATGAATCCGGTGTACCCGCCGTGGGTCATGTGCGGATACCTCACGATCGCTCCCGAACGGGGCAGCATCCCCGCGACCTCGGCGTAATTCAGGGCGACCAGGAGGACCAGCACACCCCCGATGATCCAGGAGACGATCGCGGCCGGCCCGGCGATGGAAGCCGCCGCCAAGGAGGCGAACAGCCAGCCCGAGCCGATGATCCCTCCCATCGAGATGAAGAACAGCTGCCAAACTGTCATCCGCCGGTCGAGCTTGCGGTCCGAGGCCTCTGCGTCCCTAATGCCAGTAGCCACCGGTGATCCCTCCCTGACTCATCTCCACCGGGCCGGTGTCGCATCCCCCGGTTCCCGGTCCAAGTGCGGTACCGGCCCAGGATACGGAACCAGTTCCCGGTTGGGAAGGGGCCGTTGGTTCCGATCGCTGGCTGAATGCCAAGGCGCTCGCTCACTGGCGGCCTCGCTCGAAGTCGCCGAAATCTGGGCGAGGCCTAGGTGCATACTTGAATCAAGTGGTCGCCCCGGTCGCGCTGGAGTTGCAGGTGGACAGCGCTCGCAATCTGATCGAGGGGGGCGCGCCAGTCCTGGACGTGCGGGAGAAGCAGGAGCGCGACGGGCGGCGCATCGCTGGCTCCCTCTGGATTCCGATTGCCGAGCTCAGCCGGCGTTGGCGCGAGCTGCCTCGCGAGGGAACTCTGGTGGTGCAGTGCGCTGCCGGAACCCGAAGCTTCCGGGCCACCAAGTTTCTCCGGGAGAAAGGGCTGGTGGCGACCTCGATGATCGGGGGGATGAGCGAGTGGAACGCCCACGGCTTTCCGACCGTCGTCGGATCCGACGACAGCGTCCCGAGTCCGCGCCGCTAGGCCACCGGGCTTGCCCCTCGCTCGAGATGGGTTGCTTCGAAGCCGACCTTCCCCATCGCGCGGCGAGGTCGTAGGTGAGAGCATTGGAGTAGATGGCAAGTGATCTCCAGGAGCGACCGGTGAGTGCCGGTTCGGTGCTGCCCCGGGCTGGGAGCCCACTGGACGACCTCTGCATCAACACCATCCGGACCCTGGCCATCGATGGGGTTGAGAAGGCCAACTCGGGACATCCCGGGCTGCCGATGGGGATGGCGCCGGCAGCCTACGTGCTCTGGACCCGATTCCTCCGTCATGACCCCAACGACCCGCACTGGCCCGACCGAGATCGCTTCGTTCTCTCCGCCGGGCATGGCTCGATGCTCCTCTACGCTCTGCTCCACCTCACTGGCTACGACCTTCCGCTGGAGCAGTTGCAGCAGTTTAGGCAGTGGGGATCTCGCACGCCAGGTCATCCCGAGCGGGGAGTCACCCCGGGGGTGGAGGTCACCACCGGGCCGCTGGGCCAGGGATTCGGCAACGGCGTGGGCATGGCGATCGCCGAGCGCCACCTGGCCGCGCGCTACAACCAGCCTCAGCACGCGATCGTCGATCACCGGACCTTCGTTTTGTGCAGCGACGGAGACCTGATGGAGGGGATCGCTTCGGAGTCGGCCTCCCTGGCGGGGCACCTCGGTTTGGGAAAATTGATCTGCCTGTACGACGACAATCACGTCTCCCTGGATGGGCCCACGTCGCTGTCTTTCACGGAGGATGTCGAGGCCCGGTTCAGCGCGTACGGCTGGCAGGTCCAGCGGGTGGAGGACGGCACCCTGGGTCTGGAGGCCATCGCCTCGGCGATCCAGGCCGCGATCGATGATGAGCTTCGACCCTCCTTGATCGCCATTCGTACCCACATCGGGTACGGCGCTCCCCACAAGCAGGACACCAACGCCGCCCACGGTTCGCCGCTGGGAGCAGCCGAAGCCGCCGCGGCGAAGCGTGCCTACGGCTGGGACCCCTCCGTCACCTTCTTCGAGCCGGAGGAGGCGGTGGCCCACTTTCGGATGGCCCGGTCCAAGGGCGCGGCTCTGAGCCACGCCTGGAACGATCGCTTCGGCGTCTGGAGCGAGAGGTTTCCCCAGCTCGCCTATGAATGGCGGACCGCCCTGGCCGGTGAGCTGCCGGCGGGCTGGGAGGATGTGCTGCCGTTCTGGGAAGCGGGAAGTGACCCGATCGCCACCCGGGTCTCCGGAGGCAAAGCTCTGGTTGCGCTCGCCGAGCGCATTCCCTGGATCCTGGGGGGTGACGCCGACCTCTCCGAGTCGACCAAGACCGCCATCCCTGGTGGGGGTGACTTCGACGGCCACACTGGGGTCGGGCGCAACCTGCACTTCGGGGTTCGCGAGCACGCCATGGGAGCCGCCTGTAATGGCATCGCCGCCCATGGCGGTCTGCGCCCCTACAGCGCCACCTTCTTCACCTTCTCCGACTACCAGCGCCCCTCGGTGCGGCTCTCCGCGCTCTCCCATTTGGGGGTGACCTGGGTGTACACCCACGACAGCATCGGTCTGGGCGAAGATGGCCCAACCCACCAGCCGGTTGAGCAGTTGGCTGCCCTGCGGGCGATCCCCAACTTGGTAGTCCTTCGGCCGGGAGACGCCAACGAGTCCAGCTGGGCCTGGGCGGCGGCGCTGCAGCGAGGCACCGCCCCGACCGTGCTGGTGCTTTGCCGGCAGAATCTCCCCGTGCTGCCGGGCAGCAGGGAGCTGGCACCGGAAGGGGTCGCCCGCGGTGCCTACGTGCTGCAGCCAGAGGAAGGCGAAGAATGCCGAGCCCTGCTCATCGGTACTGGTAGCGAGCTTTCAATCTGCGTTGCCGCCCGGGCGCTGCTGCAGGCTGAGGGAGTGCCCACCCGGGTGGTCAGCATGCCCTCAATGGAGCTGTTCGCACAGCAACCGTTGGAGTACCGGGCGGAGGTCCTGCCCCCCGGGGTTTCGACCCGGGTCGCGGTCGAGGCCGGAGTCGACCAGCCCTGGTGGCGCTGGGTCGGTGAGCGGGGCTCGGTGGTGGGGATCAACCGCTTCGGAGCTTCGGCTCCTTATCAGACAATCTACGAGCACCTGGGGTTGACGCCTTCGGCGGTGGCCGAGCGTGTCCGGCACCTGCTGGCCGACTCAGGAGGTGGGAAAAGTGGGTAAGAACGCGCTGCAGCGGCTGGCCCAGGAGGGTCAGAGCGTCTGGTACGACAACCTCAGCCGTGACCTGCTGCGGCAAGGGGAGTTGCGGCGGTTGATTGCCCTCGGGGTGCTCGGGGTCACCGTCAACCCGACCATCTTCGAGAAGGCCGTATCCGAAGGGGACGCTTACAACGACCAGATCCGCGCGCTTGCCCTGGGGGGGCGATCCACCGAGGAGATCTACGACCAGCTGATTGCCGACGACGTGCGAACCGCCTGTGACGAGCTGCTGGCCACCTACCGGGAGACCGAGCGCCGCGATGGTTACGTGAGCTTGGAGGTCTCGCCAGCCCTGGCCCGGGACGCCCGCAACACCGTCGCCGCCGCCGGCCGCTACTGGACGCTGGTGGACCGTCCGAACCTTCTGATCAAGATCCCCGCCACCGCGGAGGGGGTGAGCGCCATCGAGGAGGCGCTCTTCCAAGGCTTCAACGTGAATGTGACCTTGATCTTCGCGGTCGCCCGCTATCGCCAGGTGATGGAGGCCTACTGTCGGGGTCTGGAACGCCGGATGGAGGCGGGTCTTCCGATCGAGCATCTCCGATCGGTGGCGAGCTTCTTCGTCAGCCGGGTGGATACCGAGGCAGACTCGCAACTCGACAGCTTGGCCGAGCAGGCGGAGGGTCAGCATCGAATTGAGCTGGAGGCCGCCAAGGGGAAGGCCGCCATCGCCAATGCCGCCGTCGCCTACCAGGCCTTTCTGGAGGTCTTCCACGGCGAGCGCTTCCAGCAATTGGCCGCCGCCGGGGCCGAGGTGCAGCGACCCCTTTGGGCGAGCACCAGCACCAAGAATCCAGCTTATCGCGACGTCCTCTACTGCGAGGAGCTGATCGCTCCCGAAACCGTAAACACCATGCCGCCAAGCTCGATCGAGGCATTCTTGGACCACGGGGAGGTACGTCCCACCTTGCTCGGACATGTCCCGACCGCCGGCCAAGAACTGGACCGTCTACGCGAGCTGGGAGTGGACATCGACCAGGTGACCGCCCTGCTGGAGGTGAAGGGAGTCGAAAGCTTCGCCTCATCAATGGACAAGCTGCTGGCGGAGGTCGGCGTCAAGCGAGCCCAATTTGCCGGGCAGGGCGTGGTCGCCTCACCTCGAACCCAAGTCAGCTCCACGGTGATGCTGGCCCAGGTCGAGGCGGGAACCGCCGGTCACGCGGTGGCCGAGGCGGGTGGACAGTTGGAAAGTTCCGCGGCGGCAGCCCGGTTAGCTGACCACGACACCTCCTTGTGGTCCGGCGACGACGAGAGCCGCGCGGCGATGGCGGACCGAATGGGGTGGCTGGACGAGCCCCAGCGACAGCGGACCGCCGTAGCTGAGCTCCGTCGGTACTCCAGTTGGGTGCGGGACCTCGGCTTTTCCCACGCGGTCTTGGTCGGGATGGGCGGCAGCAGTCTTTGCCCAGAGGTCCTGCGTCAGACGTTCGGGGTCCGGCCGGGATACCCGGACCTGATCGTGCTCGACTCCACCGATCCCGACCAGATCCAATCGGTGGTGGACCGGATCGATCCCGCTCGCACCCTGCTCTTGGTGGCGTCCAAGAGCGGTGGCACCACCGAGACCCTGTGCCACTGCAGTTTCTTCTACGACCGCTTGCAGGCGGCTCTTGGAGACTCTTCCGGTGAGCATTGCGTTGCCATCACTGACCCTGGGACCCAACTTGAAAAGCTTGCCCACGATCTCAATTTCCACCAGGTGTGGTCGGCCAACCCAGCGATTGGGGGCAGGTACAGCGCCCTTTCCGACTTCGGCATGGTTCCGGCAGCGACCATGGGGGTGGACGTAGATCAGCTCCTGGCCGGGGCAGTCTCCATGGCCGACGCCTGCATTCCGGTGGGCCCGGCGGGCCCGGAGCGCAATCCCGGCGTTCAGCTGGGGTCGGTGCTGGCTGGCTGTGCGGCGATGGGGCGCGACAAGGTGACCATCGTGGCCCACCGAGCCCTGGGTGAACTTCCCACCTGGATCGAGCAGCTGCTAGCGGAGTCCACCGGAAAGCTGGGCAAAGGATTGGTTCCAGTCGTCGGTGAGCCCCTGATCGAGCCGCGCGAATATGGAGGCGACCGGCTCTTCGTCTATCTCGAGCTCGAGGGCGATGGCGCCGACCCAGCTACCGAGAGCTGGCTGACCGAGGTCGGCCGGGCCGGACATCCCGTAGTCAGGGTCCCGACGGCTCATCTGCTCGACCTGGGCGCCGAGTTCTACCGCTGGGAGTTCGCGACCGCGCTGGCCGGCTCCCTGATCGGCATCAACCCCTTCGATCAGCCCAATGTGCAGGAGAGCAAGGACAACACCGCTCGCCTACTCCAGACCTGGGAGAAGGACGGAAGACTGCCGGAGCCAGCGATCGACCTGATCGATGGCGCAGTCAGAGTGGCGGGAGCTCCCGGAGCGGCCAGCCTGGAGCAGGCGGTGGTTGGCTGGCTGGAGGGGCTGGGGCCGCCCTGGTACCTGGGCATCATGGCCTACCTGCCGATGCGACCAGACCGGCCGACGGACGCCGCACTGATCTCCCGGCTTCGGGCGGGACTCTTGCGGGCGACCGGGTGCGCCACGACCTTTGGCTTCGGGCCCCGCTTCCTGCACTCCACCGGCCAACTGCACAAGGGTGGACCGGAGACTGCGGCCTTTTTGCAAATCACCGGAATCCACCAGACCGACCTGGCAATTCCCGGTCGTCCGTACTCGTTCGGGGTCCTCCAGCAGGCCCAAGCGCTGGGCGACTACCAGGCCCTGCGCGAACGAGGCCGCCGGGTCCTGCGGGTGCGTTGCGAAGATGTCGGCCGCGGCCTGGAGCAGCTCACTCAGGTGGTGGAGCGGCTGCTCGCGCCTGTCGCCACCTGACCCTGGGAATGAACGCGATCGAGGGGTCGTCGGCGCCCCGCGTTCTGGTGCTCCCGGACCCCGAATCCCTGGCCCGCCACGCCGCTCGGAGTCTGGCCCAGGAGATCCGAGCCGCCATCTCTGCCCGGGGCGAATGTGTGGCAGCCTTGCCCGGGGGGTCGACTCCCAAGGAGTCCTTGGAACTGCTGGCCGACGAACCAGAGGTGGAGTGGGGGCGGACGGTCTTGCTGCCCGGTGACGAGCGGCTGGTGCCGGTCACCGATCCCCAGTCCAACGAGGGGATGCTGCGGAGGGCCCTGGTCGACCGGATCCAAGGAGACCGGCCCATGGTTCTGGGCTGGGAGATCGAGGCGGGTCTCGGCCCGGAGACGATCAGCCAGCGCTTCGAGGCGCGGCTGATCGGGGTCGTCCCCTATGTGGACGGGCGCCCCCAGCTGGACATCCTGGCGCTGGGCCTGGGGGAGGACGGCCACACTGCCTCGCTGTTTCCCGGCGAGTCGTATCCCCCGGCAGCCTTGGTGCTGGCTACCCATCATCCGGATGGGCAGCGTCGAATGAGCCTGGGGCCCCTGGTGCTGCGTTGGGCCCGGCGCATCCACTTTCTGGTTGACGGCCAAGCCAAGGCCGAGATCCTGGCCCAAGTGGTCAGCGGGCCTTATGACCCCGTCCGCTGGCCGGCCCAGCTGGTGGCCCGCAACTCGCCCAGCTGCGAGATCTGGTGCGATGCTGCCGCCGCCTCACAGCTGAGCCAGGCGGCGCCATGAGCCTGCTCGCACCCTCAATTCTGGCCGCGGACATGGCCCACCTCGCGGAGGAACTGGCGGCCTGCGAACAGGCCGGCGCCGACCGGATTCACATCGACATCATGGATAACCACTTCGTGCCCAACCTGACCATGGGGCCGGACGTGGTGGCCGCCTGCCGGCGCTCCACCTCACTCTTCCTGGAGGCCCACCTGATGGTGGAGCGGCCGGAGCCCATCATCCCTCGCTTCGGTGCGGCGGGGGCGAACCTGATCACGGTTCATGTCGAGACCTGCCCGGAGCTGTCTCGGACCGTCGAAATCATCCGCGCCCAGGGCGCCCGACCGGGGGTGGCAGTCAATCCGGCAACGCCGGTCGACTTCCTGGTAGATATCCTGCCGGAGATTAGCCTGGCACTGGTCATGACCGTCGAGCCCGGATTCGGGGGTCAGCCCTTCTTGACCCCGACACTGGCCAAGGTTCGGGCGCTAAAGCGGCTTGTGGAGGATCGGCAGCTGAGCTGTGACATCGAGGTCGACGGGGGGGTTGGCCCGGCCAACGCCGTCGCCTGTGTGGAGGCGGGAGCCACCGTCCTGGTGGCCGGCACCTCGGTATTCAAAGCGCCCGGCGGTACCGCCGCCGGAGTCGGGTGCCTGCTCGACCTGATCGGCCGTGGTCGGCCTCTTCGGAGTTCCTCGGCTTGAGCGATTCCGAACCTTCCCCGGCGCCGCCGGCCGGGACCGTTCTGGCCACCCCCCAACAGCCGGAGCTGCCGGCGGAGGCCCTCGCGGCCTTTGTGGAAGTGGACCGAAAGTGCGGGGTGTTCATCTTTCCTCAGCTGAGGCAGCTCGGCGCGAGTGCGACGGTCGAGGAGTTGGTGGCAGCCGCCGCCGTGCTCGCGGAGGCCGCCCCCACCGACGGGCTCGCGGACCTGGCGGAGGGATATCGGCGGCTGCTGGCTCAGGCCCAGCTTGCCCTGCGCGAGGCGCGCACTGCCGAAGTTCAGAGTGAGGGCTCCCAGCGCGACCGATGGCAGGGCGAGGCGCGGCTAGCGGCGACCTTGCTCAACGCCAAGTCGCGGCTGCCGGCGGCCCGGATGGCTCGCCTCCAGCAGCGGCTTGCCGAGATGGCGGAGGGGGAAGGGGGCGACCAGGTGGCCGTCGTGGAGGCGGCAATCGCCGAATGGGAGAGGCTGAGCCAGGTGCGGCAGTCAAGGGAGGCAGACCGCTTGGCCGACCGGGCCCACCTCGCGGTCCGTCCCCGCCAGCAGGAGACCGCCCGCAGCCGCAAGGCATTGCGCGATCAGGCGAAGGTGGTGCAGCAGGCCCGGGCGTTCAGCCTGACCGACCTCGAGCCAGCTTCGGAGGTCAACCCCGAGGAGGCCGATCAGTGACGGGCGGTCTCTAGCTCCAGCGCTTCGCCTTCCTCGGCCTCGATGCTTACCCAGTCCGGCTGACCCAGCAGGCGGCTGACCTCGACCATGATCCGGCCCTGGGCGTCAAAGACCGCGTCTTGCACGCGATCGATGCTGGGGCGGCTGGTTGAGACCACCTGGGCCAGATCCGGATCCTCCTGAGCGACCTCGGTTTGGCGCAGGCGCTCGGTGATCTGCGGGGGCACGACCCGACGCTCGCGGATCCGGGCGTCCTCCAGATCGGCGAGCACTCGGTCGAGATGTTCCAAGTGGGAGCGGTACCGCCGCAAGATGCGGGTCCGCGAGAACCCATCGTGCTGTCGACGAAGGATTTCGCGGCGGGTGGTGCGGAAGCGGCTGTCTCGGTCTGGGGTCATCATTTGGGGTTATTTCCTCGGAGTGCACGAATCGATGCTGGTCGGCGTCGAAGGGTCCCTGCGCTTGAAACCTTCGATCGTTCCAACGGCGACGGACGCAACCTGGTTACCCGGTGCTCCCCGCCACCTGGCAGCGCGGCAATCACCAGCTGCGCTGACCAAAGTATACCCGAGAATCGGGGAATTTTAACTGAGAATTTGCCCGGAGTTTCGGGCGACGCGGGAGATAATTGCGGCGCCTAAAACGTCGGCTCGGGCGACCGCCGCTCGGGTCCCGGGGCGCCAACTGAGCGCTTCTCACTAAACTTGGCTCATGGCAGCTAGCCCGGGTCCGCGGCGCGTTCGCCCGAAGCGAACCGTCAGCCGATCCGTGGACCCCGAGCTGCCCCTGGGATTGACCCCGGCCCAGTGTCGGCACATGTATCGCCAGATGGTGCTGATCCGACGGTTCGAAGACCATGCCGCCGAGGCCTATGCCCAGGCCAAGATCGGCGGTTTCCTGCATCTGTATATCGGAGAAGAGGCGGTGGCGGTGGGCGCTCTCAACGCCTGTCGCGACGATGACCACCTGCTCGGTCACTACCGCGACCACGGCTACGCGCTGGCCCGCGGCTGCGATCCCAAGCGCTGCATGGCGGAGCTTTTCGGCCGGGAGGACGGCCTCTGCCACGGCCGCGGGGGTTCGATGCACCTGGCCGACGCCTCGCGTAACTTCTGGGGCGGCTACGCCATCGTGGGATCGCACATTCCGATCGGGGCGGGGATGGCCTACGCCATGCAATACCAGCATCGCGACCAGGTCGTGCTGGATTTCTTCGGTGACGGCGCCACCGGCAATGGAATCTTCCACGAGGGGCTCAACATGGCTGCCCTCTGGAATTTGCCGATCATATTTATCTGCGAGAACAATCTCTACGGGATGGGCGCGACCCTGGCCGAGGAGTCTCCCGTCAGCGAGATGAAGATCAAGGCCGAGGGCTACACCATGCCCTCGGTGCAATGCGATGGCATGGATGTGCTGGCGGTCTACGCGGCGGTCCGGGAGGCGGCTGAACACTGTCGCAGTGGCCAGGGCCCGGTTTTTGTCGAGGCTCTCACCTACCGCTTTCGTGGCCACTCGATGGCTGACCCCGAGCTCTACCGGGACAAGTCCGAAGTGCAGCGCTGGCGCTCCCAGGACCCCATTCCCCGTTTCGGGGAGTTCTGCGTGGAGCACCGGGTCTGCAGCCAGAAGGAGCTGGCCCAGATCAACGAGGAGGTGGAGCAGCTGATGCTGGACGCGGTCGCCTTCGCCGACCAATCACCCTGGCCCGACCCGGCCGAGGTGGGTCGGGGGATCTACGCCAAGCCCATCGATCCCGAGGCGGGGGTCGCCCCCTCGGTCTCGGCGGTCGAGTTGGCTCGAATCGAGGCCGAGCCGGAAGCCAAACAGGCTGGGATCTGAGATGGCCCTGGTCAGCTACCGAGAGGCGGTGCGGGGGGCGCTCCGCGACGAGATGCTCCGCGACGAACGGGTAATCCTGCTGGGGGAGAGCATCACCGGCTACGGCGGCTCCTACGCCGTGACCAAGGGGCTGGTCGAGGAATTCGGGTCCAAGCGGGTCATGGAGACTCCGATCGCCGAGGCTGGGATCGTCGGATTCGCGGTGGGGGCCGCGATGGGCGGCCTTTTGCCCGTGGCCGAGCTGATGACCGTCAACTTCGCCCTTTTGGCGCTCGACCAGATCGTCAACAGCGCCGCTAAGTTCCACTACATGTTCGGGGGCCAGTGGTCAGTGCCGCTGGTGGTCAGGACGGTATCCGGATTCGGTCAGCTCGGCCCCACCCATTCCCAAACCTTTGAGGGCTGGTTCGCCTCGGTGCCTGGACTCAAGGTGGTGATGCCCGCGACTCCAGCCGACGCCCGAGGGCTGCTGCTGGCCTCGATCCGGGATCCAGACCCGGTGATCTTCATCGAGCACAGCCTGCTCTACAGCACCAGGGGGGAGGTGCCCGAGCCGACTCCCGGCGAGGCGGACGAGATCCCGATCGGCAGCGCCAAGGTGGTTCGCCAGGGCGACGACGTCACCCTGGTCGGCTACTCCCGGATGCTGCTGCAAGCGCTCCAGGCGGCCGAGGTGCTCGAGCGCGATGACGGAATCTCCGCCGAGGTGATCGACCTGCGCACCCTGCGCCCGGTCGACTACCCGACCGTGGTGGAGTCGGTCCGCCGCACCCACCAATTGGTGCTCTGCGGCGAGGACTGGCGCACCGGTGGATTCGGAGCCGACCTGCTCAGTGAGACTCAAGACCGCTGCTTCGACGACCTCGACGGTCCCATCCAGCGGGTGGCGATGCGGGACATCCCGATGGCCTACTCGAGGCAGTTGGAAAGGGCGCTGGTACCCACCAGCGATCAGGTGGTGGAAGCGGTCCGGCGGCTCAACTGATGGCCTACCAGGTGACCATGCCTCAGATGGGGTACGACATGACTGAGGGCACCATCAACCGCTGGATGGTCGAGGAAGGGGCGGCGGTGGCCCGGGGCGACGTGATCGCCAGCATCGCCACCGAGAAGGCCGACATAGATATCGAGGCCTATGCCAGCGGGGTCCTGCGCAAGATCCTGGTCCAGCCGGGATCGAAGGTGCCGGTGGGTCAGACGATCGCGATCATCGCCGATCCGGCCGAGGAGCTCTCCGAGCCGCCGGCCGGAGGCGAAGACCCCGCAGCGGAAGGTTCCGCTGCCTCGGCTGAGCCGCCCTCCAAGGACCCGGTCAGTTCAACCAAGTCGGGCAAACCCACCAGGACCAAGCCGGTCGGCGAGCAACCCGACTCGACCCCAGGGTCTACTCCGGTGCCGGATTGGGCCCAGCAGCTTGCCGGCCATGCCCTGGAGCCGGCGCCCGCCGGCCGCTCGCACTCCGCCGGGGGGCGAATCAAGGCCAGTCCGTTAGCCCGGCGGCGAGCTCGGGAGTTGGGAATAGCGCTGGAGGGAGTCCAACCCACCGGTCCGGACGGCCGGATCAAGGCGGAGGATGTGGAGGCCGCCTCGAGAGGTGAAGCTGCCGCGCCCCTCCGCCGATCGTTGGGAGTGGCTCCGCAGTTCGACCCGGGCGATCCCTCCGAGGCGCTCGAGCTGTCCCCGATGCGCGAGGCGATCGCCCGGCGGATGGCCGAGTCCAACAGCACGATTCCCCACTTCCACCTCACCACCGAGGCGCGCATGGAGGCGCTTTTGCGGCTGCGCCACGAGATGAACCAGCTGGGCGACGCGGAGCTGCCGAAGTTCTCCGTGACCGATTTCATCGTCCGGGCCATGGCCCTTACCCTGCAACGTCACCCGAGCCTGAACGCCGCCTGGATCGGTCATGGGGTGCGCCGCTTCTCCCAGAGCAATATCGCCCTGGCGGTGGCCCTCCCCGACGGCCTGGTGGCCCCGGTGCTCCGCGGCTGCGAGTCGTTGACCTTCGCCGCCCTGTCGCGCCAGGCCCACGATGTGGCGGCCCGAGCCAAGACTGGTCGCCTGCGGCCGGAGGAACTATCCGGCGGACACACCGCGATCAGCAATCTGGGCATGTTCGGGGTCAGCCAGTTCTCAGCCATCATCACCCCAGGTCAGGGCAGCGTCCTGGCGGTGGGGGAGGTACGGGAGGTCCCGGTGGTGCTCGACGGGCAGTTGGCACCGGGCCACCTGCTGGCACTGACCTTGGCGATCGACCATCGGGTAACCGACGGCGCCCAGGGAGCCGAGGCCCTGCGCTACCTGCGCTGGTTACTCGAGCACCCCACGGCCTGCTTGGTATGAGGCGGGTGGCTGGTCCGGGACGGTTGCAACGGCTGGCCTGATGAAGGACCTGGCGATTGTGGGATCGGGTCCGGGGGGCTATGTGGCAGCCATCAGGGCGGCGCAGTTGGGAATGGCGGTCACTCTGATCGAGGAGGAGGAGACCCTGGGCGGCGTGTGCCTCAACTGGGGCTGCATCCCGTCCAAGGCGCTCTTGCGCAACGCTGAGGTCCTTCATCTGGTCCGCGAGGCCGACCGGTTTGGGATCAGTCGGGGTGAGGTGGTGGCCGACTTCGACGCGGCGATCAGCCGGAGCCGCGAGGTGGTCGGGAAGCTAGTGCAGGGAGTCGCCTTCCTGATGCGCAAGAACGGGGTTGAGGTGGTCTCGGGGCGGGCCCGGCTGCTCTCGGAGCAGACCTTGGAGGTGACTCCCTCGGGCCAGCAGGTGGCCGCCTCCCAGATCATCATCGCCACCGGCGCGCGACCGAAAACCATCCCGGGGCTCGCGCCCGATGGCAAGTCGGTGTTCACGTCTCGGGAAGCGCTCGAGCTGCGTCGGCTGCCCAAAAGCTGCGTGATCGTGGGGGGCGGGGCGATCGGGGCTGAATTTGCCTACATCTACTCGTCCTACGGGGTGCGGGTCACCGTGGTGGAGGCGCTGTCCAGGCTGCTGCCCCAGGAGGATCTGGATGTCTCCAGGGAGCTGACCCGGCAGTTCGAAAGGCAGAAGATCGAACTCCGAACGGGGTCGTTGATCCAGCGATCCGAGCGGACCGGGGAGGGGTGGCGGCTGGTCCTGGAGAGCGGCGATGCGGTGGAGGGGGAGATGGTCCTCACCGCAACCGGGGTGGCCGCCAATCTGGAGAATCTTGGGCTCGAGGAGTTGGGAGTGGCGGTCGCTGGAGGATTCATCAAGGTGGACGACCACCAGCGCACCAACATCCCCGGGGTCTTCGCCATCGGAGATGTCAATGGCCCCCCACTCCTGGCTCATGCGGCCAGTGCCGAGGGAGTGATCGCCGTCGAGACCGCCGCCGGTCGGGAGGTGAAGCCGCTGGACCCGATCCAGGTTCCCCGCTGCACCTACTGCCAGCCCCAGGTGGCCTCGACCGGACTAACGGAGGAGCAGGCCAAAGCCCAGGGTCACCAGGTGCGGATTGGCAAGTTCCCCTTCAGCGCCAGCGGCAAGGCGATCGCCATGGGCGAGACGGTGGGATTCATCAAGACGGTGGTCGATGCGGAGACCGGCCGTTTGCTGGGCACCCACGCGATCGGAGCCGAGGTCACCGAGCTGCTGCCGGAGATGGTCATGGCCGCCTGGGTCGGGGTCAAGGCCGAGCAGTTCGAAGCTCTGGTGCACGCCCACCCCACCCTCAGCGAGAGCCTCAAGGAGGCCGCCTTGGCCGCTGAAGGGCTGGCGATCCACATCTAAGGGGAGCCCGCCGTCCGGGCCCGCTTCATTGCACGACCGAAGCGGGCCGCGGCCGAGCTGCCGCCGCCAGGCAAACCCTCTGCGCACCCGCCCGTCGGTTGACGCGGGTTCGGTCAGGGGGGCGACCGGCTGCCGGCCCGCCGAGGTGTGAATTCCCTCGACGACCCTCAGCTAACCCAGCCCGCCCGACCGGGACATCGGTCGGGTCGCCAGCCTATCGGGCGGACCAGGGTTGGTGCCCGGATCGATGGGAGGCCGGCGCTGGAGGTCTAGGTGGAGATGGCTCAGCGGGCCGAGCGGCGAACAGTCGCGCGGCTCAGAGGCCGGTCACCCGAACCCCGGTGTGGGTGTGGTGGATCCGGTTGAGCCTGATCAGAAATGGCGTTAGCCCTTCGCTGAAGGTGGCGTTTTCCAGCCCTCCACCGTCCACTCCGCGGAGGCCGGGCAGAAGTTCGACCAGGCGGATCACCAGTGACTTCGCGGTCAGATGGTCCGAAGTGACGATCACATCCTCGTCGAGGGTCACGTCCAGTTGAGCCAGGACGGGCGCGCTGACCGTGTGGAACGCACCCACCACCAGAGCACCGGGACACCCCTGGGCCAGATCCTGGGCGGCTGACCCCGCAGCGGGTCTGAGCGGGTGAGGCCGCCCTCCCCGAAACTCCATCGGGGCGGCGGTGGAGACCAGCACCCGGCCCCGAAGCAGCTCGGCCAGCTCGCTCAGCAGCGGCGAGCCCGGCTGGTAGGGAACGGTGAGCAGTGTCAGATCCCCAAAGCTCGCAGCTTCAGGGTTGCTGCCGCCCTGGACGAAGCCAGCCCCGGCTCCCAGCCGTTCCTGGATCCCCGTGGCCGCCTCGGCAGCGCGCAAGGGTTCCCGGGATCCCAGCAGTACGGCCAGGCCAGACTGGGCGATCCGGGCCGCGAGCCCCCGACCCATGGGACCGGTGCCGCCGATGATGCCGACGCCGTCTGGCATTGTGCTCATGAGACTCCCCAGGTCGTGTACGGCGGCCCCGGCAGCCGCCCCTTCATGGAGACCTACCATATCGGGAGTTGAGTGCTCAAGACGGCGATCTGAATGGCGGGGCTGGACCAGGCCTGGCGCTTGACGACACGCACACTCTGGTGGCGGTCGAGCCCCAGGATCTGGAGGCGCTCTGGCGACCCGATACCGGGGCGGTCCTCGGATGGTTGCTCTTCCGCTCGGCCTCGGGAGTGGGCCCCGCCGCCAATGAGAACTCGGTCGAGCTACCCACGCTTTGGTTCTCAGTCGGGGGGCGCAGGATCTCCGCTGAGCTGAGGGAGGCAGCCGGTTGGGGTCAGCTGGGGGGGGCGGCGGTGGCCCTCTTCGAGCTGCCAGCCGAGGGCGAGTTTCCCCCGGGTAGTCCGGACAGCGAGAGTCGCTCAGCTTGCGGGGTTGTGGATGCCGGTCAGGAGTTCGTGGTCGGCCTGCCTGGTTCGTGGGCAGAGCGGCTGGCCGCCGCTTGGGTCCTCAGCTAGGCCTTGTCGGTCTACCTCAGCGGGGTCCCGGTCAGGTCAGGCCAGCCCGAGTCATCGAGCTTCTCCGGGGTGATCGGGCAAGAGCGGATGAAGCTGGCTCTTTTGCTGGCCGCCATCGAGCCTCGGATCGGTGGGGTCCTGATCCGCGGGGAGCGCGGGACCGCGAAATCGACCCTGGTTCGGGCGATGGCGGCCATCCTGCCCACCCAAGAGCAGGTCGCGGATTGTCCCTATCACTGCTCGCCCTCCGGTCCCGACCAGTGTGCGGACTGCTCGGATCGGGTGGCCCGGGGCGAACAGCTGCCGGTGGTCATCCGTCCGACCCGGGTGGTCGAGCTGCCCTTGGGTGGCTCCGAGGACCGGATCGTCGGGTCGATCGACCTGGAGCTGGCGCTCCGGCAAGGACGGCGCGCCTTCCAGCCAGGGCTGCTGGCCGAAGCCAACCGCCAGGTGCTGTACGTCGACGAGGTGAACCTTTTGGAGCATCACCTGGTCGACGTGCTGCTGGATGCGGCCGGCTCGGGCGTCAACGTGGTGGAACGCGAAGAGATCTCGATCACCCATCCCTCGCGCTTCGTGCTGGTCGGAACCATGAATCCTGACGAGGGCGAGCTGCGCCCGCAGCTGCTGGACCGCTTTGGCCTGTGCGTCGAGGTGTCTGGGCTGCGCGGCCTGGAGGATCGGGTGGCGGTGATGCGGCGGGATGCGGAGCAGCCGATGGTTCCCAGCGGGGATCGCCAGCTGGCGGAAAGACTGGAGCGGGCCCAAAGGTTGTTGCCCCGGCTGGAGACGCCGGAGCTGGTGGTCCGGATGGCGGCCGTGATGAGCGTTGACCAGCAGGTCATCGGTCATCGCTCCGACCTGGTCTTGGTGCGGGCCGCCCAGGCCCGCCGCGCCCTGCAGGCCGCGGTGACCGAGAGGCCGTCAGCGGATGGCTTGGTGGTCGGCCTGTCCGACCTGGCGGAGGTGGCCGAGTTGGCCCTGGTGCACCGCCGACGGTCCCAGGGCGGCAGCCTCACCGAGGCGCCCCCCGGGGTCAGCGACCCACTCTCGGAGCAGCTGGCAGCGCCGGCGGAGGTGGGGATGCCGGACCTCAAGGGCGAGGCTGGTCCGACCGGAGAGACGACTTCGGAGAACGGACTGGCGGAAGGAGAGGAGTCCCCAGAGGGGGCGGCAGGGGCCACCGCGGAGCTGGCCGGGAGTACCGACTCGCGACCGGGTCCCTCGACCGCCCAGCCGGTCGAGGTGGAGGAGGGATTCGAGGTCGGTCGCATCCAGCTGCCCCGAGAGAGGCTGCGCCGCCGCGGACGCGGTCGGCGGAGCCAGACCACCTCCCGGGATCGCCGCGGTAGGTACGTCGGCGCGCGGGAGGTGGAGCATCCAACCGACCTGGCTCTGGATGCCACCCTGCGCGCGGCCGCCCCGCACCAGGTCTCCCGGCGGGCGGCCTCCGAGGCCGGGGGACGCCAGCTCCAGCTCGAGCCCCAAGATCTGCGCCAGAAGGTGCGCCAGCGCCGGATCGGCAACCTGATCGTGTTCGCCGTGGACGCCTCGGCGAGCATGGACGCCGAGCAGCGGATGGACGCCACCCGCAGTGCCATCTTCGCTCTGCTCCAGGACGCCTACGTCCGGCGCGACCGGGTCGCGCTGGTCTCTTTCTCCGGGCGCAGCGCCCAGGTGGTGTTGCGGCCCACCGCCAGCGTGGATCTCGCGGAGCGCCATCTGACCCGGATCGCGGTGGGCGGCACCACCCCCTTGACCCACGGACTGACCACGGCCGTCAATCTGATCGCGGCCGAGCGTCGCCGGGACCCTGACGTGCTGCCGCTCCTGGTGCTGATCAGCGATGGTCGCGGCAATATCAGCCTGGGAGGTGAGGAGCCGCTCCTGGAGGCGCAGCGGATGGCGGACCAGATCCGTCGGGAAGGGATCCGGGCGCTGGTGATCGACTCCTCCCGGGACCATCTGCCGCAGTTGGCTGCGGCGCGCCCCAGCGGCTCCGCCGCGGCTCGCTTCGCGGGCTACAACTTCAACGCCTGTGTCGACCTGGCCGAGCGGATGGGCGCTGCCTACTTTGGCCTCTTCGATCTTTCTGAGGGGGCGATCCTGCGACCGGTGACCGAGGCCCTGCGGCAGCCGCAGTCCTCGGGGCGGCCCAGCTCCCTCTGAGACAATCTGCCGGTGGCTGAGCTGCGCAACGTCTATCCTTTCACCGCCCTGGTCGGTCAGGGCCAGATGCGGCTCGCGCTGGAGCTCAACGCGGTCAACCCGGCGATCGGGGGGGTGCTGATCCGCGGGGAGAAGGGCACCGCCAAGTCCACCGCGGTCCGGGCCCTCGCCCGGCTGCTCCCCGAGCTCGAGGTGGTGGTCGGCTGCCACTTCGGCTGCGCGCCGCGCGGGGACGCGATGTGCTCCGACTGCCAGGGCCGGCTGGCTGCCGGCGAGGAGCTGGAGGTGACCCAGCGCCAGATGCGGGTGGTCGAGCTACCGATCAATGCCAGCGAGGACCGGGTGGTCGGCTCGATCGATCTGGAGGCCGCGATCCATTCCGGCCAGCGGCGCTTCGAGCCTGGGGTGCTGGCCGAGGCCAACCGCCAGATCCTCTACGTGGACGAGGTCAACCTGCTTGACGACCACATCGTGGACGTGCTCCTCGACGCTGCCGCCATGGGCGTCAACGTGGTCGAGCGCGAGGGGATCTCCGTCTGGCACCCCTCTCGCTTCATCCTGGTGGGAACCATGAACCCCGAGGAGGGCGACCTGCGGCCCCAACTCCTGGACCGGTTCGGGCTCTGCGTCGACGTGTCCGGAATCACCAACATCGCCGACCGGGTCGAGATCGTGCAGCGCCGGGAGGCTTTCGAGGACGACCCGGTGGGCTTTGCCGCCGAATGGGAGGAGGAGGAGGGCCGGGAGCGGGATCGCATCGATCGGGCGATTGCCGCCTTGCCCGGGATCCAGATCTCCCGGCAGGTGCTGGAGGGGATCGCCCGGCTGGCCATCGAGCTCGAGGTCGACGGCCACCGCGCCGATCTGGTCGCCCGCAAGGCGGCCCAGGCCTACGCGGCGTTGGAGGCGCTGCCCCAGGTGGGCCTGGCCGAGGTGGCCGCGGTGGCCGCCATGGTCCTCGCCCATCGGGTCCACTCCCGCCCCGGTCAGCGCCCCCACGACATCGCCGCTTCGACGCGCCGGGTGCTGGGCGAGGCGTGACCCGCGTACTCCCGGTGTCTCGGGCGACTGAGCGGGGCGTGACGGGCAGGTCGCGCCGGGATGGAATTCCACTGGCCGCTGTTATTTTTTTTGTGCCGGTCGTGGTTCGGGGACCGTCCTCCCACTCCGGTGGGACCCCGGCCACGGGCGGTGTCTCTCAGCTGCTGGATGATGGCTGAGGACCCCCTCCTGGGGGGGCTGGTACCGGTAGAGCCGGAGGAGCTGCTCACCCGAGGGGCGCTGGGGGCCCCGGGCAGGCTCCGGATCGAGGTGGGCCTGGCTGAGCCGCGCTTCGCCTCTCCTGAGGGCCGCCGAACTCCGAGGGAGGAGCTGGCTCTGCGGCGGGCCCTGGGCGGTGTGTCATACCCGGCACCCCGCGAGCGCTTGCTGATCGAGGCGGGGCGATGGCTCGCTGGCCACGAGGATTTGCGCGAGCGGCTCCGTGACCTGCCCGAGCTGACCTATGGCAGCGAACTGGAGGTGTTGGGCCAGCTGCAGGCCCAGGTCCCGCGTGCGGCATCGGAGCCCGAAGGGGATCACCCCTCAGACGCTGACCCACCCTCGAGCCGGGCCGGGAAGGACGAAGGCAGTTCGGCCAGCCGGTAGCTCCGGGCGTCGGCCTGGTAGTCGATTATCTGCAGGCCGCGGGCGAAGGCCGACTGCAACTTTTCCCGGAGCTCAGCCTGCAACGCGGGCAGCTCTCCGCGGTCGGAACCGGGTCGGCCCGGCAGCCCCTCCGGGACGGCGACGGCGACCAGGTTGCGCCGGCGGCGCAGTTTGGCCAGTTCTGACTGCTCCTTGACTCCGAGAAACCACTCGACGATCAGCCGATCGGTGGGGAGCCCCCGGCTGAGCGCGTCGTCGCGGCGCCCGTAGTAATCGTGCCGGAAGTCGCGGGCGGTGGCTCCCAGGCGACGGAGATTGAAGTGGGCGTTGCCCACCTGGCTCGGATCGAAGGTCCAGACAATCCGGTCCATCCCGGCCGCCAATACCGCCTCCCGCTGGGCCAACTTCAGCGCCCGGCCGATGCCACTGTTGCGATGTTCCGGGAGCACCCCCGCCGAGTGGGAACGGAGGTAGGCGACCCCCTCCCTCGTCCGTCCGACGAACCCGTAGGCGAAGCCGACCGGCCGACCCCCGGAGCGGGCCAGGAGGACCACTCCGCCTGCCTCGGCAATCACCTTCAGCAGCGTGGATGGCGCGGCGATCTGCGACGAACCCCAGATCTCCGCCTGCAGCGAGCTGACCGCGTCGATCTCCTCCAAGGTTCGGGCCGGGGAGATCACGAACTCCCGGAACTCAGGCGTGGCGGGGCTAGCGGTTTGCGGGCACACGGGTCATCGCTGGATCCTGCGCCCAGCTCCTGGAGACGGCTCCACTCTTCCCCGCGACCGGGGGGCCGCCAGGCGCGGACCTCAGGGCACCCCACCCCAGCTGGACTTCGGTGGCTTGGTGACTTCGCCTGGAGGTTCTCGGGTCGTCTTTTCTCAAGGGACCTTGATTGTCTAGACTCCGGGTCGGTGACCGCAATCAGCTCACGCGTGCCCCGATCGAATTCGGCCCGGGCGATCCGACGAGGCGGCCCATGGCCAACCTGATCTACTCAGCCATCACCTCGCTTGACGGCTACCTGGCTGACCAAGCCGGCGATTTCGACTGGACCACTCCCGACGAGGAGGTGCTCGCCTTCGTCATTGACCTTGAGCTGCCCATCGGAACTTACCTTTACGGCCGCCGCATGTAGCAGACGATGGTCTACTGGGAGACGGCCCGATTCCTCGCCGAGGGACGGCAGCTCCAGCAGAACTTCGCGGAGCTCTGGCGGGCCGCTGACAAGGTCGTCTACTCCACCTCCTTGGTCACCGTCTCCAGCACCCGGACGCGGATCGAGCGCACCTTCGACCCGGCATCGGTCCGCGCGATGAAGGAGCGGTCGAAGCGCGACCTCACTGTGGGCGGTGCCCACCTCGCCGGCCAGGCCCTGGCCGCCGGCCTGGTCGACGAGTGTCACCTGTTTCTCGTCCCCGTCATCGTGGGGGGAGGGACGCCGTCTCTTCCCCGTCAGCTGGAGCTGCTGGACCAACGCCGCTTTGGCAACGGCGTGGTTCACCTCCACTACCGAGTTGGAAGCTAAGGCAGGAACACCGCCGCCTTCACCCCGCTCAGCGGCTCTGGCCCACTTCCCTGGCTAGCCCGATTCCGCTACACCGATCCGATTCTGGGCGGCAGTTTCGGTGACGGGTCTCAGGCGCCGGGATAATCGCCAAGCAGATGGCCCCGCAGTCGACCAGTCGAATTCGCAACTTTTCCATCATTGCCCACATCGACCACGGCAAATCCACCCTGGCCGATCGGCTCATGGAATTCACCGGGACGGTCAGTGCCCGGGATCTGACCGAGCAGATGCTCGACACCATGGACTTGGAGCGCGAGCGGGGGATAACCATCAAAGCCCAGGCGGTCCGGATGACCTACCAGGCTCGGGATGGCCAGACCTACGAGTTCAACCTGATCGACACCCCCGGGCATGTCGACTTCGCCTACGAAGTGTCCCGGGCGCTGGCCGCCTGCGAGGGGGCCCTGTTGGTGGTGGACGCCAGTCAGGGGATCGAAGCCCAGACCCTGGCCAACGTCTACAAGGCGCTCGAGCTGGGCCTGGAGATCGTGCCGGTGGTCAACAAGATCGATCTGCCGCAGGCCGATCCGGAGCTGGTGCGGGAGGAGATCGCCCGGGTGATCGGCATCCCGGCGGAACGATCGATCCTGGCCAGCGCCCGAACCGGGGAGGGGGTGGACCAGATCCTGGAAGCGGTGGTGACCGCCCTGCCTGCTCCAGTTGGAGACCCGGAGGCCCCGTTGCGGGCTCTGATCTTCGACTGCAAGTACGACGCCTACCGAGGAGTGGTGGTCTACGTGCGGGTGATGGACGGACGGCTGCGGTCGGGGACTCAGATCCGGATGATGGCCAACCAGGGCACATTCACAGTCGACGAGGTCGGCATCTTCCACCCTTCGATGGTGGAGGTTGGGGAGCTCACCGCCGGCGAGGTCGGCTACCTGATCGCCTCCATCCGCAATGTCCGGGACAGCAAAGTCGGGGACACCATCACCGAGGTCTCGCGGCCGACCCCGGCGCCGCTGCCCGGCTACCGGCAGGTGAGCCCGATGGTCTGGGCCGGTCTGTTCCCGGTCGAGGGGGATGACTACCAGGGGCTGAAAGAGGCATTGGACCGGCTCCAGCTCAACGACGCCGCTTTGACCTTTGAGCCGGAGACCTCGATCGCCCTCGGGTTTGGCTTCCGCTGTGGCTTCCTCGGCCTGCTTCATATGGAGATCGTCCAAGAGCGGCTGGAGCGGGAGTTCCAGCTCAACCTGATCACCACCGCGCCGTCAGTCGCCTACCGGGTGACGCTGCGGAACGGAAGCGTGATGGAGATCGACAACCCGGACCAGCTCCCCGAGGTGGGGCTGATCGAGACGATCGAAGAGCCCCGGGTCAAGCTGGAGATCGTGGTCCCTCGCGAGCATCTCGGCGGGATCATGGAGCTCTGCCAGGAACGGCGGGGGGAATTCGTGCAGCTGGAGTACCAGCCGCCCGGGGAGCGGGCGCTGCTCACCTACGACCTGCCGCTGGGGGAGATCATCCATGACTTCTACGACCAGCTGAAGTCGCGCAGCCGGGGCTACGCCTCGATGGACTACCAATTGACCGGGTACCGGGCCGAGCAGTTGGTCAAGCTGGACGTGCTGGTGGCCGGCGCCAAGGTCGATGCCCTGTCGATCATCGTCCACCGCCAGCAATCGAGCAACCAGGGACGGAAGCTGGTGCAGCGGCTGAAGGAGGTCATCCCCCGTCAGCTCTTCGAGGTGGCCATTCAGGCGGCGATCGGGGGCAAGGTGATCGCCCGCGAAACGGTTCCGGCGCTGCGCAAGGACGTGCTGGCCAAATGCTATGGAGGGGACATCACCCGCAAGCGCAAGCTCCTGGAGAAGCAGCGCGAGGGCAAGCAGCGGATGAAGCGCGTCGGCAGCGTGGAGATTCCCCAGGAAGCCTTCATGGCGGTGCTCTCCCTTGACCGCTGAGGTGGCCCCCGGCACGGCGCGCAGCCTCTACCTCCACATTCCCTTCTGCGACACCCGCTGCCCCTACTGCGACTTCGCCATTCATATCGGCGGGGAACAACTACGTCAGCCCTATGTCGAGGCGCTGATCCGCGAGGTGGATCACCTGACCGCCGCCGGCCAGCCACCCGGGGGCCTGGAGACCATCTACCTGGGCGGGGGTACCCCAGGGCTGCTGGAGCCGGCGCTCTTGGGGCGGATCTTGGCGGCGGTCGCGCAGCGCTTCGGGATCGCCCCGGGAGCCGAGATCACCCTCGAGGCGAACCCAACCGGACTCACCGAAGCCCGCTGTCGCAGCTGGCGGGGCTTGGGGATCAATCGGTTGAGTCTGGGAGTCCAGAGCCTGGATGACGCGACCCTGCATTGGCTGGGCCGCAACCACGACGGGAAGACCGCCGAGCGGGCGCTCAGGGCGGCGGTCGATGCCGGCCTGGAGAACCTCAGCTGCGACCTGATTTACGCGGTGCCGACCCAGCCCACCGCAGTTTTCGCAACCGGATTAGAGCGGCTTCTCAGCTTCTCCCCAAGCCACATATCCTGTTATGAGCTGACCGTCGAGCCGGGCACCCCGCTGGCCCGGTGGGTCGCCCAAGGCCGAGTTTCGGCGCCGACCGAGCCGGAGTTCATCGAGCAGCACCGCCTGGCCCGAGACCGGTTGCAGGCAGCTGGCCTCAGGCAATACGAGGTGAGCAACTATGCCCGGCCCGGTCACGAGTCCCGCCACAACCTGACCTACTGGCTCGGGCGCAACTACCTGGCCGCGGGGTGTGGAGCTCACGGGTTCGTCGGCCTCCAGGCGGCGCGGGCCCTCGGGTTAGCGGTCGACAGCGACCGGGTGGCAGTCCGGTACTGGAACTTTCGCAGTGCCGCCACGTACATCAAGGAGGTCGCGAGGCGGGGCCACGGGCGCCGTGGCCACGAGGGGATTGATCAGCAGCAGGCGGAGATGGAGCGGGTGGCCTGCGGCCTCCGGCTGCGGGCTGGCGTCGAACTGAGGCTTTCCCACCAGCTCACGGTGGCGGGCCGCCTTGCCCAACTGGGGCTGCTGACGATCGAGGGCCGGCGGGCCGTCGCGACCGCGCGGGGGGTCGAGGTGCTGGACCGGCTCACCTTGGAGCTGGTGGCCGCCAAGCCCGGCGTCGCGGAGGTCGAAGGCGCCGCCCAGCGCCGCCGGGTGCCGGTGGCAGCCGCAGCTCCGGCCGGACCTCCCTCACCCGGTGGCCGGAAGGTGAAGCCCGAACGCGTGCGGCAAGAGCACTCCGAACACATAGCCGGCCAGGGCGGCTACGGTCCCCACCGCCAGCACCTGCGCCCCTCCGAACCAGAGTCGCTGACCGGTGACCGCGGCCTTCAGCACTCCCACCGCCGCCAGGCCGATTCCCGACAGCAGTAGCGACACCAGCACGGCGGGCAGTCCGGTCATGAAAATGTAGGAGAGGATCGGCAGGATCGCGCCCAGCAGGAAGGTCCCAGCCATCAGCAAGCCATCCCGGACTGGAGCGTCGTGGAGCTGGCTCGAGATCCCCAGCTCCTTCTCGATATGGGTCTCCTCCCAGAGCTGCGGGTAGCGCGCCAATGACTCGGAGAGCCGCACAGCCTCGTCGGCAGGGACTCCGCGCTCGGCGAGGATGGCGACCATCTCGGCGAGCTCCTCCTGCGGCTTGCTCTGCAGCTCGTCCCGTTCCTTGTGGATCGCCTGGTGCTTCAGGTCCCGAGCCGCGGTCGTGGCCAGATAGGCTCCGGTCCCCATCGAGATCATCCCGGCCAGGGCGCCCAGCAGACCGGCGATCAGGATGGTGGTGTGGGCGACCGCCGTGCCCGCCGTGGCGGTGGCCACGCCGGTGGTGAGGCCGAGGGTGGTCAAGAGGCCGTCCTGCACCCCGAAAACCACTTCGCGGATGCCGGTCCGACGGGCCAGCCGCTCCCGTTCCGACCCCTCGGCCGGGTTGATGTCCCGGTGCCGGTGCTGGGCGGCCGGTTGGAGTTCGGCTGGGGGCGTCGGGCGGGAGCCCATGCGGTGATGTTAGCGTGGCGATACCCCGGCTCAGAGATCGCTGCGATCGGTTCGACCGACAGAACGCCTGTGCTAAACTGCCGTTAGCACTCGGCGTGGTGGAGTGCTAACCAGGGCCTGAGGTAGATCTGGAATGGACCAGCGCAAAGAGCGGATTCTGCGAGCAGTCGTCTCCGACTACACCGAGACCGTGGTTCCGGTGGGTTCCCACGCGCTCGCCGCCAGGTATTTCCTGGAGCTGAGTTCGGCCACGATCCGCAACGAGCTGTCCGAACTGGTGGACGACGGATTCCTGGCCCAGCCGCACGCCTCGGCGGGTCGGATCCCAACCGACCAGGGATACCGTTACTTCGTGGACTTCCTCCTGCCCCAGGAGGTGGTCGATCCCCAACTTCGGCGCCATGTGCGACAGGGGTTCGAGGCCGCGGACCACGATGTGGAGGCGGTGCTCGAGGTGGCCGCCGCGATGCTGAGTCGGCTCAGCGAGAACGTGGCGGTGGTCACCGGCCCGGCCAACGCCACCAGCCGGCTGCGGCACCTGGATCTGGTCCTGATCCGACCGGGGCAGGCGTTGATGGTGGAGGTCGCGACCGGCAACGCCGCCTTTCAGCGACTGATCGAGATTGACCTTCTCGTGGACCAGGACGAGTTGAGCGGGTGGGCCAAGCGGCTCAACGAGATGTACCGAGGGATGTCGGCCGAGGAGGTGGAAGCGGCCCCCATGGTGGCTGGACTGGCGCCCGGACTGCAGGCGCTGGGTCAGGACATCGCCCGGGGGCTGCGGCAGCTCGCCACCCGCTCGGCGCTGGTGATTCACGACGGAGTGCGCAATCTGGTCCGCCAACCCGAGTTCGAGGACCCGGTCCGGTTGCGGGCCGTCCTCGAGGTCCTGGAGGCCCAGCGCATCTTGGGCGACGTGCTGGCGCAGCTGGCCCCCCAAGCGGGAATGCAGGTGCTCATCGGCCATGAAAACACGGTCGCCGAGCTGCGCGAGTGCAGCCTGGTGCTGACCAGCTATCAGGCCGGCGATCAGCTCTGGGGGACCATCGGCGTGGTCGGACCCACCCGGATCCGATACGGCCAGGTGGCGGCGCGGCTGCAGCTGGTCTCCCGGGCCACCGGAGACGCCCTGACCAGGCTGCTGGCGTGAGCTGTGGCGGAAAAAAAAGGGGATCGAATGACTGCGGCTAAGGTCAAGAGTTCAGGCGAGCCGCAGAAAAGGGCAGAGCCAGCGGCCGGCGGGTCGAGCGAGCCGGCCAGGATGGCGGAGCTGGAAGCGGAGCTGGAAAAGCTCAACGCCACCTACCTGCGGCTGGCGGCGGACTTCGAGAATCACCGCCGCCGCAAGGCCCAAGAGGGCGAGGAGCAGGCAAGGTACGGCTCGATCGGGTTACTTCAGGCGCTCCTCCCCGGCCTCGACAATCTGGCCCGAGCGGTCGCCCACATTCCGGCCGAGGCCAAGGACGGGCTGGCCGAAGGGCTGCGGCTGACGGCCAAACAGCTCGACGACGCGCTCGCCTCCCAGGGGATTCGACGGATCGAGTCGGTGGGCCAGCCGTTCGATCCCCGACTGCACGACGCGGTCCTCTCGGTCCCGGCCGGCGACGCTACCCCGGGCACGGTGGTGGCCGAGCTGGCCCCGGGGTACCAGATCTTCGACCGGGTGGTGCGACCCGCCCAGGTGAGCGTGGCCGAGGGACAGCCGGACCCCACCCCAAGCAGGGGTGCGGGGGCCGCCCGCGCCCTTCCCGCCGACGAGCCATCGCCCAACTAGGAGATGCCCCAGACCAAACGCGACTACTACGAAGTTCTGGGCGTCGACCGTCAAGCTACCCCCGCCGAGCTGAAGCGCGCCTATCGCGGCCTGGCGATGCGGTACCACCCCGATCGCAACCCGGGGGACCACCAGGCCGAGGACAATTTCAAGGAGATCGGTGAGGCCTACCAGGTGCTCTCCGATCCCGACCGGCGCCAGCGCTACGACGCCTTTGGGCATTCCGGCGAAGCGATGGGCGGCGGCGCTGGCTTCAACTTCCAGTCGGCCTTCGACCTGTTTGACATGTTCTTCGCCGGGGGAGCGTCGGCCCAGCGCCGCCGCGGAGGGCCGCGGCGGGGCAGCGACCTCCAACTCCAGGTGACGATCGACTTTGAGGACGCGATTCGCGGGGTTACCCGTACCTTCGAGATCAACCGCCACACCCCTTGCCCGGAGTGCGGCGGAACCGGAGCCAAGGCGGGGACCGGCGCGGTCACCTGTCCCGACTGCGGTGGTCAGGGTCAGGTTCAGCGGGCGCGGCAGACCCTGCTCGGCCAGATGGTGACGGTCGAGGCCTGCCCGCGTTGCCAGGGCGAGGGCCAGATGATTGAGTCGCCCTGTCCTCAGTGTCGCGGTCAGGGTCTGGTCGAGTCCCCCAAGGAGCTTGAGGTCCAGATCCCCCCGGGCGTGGACAACGAGATGCGGGTGCGGGTGCCTGCCGAGGGCGCGGCCGGTCCCCGCGGGGGGCCGCCCGGCGACCTCTATCTGCTGATCACCGTGCGACCTCATGAGGAGCTGCAACGCCGGGGGATGACCATCGTCTACGAGTGCCCGATCACCTTCTCCCAGGCCGCGCTGGGCGACACGATCGTGGTCCCCACGGTGGACGGGCCCGTCCCCATGGTGGTCAAGGCAGGCAGTCAGTACGGGCAGCAGGTGAGGCTTCCCGGTAAGGGCGCCCCCGACCCCCGCACCGGCCGTCGGGGCGACCAGGTGGTCCGACTGCGCGTGGTGATTCCCACCCGGCTCACCGAGCACGAGCGGGCATTGCTGCAGGAGCTGTCGCCGCCCGACGGCAAGCCTCACCCGGTGCGCAAGGGGTTCTTCGAGAACTTGAAGGACGCCATCGGGCTGTAGCGGCGCCCAGGTTTGACGGGGCAGGGCGCGGGGTATCAAGTCTCCAAGGGCTCGAAAGCCCAGCAGAAGATGGCATTTCTTGCAACGGAGGATGATGACTATGACCGGTTGGGAGGCTTGGCGCGAGCTCCTCTTCGCGCCCCCTGAGATCACCCCGTACCGCAGCGACGATTCGAATGCGACCGAACTCCGAGGCACCGCCCCGGCGGTGTACCTGCCCCTCGATGTTCGGCAGACCGAGAGGGAGTTTGTTCTGGAAGCCTCGGTTCCCGGATTTAATCCGGAGGAGATCGAGGTGGTCTCCGATCAAGGCACCCTGACCATCCGCGGCGAGCGCAAGGTCGAGGCGCTGCCCGAAGGTCGCTACCTGCGCCGCGAGCGCCGGCAGCTCTCCTTCTTTCGGCAGCTCACCTTACCCACGGAGGTGCGCGCGAGCGAGATCAGCGCCCGCTTTGTCAACGGCGTGCTAACCGTCCGCATCCCCCGGGTGGCGGCGCCAGCACCCACGCGGGTCAAGATCGAGGTGGACTCCCCCATTTCGATTGCCGACTCCCCCTCCGAGCCGGTCGCTCCGATGACGGCGACCAGTCCCGGCTGATCCAGTTCGGGCTCAACCGCCCAAGGGCCTCTGGACCGGGACCTCCCGGTCCAGGGTCACTGTGGTTGGGGAGGGGTCCCTGATTCGGAAAACAGCGACCCCAACTTTTCGCGGAGCCGCGCTGCCAGCGCCTCCGGGCTCCGCACCATGAAGGGCTCGTCCAGGAGGTGTTGCCAGGCGGTAGCGTCCGAGCCTTCAATGGCCGGGTTGAAGTAAATCCGCGGCGAGACCCGGGCGTGCAGCCAGAAATGGGGCGTCCGCTCCTGGGTGGGTGCCGCATAGAGCGCCAGATTGAAGGCGCGCACCCCTTCCTGGTGGAAGGCTGCCAGCGCCGCCTTGAGTCCGGTGGCGAACTCGGCCACTGCGCTCGCGGAGAGGGTCTCCAGGTAGGCCACGTCGGGAAAGAGAGTCAGCAGATCCGAGACCGCGCTGCGGGACACAAAGGCGGTTAGCCAGGCCGTGTGGGGCCCCTGGGCGATGAAGCGTTGGCCGGCGGTCCGCTCCGCCGCGACCAGCTCCGCCCAGTAGGGCGAGTGGAGCCGCCGCCAATAGCGCCGGCTCTGGCGCACCTCTTCCTGCAGCAGCGCGCCGGGACGGTTGGTGGAGAAGGCCTGCAGGTGCGGGTGGACCTGGGTCGCGCCGGCGGGGGGCATGTAGTTCCAGGTCACCACCGCATGGCTGCCCCGGGCGACCTGGGGCAGGGAGCGAAAGTACTCGATCGCCGCCAGCAGTCCGTCGGCCAGCTGGGTCTCGGTGAACTGGTCCGCCGCGACAAAGTGTTCCTGGGTGAGGGTCACCACCACGCTGTGCCGGTCGTAGGGGGAGAGGTTGGGAAAGACCGTCGCCTCACCTCGGTGGATCCGGCCCTCGGCCGCGATCGACCGGGGCAAGCGGGGCGTCACTTGGAGGAGGCGCTCCGGGCAGAAAGGGCAGCTGGCCCGCGATCTCTCCACCACCTGGGAGAGATCGGGAGGCTCCAGCTGGAAGCCCGCGAAGTGAGCGACCCGGCCGCTCCGGCCGGTCAGCGGATCACGCCTCAGTTCGGAGTAACGCCGCACCGGCCGCTGATCCGGAGACCCCGCCGGCGGGCGAAAGGTCGTAATCCGGCGCTCGGCGGCGAACTTCAGGGTCAAGAGCGGCCGTCCGACCGCGTCATCAGCCCCCCTGGGCCTCCAGATCCCCGGCCCGGGCCAGCAGCACGGTGATGGCTACTCCCGCCGCCATGGTGGTGCGCAGATTTCGGGGCCCCAGGGAGACCGGCCGGGATCCTTGGCTAGCCAATTCCTGCACCTCGGCCGGGGCGAAGCCACCCTCGGGCCCGATCAGGACGGCAGTGGGCAGGTGGCTATCCCAGGCCACCGAGTTCAGCCCCTGGCGGAGCTCCCCGTCGTGGCAGGTGAAGGCCTGCAGCTGGGGCTCCGCCTGGCGGAGGGTCTGCAGCGAGTCCAGGATCGGGGCGATCGGCCTCACCTCCGGGATGCGGTGCCGCCCCGCGAGCTGGGCCGCCTCCCGACTGATCGTGCGCCAGCGCTCGATCCGTAGAGCCGCCTGCTCGGGCTCGGGTCGAGGGATCGTGCGCTCGGTCAGCACCGGCCAGATGGTGACCGCCCCTAGCTCGGCCACCTGCTCGCAGACGGTGGCCATTCCCTTCCCTTTGGTAAGGGCCTGGAGCACGTGCAGCTGAGCCCTGGCCTCGCGCCGGGTCCGCCGGGTGGCCACGATCACCCCGGTCACCTGATCCGAGCGCAACGTCTCCAGACGGACGTCGTGCTCGGTGCCATCCTCCACGACCACGGTCACCAGCTCCCCCTGGCGCGAGCGCAAGACACGGCTGATGTGCCAGGCGTCGCGATCGATGAAGTGGACCTCGCCGGTGGCGCTCACCTGCTCCGCGGGAACGAAGAAGAGAGGCATGGGCCGAGTGTACCCAGCCGGGTCATTCGAGCTGAGGCCGATACCATGGAGTCGATGGACTGGCCCCTCACCGGAGAGCTCCGGCGCATCCAGTCCGGGGACGGCACCGAGCTCGCGGTTTGGGTGGTGGGTCACGGTCCGCCTCTCCTCCTCATCCCGGGACTGGGTACCGACCACCACGCGTTCGTATGGAACGTGGCCCAGCTAGCGGAGCAGTTCGAGTGTCTGGTGCTCGACCAGCGCGGGATCGGCCTGTCCGAAGCCACCCCCGGTCCCTACACCATGGAGCTGCTGGCCGACGACGCGGCCAGCGTTCTGCGCCATCTCGCCCCCCATGGGGCCTTCGTGTTCGGAGTCTCGATGGGCGGGATGGTGGCCCAGAATCTGGCCATCCGATACCCCCGACTGGTCTCCACCCTGGTTCTGGGTTGCACCGGGCCGGGAGGCCGGCTGGCGGTGAGGCCCGATCCCGAGGTGACCCGCCGACTGTTGGGGGGAGACGCTCAGGATCCCGCGTCCGCCTACCGGGTCGCCTGCTCCGTCCTTTACGAGCCGCGCTGGGCGGCGGAGCATCCGGAGGTGATCGAGGACGCCGTGCAGTGGCGGGCCGACCACCCGGTCCGCCCCGGGGTGTTCCAGGCGCACTGGCAGGCGATCCGACACCACGATGCAGGCGCCCGGCTGGGGCAGATCAGCTCCCCGACCCTGATCCTGCATGGCACCGCCGACGCGGTCATGCCGGCCGGCAACGCTGAGGCTCTGCGGGCCGGCATCGGCGGCTCGCAGCTGGTCTGGCTGGAGGGCCGCGGCCACATGTTCTTCCAGGAGGAGGTGGGCGGAACCGTCGGCCTGCTCCGGCAGAGGCTGCTCGGCGGGGCCGTGGTGAACGGCGCTCACGCAGCCCCGTTCTCCTCGGTACCGGATACAATCGCCACCCGCAAAGGTGAGGGCTGAGGGTCCGCGCTGGGGCTGGAATGGGTTGGCTTGAGGAGGTGACTTTCGCTGTCGGAGGTAAAGCTGCGGGAAGGCGAGTCGTTCGAAAGCGCGCTGCGCCGGTTCAACAAGAAGATCAAGCAGAACGGGGTCCTCACCGAGGTGCGCCGCCGCGAGTTCTACGAGAAGCCCAGCGTCCGCCGCAAGAAGAAGATCATGGCCGCGCGCAAGCGCCGGGCCAAGCAGGTCTAGCTCCCGATCCCGAGAGCCAGCCGCCGTTGCCGGTGCGGCTGGCCTTCTCGGCGGGCTTGGCCCGGACCGACCGGGAATGCGCCCGCAAGGCGGAGCTGGGCCAACTGCTGCGTGGTGCCCTTCGCGATCTGCGCTTGCCTACGGCCAGCGTCAACTTGCGCCTGGCGACTCCGGCCGAGCTTCGTCGGCTGAACCGCAAATTTGCAGGTCAGGACCACGAGACTGATGTGCTCGCTTTTCCAGCGACCGGGGATCGTGACAGCGGCTTTCAGCTACCTGCATCGGAGGTGGGTTTCCTCGGTGATGTGGTGATTTCGGTCAGGACCGCGGCCGCTCAGGCAGAGCTGGTCGGGGAAGATCCCCCGACCGAGGTGCGGCTGCTGGCCGTCCACGGGCTGCTTCACCTGATCGGACACGACCACGAGCGCGCGGAGACGGCCCGCCGCATGACCCGCGCCACCCAGCTGCTCCTGGATGGAGATGCGAGCCGCCGGGGGATCCCAGCACCTCGGGTGCCGGTGCTCCAACCCGCAGAGTGACCGCCGACCCCTTGCTGGTGATCGGGCTGGGCAATCCGGGTGGCGAATATGAGGGGACGCGCCACAACGTCGGGGCCGAGGCGGTCGCCATGCTCGCCCACCGACTTGGGGTCAAGCTGGGGGCCTACCGGGGCCCTGCCTGGGTGGCCCACAAGGTGGTCGAGGAGCGAGAGTTGATCCTGGCCCGACCCAAGACCTTCATGAACGATTCGGGAGTCGCCGGGGCCCGTCTGGCCCGGGACTTCAAGGTGCCGCTGGCCGCGGTGGTGGTCGTCTACGACGAGTTGGACCTCAAGCTGGGACGGCTCCGGATCCGGTCGCGCGGCGGGACCGCGGGCCACAATGGGCTTCGATCCCTGCAGGCCCACTGGCGCTCCCAGGAATTCCCTCGGGTCAGGATCGGAATCGGGCGCCCGCCGGCAGCCAAGGACCCGATCGACTACGTCCTGGGCCGTCCTTCCGGCCCGGAGCTCGAGGTTTTGGAGCGGGCCTGCGCTCGGGCCGGAGAGGCGATTCTGGCGATCGCCAGCGCCGGGGTCGAACAGGCGATGACCGAGTACAACCGGCAGGAATCGGAGGATCGGTCAGATGACGGCTGAGCCGCGGTCCAAGGGATCCGGTCCGGGAGCCACGCTGGCGCCGCTGCCTACCCTGCTCAGCCGGATGGCCGGTCTGCCATTCGGATTGGGACTCCACGGCTGGCGGGAGCAGGGGATGCCCCCCAGCTCAATCGGCGGGGTCATTCACGCCGCCACCCCGCTGGTGGCGGCGCTGGTCCGGGAGCTGCTTCAGCTCCCGGTCTGCATCGTGGTCGCCGAGCCGGAGCCGGTTTGGCAGGAGATCTCGACCTGGACTTCGGACAGAGACGTGCTCCTTTTTCCCGCCGCGGACGTGCTCCCTTTCGACCGCATCGCCCCCTCGGGAGAGGTGGTCCGTCACCGGCTGGCGACCCTGCGGGGCTTGCGCTCCGCGACGCCGCAGATCGTGGTGACCTCGCTGCCGGCCATCCTGCGGCCCACCCTGTCGCCGGAACGGGTCGACAGCTGGCGCAGCACTCTCGACGCTGGGGCGATGATCGCCCCGGCGGAACTGGCGGCGCTGCTCCTCGAATCTGGTTACCGACAGGAGTCGATCATCTCCTTCCCCGGGGAGTTCGCCCGCCGCGGCGGGATCATCGACTGCTTTCCGACTGAAGGCCGGCCTTGGCGCGCGGAATGGGAGGGCGACCTGGTGGCGGGCCTATGGAGATTGGATCCCGAGACTCAGGGTTCGCGCGCTGCTCTGGACTCGGTGGTTCTGACCCAGGCTCGGGAGTTCTCGCTTGACCGGTCCTCACTGGAGCTGGCGGCAGGGCGGCTCGCTGGTCTGGACCTCGCCTCGCTGCGGGAGGACGTCCGGGAGCGCTGGGAGTCCGATCTCGAGTTGTTGCAGGATGGTGCTCTGCCCGACCCGGCTGATGCCGTGGCACCGCTACTGGCAGATCCGGAACAAACTCTGCTGCGGCATCTCCAGCCGGGCACGGTGTTCCTGACCGAGCACAGCGAGCGGCTGAGCCAGGTGGCCCGGTCCTGGCTGGACGAGGTCGAGGCGATCCACGAGGCGGAGGTCGGCCGGGGGGAGCTGCCTGCGGACCTCCCTGCCACCGGTGCTTCACTGGCTGCGATCCTGGCTGAGCTGACGGGCGCTCGCAGCCTCGACCTGCGCCGGGAGCCGGCCGAAGACTCGCTGGTCTGCCGCGACGTGGAGATCGCCGCCGCCCCGATGTTCGCTGGAGACATCGACCAGTTCGCGGTGCAGGTCCGGGAGCTGCGCCGGGCCACCGGCACGGTCCTGGTCCTGGGTCTGCAGGAGGATCGGGTCCTGGAGCTCACCGCGGAGCGAGGTCTGGAACCCTCCCGGGTGGAGGAGTTCTCCCTCTCCCAGACTGAGCTCCGCGAAGCCGGGCTCCTGGTGGCGCCTGGCGACCTCGAGTCCGGGTTGGTGCTGGGCGGGCTGCGGCTCGCCGTCTTCTCCGACGCCGATATCTTCGGAATTCAGAAGCGTCGCAGCTCGTCCCTGCTGCGCACCGTGCGCCGAGCCGAGTCCAGCGCCGCCGGGAGACTCCGCCAGGCGGCCGGATCTGGCGTCGATGTCGCCGCCTTCCGGTTCAAGCTCGAGCCGGGAGACGTGGTGGTGCACCGCGATCACGGCATCGGCCGCTTCATCTCGATGAGCCGAGTCGCGGACGGCGAGGGTGAGCGCGAGTACATGCAGCTGGAGTACGCCAACGGCCACAAGCTGTATGTGCCGGCCGAGCATCTGGACCGGATCGAGCGGTACTCGGGCGGTGGGGGAGAGCATCCCCAGCTGTCCCGGCTCGGCACCGGGGAGTGGGAGCGCACCAGAAGGTCGGTCCGGCGCCGGGTCGACCAGATCGCCGAGGAGCTGGTGGAACTCTACTCGCGGCGGCTCGAGGCCGAGGGCCACGCCTTCCCCGCGGACTCCCGTTGGCAGCAGGAGCTGGAGTCGTCCTTTCCCTACCAGGAGACCCGCGATCAGCTGCTGGTGCTGGACGACATCAAGCGGGACATGGAGTCGCCCCGGCCGATGGATCGGCTGCTCTGCGGTGACGTGGGATTCGGCAAGACCGAGATTGCGCTGCGGGCTGCCTTCAAGGCGGTGGAGGGGGGTTACCAGGTGGCGGTGCTGGTGCCCACCACCGTTCTGGCGCAGCAGCACCACCTCACCTTCAAGGAGCGGCTGGCCGCCTTCCCGCTCGCCGTCGAGCAGCTCTCCCGGATGCGCTCTGACGAGGAGGCCCAGATGGTGCTGGGGGGCTTGGCGGCGGGCACGGTGGACATCGTGATTGGCACCCACCGGCTGCTCCAACGGGACGTCCGCTTCAAGAATCTGGGCCTGGTGGTGCTGGATGAGGAGCAGCGCTTCGGGGTGCTCCAGAAAGAGCGGCTCAAGCAGCTGCGCACGGCAGTGGACGTGCTCTCGCTCTCGGCCACCCCGATCCCCCGGACGCTCCACATGGCGCTGGCCGGGATCCGGGATCTCTCGGTGGTGCGCACCCCACCCGAGGGCCGGCTGCCGATCCGCACCTATGTCACCGCCAAGGAGGCGGGACTGGTTCAGGACGTCATCCGCCGGGAGCTGGCCCGTCGCGGCCAGGTCTACTACGTCCACAACCGGGTGCAGACGATTCAGCGGGAGGTTGAGTGGTTGCGCCAGCTGGTGCCCGATGCCCGCTTCGCGGTCGCCCACGGCCAGATGGATGAGGGCGCCCTGGCCCAGGTGATGGTGGGCTTCATGGCCGGCGAGGTGGACGTGCTCTGCTGCACCACCATCATCGAGAACGGGCTGGATATTCCCAACGCCAACACCCTGGTGGTCGACGACGCGTCGCGCATGGGACTGTCCCAGCTGTACCAGCTGCGGGGACGGGTGGGTCGCTCCGGGCAGCGGGCCTACGCGTACTTCCTTTACGACCCGGGGAAGTCGCTGACCGAGCAGGCGGACAAGCGGCTGGATGTGGTCGCCGACCTGCAAGACCTGGGTTCGGGCTTCGCCTTGGCGCTAAAGGATCTCGAGATCCGAGGCGCCGGGAATGTGCTCGGCGAAGCCCAGCACGGCGACATCGCGGCGGTCGGCCTGGAGACCTACAACCATCTGCTCCGCCAGGCGGTGCTGCAGGCCCGGGGCCAGGAGCTGGCCGAATCGCCCGCCCAGGTGGCGGTCAACCTGCCCTTTCATGCCCTGCTGCCGCCGGAGTACGTGCCCGACGAGCGCCTCCGACTGCGGATTTATCAGCAGCTGGCCGGAGCCACCACCGAGCGAGAGTTGGACGAGAGTGCGCGCAACCTCCGTCAGCGGTTCGGTCCCCGGCCGGAGGAATTGGAGAATCTGCTTCTGGCGCTGCGCATCCGGCTGCTGGCGGCCGAGGTGGGGGCGCGGTCGGTGGAGACTGACCATGAGGACGTGGTCATCGGCTTCGAGCCCGGCCACGGGCTGCCGCTCCGAGAGGTTGCCGCTCAGGGCGCCGGCCATTTGGTGGAGACCAGCAGCAATCGGCTGCGGCTTCGGGTGGGGCGGCTGGGCGAGGGCTGGCCCGAGGTGCTCCTCGGCCTGCTGCGGCAGCTGATCCGCGCCAGAGCCGAACGGCTCGCCGAGCTGGCCCAATCGTGACCGACCAGCAGCTGCTGCAGCTGCGCCGACTCTTCGAGGTGATGGAGCAGCTGCGGGCACCGCAGGGCTGCCCTTGGGACCGGGCTCAGACCCACCAAAGCCTGCTTCCCTTTCTGCTGGAGGAGACCTACGAGACGATCCAGGCGGCGGAGGCAGGTCGCTCGGAAGAGCTGGCGGAGGAGCTTGGCGACCTGCTGGTGGAGGTGGCCATGCACTCGGCGATCGCGGCTGAGGCGGGGACCTTCGACATCGGCCAGGTGGCCAAGATCGCGACCGAGAAGATGATCGGCCGTCATCCCCATGTCTTCGGGGAGCTGGAGGCGGCGGACTTGGGCCAGGTGATCAGCAACTGGGAGGAGTTGAAGCGGCGCGAGAAGCCGGACCGGGAATCCGCTCTCGACGGGATTCCCAACTCGCTGCCAGCGCTGGCGCTGGCGGCGGCCATCCAGCGCCGCCAGCCGGCCATTTCCGATGGATCCGGCCCCGATCCCGCGCTATCCGCCCAGCAGACGCTCGAACAGCTTGCCGGCGGGACAGCCAGCGGCGCCTCGGCCGACGAGCTGATCGGCGAGCTGCTCTACGCGGTGGTCGCGGTGGCCCGCGCCCGGGATCTCGACGCCGAAGGAGCCCTGCGGCGGTTCGCCGCCCGCCGCCGCCAGTCGCTGCGCCAGACGGAGTTGGCCGACCGCGATCAGACGGTGGTCGCGGGCAGCCAGGTGGCCCCGGACGGGGCGAAGTAGGGCCGAACTCGACAGAACTTCAGCGGGCCGCCCCTCTCGGCCGTATACTCAGCCCAACGGGCGGGCCCAGCGGCTCGCCGCCTGCCGACTCACACCCACTTCACGTTGCACCAGGATCGAGCGGACGGCTACGGGCCCGTTGCTGGGCTGATCCGAGAGCTACGCATCCGCTGGCGGCTTTTCCGGCGGAGCCACGCTCTGGGGCGTCGGCACGCGGTCCTGCTGATCGTCACAGTCGCCGGATTCTGGATCGCGGCGAGCCTCTATCACGGCCTGGGCACTGATGCCAGCCTGCGTCGCCAGTTGGATCAGCTGCAGCTCCAGTCCCAGGGCCTCACCAGCCAAGTCCAAGCCCAGCGCCAAGAGCTGACCACGGCGGCCTCGGCGGCCGCGCAGTCGGAGATCGCCCGCTCCGAGGGGCTCACCGGGCCGACTGAGAAGGTCTACGCGGTCGAGAATCCGGTCCAGGCGGCAGGCCCAGTGGCGATCCAGCAGGGGGCTGACGCCGTCGGCCAGACCGCTCAAGCGCTGGTCCAAGAGCTGCTGGGCATCAGCCCGCCGCCCGCCTGAACCCCCCGATCCGGCCAGGTCGACCCGCTTGAGGGGTGCGGGCTCACTGCCCTTTTGACGTTCTGTCCCAGTTCGCGTACACTCTCGGCGCGGCGTGGAGCAGTGGCAGCTCGTCGGGCTCATAACCCGAAGGTCCCAAGTTCGAATCTTGGCGCCGCAACGCTCACCCATCCGAGGCCGCGGGCGATGGCGGTATAGCTCAGGGGTTAGAGCGCTCGGCTCATAACCGAGGTGTCCCTGGTTCAAATCCAGGTACCGCCACAGCGCCGCGGAGGCGTCCTGGCGCAGCCGGGGCGACGCCCAGATCGAAGCCAGGGACCGCTCCCAACGACTGCGTACAATCGGCCGGATGCCACGCCAGCGCCGGACCATCGCGTACGCCGTCCTGTTCATGGCGCTGCTGGTCATCGCTGTCCTGGCCTGGCGGGTTTCCCCAGGCAAGACGATCGCCATCCGCTCCACCGGTCAGCTGCAGCAGGCGCTGGCCAACTACCAGCTCAAATCCGAAGGAAAGCCGGTTCCCGCGGGGCAGCTGGTCATCTCCAGCACCAAGCAGGCCCAGGTGGTCAACTCCAGTGAATCGGTCGATTGGTACACCACCTCTGGGCACGAGTACCAGTCTTTCGTAGAAGCTAGTGACCCGACCGCGATTTTTCAGCCCTACGGGTACACCAACTACACCATTCAGGCACCCAGCTCAGACAACGTGTTTCTCACCTATGTCCTGCCCAATGTGATCATCGTTCTGGTGATCTTGGCCTTCATCTGGTTCATGCTCCGGCAGAGCCAGAGCGGCAACAATCAGGCCCTGTCGTTCGGCCGCAGCCGGGCTCGGCTGGTGGCCGGGGACAAGCCCGAGGTCACCTTCGCCGACGTGGCCGGGGTAGACGAGGCCAAGCAGGAGCTCAGCGAGGTCGTTGAGTTCCTGAAGTACCCAGAGCGATTCACCTCTCTCGGGGCCCGCATCCCCAAGGGGGTGCTCTTGGTCGGTCCCCCTGGCGCCGGCAAGACGCTCCTCAGCAAGGCGGTCGCCGGCGAGGCGGGCGTGCCCTTCTTCAGCATCTCGGGATCGGAGTTCGTCGAGATGTTCGTGGGAGTTGGCGCCAGCCGGGTCCGCGACCTCTTCGACCAGGCCAAGAAGAACAGCCCCTGCATCGTGTTCGTCGATGAGATCGACGCGGTCGGCCGCCAGCGGGGCGCCGGGCTCGGCGGGGGCCACGACGAGCGGGAGCAGACCCTCAACCAGCTCCTGGTGGAGATGGACGGCTTCGAGACCAACACCCATGTGATCGTCATCGCCGCCACCAACCGGCCCGATGTGTTGGATCCGGCGCTGCTCCGCCCGGGCCGCTTTGATCGGCATGTCACCCTGGATCGACCGGACATTCGCGGTCGGGTCGAGATCCTCAAGGTCCACGCCCGCAACAAGCCGCTCGACACCTCGGTGAACCTGGAGGTCCTGGCCAAGCAGACGGTCGGCTTCAGCGGCGCCGACCTCGCGAACCTGATCAACGAGGCCGCCATTCTCGCCGCCCGGCAGAACAAGAAGGTAATCGCGATGCCGGAACTGGAGGAGGCGATCGCCCGGGTGCTGGCTGGGCCGGAGCGCAAGTCGCGGCGGATAACCGACGAGGAGAAGACGGTGATCGCCTACCACGAGATGGGCCACGCCCTGGTGATGCGCACCCTGCCTCACTGCGACCCCCCGTACAAGATCAGCATCGTCAGCCGAGGGATGGCTCTGGGCTGGACCATGTCGCTCCCCGAGCATGACAAGGTGCTGGTCAGCAAGGCCGAGCTCACCGATCAGCTGGCCGGGATCCTCGGCGGTCGGGTTGCCGAAGAGATCCTCCTCGGCGATGCCAACATCACCACCGGGGCCTCCGACGACATCGGAAAGGCCACCAAGCTGGCCCGGCGGATGGTGACGGAGTGGGGGATGAGCGAGAAGCTGGGCCCCCTGGCCTTCGGCACGAAAGAGGAACTGGTCTTCCTGGGCCGGGATCTGGGCGAGCAGAGGAACTACTCAGAAGAGGTGGCCGGCGAGATCGACCAGGAGGTGCACTCCCTGGTGGACAACGCCTACCTCACGGCCAAAAAGGTGCTCACCCTCCGCCGCCAGACCCTGCTGGCCCTGGCCGATCACTTGATCCAGGTTGAGTCGATGGACCGCAAGGAGATGGACGAAGTGATCCAGCGCGCCGAGGAAGAGCAACCAGCCGCCAGCTGAGCTTGGC
>Ga0307374_10000174_pt1 | contig 115928 bp, 102 predicted proteins | sample OX3MG_FD_202532 | JGI IMG/M metagenome (GOLD analysis project Ga0307374, IMG submission 202532) | Soil microbial communities from Risofladan, Vaasa, Finland - OX-3 | ecosystem: Environmental > Terrestrial > Soil > Coastal area > Acid sulfate soil | place: Finland: Risofladan, Vaasa...
CGGAATCTTCTGGGGCTGGCTGGCGCTCACGGCATTGCTTCTCGGCATTCTATTGCTGCACGGCTTCGCATTCGGCTCGCTCGCCATCCACGGACAGGCGGCCGTGAGGTACGCGATCTTTTGGGCCGTTGCTTTTCTGGTGGTGGGTCTGTTTGAGGAGTTCGGCTTTCGCGGCTATTTGCTTTCAACGCTCAGCACCGGCATTGGCTTCTGGCCGGCCGCCATAGTCCTCTCCACCATCTTCGGGGTCATCCATCTGCACAATGCCGGTGAGGATTGGGTGGGAGGATTAGCCGCCGCTCTGATCGGCCTTTTCTTCTGTTTCACGGTGCGCCGTCTGGGTACGCTGTGGTTTGCGGTGGGATTCCATGCCGCCTGGGACTATGCGGAGAGTTTTATCTATTCCGTGCCGGACAGCGGCATCGCGGCGCAAGGTCACTTGATGAATTCAAGCTTTCACGGCCCCAACTGGCTCACCGGCGGCAGCGTCGGGCCGGAAGGCAGTCTTTTGGTGTTTGCCGTGATCGGCGTGGCCTTCATTCTATTTGACCGTATCCATCGCCACGCCGAATTTCCCTTGCACTTGCCACGGGCCACTTGATGAACTCCAAATCGCGCCACGCCAAGAGCCACTCAACCCACTCCCGGGGCTACGAAGAGCCACCAGGCCACGGCCATTCGTCCCGGCCGAGGCTCGTCACCGGACGGCTGATTGGCCATCGTGATGGCTACGGCTTTGTGGTTCCGGACCGCGAGTTTGAAGGTATTGACCGGGATATCTTCATCCGCCCGGACGGCTTGGGCGCGGCCATGCACGGGGATCGCGTTCAAGTGCAGGTGATTCGCTCGCGGCGGCCCTCGCGCTTCCCGGACGAGGAACGGTTGGAAGGCCTGGTTGTCAAAGTTCTGGACCGGGCTCAGAAGACCGTGGTGGGTGAGTTCCATTTTGGCTCGCGTTTCAGCACTGTCCGTCCTTTTGACCAACACATCGCCCAAGAAATCGTGATCCCCCGGGGTCAGGAAATCCCGCGCGATGAAGCCGCCGCCAGCTCACGCCAGGGCCAACGGCAGTTCGGCGGCGAATCCGAAGGACAATCGAAAGCGCGGGAGCGGCACTCGACGGCCGCAAGTTTCGACGGGATGATTGTAGACGTAGAGATCACCAGTTTCCCGCAAGGCAACACTCCAGCGCGCGGCCGAGTGATCGAAGTGCTGGGGCAACGCGGGGATTTTGGCGTCGATGTGGAAATGATCATCCGCAAGTTTCACCTGCCGCACCGTTTTCCGCCCGAGGCGCTGGCGGAAGCTGCCGCGTCGCCACAATTCATTTCCGAGAGGATGCGGCAGGGCCGCCGCGACTTTCGGGATTTTCCCATCGTCACGATTGACGGTGAAACGGCGAAGGATTTTGACGACGCGGTCTACGTGGAACGCCGGCACAACCACTTCATCCTGCACGTTCACATTGCGGACGTAGCCCATTACGTTCGGCAATCTACCGCCCTGGACCGTGAAGCCCGGCTGCGCGGCACCTCTGTCTATTTTCCGGATCGCGCCGTTCCCATGCTGCCGCTCGAATTGTCGAACGGCATCTGCAGTCTGAATCCGCACGTCGAGCGTCTGGTCATGTCGGTGGTGATGGAGTTGGACTCGAAAGGCCGGGTGCTCGAAGCCGAATTGGCTCCGGGCATCATTCGCAGCGCGGAGCGCATGACCTATACCGCCGTTCAGTCAGCGCTGGACGGCGACGCGGCGGCTGTGGCGCGCTACGCGCACCTCTTGGATCAGTTCCGGCTGATGGAAGAGCTGGCAAAACTCCTGAATCATGGAAGGGAGGAACGCGGTGCGATTGATTTTGACCTTCCCGAGCCGGAAATTGAGTTTGACGAATCCGGCCGCATGATTGGCGTGGCCCGCTCGGAGCGGACGATGGCGCACCGCATCATTGAGGAGTTCATGCTGGCCGCCAATGAAGCCGTGGCCGGATTTCTGGAAGCGCGGGCCGTGCCTTCGCTCTACCGCATTCACGAGAAGCCCGATCCCAAGAAGGTTATTGAATTTGAAGAAATCGCCGCCCCGTTCGGATATTCGCTCGGAGTGGAACTGCCCGCCGCCTGGCGGGTCCGGGTGCATGCCCGTGACGAGCGCGACCGCTATCCGCGCTTTCAGGAGAAGGTGGATGGCGCGGGGCTGAAAATTACTTCGCGCCACTATCAGCGGCTCACCCAGCGGATTGCCGGCAAGCCCGAGGAGAGGATTCTTTCCTACCTCATGTTGCGGTCACTGAAGCAGGCTCGCTACTCCGAGGAGAATCAGGGACACTTTGCCTTGGCCTCGCAGTCCTACACTCATTTCACGTCGCCCATCCGCCGCTATCCCGACTTGATCGTCCACCGGATTCTGAAAGCAGTTCTCGAGGGTGAGGGGGGAAGCGCCCGCCATCGTTTCACGGAGCATCCGGCTAGAGAACCTCACTCTAACGCTCACTTTCATCCGGAACTGGTGGGTCACATCCCCATCGGCGAATTGCGCTCTCTCTCTCTTGAGACGTCCGAGGCGGAACGCCGGGCCGCCGATGCGGAGCGCGACCTTTTGGATCTGAAGAAAGTTGCGTTCATGGCGGAGCGGCTGGGCGACGAATTTGAGGCTCTTATTATCAGCCTGACTAAACATGGCTTTTTCGTTGAGCTGGTCGATATCTTCGTCGAGGGTTTTGTGCCTCTGGAACAGATGGGCGGCGGGCGGTACATTTACCGGGAGAAGTTGCGCGCCATTGTCAGCCGCGATTCAAAAAAGGCGTTCCGTCTGGGTGAGCGCATCCAGGTCCGACTGGATCGCATTGACCACAGCGGTAACAAGCTGGAATTCGCCGTTATCGAGTCATCTTAGCTCCGGTCCCCACCCGAAGTTCGTGAATAAGCCGGGTTAAGAGCAATGCTGTGCAGTTAAGGTGAGTCTCATGATCTTGATGTCAGAGGCGTCACCTGACCCCTCACCCCGGCCCTCTCCCCGCCTGCGGGGAGAGGGGGAACCGCACAGCGGTGGGTGAGGGGCTCAGGTTCAACCGTGTGCATTATTCTCGAACAGACCTTAAGTGAACAGCATTGGGGTTAAGAGGCTAGACGCAAATGGCTTGACGCGGACTGGCCGGCGGGAACACAATTGAGGGGACTGAGAAGTTCTGGTCCGGCCGGACCGAGGTAGGCCAGGAGGTTTGTTAACCATGCGCCCCACTTCCAGACAATGGCTGATTGCTTCCTCTGCCGCCGTGTTTATATGCGGATTGGCATTCGGACAGCAAGTGAATTTGAAAGATCAGTCAAAAAGCCCTGCGAAGGGCGCCTCCGGTCCTCAGACGCAGAAGACCCCTGACCGGAAGATTCCTCCAAAGATCACTTTGCTCGAGGTCACGCGGGTGAGCACCTCGGGTGCTTTGAAGGCAGCCGCGGCAACAAAGCAAACTGATCCAACTGCGAAGAGCCACAACCTATTGGAAGGAGTCGCCGCCTCCAAGCCGGCGGACGCGAACTCGGGCGTCGTCGAACTGCAATCGGCAGCTCCCGGCAGCCTCAGCGGTGGAGGCCCCCTTGTGGTGCCAACCAAGGATTCAAAGGATTCCCTTCTGAAGAATATTCATGGTGACGTTTACGGTTCAACGGCCGCGGGCGTAGCCGGCAACAACGCGGAGGATGGCGCCGTGGGCGCCACGTCGAAGGGGGGAAAGACTTCCGTTTATGTTCAGACCGACCACTCCCAAGGACAACTTCTCCATTAATGCATGAGTTTTTTAGCCCAGCGCCGAAAAAGCGGAATCCCTCGCGCCCTTGTGATTCTCACATTCACCTTTGCATCAATTCTTGAATTTATTCCTTTCGATTTGCCGGGTCAGATCTTTGGACAACCCGCGAGATCCCAAACTCCATCTCAGACAGCCTCAAGCGCCCCTGCCGATATGCTCACAACCGTGAAGTGTGGTCAGGTTTCGAGCAATATCCTGAGCCGTGATGTGAATTACTGCATTGACCTGCCAGCGGATTATGCCAGTTCCGGTCAACGCTATCCCACGCTCTACTTCCTTCACGGCCTCTTTGAAAACGAACAAAGATGGGAAGAGAATGGCGGCAAGGAAATTCTGGATGGTCTGATTCGGCAAGGAAAAGTTGGGCGTTTCCTGATGGTGATGCCGGATGGCGGGCGGTCCTTTTACGTAGATTCCGACAATGGCAAGAACCGGTACGAAGATTTCTTTATCCAGGAGTTCATTCCCGCCATCGACCGCCTCTATCGCACCATCCCGAAGCAAGAGGCGCGCGGAATTACCGGGGTTTCCATGGGTGGCTACGGTTCATTGCACCTTTCCATGCGCCATTCGGATGTTTTTGGCTCGGCCAGCGCGCAAAGCGCCGCGCTGGTTCCTCATCTGCCGGACCCGCTTCCCACGGAGGGCCGTTGGGGTTTCTATGCGCGCATCCTGGCGGGCGCGTTCGGCTCGCCGCTAAACCGCCAATGTTTTGAGGAGAACAATCCGCTCACTCTGGCTGAAGACCCCAGCAAGTTTCAAAACCTCAAGCTCTATTTCGACGTTGGCGACCATGACCGCTACGGGTTCAAAGAGGGCAATGTGCTGCTGGATCAGATTCTGATCCAAAAGGGATTCGCCCATCAGTTTGCTGTTCGCCCCGGCGATCATGGTTGGAGTTTTTTGTGCGATTATATGCAGTACGCCTTGGAGTTTCACTGGAAAATCTTCAAGACGGCGCTGCCGGTGCGCGGCCATTAGGAATTAGGCAAGATATCGCAACAAAAACCTCATGCAAAAAGCAGCGATCATTGTTGTGCTCCTGGTCCCTACGTTGGTATTGCCGCGCACAGCCTCGCCCGCATCGCCACAAACACAGGCCGAAGCGCGGGTGGTGGAATACCTCCGCACACATGTGAAACCCGGCCAGCCGTTGGTGGTGAGCCAGCTTTACAGCCAGGTGTTCACGAAACCGCCTGAACGTAAGGCACTAAACAAGCTATACAACGCTTTCTTCCGTATTCCGCTCTTTGTAGCTCAATACCAGCAAAAATTCGGTAAGCCGCCAAGTCTGGATTCCATTTCGCAACAATTTGACTTGCACGTTCCGGGAGAAGCCGACGTTCTCCTGCGCGTGATGGAGTCCGATCCTCGTGTGCCGCAATTTATGACTCGGGATGCTAAAACCAGGCAAATCACTCACGTTGACGTGAAGATGATCGAAAACGATCTGCGATTCGGGCAGGTCCTTGTGCGGCAGCTTGGCGGCTGGCAGGGAAAGAGGGCCCCGGATTTTAATCTCATGGGCCCAACGAATCTGAATGGGCCGGCGGGCGGCGGCGTCAGTTCGGCCTCGCTGAGGGGAAAGGTCTACTTACTTGACGTGTGGTTCACCGGATGTCCGCCCTGCATGAGAGAGACGCCGGAACTGGTGACGCTCCAACACGACTATGCTTCACGCGGCTTCACGGTGATTGGCGCCAATGCCGATCAAGTTCTGGGCTTGGATTATGACGACGACGCCCGCGCCCGTTTCCAGCGCGAGATGAAGATCAACTTCCCCATTGTTGACTGGACAAAAGAGAGTGATGCGGCTTACGGCCACGTGGCCATGTTCCCCTCTCTTTTTCTGGTCAATCGGGATGGCGTGATTCTGAACTATTGGGTGGGATACTCGCAGGAGGGCGAGTTGCGAAGCGCCATCGCGGCCGGCCTGGGGCGCGCCAGCGGGAGGAGTGACGCCGACCATTCGGCAGTTCATCGATGAAATCAAGAGTTGCGAACAGAGAAATGAATCGAAGCATAACAAGATCGATGGCGCCAGGTCTGGCGCTTGCGCTTCTGGCCATTTCGCCCTTGTGTTCCGCGCGTGCTGCGGCTCCGCGCAGTGATCGAGGCTTGGCCCAGGTCACTTTGGGAGGAAAGGTCAAAGTTTCAATTGATTATGGACGTCCAATACTGAATGGCCGGGATCCACTCAGCATGATCGCCCCAGGGGAAATCTGGCGAGCTGGCTCGGATGCTCCCACCACGTTTGATTCGACACAAGACCTGGTTTTTGACAGTGTTCGCGTGCCTATAGGGAAGCACTATCTGCTGGTCCGGTACATTACGAAAGGGGCTTGGTCGCTCCTTTTTTCGTCGAAGCCGCCGGAGGATTACGAGCCGAGCGCAAAGGTCGCCGAGGTCCCCATCCAGCTTGAAACTTCCAAGGACCCGGACAATGAACTGAGCATCCGATTGGAAGGCCACGGGCAGAAGTGTACGCTTATAATTTCCTGGGGAAGCTTGCGCCTGACCGGTATTTTTAGTGCGGTAAAATGAGAGCGTCCGCGTCATCCGGGGCGGAGATGTGATGGGCCCCTATCCCCGGGCAGGAAGCGGTGGGGGTGCATCGCGATCCACATCAGCACTCGCCATTCACCGGAATGGGGAGGGCCGGAAGTCTCTGGACAAGGTCATATACTTTACCCGTGAATTCGCCTTCATCGCTCATTGTTCTTGCACTTTTCGCACACCCCGACGATGCGGAGTTCCTCTGCGGCGGCACGTTGGCGTGTCTTGCGGCGCGCGGCGCAGAAATTCACATCACCACGATGACGGCGGGTGACTGTGGCAGCGCGGTTCTTCCGGCCGCAAAGATTTCCCGTATTCGTCGGCAGGAAGGGGCAAAGGCCGCCGCCCTGATCGGCGCAAGCTACGATTGCCTTGGCGAGAAGGACCTCTGTATTTTCTACGTCCGGCGCGCGATCCAGAAGGTAATGGAGAGGGTGAGGAGGGTGAATCCTGATTTAGTCTTCACTCATCCACCTTCTGACTATATGGTGGATCACGAAATTACCAACCGGCTGTGCCAGACGGCCTGCTTTGGCGCGATGGCTCCCAATTTTAAGACGAGTGAGCGCCACCCGGCGCCTGCTATTCGAGCCGTCCCTCCCCTTTACTATACGGAGCCCTTCGGCAGCCGGGACGTTCTTGGCCGGGAATCCGTGCCCGGCTTGTTTGTAAACATAGCGGAAAAGCTGGAGACGAAAGAAAAGATGATCGCCATTCACAAAAGCCAGCGGGCTTGGCTGGGCGCCCAGCAGGAGATTACAGACACATCTTCGATGGGGAAAAAAATGGCCGCGCGGGCTGGGCGTTTGGCTGGATTGGAATGGGCGGAGGGATTTTCTCAGCACCTTGGCCAAGGCTTTCCTCAGAAAAATCTCCTGAAGGATTGTCTGGGCAACCTGGTTCAAACCGCCGGGAAAATGAATTACTAGCCGGCCTTTGCTGGCTCAGTCCGCTTGGGTTACGGGCGGGAAGAAGTTTTCGCCATCGTGGGGTAGGACACCCTTATGGAATGCTCATGGCCGCCTTCGCTTTCCTGTCACCGGAGCCGCACATTCAGTTTTGGCCAAAAGTCCTTTGCCCGCATCAAAATAGATAGTGCGGTCAAACTTCGGGAGCGGGGTGATTATTGAGTCTGATGGCGGCGGATGGGACCCTTGTGATGGCCACGCCAGGGGTATAACAAAACGGATTCTCTGATCCGCGGTGGCGGCCCGAAGGGGACTTCAGGGAGCGGTTAACCGGGCTGCTCATATTTCTTGCAGGACTTCATATTCCCACTCATTGGGATGGTCCTTTTTCTAAGGTGAGGAGCATTGACCCTGTCTCGCAAGCTTGCCCTCCAAATCATTGGTGTCCTTTTGTTTGCCACCGCCCTTGCTCTGCCCAAGAGCGTTTTAGGGCAATCGCTGCCCTGGGGCCAGACGGTCTTGGACATCAAGCTTGAGACCGATGCAAAGATCAATTTGCAGGCAGTGGCGGGAGAGATTAAACAAAAAACCGGAGAACCTCTGAATCGCCAGAAAGTGGCTCAGAGCCTTAAGAATCTCTATGCCAGCGGCCGGTTTGGAGAATTGAGGGCAGACGCCAAGAAGCAAGGCCACGGGGTGATCCTGATTTTTGTGGCCAGGATCCGCTATTTTTTGGGGGGAATCTCCGGCTTGGTTGTCCCCCACAGTCTTCGTGCCTCTGACGTGGTCAGTGCGGCCCGTCTGCGCCTGGGCCAACCGCTTACCCCGGAAGACCTTGCTGCTTCCCGCCAACATGTCCTCATTTTTTTGACCGGTAATGGATACCACAGGGCAAAGGTAAGTAGCGCGCTGGCGCTTGATCCAGAGCACCAGATTGCCGGCGTTGTTTTCAATGTTTCCCTGGGTCCGGTCGCGCTCCTGGGCAAAGTTGAATTTCGTGGAAAAACTGTGGTGGCCCCATCTAGGCTGAAAACCGTTTCAAGATGGAAATCGGGGAAGCGCATCAATTCTACGCTCATTGACCGGGGTATCAGCCGGATTCACGAATTCTATACAAACCGGGGACGTTTGGAGAGCTCTACTTCAGTCGAGAGTCAAGACTACAACCCGAAAACCAATACCGAGGATCTGGTGATCAAAGTGGATGCGGGACCTTTGGTAAATGTCCGAGTTGAAGGAGTTCGAGTTTCAGGCTCAGCGATAAAACAGGTGCTTCCGATTTACAGTGAAGGCCTGGCAGATGATCTCTCTCTGAATTCCGGTTCGAGAGACCTGCAGAATTATCTCGAGAGGCAGGGATATTACTCCGCTCAGGTGAAGTGGAAGCGTTATACGGATGTCCGGTCAAACACCGTCCGGATCACTTACACCGTCGTCCCTGGCCCCCGTTCCACATTTGCCGGGTACACCTTCACGGGTAACCACGTGATTCCGGATTCCAATCTTGCCTCAATCTTGCAGAGTCAGCCCAGGAGCTTCCCCGGTAACTTGCGGGGGGTATTCAGCCATCAAATCCTTGCAGAAGACCTGGCCAACATGACGAATCTTTATACATCCCGAGGATACCTGGCCGCTAAAGTGACGCCAAAAATAAAGCAGACACCTGGCGAACTGTGGGTCACTTTTTCAATCGACGAGGGGCCACAATCCAAGGTTCGCCATCTGAGACTTGAAGGTGTTGCCGCAGCGACGGCCAGAAAGTTATGTTCGACGCTGCCCATGAAGCCGGGCCACCCATACTCCCCGGCGCTTGCCGCCCGCGACCGGGATGCCATCTTTAGCTATTTTTCAAATCAGGGATATAACCAGGCCGCGGTCAATTGGACGGTCTCGCCGGAGTCGCCGCAGCATACTGTTGACCTTGTCTACAACGTCAAGCCGGGCCCCCGGGAATTCGTTCAAGCCGTGGTTTTGGTGGGCGATGAGCACGTGCGACCGGGTGTCATCCTGCGCAAGGTGACTTTCAGGCAAGGCCAACCTCTCGACGAGAGTAGTCTATTCGAATCGCAGACACGCCTCTATGACCTTGGTCTGTTCAGCCAGGTTCAAATCGCGCCAACAGACTTAGAGGGATCCGGAGGCGAGAGGACCGTACTGGTCTCGGTCGCTGAAGCCCATCGATGGACCGTGGGGTACGGAGGAGGCGTGGACGTTCAACGCCTGAGTGGGAACCAGCCCCAGGGACAGTTCGGAGCCAGCCCGAGGCTTTCCCTTGGCTTAAGCCGCATCGGCGTTGGTGGGCGCAACCAAACCTTTTCATTCTCGGGGAGAATCTCCAGCCTGGAGACCGGGGCGAGTGTCAACTATTCGATTCCGAATTTTTTGAACCATCCTGACCTCACCTTGCGGATTACCGGATCGTCGGACCGCACGCGGGATGTCCTCACGTTTACGTCCAACCTGGATGAGGGGACGGTGGACATTCAAAAGCAATTCGGACCGGGCACTTACCTCCTAGCCGGTTACAATTACGGGAACGTCAGCGCCTCCAATCTCAAGATCAACCCGGAGACGATTCCATTGATCAGCCAGCCGGCGCGAATTGGCTCCGTCGGTTCCACGTTCGTTCGTGACCTCCGGGACGACCCCGCAGATGCCACACGAGGCTCTTTTACACTGGTTGACGCCACCTTTGCCGCTGCGAAGTTGGGCTCGCAAGCCAACTACTGGCGGTTGCTCGGACAGAATTCCACTTATTACCGCATCGGCACACATCTGGTGTTTGCCAGGAACACCCAGGTCGGAGTGGAATCTCCTTATGGCGGTCCGCGCCCGTTGAGCGTGCCGGGCATTGGTTCTAACTTGGCGTTGTCGAATGAAATTCCTCTACCTGAGCGCTTCTTTGCGGGCGGCAGTGATTCCCTGCGGGCATTCTCGCTGGATCAGGCCGGCCCGCGTGATCCGGTCACCGGCTATCCCCTTGGCGGTAATGCGATGTTTGTAAATTCATTTGAATTGCGGGTTCCTCTCGCCCAAGGGCGGTACGGCATCGTACTCTTCAACGATGCCGGCAATGTTTATTCGGGATTCAGCACCATGCGTCTCTTGAAGTTTATGCAGACCTCGCCTACCGATCTCAACTACACCGTTCAGGCCGCGGGATTGGGACTTCGTTACAAGACCCCGGTGGGACCGCTGCGAGTGGACTTGGCTTACGTCGTCAACCCACCCCGCTATCAGATTGCTAATCCCCAGATCGAAGTTCAGCAGTTGCCGAGATTCCAATTCTTCCTGAGCGTTGGACAGGCCTTCTGATGACTACTTCACTGACCAAGACGATGCTCTGTCCAGACGGCTGGACGGAGCATTTCCTGCGTATGCTTGACTGGGCTTGTGCGGCGCTGCTCCCGGGGGCGCACACAGAAGGCCTTATTCCAAGACGCTTCCGTCAAAGGACGGGCGGCATCGCATTGCTCGTGGCGCTCTGCCTGGGAACGGCGGCCAGAGCGAGTGGGCAGGCGCAGACTTTGGATCGTGTTGTAGCTTCCGTCGGCAAGACGGCGATTACCGAAAGTGACGTTCTGCGTGAATATCGTATTGAAGAGTTTCTGGATGATGTCCGGGTTCCGGCCGGCTTGCCTGCGCCGGACCAAATGAAGACAATCCGCGACCGCCTGATTGACCAGAAGCTGCTCGAATTTGAAGCCAGCGAGCCCTCGCCGGGCGCTGATCCGTCAAACGAAGAAGCACTGGAAAGACTCACGCGCCTCGAAAAGAAATTTCCGGACGAGGCGGCCTTCCACGCGGCGTTACAGCCGCTTGGCATCACCCAGGAGCAACTTATCGAAAGACTCACCGCGCAACAGCGAATCTTGAACATCGTGGATAAACATCTGCGCCCTGCGGCCGCGGTCAGTTCGGATGAAATCAAAGATTATTACCAACGGACTCTGTTGCCGGAGCTTGCCCATCGCGGCAACCGGAATCCGCCTCCATTGCCTGCCGTCGAGGCGAAGATCCGCGAAGTCCTGGTGCAGAAAAAGATGAACCGGCTCCTTGCCGCCTGGCTATCCCAGTTGAGAGCGGAGCACGACGTCAAGTTGCTTCCCTTGTAAGTTGAGAGACCCGATGATCACGGGGCGCCAATGTTGAATTTGAACCTGCAAGTCTCATGGCCGGTACGAGTTATTCTGGCTCTTTTTGCGCTGCTGCTTGTCCTTTACATGAGCATGGTGGCGGTTTTGAGCACGGCCTGGGCCCACCGTGTCATGACACGGTATTTGGCGAACAAGATCGAGCAGGCGACCGGAGCCCGGCCCGAGATCGCGTGGATCGAGGTTCATCCGGCGGTTTTTAGGGTGGTTGTGCACGGGCTTGTCTTGCACGGCAACGAAGGCATTGGACAGCAACCTCTGCTGACCGCGGGAACGCTTGATGTGACGCTGAATCCGAGGTCGTTGGTCTTACGCAGGCTTTACATCAGAAGGTTTGATGTCGTTGGAATGGCGATTCACTTGTATACCGAACCCGATGGAAGCATGAATTTGCCGGGCCCAAAGCGGGCTACGCATCTTCAAGGAAACAAAATACTGGGCCAATTGTTAAATCTTCGTGTCCGGAACTTTAGCCTCAACCACTCGGCTCTTTATTGGAACAATCAACGGATCTCGCTCGATTTTGCGGCTAAAGATCTTGCCTTGCTTCTAAGCTTTGGCCCAGGCACCGCCTACACTGGATCATTTTCTTCCTCCGGCCTCAGAGGCAGTGTTTCCGGCCAGAATCTGCCTTCATTGGAAGTTTCCACCCAGATCAGAATATCGGCCCGCCAGATCGAGTTGAATAATGTGGTCTGGCGTACCGAGGGTGGGAGCGGGACGGGCACGGGAACTGTGGAATTGGCGGATTCTCCCACTGTCAAATTTGAACTAATGGGAAACCTGAATCTTGAATCCGTTGCTCGGGTGTTGGACCTTTCCTCAATTCACAGTGGCAACGCAAGGTTCAGCGCCAGGGGAACTTATGCTCAGGGCTTACTTCGCGCTTCAGGCCATTCTGCAGTCCGCAATCTTCGGATGGAATTTGCGAACTTCAAGCCAGGTCTTGCCGATGTATCCGCAAATTTCCGGGTTGATCAGGCCCGTCTTGTTCTGACGCAAATCACGGCCAGGATAATGGACGGGGAAGCTCGGGGAGAAGCCACGGCACGACTGGGGGGAGCAAGGCCTCGTATCAACTTCCAAGGGACAATTCATGGCGTCGATCTGGCGTCTTTTATTCAAGCAATTCCAAACGGCGAAAAGGTTTCAAATCTGTTCAACATGGACTCCCGCTTGAGCGGCCATTTGGGTCTTTCCTACAAGGAGACACCCGGAGATATCCGGGCAGACTTCGACGTGCAAGGCGCCCCGCCATCCACGGGCGAGGGTGGACCTATGGCCGTCCGCGGCTCGGCCAGCGGTTCAGTGGAAATCGGAAAAGAGTTTGAACTTCAAATTGCCAGCGCCATCGTGAACACTCCTCACTCGAATCTCGAGGCGCAGGGACGGCTGGCGAGCCAAGCTTCAAACCTTCACTTTCAATACCAGACCCGGGATTTCGAAGAATCCCGCAGTTTCGTTCAATATCTCGAAGGACCACAGAAGCCGATCCCACTTGTGCTCGAATCAGCGGCTCGCGTTTCAGGGACCGTTCTTGGATCCCTGAAGCAGCCGGAGATTCACGGGAGAATGAGTTTTGGGCCTTTCCAATATGCCGGATTCCCGTGGAATGGGTTCTCAGGGAACATCGTGGTTTCACCCAAACTCGTGCAAGTGTCCACCGGGCGGCTGCTGGCGGGAAAGAGTCCCTTCACTTTTGATCTCCGGGCCACGTTGTCCAATTGGCAAGCAACTCCAGCTTCGCAGATGGAAGTCACGGCGCAAGCCCGCCAATCCCCTTTGCAGGGAATTTGGGATGCGTTCGGACTTTCTTATCCCGTGAGCGGATTAATGGATGGAGACGTCACGTTCGAAGGTACTCCCGCCAACCTGAAAGGGCACGGCGAGATTGAGATTCGGCAGGCCGAAGCCGCTGGTGAGCCGCTCGACTTGATCCGGGCTCAGGCTACGGCCGTCAACTCCGTCATAGATTTCTCCCATATCGAAGTGGCCAAGGGCAAGGGCAAATTGAAGGCCGTGGGGCGTGTGGACTTGGTTCGACGGACTTTTTCCGTGGATTTGCACGGTGAGAATTTTCAGTTGTCAGGGTTCCGCAGGCTCAATTTGCGAGCCAGTAGCAAGGGTGTTCAAAAGGCAAGGCGGGGCTTGGAAGGCCTCGCAGAAATCCATCTGCAAGGGTCGGGGACTTTCGATGATCCTCAGGCGCAAGCCGAAGTGGATGTTCCGGACTTCAGGCTGGGAGATGTCAGCGCCGGTCATTTTGAAACCACGCTCGGCCTGAAGGGGCATGATGCCCGGCTTTCCGCAAAGATCACGGGCTCGCAGGCGTGGGCTGTTCTTACCGCTTCGGCGAGGACGGAGGCCGACTGGCCTGTCCACTTCAACGGGAAATTAGACAAATTTCGCATCGACACCGGAATCAATTGGCTTGAGAACCTGAAATCGAAAGTGCAACTTAGCGCGAGTGGACTCTTTGAAGGTCATGGGTCTTTGCGGTCGCCTTCGACATGGGTGATGGATGCCAACTTGCCCGACTTGGAAGCTGCACTTGGCAACTTGACCTGGAAGAATCGTCAGCCGGTCCATTTAACCTATGCCGACCGCAAACTTACCGCGGATTCTTTTGAGCTCAGCGGGCCATCCACTAATCTTCAACTTGCAGGATCATTACGCTTTGCCCATCCGATGGAGCTCGATTTCCAGGTAAATGGCCAAAGTGGGGCATCGCTTCTCAGCCTTCTTGATCCCTCTCTCCAGGCGGCCGGGACGATTGATGTGGAATTGCGGGCGCGTGGCGCCATCGAAAATCCCTTCTTTTCCGGAACGATTGATGTGAAAGACCTGGGAGTTGGATACGCCCACTTTCCATTTCAGGTGGCTGGATTGAACGGAAGGATCGAGCTGAAGGGAAGCCAAGCGACCATCGTGGAGTTGGGATCGAGCAGCGGACAAAGTTCAATTCAAATGCGGGGATCCGTGGCGTTGGGTGCGCACTTTCGTTATGACCTCACGGCGGCCCTGAAGCGCGCCCGCCTCGGTTTCCCGGCGGACTTCATTTCGCTCCTTTCGGGTAATCTTCGACTCGCTGGAACCGAAAGTGGTGGCCAGCTTTCCGGTAATCTGTCCGTGACCCAGATGTATCCGCGTGAAAGTTTCAATCTGCTTTCATGGATTGGGAGGGTTGGCTCGCCCTCGCCTCCTGGTCCCAGCGTGTCAAACCCGCTTGCATCAAAAATCCGGCTGAACATGGCTGTCTCAACGTCGCCGGACGTCAGCCTTGAATCCCATGATTTGGGCCTTGTCGCCGTTATCGATGTGACCCTGCACGGCACCGTGACCGACCCCGTGGTGCTGGGTACCATCCACTTGAGAAGCGGCTACGCTTTGATCCGTGGCACCCGCTACAAAATTACCCGTGGTGACATCACCATGACCAGTCCGGTTCGCACCCAGCCGGTACTCGATCTGGAAGCCACCACTCGTGCTGAACATTATGACCTGACTCTGGACGTCACGGGCCCGCTCGACCGCGCCAAAATCGCCTACCGGTCCGATCCACCCCTGCCCACTGAGGACATCCTTTCCCTATTGGCTTTGGGCTATGCGCCTCAACTCCAACAGTTGAACGCTGGTGGAGCTCAGCCGGCCGCAGCAGTCGGCGCCAGCGCCCTCCTTTCACAGGCTCTCTCCAGCCAGTTTTCAGGCCGGGTCCAGCGGTTGTTGGGTGTGAGCCGCATTCGTATTGATCCTAACTTGCTGGGCCCCACCACGGCGGGCGGCGTGCGGATAACGGTTGAGGAACAAGTGGGGCGCGACGTAACGCTTTCCTACGCCACCAATACCGGAGCGGCTCAGCAGCGCGATGTCCGCATGGAATGGGATCTTTCGGATCGTATTTCCCTGGTTGCCGAGCGTGACATCAACGGTGTATATGGGGTGGAGTTGCAGTTCCGGAGCCGGTTTAAGTGATGACGGGTGAATGCCTGCATCCCCCGTCGCTGGCCAAAGTTTGACCTCTGCTATAATGCCAGCTTGTCCCTTTTGACCCGGAGAGGTGTCCGAGTGGCTTAAGGAGCACGCTTGGAAAGCGTGTGTTGGGGAAACTCAACCGTGGGTTCGAATCCCACCCTCTCCGCCAGTAGAGGGCTGGCTGTTGCCCGCCAATGAACATCCGATTCTATCTAGACCCGTCGACAGGGTACCCTCACATACGCGAACAGGGTGTTGAGGAAAGCAAAGTCGAAGATGTGCTGGAGGCGCCGGCCTGGACGCGAAGGTTCAAGAATCGCCCTTGGCCAAACAAGGGGTGGACGGTACCCGCGCGTGATCTACGTTCCCAATCGGGAGCCAGACAGCTTGTTTGTGGTTACAGCGTACGAACTGAAAGACAAGCCCTTGCTTGCTTACCGAAGACGAAGGCGTGGGAGACAGGTATGAGCGAGAATAAATTTCCGCCTGGGTGGGACGGAGAGAGAGTTCAAGCCGTCCTTGCCCACTATGAACAGCAGACGCCGGAAGAAGCAGTGGCCGAAGATGAAGCCGCGTTTGAAGGTCGGGACGAGACGGTGATGAAGGTCCCCCGCAACCTCGTCCCGGCAGTCCGCGATCTCATTGCAAGAAGCGGGAATCGCAAAGCCCGCTGTCAGCAACAACACTGACTGCTACCCGCTTATGAATGCCGCCAATTGGCAGGGTAAATTCGCCGCTACAATAGCCAAACTGGCCCACTACCAAGGCTGGCCGCCCAGGGAATAAATCACCGGGAGCGTGATAGAATCGCCGTGTCCGGCTGGTGCAGCGGGACAAGTGATGCCCACGAGCCTTGCCAAGAAACGGAGAGTTGCGATGCGAGGATCATCTTCGATCCTCCTGGTCCCGCTCCTGATCCTGTGTGCCGGTTGCGCCGGAGGAACAAGCAGCGGATTGGCACAAGGTCACGCGACACCAGTCTCGCCGATGAAACTGGGTAGCCCTGACTTCGCCCAGGGAAGCTTTATCCCGGCCCGTTTCACCTGCAAGGGTGGGGACGTGTCACCGGTGCTCCAATGGACCCGTCCGCCCGGCAACACCCAGGCTTTTGCCCTGATCGTTGAGGATCCAGACGCTCCCGGCGGGACATGGACTCATTGGCTGCTCTACAATCTGCCCGCCGCGGCGCGAGCGCTTCCCCAAGGTGTTCCTAAGACCGCTGAAATCTCCGGCGGCGGACGGCAAGGGGTGAACGACTTTGGGTTGATCGGCTATGGCGGCCCTTGCCCGCCTCCGGGCAAACCACACCGCTACTTTTTCCGCCTATATGCTTTGAATGCTCCGCTGGCGCTTGACGCGGGGGCTAGCAAAGAACAAGTCCACGCCGCACTTCAAGGGCGCGTGGTGGCGGAGACAGAATTGATGGGTCGCTTCAAGCGTTGAAAACAGTGACAAGTGATTAGTGACGAGTGACAAGACAGAGATGCCCCTCAGCCGCCGTTTCACGCCGCCGTGAACCCAGGCCGTTGAGGGTATCCGAAATTCATTACGGCGAAGGGGTACAAGACCATGGGTGAAGATAACGCACCGCATGCCAAAGCTCAGAGTCAGGCCGGTTCCGCTGCGGCGCGCCAAGCAGATGCCGTTTACCAACAAGGCCAGCCGGTGGCGCGGGTGGAGGGCGCAGAGGTCGATCCAGAAAAGAAGACGATCCATTTTGGGGAGCTTTACAATAGTGACTTTCTGATCTTGGCCGACGAATGTGAATTCCTGGAATACCGGATTTTCATTCGCAAAATCGAATATGCCACCAAGGAGGATAAGGCGGTGTTGCACAAAGGCCGGATTCTCCGGGGGGTCAAAGGGGAAATCTTAGGATATCGAGAGCAGTAGGCGCTTTGGCCTCAATCGTGTTCACTTAAGGTCCGGTCAAGAGTGACTGGACCGCGTCTGACGAGAGTCCCTCACCCACCGTTTCACGGTCCCCCCTCTCCCCGCTTGCGAGGAGAGGGCTGGGGTGAGGGGAAGCAACAGGGGCTAGTTGCCAGCAAGCTGAGGCATGGCCGGGTCCGCGTCGAAAACCGTCAAAGCGTCGGTAAGGTCGTCGAGCAAGCCGCGCATCCCGTCAGCACCCGCCTCGGTGATTCGCATTACTGTTCTGGCACACTTCACGCACAAGCAGAAGCCCCAACGGTCGGCCACGGCCGCTGGACGGCAGCAGGCACAAGGCCAGTCATCCCGGGAGTGGACCATCAAGCCGCCAGGCGACATTGCGTATTCCATGGCAACCTCCAGTCATCACTTTCTGGATTAGAGCAATTCAACTTCCAACTTGCCAGCGATTACGAGTCGTTAACTGAATAGGATGGAACTTTTGGGAACGGTCTAAGTGCCACCAGCATGGGGTCAAGAATCAGAGGTGGCAAGTGCTTATTCATGAGGAGCTTGGTTTTTACACCATTAAGCTCTATCAAGTATCCAATATTAACGATATGTGCATCGTTTATCACAGAGTACATTGATTTGTCAAGGTAAAAAAGCCTGAAATGGTGGTGCATTTTGAGCAATTCTTGCACCATTTGGAGCAGACCGTCCATCGGGCGGGCGGGTCTGTCGGGATTTTGGTATCCAATCGGACACACCTAACCTCGCGTAGCCGGAATCAAAACGGATACCCCGGCTCAAAATGATTGGACGCGGTCGTTTCTCCCGTTGATGTGTGCGCAACTGAGAATGGAAACGGTTTTCTCATCGAGAGAACCCATTTACCACTCAAATTTTATCTAGATCCAATAAGTGTATATTTATCAACAAAATCGATTGGAAATAAACGTGCAGACTAGTTTATCGAATAATTGCAGGTAAGGGTTGTACACTAGTTGAATAATATATATTGAGTGCATATTGGATTCTTTATCTTCAGGTTGCGCTTTGAGCTTTAACGGGGAAGATGGTCTTTCAAGAGGGGCGGAGCCGACACACCCAGGCAGGACTCTTCTAGTGGATCAGTTTGCTGTAGCGGCGGTCTCTGACCGCCGAACATCATTAGTTTCCAGCGGTCAGAGACCGCCGCTACAGCCGTTTCTGTGAAAAACTTGCATGTGCTCATCGCCGGTAGTGGGCTACTTTGAAGAATCTTTGGCGGCAGACTTGCCATTGGGTTCAAACCGTCGTTCAATTGCCGCTGCCTCTTCGGGTGTTAACTCTGGATTTGGATCGTCAGTGAGATCGAATTGGTATACTGGTCCCGTTTGATAAGGGAAGTATTTTGCGGGATCGCCTATCGTGATACCGCGTCTCCCCCTAATCTCCCAAGTGCCGGTCTTACCGATTCCTTTTTCGCGTAACTGACAGAGAAGTTGATTGAGCCGCATCATGTCACCGTCTGCTTTCTAGCTGGTAAACTGGAACTTTCCGTCCTCGGTTTTCTGTGCTTTTCCCTTCAAGACGAGTTTTCCCAGCATCATTCGTGCGACTTTGACGTTAGTAATTTGGAGGGCTTCGCTCACATCTTCAGCCGTGTGCTGCTTGGGATTCTCACGGAGGAAGGTGTCGATTCTCGTCATAAGACCTAGTACCTGACCTTCGGTCGGAATTGGCGAGGGTAGTTTTGTGGTTTCCGGTTCGACCGACCGTGTTCCGGTCTTCGACTTGGCAGATCGCCGCGCACCCTTTCTGGCTTTCTTTGGGGACTTCCCTCCCTCGGATAGCCCAGCTCGAATGGAGGCGGGATACCATTCTGGAAGGCCCCAGTGACCCCCAAGCTTCAAAATCTCGCCGGAGCGTCGAAGCCGATCAAGCGTCGAGTAAATGATCTTATCGAACCACTTTGAAGTACTTTCTACTCCACCCTTTTGCAGGCCGTCGGAAATCTCCCGAGCCGTCTGCTTCTTCCGCACAATGCCCAGGTAGAGCTTGATTGCGGCAGGAACGCTCTTCCCGTGAAAGGCTCCGTCTGGAACCTCGCTGCCCATTCCTGATGCGGGCAGAGGCACAGAGGTCATTATACCGTCTACCGGTGTTCCGAGCGCACCTGATGACTGTACGAGCTTGAGAGCATTGAGGGCGTTCTCTAAGACGGCACGCTTTGATTCAATCTCAGCAATGGCCGCATTGATAGTGTCGATTTTCTCGCTCATAAAAACCCCCTTTTCAAGGGCTAAAAACTGTGTTAGTCTAGGAACGAAAAGGCGAATGGTGTCGTTTGGGGGCACGTTTCCGTGCCCCCCGCCCGCGACAGGCGGCGATCATCTGACCATAACATTCCCGCCTTTCCAGCTGGGCGGGCCCGGTTCCGAAGGTTGACGGCCAAGAGGAACCGAGCCTGTTGCGGCCCAACCAAATCCCATACTAGCAAAACCTGATTCCGGCTGCAAGCATTTCTTTTTAGTGCGTATCCACAAGCAATCAGCCTCGTTACCTGTCAATCATTCAAATGATGTACCCCTTCAAGCAGCCCTGTATGACTCGCGCTCCTCAGCTTCAAGAAGTGTCACTAAATCAGATACTTCCCACAGTCGATTGGTAGCGCCAGAAGCCATTGCTGGGGTCATTCTCAAGCTCCGATGAATCCGAACGAAGTTATACGCGAAATAGTTCAGTGCGACAGCCGCCTCGTGATTCTCAAATTTTCGAGAAAACCCATTGGAGAGCCGTGTATAGCGCCGCATGTTGGTCCGAACGGTCCAATTCTGGCGCTCTGCAAAACTTGTACTGATATGCGTGGGATTTGGATTTCCGGATATTATCTCAGCGTTGCATCCAATGCACTTCGCCGGGCTGTAACGGCGCTCATCTTCGTTTGGGTCGGCACCATAGAGCTTAACGAGCATTGCGTAGTCCACGTCGCATCCGAATGCCCCCTCTACGGCGTCCAGATAAGCTTTGTGACCGTCACTTGTCAACTGAATGCGGTGTTTGAGACGGGAAGCCAAATCACTGATGAACTCGTGGGCACTGAATGCGTCGCGTCCTCCAAGCTTCCAGCACGGTACGAGTTTTGAATCCGCATCAATGGCCGTCCAGAGCCAGACATCTCCCGCAGCCGCATGTTCATTGGCTATTTGAGCAGTTACGTTCTTCTGCTTGCAGTAGATAAACCCCCACAGCTCATCAACCTGGATGCGGCGGCAATTCAGGTTTAGGAACATGGCATCTTGAAATTTCGCGGCCACGTTGCCAGCTTCCACCATGAGACGCATCGCTGCCTTCTTCGAGACACCAGTCATGCGGACAGTGGCGCGAATGGAGCATCCTTCAAGAATGCAACTTAGGACTTGCGAGCGCACTGTTGAATTAAGCTTGTTCATGTTTTATACAATGCCAAATCGCTTTAGCATTGTCAAGCGAAATCTTACGGGATTTCTTCAATTTTTGTCGCCTCGATTCGGTTACGGATTGGCAGCAAAATTGCGCTCTTGACAAGTATTTCATATTGTGTTAGCGGTGTTCTGAGATTAAATAGGTGACAATTGGCAGAATAAAGCGGATTGATTCTTTAAGGCAATTCCGGTTACACTCTTAAAGGATTATTATTCTAACGAATTTAAGGCATCCCTCAGCCTTTGGCATTCATCTTTAGAAGTGGAGATTAAATAAAATCCGAGCGCGAGCCGATGTGTCATCTTAGGAGTAAAGTAATAAAAGGAGACCATATGTCCAGTCAGTCAGACACAATTTTAACCGCGCTTCACTATTTATTCAGCCACAGTGAGGGACGAATAGTGGCGCACTGCCTTGATCTTGATCTTGTAACGAGTGGGAATACCATCGAGAGCGCCGAGGAGCGCCTCAACGCAATTGTTCTAGCCCAAATCGCAATTTGCTACACAGGCGGAAACTACGCCCAATTGCGCTTCAAGGCACCCGCAGAATCATGGCAAATGCTCTCGACCGCCCGGGAACTTCCAAAGCTCAACTTGGAAGTTGATGTTCCTCCGGTTGTGCTTCCAGTTAAGCGCAGTGTCGCATTGCTACCAGTCTATCGCCATGAAGTCGAAATGGAGTTGCAGGTCGCTTAGCCTTTCCCGTTTCGCTTAGCCGTAGACCATCTCTTGCGGGCAGCCTTCGATGCTAAATCGCTTCGTTCTTCGGCGGTGAGCGTTTCTAATCTACGCTTGCCGCCTATCCTTCCCCCCCGCCTTCCCATCGCAGCCATAACTCTAGATACTTCATCGGGGGTTGGTCCTTCGGTTTTAACTGATTCTGCTACGATCTGATGCGCCCACTGACTGACATCCGCTGGCCTTCTAATCCGCTTTGGCATGTTTACAGTGTGGCATGAGCCGGAGACGGGCGCAAGGGGCAGAAATTTCAAAGTAGCCCACTACCTCATCGCCCCTGAAATTGACATTCCAGGCGAAGAGCGGTGCTTTTGCAGTGTGTTTCCGGCGTGCGTAAGGTGGTGAGGTTGCACTACCTTCCCGTGCCGGGTCGTCAACGAACTAATCACTTGAACCCTTTGGACCGGGCGCGCCGGAACAAATTTTGGCACAGACCGGTTCGAAACTCGCATAAGGAGGAACCTGATACATGTCAAAATGGACGAAAGTATTGTTGATTGCGGCTTGTGTGGCAATCTTGTCGGCGCTTTTGCCGGTCGGCTCGTTTGCGGATAGTCTCCCGAACATAACCAAGGTAGTGCAGAACGGCAACGTCAAGGGTTCGCCCCCGGCCGGTGGAACTGTGATTTACAGCGATATGGGCAACCCCGGCAGCTACAGCTACTAGTGCTGTATCGGCTATACGACTTCGGGATCGAGTTCGCTGATAGGTGAAACCATCACCGGCGCCAGCGAATTCACTTCCCCCGGTAGCTTCAGCGTCGGGCAAATCGACGTGGGGGTCGGTTACGTGACCGGCACGAACGAAGCCAACTTCAGCATCTGGACAGACGTTAACAATCTCCCTGGGGCGCAACTTGGAAGTGCTTTCCAGGTGTCGGGCCTTCCCACGTTTGGCAGCACCTCCACTGCGGTGGTGTCGGTTACCGGAATTACCGGAATCAACTTGACGGCGGGCGGCAACTACTTCCTGGTAGTATCCTCCGGCGCCAATCCCGCGAATGACACTTGGGATGCGTGGAATCTGGACAACACGGCGACGGGGCTGTTTGATCAGCAGACCAACGGTGTTTGGGCGCAGTTTCCGGGCAGCAACTTGGGTGCCTTTGCACTTCTCAGCGGCGGAGGAACCGGGACGCCGGAACCTGGAACGCTGGTATTGCTTGGCACGGGCTTGCTCGGCCTCGGCGGAATCGTTCGCCGTCGCTTGGCTGCGCGCAGCTAATCACGGATTGAGGAGGCAGGTTGCTTTTCTGCTTCCTACGCGGCTGGCCATGGGTTCTTGGTGATAGGATCCGGCCAGCTAAGGTAAACTCAGGCGGGATTCCGGGCAGTTCCCGGCCCCGCCTGTTTCTTCATCCCGCTCTTCGATCGTTCTCTGTCTTCCACCTCTGGCAATCTCCGGTATCCTCCATGATGTAAACTTAGCACCACAGTTCACAATTGCGATGACGTACTCTTGGAACGTTATTCAACACCCCCTCACCCCCGGCCCCTCTCCCCGCTTGCGGGGAGAGGGTGGCGCGCAACACGGCCATCATTTTTCGGTCATGCACGAAGACATGCCCTCTCCCCGCTTGCGGGGAGAGGGTGGCGTGCAACGCCGGGTGAGGGGGTGAGAAAATACGTGAGCGAACCTGCGAAACGCTGTGCTTGGCCTCTCTTCTTACCATCACTTTTGCACGAAGGGAGTTGCTTGATGCCGAAACGAAGAATCCCAAAGCATTCAGCCTCCATTCTCCACCCTGCCCAATTGCGCCCAACGCATCCCGGCCAGGGTCGGATAAAATGAGATTTGACAATCGAGAGTTTCCGGGAATATGATTCTCACCGGACGCAGGTAAGTCTGCACCGAAGAGCGGGGCAAGGGGATGAATGCCCCGCCGCGCTGGTTTGCGCACCGTCATGGTAGCGCTCTATAGCCGCATCCCCTTTAGGCTACCTGCGTCCCAACTTTTTATTGCCCCCGTTGCTGAACCCGCCGCTTGCCTACCCGTGTTGAAGGCCCCACGCCTACCTGGGTTATTCACGAACTTCCAATAGGTGCCCTGACGGTTCTCGAATAAAACATCGTGAATAATCGGGGCAAATACCAAACACGCAAAACCACTCTGCGCCAGTCTCAATCCATCAACATGCCGCCGTTAATTTCAATGGTTTCTCCCGTGATGTAGCGCGCTCGGTTGGAAGCGAGGAACGTAATGACCTCGGCGATTTCCTCCGAAGTGCCGGCGCGTCCCATGGGAATGGAGCTGATGTATTTCTGGAAAAGATCGGGCGGGCTGTAGCGCTCATGGTAAGGCGTGGCGATGACGCCCGGCGCCACGCCATTCACCCGCACGCCGTAAGGCGCCAGCTCTTTGGCCAATCCTTTGGTATAGGTGATCAGTCCGCCTTTGGCCGCGGCATAAGCGGCGGCGCCAGGGCCCCCGCCATTGCGCCCGGCGATGGATGACACATTGATGATACATCCGCTCTTCCGGGCCGCCATCTCCTGCCACGCAGCTTTGACGCAAAGGAAAACACTCTTCAAGTTCAGATCCATCACCTGGTCCCAATACTCTTCGGTCATGTCCGGGAGCGAGCGGCGGGCCAGGAGGTCACCAGCATTGTTCACCAGGATATCGACGCGGCCCCATTCCTCTCTGACGCGGGCGAACATCACCTCGACTTCATTTGATTGGGTCACATCGGCACGGACAGTAATTGCCGTGCCGCCTTTCTGTCGGATGTCCGACGCAGCGGCTTCTGCCCCGGCCTGGTTTTTCAGGTAATTCACCGCCACCCGGGTGCCCTCGGCCGCAAAAGCCTCTGCCGTGGCGCGGCCAATGCCGCTGGAAGCGCCAGTGACCAGCGCCACCTGTCCGTTGAACTGCATGGTTTCCTCCCACCGGTTCTGATTTACTGAATCATAGCCTGAAAAGGTTTGGATCTTAGCCTCAATGCTGCTTAGGGTCTGTCAGATAATAACTGTTCCATTTCGGACCCAATACATCCCCTCACCCCTGCCCTCTCCCCGCCAGCGGGGAGAGGGCAGGGGTGAGGGGTGCCGGTTGGAAGTTATTTCTGAACGGGCCCTTAGTTGAAGGTCCGTTCGGGAATAACTGCACTCGGTTGAACCAGCGCCCCTACACCGAGTGGGAATCAGGCTCCAAGGGGTTAGTTGGCTAAGTAAACAGCATTGATTCTAACCCGGATTATTCACGAAGTCTTATTCAAAGAACGGCTTTCCAGGCAAATCGTTTCCCGGTCGAAACGATCTCGCCCATCTCATGTATAATCAACGGTCACGATGCCGTCTCAATTGCCGGAGTGAACCCCGTATGAGTCCCAGGCGTGCCAATCCGCAACTTGCCGAGCGCCGCCGTGAAGTCTTGATCCGCGCGGCCTATGCGGAGATCGTCGAAAAAGGAATTCAGGGAACCACCATTGACGGCGTGGTGGAGCGCGCCGGGTCGAGCAAGGGTGGAACTCTCTACTACTTTCCGACCAAAGAGGATTTGCTCTTTGGCGTGCTCGAATGGCTGATCGCGCAGCTTGACCGTACTCTGGATGATGTGGCCGCTTCTCACGACTCGGCTCGAAGCCGTCTGGCAGCGGAGATTGAGGTCCTGTTTCACAGCGCCGAAGTCAACCGCAAGCTCTACCGGGTGCTCTTTGATTATGTTTCGTTGGGGGTGCGGGTGAGCCGCTTTCGCGCCCTGCTCTGGAGCTTCTTTGAGAGAAGCCATCAGCGTGACGTGCAAATTATCGAGGATGGAATCAGCCAGCAAGAGTTCCGGCGTGTGAAGGCTGATGACGCTGCCAGCACCCTTCGCGCCTTGGTGGATGGTTACTGTTTGCAGTGGCTGCTGGGCGGGGATTCGGTTCCGCTCGAGACCTACCGGGACCGCTGCCGCTCCGTCCTCGGTTCGTACCTGCTGCGCTGACCTGGGCGAAAACTGGTGGGGTGTCCGGCAATGGGCTGGACAACGTAGCGCCGCCGTCCCGGCGACATATGCCGGCAAGATGCCGGCGCACCAGGCGAACGCATTGTCAGGATTTTTTGAGGACACAACACTGGCAGTGGACGGAGAACTATCGCGCGCATGTTTTCATCACTCCTCGAAATCATTGGCCTGCTGCTGCTTCTGGCCGTGCCGGTGTTTTCCGCCATCACTCTGCGCCGCCCGGAAATCCTCGAAATTCCTCGCAAGGTGCTTTACGCGTCAGCGGTTTTTTCCTCTTGGTTGCTTGCGATTTTGATTGCCGCCATTGAGCTACTGGTGCAACGGAAAGTTGGAGGATTGGGCCTGCCTCACGCCAAAGGGCTTGCCCAATGGACGGTTCTGATCACAGGCATTTCTTTTGGGGCGATGCTGGTGGAGGTGGTGCTCCAGAAATTTGGCCTGTGGCCGGATGATCCCCCCTTGGTGCGGCGTTTGATGCCGGAAACGCCGGAGGAAAAGCTGTGGTGCATCTTTCTGCTGGCGCCCACCGCTGCCCTCTGCGAGGAATTCGTCTATCGCGGCTTCCTGCTCTCCGTGCTTAGGGCGCTGCTCGGCTCCACGGGTTGGGCGGTGGCCATCGCTTCGGCGGCGTTTGGACTTGCCCATCCTTATCAGGGTTGGAGAGGCATGGTACGGGCTGCGCTGTTGGGGGCATTGCTGGCGTGGCCGGTGCTGCGCCTTGGATCGCTGGTTCCTTCCATCGCCGCCCACTTTTTGATTGATGCGGTATCCCTTGGTTGGCTCGGCCCCGCCATGCTGCGGCGGGAATCCCAATGATCGGGAGGTTTCAATCCATGAGGCGACCATCAAGTCCGCCACGCTTGAGTTGGCCATTGTGCAAGACTCTCGCCAAGGCGCTCCTTCTTATTCTGGCGCCGACGTTCTTCGCCCTCGCCGCGCAGTCTGCAACTCCGCACGGGCGGCCGGGTCAAGCACAACCCAGGGGCGTGAATATCCTGGCGGAGCGCGTGACCGTGGTCAAGGCGGGGCGGATGTTTGACGCCCATACCGGGACCATGCTCTCCAATCAGACCATCGTCATTCATGGTGACCGTATTGCGGATGTGGGTCCCAACAGCAGCCTGCCAGTGCCCAACGGCGCCACCATCATCGATCTCAGCCACGGCACGGTGCTGCCTGGCCTCATTGATGCCCACACCCACATTTTTCTGACCGGCGAAGCCTTCGGGCGTTATGACCAACAGTTGCTCAAGGAGTCCTGGCAGTACCGCACCATCGAAGCCGTGGTGAATGCTAGGAGAGATTTGGAGGCGGGCTTCACCTCCATGCGCGACCTCGAAACCGAAGGCGCAATGTACAGTGATGTGGACGTGCGCAACGCCATCAATCGCGGCCTGATTCCGGGCCCGCGCCTGGAGGTGGCCACGCGCGCCATGTCCATCGCCGGCGCTTACCCGCTGCTCGGTTACTCGCCGGAAGTGACCGTGCCCACCGGGGTCCAAACCGTCGATTCGCCGTGGGAAGGCCGCAAGGCGGTGCGTGAGCAAATCAAGTATGGCGCCGACTTGATCAAAGTGTATTCCACCTCGGCCGCTTACTTTGATGAAAAGGGCAACCTGGTAATCCTGCCCACGTTCACGCTGGAGGAGATGAAGGCCATCGTGGACGAAGCTCACCGCTGGCACAAGAAAGTGGCTTGCCACAGCTATGGCGGGCCAGGCTTGCACAACTGCCTGGATGCGGGCGTGGATTCCATCGAGCACGGCACGCTGCTCGATGATGGTGAGATCGACCAGATGTTGCGCCAAGGGACTTATTTCGTTCCCACGATTTACGTTTATGAGGTCAATTGGACGAACAACCCGGCGCGGAAAGCCTACTACGCGAAGATTGTCCAGATTCATGCCGCGAGTTTCAAAAAGGCTTTGGCTCGGGGCGTGAAGATTGCCTTCGGAACGGACGTGGGGCCGTTCCCGCACGGCACGCAGGCCATTGAATTTGCGGAACTGGTGAAGCTCGGTATGAAGCCCGCTCAAGCGATTCAAGCCGCCACGGTGACCGCCTCGCAACTGATGGGTTGGCAGGACCGGGTGGGCTCGATTGAGAAAGGCAAGTTCGCTGATCTGGTGGCGGTCGGGGGCGATCCGCTGAAGGACATCACCGAACTCGAGCGCGTGAAGTTCGTGATGAAGGGCGGCGTGGTGATCCGAAATGACCTCAAGTAACCGGCCTAACCCCAATACTGTTTAGATAAGGTGAGTCTCATGATGTTGATGTCAGAGGCGTCGCCTGACCCCTCACCCCGACCCTCTCCCCGCTTGCGGGGAGAGGGGGAACCGCGCAACGGTGGGTGAGGGGCACTGGTTCACCAGTGTGCATTATTCTCGAACGGACCTTATGTGAACAGCATTGGGCCTAACCCGGATGATTCACGGGCTTCCAGTCTTCGATAAACGTTCGCGAATAATCCGGCCGATGCTGCCTGCCCCAGCCCGGGCGACGGGCTAATTCACTCCCAGGTTCACGGTGGTGATATGGCTGACCGGGGATGTGGTCGATCCCTTCGCCGGCTTGGTCGCGCCGGAAATCTGCAACGCATATACGCCGGGAGCGGTGCCGTTGGGAACCGGGCTTCCGCCTACGAAGCCGTAGTTATACATATTGCAGGAGCCTGCGGCGAGCGCCATCAGCACAACCAGGCCGAAGAGCAGCCATCCCAACCGGACGCGGCGCGACACCGCAAGAATGCCGGCCAACAATATCAATAGCAAGCCCACTAGAGTCCACATCAGGATGTGTGAAGCCGGCCCCGGTCCTGCGGGCCCGTTCATCAAACGAATCCATGCGGACCCGGTGGACTTCGGCGCGGTTGTTGTCACGACCAGCGTGGAAGTAACAGAAGAAGTGCCGTTGGGTGTAACCGCGGCAGGAGTAAAAGTGCAAGAGCCCTCGTTGATGGGATTGGGGCAACCCAGGTTCACCAACGTATTAAAGCCATTGATGGGCGTGACCGAGACCGTGTAGGTGGCCGATTGCCCTGCATTGATCGTGATCAGCGCGGGCGCGCCGCTGATGGAGAAATCCGCAAACGAAACGCTGAGCGAGAGATCAGCCGTCTGGTTGCCGTTGGTGCCGGTGGCCGTGAAGTCCAGGGGGTTGGATGTGGTGGATGAAAGTCCACTGACGGTCAGGGTGCTGGTCTTGCCGGGCGTTATGGTGGCTGGGTTGAAGGAGCAGGTGGCGCCGGATTGGCAGCCCAGCGTGATGGCCTTGGTGAAGGTGGAGGGCGCTGCGGCGGAGACGGTGAAGGTGGCGGTGCTGGCTCCGACCGGAATTTGCACGTTGGTAGGAGTCGCGCTGAGCGAAAATTGGGCGATTCCCGTGCCGGAGAGGGATAAGCTCTGGGTGGTCGACTTGGCATTATCGGTGACGGTCAAAGCGCCAACATTGGTGTTGGTGCTTCCGGTGGTGGTGGTCGAAGTGGTGGCGGTGGGCGTGTAGGTGACGGAAGCCTGGCAGCTCGCGGTTGGCTTCAGAGTGGTTATACAATTGTCCTTTTCGGCGAAGGCGCCGCTGATGGCAACCTTGGTGATGGTCAGCGCGGCGCTGCCGGTGTTGGTTACCGTCACCACTTGCGCCGGACTGGTGGTGCCCACCACTTGGCCACCAAAGGTCAGGGTGATGGGTGAAAAAGTGACGGCGGGGGCCGCGGCAATGCCCGTTCCGGTCAAAGCCACAGTTTGCGGGCTGCCTGGCGCGTTATCATCTACCGTCAAGGTGCCGGTGGCCGCAGCAGTTGCAGTGGGCGTAAAGGTCACATTCACTGTGCAGGATGCGCCGCCCGCGGCGAGCGAGGGCGGGCAGTCATGGGTCTCCTCAAATTGCGAGCTTGCGGTGATCCCGGAAATGTCCAGCGGCTGGGTTCCTTCGTTCGCCAGCGTCACCACGGTTGCAGCAGAGGGGTAACCCACTCCTTCATTGCCGAAAGCTATGGCCTGCGGTGAAATGGAAAGCGCCGGTGCATTCGCCGGACTCACTTTGGTCACAAAAGCATTTCCGGCACTGGAGGTTCCGGTGAAGGCAGACTGAAAAGCCCCGCCAATGGCCGGGAAATTGGTGGACGCGGTGCTGCCCGTTATGTAAGCATTGCCGGCCGAGTCCACGGCCACCGCCTGGCCGAAATCCGCGCCGCTGCCACCCAGGTAAGTGGAATAAACCAGCCCGCTCCCTTGCGGGTTGATTTCGGTTACGAATGCGTCCGCGCAGGAGCTGGTGTTGCAAGCGCCGCCCCCAAAGGTTCCATCCAGCGGATTTGCCAAAGGGAAGTTGCTGGAAAGGGTGTAGCCCGTCACGTAGGCATCAGCGGCGCTGTCCAGAACGATTCCGAAGGCTTGGTCCGCGCCGGAGCCGCCCAGATAGGTTGAGTAATCGAGCGCGTTCCCCGCAGCGTTCAACTTGGCCACAAACGCGTCATCTCCGCCGCCGCTTGCGGCTTGAAAAGGCGCGGGGCTGGTTGGGAAATTGGTGGAGAGTGTGTCCCCGGCAACATACATATTGCCGCTCGGATCGATGGCAATGCCGTAGCCGCGATCATTATCACTGCCGCCAAGATAAGTGGAGTAGATGAGGCTGACGCCCGATGGCTTCAGTTTGGTGACGAAGGCATCCGAACCGCCCGCGTTCTCCGCCTGCAGAGGCGAGGCCACTGGGAAATTGGGCGAATAGGTGAATCCTGTGACGTAAATATTGCCGGAAGTGTCCAATGCAATGCCCTGGCCGCTATCGGCGCCAGTGCCACCCAGGTAACTCGAGAAGACCGGCGCCGACCCGTCCGGCTTCAGTTCCGCGACGAAGGCATCCGAACCGCCACCCATGGCATTTTGAAAAGCTTGCGCCACGGGAAAGTCAGTGGATCTCGTCGAGCCGGTGATGTAGGCGTCACCCGCGGAATCGATGGCGATGCCCAAGCCAAAGTCACCGCCGCTGCCGCCGAAGTATGTGGAATAGGTGAGCGAGGAACCGCTCGAGGCCAGCTTGACGACAAACGCATTGCCGTTGCCGCCGTACTTTGTCTGGAAGACGCCTTTGGTGGTGGGGAAGTTGGGAGACGCCGTATAACCCACGATGTAGACGTTTCCGGAGCCGTCCACGGCAACGCCGTTGGCCTTGTCAAAGTCGTTGCCGCCCAGATAGGTTGAGAATACAAGCTGTCCACCTCCCGGTTTGAACTCTGCGACGAACGCATCCGAACCGCCTCCCGTGGTTTTTTGATAGGGCGATGTGGAAACGGGAAAATCGGTAGAGTTCGTGGCCCCCACAACGTAGGCGTCGCCGGAACTGTCGATGGCGATGGCCGTGGCCACATCCCCGCTGGTCCCGCCAAGGTAAGTGGAATAAGTCAGAGACGGATCGATGATCAGCGCGCGGCTGCGATCATAGGCGCCGACGGTGAAACCGATTGTGGAATGGAGCGGTTGGACGGCGGATGGATGGCTTGCCAAGGAGTAAGCCGCCCTCACGGAATGCTTTCTTCCCTGCAGGTCCAGTTGGTAGGCAACCGGCTTGTGGAAGAGCAAGGAGCCGGCGCTCGACTTGACCACAAGATCGCCGCGCGAAGTCAGCTCCAGGCTGGCAGGATGCCCGTCTGTGCTGAGCCGCAGGGCGATTTGATTTGGATTGGAGCCGGGGCTGGCGGCAAAATCATATTCGAGCTGGCTCTGGTTCCCGTAATAGACAAGATCGATGCCGGGATAGACGCCGGAATAGCGCACCCTGCCGAAGTTGGGAACATGGGTGCGCCAGTGAGCCGGATCGTTGCCGATGAAGTAATTGGTCTTTGCCTGAAGCGGATATTGGGTTGAAACCAGCGCCGCGGCATTGGCCCCCACCAGATTCATCTTGACTTCGGCCCAATCCGGCCTGTGCCCCTTTAGGATTTTTGACGAATCCAATGCTCCACTGGAGTCTGAGGGCTGGGCCGCCGCCCGCGAATGCGAGCGACTCCCTTCGATTTTTGGAATCTCAAGACTTGCGCCAGCCGGCGCCAGTAAAATCTGATATCCGGGACCCCGCGCCACAAAATTCGCGTCCGCGGCGGCTTGCCCTTGATTCGCTTCAAAAGCAAGCGGCAGACTCATAAATTCCGCGCGCAGCCGCTGGGCGTTGTGTTGAACGCCTGCGGAATCGTTAGCAGTAATTGGCTGCCGCTTCGGGCCGGGCCCACGCCTTGCCGAATCCCGGGCACGAGACTGCGTTGCCGCCGGCGGATTCATGCGAGTGGCAACCAGGGCGCGGTTTGGCGCTACCGCTCCCGCCGGGTCTTTGGCAATGAGCTGAGTCAGGGCCACCAGGGCCAGCCCCAGCATCGCAGCCGCGGACAAGGACAAGGCGGCATGGGACCTTCGCGATACCCCCGGATTTTGTAGCCGGCTCTTTGGGCGCAATTCGATTGACACAGGTTGTGACGAACTTTTTATTTTCATAATGAATTCTGGAGCCAGCCGCAAACCTGCTGCAGGCCAGCTAGGAACGAACGGAGCACGTTTCGGGAATCGCCCTGGCTGGCTGATTTCAACTATCCAAAAAAACCACTGACTGAAGTCCCGAAATTTCAAACCTCTTGCGGCAGCGGGGATTTTTGCATTGGAGCAGGTCGTCCCTGCGCAACATGTAGGAGCGGGCCTTCAGGAAGCGCGCACGGTCCATTTCGTCTGCCGCTCCGCGCAACGCCTTCTTCTTGGTGCGCACCAGCCACCGAACCTGATAGGTTTCCATCTGGTGGCAGTGCTGGCAAGAAAGGGTGGCGGCTTTCGACGTTTCGGCTTCTTCAAAAAAATCGCGCTCTTGCATCGTTAAACTCCCAATTTTAACCTGAACTCCCGGAGATTGCTACCGCTCAATGATGGCATCGCCGTGACCATGGGCAAAATCCAGCGAAGCCCCAACGTGGACCTCCACAAAAGCAACGCCGAGCATATCGAGCCTGGCACATCGCCACGAGACAATTGGGACAAGCCTTCGCGGGAATGATGGTGACGTAGGGGCGACCCTTGTGGTCGCCCGCGGGCGTCCACCAAGCCCGACCCACCTATGGAAAACTGCTGGAACAAACCCATTATTTGTCTCATGGCAGTTATAACTCATTGATTCTAATCAATTGATTGGGTTTGTCTCTGAAATCGACCTGTCTTCATCATAATACAAGGGCTAATGAACTCTTGAATGGCTTCTTGAATGGCTTTGAGTGGGTTTGCTCCAAAACTCGTCCTTTGTTTTCAATGGAGTTTGGGTTTGTTCCGATAATAATTCTTTTTTTGCGCACATTCACATCCCCGGATCATCACCCCGCCCATGAATCGTTGATTCTAATAGGATGCTGAGAAAATATCCTGTTCCCGTCATCCTGAGCCCTTCGCTTGCCATCCAGAGCGGAGCGAAGGACCCCGTCATTTGGCTCAGGGTAAACTCCGCGAAGAGCCCGGCCTGAGCGAAGCGAACGTGATATAACTAATTTGGTTTCAACATAATACCAAGATGCTTCGCTTCGCTCAGCATGACAATCCAGCGTTTTCCGGTAGTGGGTCAGTTTGGATGGTGAGGCGGCTTTATGCCGCCAATTGGCGAGGTAAGCTCGCCACTACGAAAGCCGCTGGGCGGGGTAAACTCGCCGCTACAAAAGCCGAACTGGCCCACTACCCGTTTTTCAGCAAGACCTTGCCCTGACGGTCATCGAGTAAAACATCGTGAATAATCCCAGTTAATGCATCCGGGGGTTTCTGGGTTCATCGGCATCGTCCTCACCTTTGAGCGGCTTGCGCCCGGCAAACCCTTCGTCAATGCCGTGCCAGAAGCCGATACGTTCTTCGCCCTGTTTCCAGCAGAGATAAACCTCCTCGCCGCCAACCAGAGCGGGGAAATCCACCAAGCCTTCTTCAAAATCCTTCACCACGCATCCGGTTTCCTGAATGGTTTTAATGATCTCCTCAATGCGGGCCATCACCTTGTCGCGCTCATTTTTTTTCTTTACCAATTCCTGGTATGGCGGCTGCGAGCCCCCTGCCATCATGATGCGCGCCGCGGCCATGGCCAGATCACGTTCCAGCGGCTCGATGGATTTCTTTTGTTCCTGGGCGCGCTCCAGCGACCTTCCGATCATGGGCAGAAGTTCTTCCGCCTCTTCGCGATTAAAATAGCGATCTGCCATGGACCTCATTCCTTGGGCTGCGTCAGGGCCGGCAGCGGCCGGGCCGTGGCGGCCGCTTCTAAAGACACTTATCCGCCTCGGGTGTGCATCTCCCGATGGGGATCGGCCTTCAAATCTTCGACTGGGAAAAGAATGTCGCGATGGATCAGGGCATGGCGTTCCTCCGCGCCGCGGTCATCCCTTGCCATCCACGTAGCGCGAATGCGCCCGGCGATTTCCTGGTTACTGGAGCCGCCACGAAGCATCCGTTTCAAGTCGGTTCCTTGGCGCGCGTAAAGGCAAAGGAACCACAGTCCATCCGTTGTAATGCGGCCCCGGTCACAGGCGCGGCAGAAGGGCTGAGTGGTGGAGGCGATGATCCCAAATTTTGTTCCGTCCGGCAGAAGAAAGCGGGCTGCCGGAGCGGAGCCGTGGTGCGGCAGCGGCTCGATCTTTCCAAACGCTGCTTCGAGCTGTTGGAGCATTTCTGCCTGAGGCACCACCCGGTCCATGCCCCAGCGCGTGGCGCCACCGACGTCCATATATTCCACGAAGCGGATTTCCGCGTCTTGCTTGCGGCCAAATTCGACAAGACCTGCCAATTCGTCCTCGTTGACGCCCCGGACGATGACCGAATTAATCTTGATCTTCTCAAAGCCGGCTTGGCGCGCCGCCTCAATGCCTTCCACCACCCGAGCCAGGGCCGCTCCGCGCGCGAGCGTTCGAAACCGGTCCTGCCGGAGCGTATCCAGGCTCACCGTCACTCGCCGCAAGCCCGCCTGGCGCAACGTGCGGGCGTGGCGGGCCAGCAGGACGCCGTTGGTGGTCAAAGCCAGGTCACGGATGGCGTCATTCGACGCCAGGATCTCCACCAGGCGCTCCAGGTTGTGGCGCAGCAGCGGCTCGCCGCCGGTCAGCCGGACCTTGTCAACACCCAGCCCTGTGAAGACGGAAACCAACCGGCCGATCTCTTCAAAAGTCAGAATTTCCTGGTGCGCCAGCCAGACGTATTCGGCTTCCGGCATACAATATTGGCAGCGCAGATTGCAGCGGTCCGTCACTGAGACGCGCAGGCTGCGCATGGGCCTGGCCAGCGCGTCCACCACTTCTTCCCGGGCGCGAATTTGAGTGAACTCCGAGTTCATCGTAGTTCCAATAAAGCTGAACATCCTGGCGGCCAAAAAATCCAGCCGCTCGATTTCGCCAGGTCAGGCCGTACCGGGAACTGGGAAGTGAAACTCGCCAGGGGATCGCGGCAGCCGCCATGAGACGCGGCGTTCAGGGTTCCAGCGCGCCGGGCTGTATCGATCCCAGGGTAAAAACCCCAAGATGCGAACTGCAAAGGGTTCGCGCCATTCGGTAGTGTCTCAGTTTGTTTGCTGTAGCGGCGCTCTATGAGCGCCGAACTTGTATCCTCAACGGTTTCCGGCGCTCATAGAGCGCCGCTACAGCAGACTGAGACACTACCCGCCATTCTGTCCATTGTCAGAAGCCTCTGCCCGCACAAGATCCACCTTCATCCTATTCGATTCTAAGGGTGGGGGCAAGCTGGGTGGGGTTAAGTTGGCTGTAGTGGCGGTCTCTGACCGCAGGAAGCTGTTGAAAAATAAAATTCGGCGGTCAGAGACCGCCGCTACAGCAGCCAAAATGTACGACTACATAAGATTGGTGCGAAATGGTGCATTACGGTGTGCGATGAAACAAATGGGAACACGGAGAATGACCATGCGGCCTCGCCTCACCTCCATTTCCATACCTGCCTCCGTTCCTGTAGAATGCTCCCTGGGCTCGCACGCTTAAGTCCTGCACCTTCATCCAAAATGACCCACGCCGCCACATGGCTCTTGGACATCCTGGCCCTCATCTATCTAGTTCTCTTTTTCCCTGCGCCCTTCTTCTGGTTGATTATCCACTCTGGCATTCATATCTGGCGGAAATTCGGTAATCGCTCCTTTTGGATAGCTTTGCCCTTGTGGGCGGCTTTTGCAGCCTTTCTGCTGGTTGAAAGACATTGGATTTTTGCGCACCGGATGGAACGCAACGCTTTCACCTTTGCGGCTGGAACGGTTCTGACGGTCTGTGGGTTGTGGCTTGGGCAGCGGGTGCACCGGGAGTTCGGTCTGCGGCGTCTGGCGGGAGTGCCGGAGATCAATCCGCAGAGCAACGTGGGTGGCGTGGTGAGCCACGGTCTTTACGCGCGCCTCCGGCACCCGCGCTATCTGGCCTATATGACCACGATGCTGGGCTTTGCCCTGCTCACCGGAGCCGCTGGAATTTTTGCACTGGCATTTGTCACCATCTTGATGTATTTAATTGTCGCACCGCTCGAAGAGCGTGAACTGCACGAACACTATGGCGCCGAATATGAGCAATACGCCCGGAGGGTACCGCGATTCCTGCCTCATCTTCGCCGCAACCTTCGAACGTAGAGATTCCACCGGCGGTTTAGATAGAAAGATCCGCTGCCGGTGCAGCTTTGGCCGGCGCGGCGCCGTGGCTGATATCGTCGCCGGATCTTCCGCCGCCCCAGCAAGTTGAGACGCAGAAGATCCCCGCAAACCGGAGGTTGTCATGCGCACTTTGCTCGGAATGTACCTGGCCGCAGGACTTCTGTTCGCGGCCGTCCCGCTTGAAGCCCAGCAGACTTGTCCCGGCGCCGTTGTGGTGGCGGGATCGGCTGAGGATACCCTGATGACGGCTGTCAGTGGGGCCAACGATCCTCAGACGCAGATCAATGCGCTGGACCAATACGCTCAGGCGCACGCGGGTTCCAAGTTTATGTCCTGCGTGGATGAGTATTACACGCTCGCCTACCTGAAGCTCAACAACTACCCCAAAGTGATCGAGTACGGAGAGAAGGCGCTGGCCATCCCCTATCAGGACACCATGATCCTTTTGAATCTTGCCAAAGCGTACGTGGGCGCGGGCCAAGCCACGGACACGGCGTTTACCGTGATTGACAAGGCGCCGGACGAGATGAAGGCTGAATCGCCCTCCCGCCCCTCGACCCTGTCCGATGGCGATTGGCAAAAGACCCAGAGTGACTTCAACACGCAAATGAAGGATATTGGCGCCTACGAGGAGTACGCCTTTTTCACCCTCTTGCCCCGGATTCAAGACGCCAACCAGCGCATCAAGGACCTGGATGCCTTCGCCAAGTCCTATCCCACTGGCAATGCCAGCGAGCTCGACATGGCATATTTTGTAGCTTACGAGGGTCTGAACAACACCGCCAAGGCCGATGGATACGGCGAAAAGGCCATCGCCGCTGATCCCAACAACATCCAAGCCTTGAACCTGGTGGCATTTGATGAGGCTTTCAGCCGCACCAATCCCACCCAGGCCGCGACTTACGCTCACAAGGTGCTGGAGCTTGCGCCCACCCTCAAGAAACAGGATGGCATGACCGATGAACAGTTCAGCCAGCAGCGGGATGCGCTGCTCGGTGTCGCCCACCTGACGCTCGGCTACGTTGATTTCCTGAATGCGGCGAGGAGCAAGAGGGTGCTGCCCGCCGAGCAGGAATTCAAGACGGCCATCGACCTGTTGAAGGCCCAACCGGCCTATCAGGCCCAGGCGCTTTATTTCCTGGGCTATGCTTACGAATTTCAGTCTCCGCCCAACCATCATCTGGCCACAGAAGTCCTCACCCGCGCCGTCAGTATGCCAAGTCCGGTGCAGGGACAAGCCCGCGAGCTTCTGGCCAAGGTGAAACACGCAGAGAGGTAGCGAACGGCTGCGCCGTGAAGCTAACGGTATGCGGCTGAACCAGAGCCCCTCACCCACCGCTACGCGGTTCCCCCTCTCCCCGCTTGTGGGGAGAGGGCCCGGAACGGGCGGTTGCCTCTATGCGGTTCTCCCTCTCCCCGCTCGTGGGGAGAGGACCTGGAACGGGCGGTTGCCTCTATGCGGTTTTCCCTCTCCCCGCTTGTGGGGAGAGGGCCTGGAACGAGCGGTTGCCTCTATGCGGTTCCCCCTCTCCCCGCTCGTGGGGAGAGGGCTGGGGTGAGGGGGAAGGGGACGATCCTGCCATAAGCATCAGGAGCACCGCCCTCACTGAACAGTATTGTGGCTTGACCAATCTGCAATACGACTATTCCAAGTGTAAGTTCAAATCGTCGAGTTTGATTCCGGCTATAATTATGGATTGTTTATCAACTTGATTCGAGGGTAAGGAGACCGCAGTTGACGGAAACCAGGAAGCAGGGGTGGAGGTGGCACTCATTATTATTGCCGATTCTCGGATTGATCGTTGTCCTGGCCGGAATCTTCTTGTGGCGCAAGCGTCCCGTTCGCGCTCAGGAATTGAAAGTCGCCATCAAGCCCCATCGCTCCATTCCGGCCGCGGCCCCGCCGGTCGCATCCCTTCAAACCCTTCGAAATCTTGGCAAAGCTTATTACGAACAAGGAAAATATAGCGAGGCCATCCAGCAGTTTCAGAAAGTGGTTGCATCGGGCCACGCTCTGGCTTTGGATCACCTCGATTTGGGCCAAGCCCTGCTCCAAGCGAACCGGTTGAACCAAGCGTTGGAGGAGTTGACAACGGCCAAGCAGATGAATCCTCATCTGTTGGCTATCGATTACAACCTGGGAATTCTCTACAAGCATGAGCTTCGTTATCCGGATTCCGAAGCGGCATTGAAGCGAGTGATTCAAACTGACCCGAACGACCCGCCGACGTGGTTCAATCTGGGCTCGGTCTATTTCTCAGAGAGAAAGATGCAGCCGTCGCTCGATGCTTACGGGCGCGTGGTGAACATGGGCTTCGCCAAGGCTCAGAACTTCTATGTGGCAGCCACTTTCCATTGCTTTACCATTCTCACTCGTTTACAAAGACCCGCAGAAGCCAGGAAGTACCTTCAGCTCAATTCCGCCAGCCGCAACAAAGTCCCTAACATCTCATTGCAATATCCCGCTCTTGAAGCCGGCAAGTACGGCATGGTGCGAATCCCGCCGCCCACGGCGGGGGTGATGCCGGCCATCGCGAAGGCCCGGCCACTGACATTCCAGGAAATCGCCAGCAAGCTGGGCCTGAATGTTCCGGCCGGTAAGACTCCGCATATCTCGCGGCAGGGCGTGATGATCAAATCCAGCCAGTTCTCATCAGATTGGGCGCGCGCCAATATCCTGCCGCTATTCAGTCCTTCGGTGGCTGCGGGCGACTTTGACGGGGACGGCCGTCCGGACCTCTTTGTAGTTATTCCGGGATCGAAAGATTACCTCTTTCACCAGAACGCGGACGGAACCTACACCGACGTGACAGCAAAGGCGGGCGTTGCGGGTGACGGCTCTGCTGTGTCCGCCGTTTTTGTGGATGATATGAACAACGGCCATCCCAGCCTTTTCGTAGCCGGACTTGGAGGCGTTCGGGTCTATCGAAACAACGGCAAAGGGACAATGACCGAGGCGACCGGCAAGGCTGGTTTGAAAGGCAAACCCGGCGAGCTGGACACGCGTATCATCTCCGTGGATACAGATAACGACGGCTTTCTCGATCTGGTTGTGACCGCCTATACGGATTTTTCTTCACTGCCCGCCAAGCCCGTTATTTCTTTCCCTGCTGATTTTCACGGAACAGCCGCACACCTTTACCGCAATGACGGCGACGGTTCTTTTAAGGACATCACGGCCGCCTCCGGCCTGGGCGCTGCGAAGGGCCGGATGCGTGGGGCGGTTTTTGCGGATTTCAATAACGATGGTTACATGGACCTGCTCCTTTACCGGGATGACGGACATCCGTTTCTATTCATGAATCACGGTGAGGACCATTTTGTGGACGGAACGGACCATGCGGGGCTGGGGCAATTGGCCACGGCAGTGACTGAAGCGCAAGTTTCCGACCTGAATCACGATGGGTTGTTCGATCTGGTGTTGTGGACGCCTACCGGTTATCAGGTTCTGATGAACCAGGGCGGCGCACGTTTCAAACGCGCGCCTGCTCCTGAAGTAAAGCCTCCCACGGCTCTGTTCCGGAGCAGCGGTACCCTTGCCGACCTGGATGGAGACAGCTTCGATGACATTCTTGCCGCAGACGTGAAGGGACGCTGGCATTGGATTCGCAATCTCGGCGGAAAATTCCAAGAAGCCGGGGAGGTTCCGGGCCTCAATTCCAAGTATATGGTTTCTACATTGTTTCCGGCGTTGGTAGCCGGTCCTGGGAAACTCGACCTTGTAGGATTTCCGGCAAGCGATAAAATGGCCGTCTATCAGCGGGAAAACCTCGGAGCCCATTGGGTGGAGGTCAACTTTGACGGTTACAAGAGCAACAAACAAGGCGCAGGCGACGTTGTGGAGCTGAAAGCCGGGAATTTTTATGACAAGATCATGGCCACGGGCGGCCCGGTTCGAGTCTTCACCGGCAATATGGCGCGACTTGATGTGGTGCGGGTGACCTGGCCGAACCAGGTGGTGCAGAACTCGATTGATGCAGCCACAGACAAATCCATTCTCATGCGCGAGTCGGAAAGGCTCGCCAGTTCCTGCCCGTTCCTTTACGTCTGGAATGGCCACCGCTATGTTTTCTTCACGGACCTCATGGGCGTGGCGCCGATTGGAGAGTTATCGCCGGACGGCACCACTATGAAGCCGAACCCGGAAGAGCTTGTTCGCCTCGGCAGCCATCTGCATGAGCGGGACGGCAAGTACACCTTCCAGGTCACGGACGAAATGAGGGAAGTGGACTACTTCGACCAATTGCGCCTTCTCGCCGTGGACCACCCTGCGACGGAAGACGTTTATTCGAACGAAATCTACTCGTCAACTCCGATGCCGCCTCAGATGTTCGTGGTTCGCAACCAGCGATTTCCTGTCTCCGCCGTGGATGACCACGGGAACAATGTTCTGCCGCTCATCCTGAAAGCGGATGGGCGCTATCCCACCGATTTTCACCGTGACCGCATTCTGGGCCTTGCGGACTTGCATTCACTCGCGCTCGACTTGGGCAGTTTCCCTCAGCAGAGCCGGGCCACACTGTGGCTGAAAGGTTGGGTCTTCTGGACGGATTCCAACGCTTCGCGCGCCTTGATGTCCAATCGCAAGCTACAAATGATTTCACCTTATGTTCAGGTACGCGACCCGCAAGGCAAGTGGGTTACGGTGATCCCGGATATGGGTTTGCCCAGCGGCACCAACCGCACTATGATGGTGGACCTGACTGGCAAGTTCAAGTCCACGGATCATCACGTGCGCATCGTGACCAACTTCTGCGTTTACTGGGACCAGATCTTTTTCACCACGGAGCAATCGCCCGCGCCCGTTCCCATCAGCTTGCCTTTGCTTTCGGCAAACCTGCATTACCGGGGTTTTTCGGCTTACAACACTGATCCCGAACACCTGCGGCCCGATACTTTTGATTACACGCGCCGGCTGGTGAACGCTCCGTGGAATCCCGCTCTCGGTCGCTTCACGCGCTATGGCACTGTCGCTCCGCTGCTCTCCCACGCCGATGATGAACTGGTGGCCATGTCCACCGGCGACGAAATGACCGTCGAATTTAATGCCCGGAGTCTGCCGCCTCTGAAGTCCGGATGGACGCGCGATTTTTTCCTGGAGGCGCGAGGTTACGCCAAGGATGGCGAACCCAACACCGCGGCATTTCGCACCGTGGAACCGCTGCCCTTCGGCGCCATGTCCAATTATCCGCCGATGGCTCCGGACTCTCCTCCTCAAAGCCGGGCTTACGTCAATTACCTGCTCAATTATCAAACGCGGCAGGCCTATCAATTAATTCCACCGCTTGCGCCAGCAGTTAGGAATCCTTGACAAGATCTGCGCAGCGGAGTCGGAATGGGATTTTCATTGGATAAGGTCCGGGCCGAAAATAATTGTTCCATAGTCCGCCCGGCACCCTTCACCCGCCCTTTTTCACCCGCCGCTTCGCGTCTCCCTCTCCCCAGGTGGGGAGAGGGCAGGGGTGAGGGGGAATGAACTACGAGGTCTTCGGAAAAACGTGAGATCTGCTAATACCGTAACTGGCAACGGAGCGAAGGAAAGTTGGGAGTGAAAGCTGTTCGCCATAGAGAAAGATTCGTCCCGCGATTCGCGCCACCAGCGACGAACGGAAGATCATATCCAGCCTCGATCGGGTTCCGGACTCCTTTTCGCCCCCGGGAAGCCTTTTCACATAATCGGCCAGTTCAACCCGCCAGACCTGATTGAATTCAGCAAGTCCTTGTTCAACCGAAGAGCTTGCCCGAGTTTTTTCAATCACCCCACAAGCCACCTGGGCGCTGACCATGCCGGGATAAATTCCCTCGCCGGTTGACCCGGACACAAATCCCCCCGCGTCACCGATCAGCATCACCCTTCCTTCAGTCAGCCTCGGCATGGCGTACACCGCTCCAACCGGATCAATATCGAAATGAACGTTCTCAGCGCGAAGCTCGCGGGGAAGGTGTCCGGCGGACTGAAGGTCCTTGAAGAAGCGCGAATAGACCGAGCGAATTCGGCGATTGTCATCGAGCATGGCGCCAATTCCCACGCAGATGTGCCGGCGCTTGGGAAATATCCATCCGTAGCCTTGCAGTCCTTGATATTCAAGATAAACAAGCAATGGCGACCGCTGCCCATAAAAGCTTGCAATCTTATCGCAAGGAAATTCGATATCGGCGTTGGCGCACATCACGGTGTCGCGCTGTCCCCAGCTTCGCCGCAGACCCGCAGACATCGCCACGCGGCTGGCCGCTCCGTCCGCACCGATCAAGACTCGCGCCGAGTAAGTTTTCCCTTGCGCCGTTCGCGCTCGCACCTCGCTGCCATCCTGCTCGACGTGTACCACGCCGTCGGCGCCGTGGAACTCAGCCCCAGCCTCAATAGCGATGCGGCGAAGGCCATCGTCAAATTTGGAGCGTAAGGAGAGATAACCCGACGGCTTTCTTTCCGGGAAGCTGCCGTGACGGCGGAGCGGCGGATCATAAAAAGTCATGCCATAAAACGGTGACTCCACCAGATCGTCGAGCTTTGCTTGCAAATAAGGAAAGCGCTCGAACGCCAGGCGGTTGATCCAACTGGCACAGGTTTTGTGGCGCGGGAAGGTAGCACGGTCAAGCAGCAGAATTTTCAAGCCCTGGTCAGCCAGCAACTTCGCCGCCGTAGAACCCGCTGGTCCTGCACCCACAACGATCACGTCAGCATCGGGAGTGGTCATGAGCAAGCCCGTACATGATGGCCAGAGGGTTCAACGCGGTGCTGGGATTTCGAGGTCGCGACAAATCTTACGTGCCAGAAAATCGTTAACCTCATTGTGGCGGGGAATGGTTGAGACCTTCGCGGTGGTGGGATTCCAATAGACAGGTTGTCTGCCGCCTTCGCACAATTCCCGGCATCCGTGCGATTCTAGATGACGAATCAGTTCGCGGCGCTTCACAGTGCGGCTAGAGAGATTGGCTCCTTGACGACTTCCTCATCTTGCGCAGACTCCTCGGCAAGCGCGCGGTTGGATTCCAGCACCAGCCGGATCGCTTCCAAAAGGCCTTGCCGTGCCTCGACAAGCGTAGCCGCCTGTGTGTTTGCGCCAGGGATTTCCTCCACCCAAGCACCATATCCTTCTGGAACTTTCTTAAAGACGGCGGTTACTTCCATAGTTTCAGTGTACCACGATGGACCGCTATTTAGCACCAGGAGCCACGACGAGCGCCGGGCCTCTTGCGTTTGCCTCCGGGGAGAGCCGCCACAGCGCAAGGATCATGGAGCCTTCCAGATGACATGGTGCTTCTTGTCGTTTCCAAACATCACAATCGATGCGGCGGAAGTTTGCTGCGCCTCTCCAGTTTTTGGTACAAACGTCTGCGTGCTCCCCAAGTCTACGCCAAAGCCGTGCGCGTCGAAGATCTTGATGCTCGGCGAGCCTTGCGGAGACACAGCCATTTGCGCGTGCACTTGACCCTTCGCGTCGCTGAGTTGAATGTTGGGTGAGCCTGACGCGGAGACAGCCATTTGCGCAACGACGTCTCCTTGCGCGTCGACGAGCTTGACGCACGGCGCGCCTGATGCGGCAACGCCTATTTGCACTCTTCCGGCGCCGCCTCGCAAGTTGACGAGCGTGATGCCCGGCCAGTCGGGCAAGATGGTTAGCCACACCTCGCCTTTTGCCCCATGCAGGGCGATGGACGGAGCGCCCGCTACGACGTTCATGCTCACCCGCACATTTCCTGAGTTATCCACAACATCAAACTCATGAGCCGTGATCGTCTGAGCGACGGGCCGCGTTGCATAGACGGCGGCAAAAGCCGCTGCCAGCACCAGCCCGGCAAGTGCAAGGCGTTTGAACCGCCGATTGTCCCGCTCAAGTTTTTTAAGCCGCTCAATAAGCTCTGTGTCAGTCATAGCTAATCCCTCCGTGCGATCTCTCCGGCCACTCCTTCCAGGAAGCGACCGCTATTCTTTCCACACCCGCGAGTGACTCTCTTGTGCTGCGGTCAACTTATCAGAGAAACCCAGGTTGCAAGAATCGTTTAGCGTGCTGAGAACAAACCAGAGGTTCGTGTGGGCCGTGACCAGTGCCGCTCCTACCCATTCCAGAGACGGCGGCGTAACGCGAGCAGCGGCCAACAAACCCTCGGCGTTCGCGTGATGGATTGAACACGCCATGCTGTAGGGAAGCCTAAACTCTTTTCCGCATCCGATCTCCTCCGCCATTTTCCCGATAGACTTCGTGGACCACAGGAACCTCTCGCGTCCTTTGGAATTCGTGAATTGGGCTTTGACCTCGTTATACTCATCCTCGATATTCTTCACTGCCTCCGGGGACGAGTGCTTTACCTGATCCGGGATGTTGTCCCGCAACCATTGGTATGTGCGCCACCTCTGTACGGGGCCGAAATTTATGTAGTCTTCGACCTCCTTTGGGTTCCGGCGCAAGTACTCCGCCATCCACCTGGATTCATACACGCCGCGCACGATCTTCATTGCACCCGGCCCGCAGCCGTTACCGCAGAGAAGAATTACATCGCTTGCCCCTGCAACCGTGGCGCGAGTCAGCTCGTAAATGACCTTCTGGACCCGCTCAGCGGCCTTGTTCTCGGCGGCCTGTAACATTTCGTTCCCCAAGCCCATCAGATCGGCAATGGCATCGAACTGCCGCTCATACTGCTCGCGAGCGGCGGGCCAGAAATCCTCAAATCCGAACGTTACGTGCTGGTGTTCTGCTGGTGACATTGGCTTCTTCTCCTTGAACCCCTAGCCGGTAGCCACGACGAACGCCTTATCTCGTCGTGGGCCTTTCGCATTGTGACAGCGTTTTCTATATGTCACACGTCCGGCGATCAGGGCCTGGCGGCCGCATCTTCTTCGTAACGTCAAATCTTCGCCGGAGGCATATGCTCTTCATGGGAGCCGGTGCTCAACCCGTGGAAAAGCCCTCTTGATGAGGTCTGCCTTTACTTTGTCGAGCGGGATGCGTTTTTCACGCCGCCGCGACCGGGAAACCAGCACGTCCTCGATGTCCTCCCAGAGCGCCTTGTGTTCCTTGAGGTTGATGATTGCCGCCGTCTTGCGGCCTTTTTCGTCGGTGATGAACTGTATTCCCGTCATGGGCCGTGTCTCCTTGCGGGGTGTGGAACCCCTTCCTCACCCTAATTCCGCCGCTTCGCGCTGTCAACCAAGATGACGACGTAAGGCAGCCGCTAAGCCCTCCATGAAGCGCTTACCCATGAGGCCGGCAAACCAAACTTCACAGTCATGCTTGGAACGACCCCAAGGATGCCATAAGGACACCACCCGAAAGGACTGGTGGACCTGAGGAGGTTCGAACTCCTGACCCCCTGGTTGCAAACCAGGTGCTCTCCCAACTGAGCTACAGGCCCTTTGAATGCTGCGGCTTTACCTAATATGATGTGGAAATCCCCGGCTCGTCAAGGGCCAGTGGCGGCTCAGTTTGCTGTAGCGGCGGTCTATGACCGCCGAAGCCATTGAATTCTCAAGACCGGCGGTCATAGACCGCCGCTACAGCAAACAAACCGTCCCACTACCTCATGGCTTGGACAAAGATGGCATACTGTACGGAGCATGAGACCGCTCCGGAGGCCCGCGCACCAGTGACCATCGAATTTCGCAACGTCGGATACCGGGCGGGCCAGCGGATGATCCTTCAAGGACTCACGCTCGGCATCGAGCAGGGCGAGACCTGCGTCCTGCTGGGCCGGAGCGGTTCCGGCAAGACGACCACGCTTAAGCTCATCAACCGCCTTTTGGACCCGAGCGAAGGGGAGGTGTGGGTTGAGGGCCGGCAAACCCGCGACTGGGATCCGATTTCACTGCGGCGGCGGATTGGCTACGTGATTCAGGAAATCGGACTCTTCCCGCATCTCACCATCGGCAGAAATGTGGGATTGGTTCCCGAACTGGAGGGATGGCCGCCGGACCGGATTCAGGACCGCGTGCGCGACTTGTTGGTGAGGGTGGGCCTTGACCCGGCATTGTCCAGTCGCTATCCGCGCCAGTTGTCAGGCGGGCAGCGTCAGCGAGTGGGTGTGGCACGGGCGCTGGCCGCAGACCCACCCATTCTGCTGATGGACGAACCCTTCGGAGCCTTAGACCCGATTACCCGTTCAGAGATCCAGCAGGAATTTCTGCGACTGCGGCAAGCGATGCATAAAACCATCGTCTTCGTTACTCACGATCTGCCCGAAGCGCTTCTGCTCGGCACGCGCATCTGCCTGTTTGATGCGGGGCGGCTACTCGGTACTTACACTCCGCAAGATTTCATGGCCTCTCGCGACCCAATGGCCCTTCAATATCTTGCTGCTTTTGAGGGCAATCCCAAACTCAGAGAGGGTTGCGCTTGAGTCTGCTCCAATTCTTCTTGAACCACCGCACGGAAGTGATCGAGCTGATGCTGGAACATCTGTGGATGGTGGGCGTCTCTACGCTGCTCGCGGTCATCATCGGAATTCCTCTCGGAATTCTTCTGACGCGCAAGCCGATTTTCAAGAGGCCGGTTCTGGGCGCCGCCAACCTGGTGCAGACGGTGCCCAGCCTGGCGCTGTTTGGCCTGCTTCTGCCGATTCCATTCCTCGGCGACCGTGCCAGCCGCTTGGCCATCCTGGCCCTCACACTCTATGCGCTGTTGCCCATCATCCAGAACACCTACTCCGGCATTACCAACGTTGATCCGGCCGTGGTTGAGGCTGGGCGCGGCATGGGCATGACGGACCGGCAACTGCTGATGCGCGTGCAATTGCCGCTGGCTTTGAGCGTGATTGTGGCGGGAGTACGCGTGGCCACGGTGATTTCCGTGGGACTCGCCACCATCGCCGCTGCCATTGGCGCCGGGGGTCTTGGAGAGTACATCTTCCGTGGGCTTGCCATGGTGAACAACCAACTGATTCTGGCTGGGGCCATTCCCGCCGCGCTTCTCGCGCTTCTCGCGGATTTTGGCATCGGACTGATTGAAAAAGCCTTGCGGCCCCCCGCGCAGGAGGAAGCCTGATTGCGTCTGACGGCGACACTGGCGCTCCTGCTTATCTTTGCGGCCTGCGGGCCTCCTCGCCGCCAAAGGATCGTGATCGGCTCCAAAAATTTCACTGAGCAATTGGTGCTCGGTGAGTTGTTCGCCCAATACCTCCATGCCCAGACAGGGTTGCCGGTGGAGCGGCGATTCTATCTGGCCGGGACCTACATCTGCCAGCAGGCGATTCTTTCCGGGCGCATCGATATTTACCCGGAATATACCGGCACGGCGCTTACCACCATTCTGAAGGAAAAGCCGCAAGACGGCCCGCAACAGGTCTACGCGATGGTGAAGCACGCCTATGCCCGGCGTTTTGATTTGGACGTCGGACCGCCGCTCGGATTTGACAACTCGTTCGCCATCGTGGTGCGCGGGGATGATGCAAAACGCTTGAACCTCCGCACAATTTCCCAGGTGGCCGCTGATACTCCGCATTGGCGCGCGGGCTTTGGCTACGAATTCATGGAGCGTCCGGACGGCTACCAGGGTTTGGTGAAAACTTATGGCCTGCGCTTCGCCGCCCCGCCCCGCATCATGGACCTTGGCCTTCTCTATCGCGCCCTCCAGAGCAAGCAAGTGGACCTGGTGGCCGGCAACACCACCGATGGCCAGATCGATGCGCTCCACTTCGCCATTCTCCAGGATGACCGCCATTATTTCCCGCCTTACCAGGCCGTTCCGGTGGTGCGGATGACCGCAGAGAAACTCCATCCGGAAATTCGAACGGCGCTGGATCATCTTGCCGGGAGAATCTCCGCAGAGGAGATGCGAAGGATGAACTATGCAGTGGATGGAGAACACCGCGACGTCCAGGTGGTTGTTCAGGAGTTTCTTAAATCGAAGGGACTGACTGGGAAGTTAAATTGAATCTGCGGTCGCCCGGCGGGCTGTTGTGTGTCCGTAGGCTTCTACTTCCTATCGGGGGACTGGTCAAATGCTTCCGCGTTTCATTTCATCCATCAAATAATCACACGAGCGAACGCATAGCGCCATCAGAGTCAAGGTGGGGTTCTCACAGGGGTTGGAGCAGAAAGTGGCCGCGTCCATCACGAAAAGGTTCTTAACGTCGTGGGCTTGCTCAAATTGATTCACAACCGAGGCCTTGGTATCGTCGCCCATGCGGGCCACTCCCACCTCATGCCGGACACCCCCTGGCCCTCGTGGGTTGTACACTGGCTTGATATTCTTGGCTCCCGCAGCTTCCAGCATTTCGGCTGCGGCGTCTGCCGAATCGCGCAGCAAGGCAAATTCGTTTTCTCCATGTTTCATGTGGAAGCGGAGCACCGGAATCCCATAGGTGTCCACCACGGCCGGGTCAATCTCCACATAATTGTCCCAACGGGCCAGGACCTCTCCGAACGTTTCGATCTTGAGCCGGTTGATGGGTTCGAAAGCTTTCTCTTTGAAGGGTGTTCCAAAACCTGGCGCCTTCCAGTTGAAGTGAACTCCCCCGCCGCCTTCATAGCCGTAGCCTCGCAGGAACTTTTGGGACCGCGGTCCGTTCGGAAGATTGCGGAAGCGTGGCACATAGATGCCGCAAGGGCGATTGGGCCCGTTGATATTGGGCTTTCCGGGAAGTTCCGGAAACTCGCCACTCGCGCCAGCTCCGGCAATGTGGTCCATCAGATAGTGCCCCAGCACGCCGCTGGAATTGGCTAGACCGTTGGGATATTGCCGGTTGGCGGAGTTCAGGAGAATCCGTGCCGACTCAAACGCCTGAGCGCAAAGAATGACGACCCGCCCCTTGATCTCATGCGGTTGGCGGGTATTGCGGTCTACATAAAGAATCCCCCTGGCGCGATTACGTTCCGCATCCATCAAAACTTGGTACGCCATGGCGTTGGGAATGTAGGTGCAATTGCCGGTCTTAAGGGCATCGGGGACGGTGGTGAAAGCGGAATTGAAGTAGGAGTGAGTGACGCAGCCGCGCTCACACGGCCCGCAGTAATGGCAAGGCGCGCGGCCATGCAGCGGCTTGGTAAGGTTTGCAGTCCGGCTGGGAGTCACAGTCCAACCCAGCTTGGCCTTCACCCGCTCTCTGAAGACTGTTTCCGAGCAGGTGAGGCCCATATCCGGCTGGAAAAAGCCGTCGGGTATTTCGGGCACTCCTTCGGCTCGACCGGCAACACCGATATAACTCTCCACCAGATCGTAGTAAGGCTTGACATCCTTGTAGCTGAGAGGCCAATTCACCCCGTAACCATCGTAGGATGCTGCCTTGAAGTCCAGATCGCTGTAACGGAGGCTCAGCCGCCCCCAGACGTTGGTACGGCCCCCGCCAATGCGCATTCGTGCCGACCAACTGAAGGGCATATTGGGAGTGGCGGTATAGGGTTCATCCAAATCATTACAAAACCAGTCATAGTTGTATTCCATGCAAGCGTAACATTGGCTCTGAATGGGCCGAGTCTTACGCATGAATTCCGGCGCGAGGTCGCGGTACTTCAGTTGGAAAGCCGGCTTGTGCTCGGTAAAATTCTGGTCCGACTGCGGCGGGCCGGCATCGAGAAGCGCGACCTTCAACCCCGCTTCTGTCAGCCGTTTGCAAGCCCAGCCGCCCGATGCGCCAGAGCCCACCACCAGCGCGTCATACAATTCCTTGGAGTGATCCACCATAATTGTCTTCTAGCCTATTCCCTTTTAATTGCAACTTCAAACATTCTTGAGGTCGGGACTGGCGCCCACGGGCGAACGCGAGGGCGGCACTTGCCCTTGGCCCATGTCCCGGCGCTTTGCCTGTCCCAATTCGCAATAGGAGCATTTCTTGCGCCCTTTGAACCGTTGATAACATTGAACATTCCGGCTTTGTTGCCAATCGAGCCCGATCAAGATGGAGGGCTGGACCGGCGGAGTCTTGATCCCGCAGGCGCCGGTCCACCCTTGCACCCATGCCCTCAACCCTACGGGCCCGGGAAACGGCTTGGCCGACGCTTCGGCCTTTCCGGCGAAATCGATCAATCGAACCATGGTCATCTTGCGCAATTCAGCTCCCGAGGGTTGTGAATTTGGTGACGCGCCCTGAATAGACGGGCGGCAAGACTATATGCATACTACTCACGTAATTTAAGTTTCCAATGGACGTGTATCACCAGAATCAGGTCTCCAGTTTTATGCCAGAGGCGCGGACCAAAAGACAATGCAACCTTGCGTCGTCGGGCATTGGGATTTCAAACCTTAAATGAACGTTTCATTGCTAAAAAAGTTGTCGTCCCAACGGATGATGCTGCCAGCTATCTTGGGCTGAAATATCAGAAAACCTTCCAATTATTATTGGAAATTGGATTCTATTTTTCAATTCGATGTGATCTAATACTAAAACTGAAAACGTCACTGAGTCCCCAAGCTGGAGAGTGGGGCGGCAAGAATGCGCAAAACCGGAACCCGGCCACAACCCGTGGGAGTTTTAACCAAGGCGCTCAAGATTATTGAGACTCTCCGAAATTCTCCCGGCGGGCTTGCTCTGAAGGACATTGCCAAACAGACGGGAGTGAACAAAAGTACGGCTTACCGGTTCCTCTCCCATCTCGAGCGAGAAGCCTATCTGTCGCGGGATCAGGACGGAACTTATACCATCGGCCTCAAACTAAGCCAGATGACGCCCGGTTCTCCCCGTGAGGGGGACCTGCGCGAAGCGGCGCGGCCGGTGCTGCGCGAGCTCCTTGCTGCGACCGGGGAAAGCGTCAATCTCGCCGTGCGGGACAATAGCGATGTCCTTTACTTGGAGGTCTTGGAAAGCCCTCACGACTTCCGCTTGGTTTCCACCATCGGAAGCCGCCGGCCGATTTACTCGACGGCGCTCGGCAAGTCCTTGGCGGCATTTTTCCCCGCCGACCAATCAAAATCGATCCTTCAGGCCATTCAATTCCAACCTTTGACCTCTCATACCATCACCAACCTGGCTGAATTCATGAGAGAATTGGAGGTGGTTCGGGGCCAAATGTATTCGCTGGATAACGAGGAGAACCTCTTGGGCGCGCGCTGTGTGGGGGCGCCGGTCCTGAATCAGCATGGCGAGTCGGTTGCTGCGGTCAGCGTTTCTGGGCCGATCTCAAGAATTAGCGATGAGAAAGTCAGCATCTTTGCGGCCGCTGTAAAGGATGCTGCGGAGAAAATCGCCATCCGGCTGGGATTTTCCTTTCCACAGTCCCCGGTGAGCAGGCAGCTTCTGGCCTGACTCTCTGATGGGATGTAGCGGCGGGGTCCTGACTCCCGAAAGGATTTAATAAAGCCTGGCGGAGGCGAGACCACCGAAAGGGTCCAAAAAACGCCGGGGGGTGAGGACATCGCCGTGAACTGGCGATTGACCAAGGTGAAATGGGTCCGGGATCAGCACCGCCACCTGGAAACCAAAGGGATGAGGCATGCATGGCTAACAAATCGCAACAATTGAAGCGGTACGGTCAGCTCCTGCGAGTGCGCCCGGAGGCACGTGAAGAGTACATTCGCTACCATGAGAGGGTCTGGCCGGAAGTGCTAAAGACCATTCGCGATTGCAACATTCGAAATTACTCGATCTTCCTGCAGGACGGCCTTCTCTTTGCCTATTTCGAATATATCGGCCAGGATTACGCGGCGGACATGGCGAAGATGGCAGCCGATCCCAAAACTCAGGAGTGGTGGGCGATTATGATGCCCATGCAGGATCCCCTCCCCACCCGCGCCGAAGGGGAGTGGTGGGTAAATATGCCAGAGGTGTTTCACACGGATTGATCGTTGCCGCGGTCAGGGCGTCGCATTCGCCTCGGTTCTTGCCTTGGATGTAAAGTTGCCAACAGGATCGAGGGGCGCCTTCCGTAGAGGCGGCTTTATGCCGCCATGTCTCATGGCGAGATAAACTCGCCGCTACAGCGATCAAACTGCACCACGACCTGGGTTTCCTTCTCCCTGCATCGTGCCGGGTGGGATTCTTATCTTGTCCTCATCGTGCGGTCCGCCCCTTTGAGCTGCGCAAAATCAAGTAGAAGACAAAGCCCGCCAGCACGATCACCAGTCCCGGCCAAGTGGTGGAAGGGCGGAAGGCGAGCAGCATGGCTAAGATCACGGTTGCACCCGCAATGTAGGTGAGCGGGACCAGCGGGTAGCCGGGCGTGCGAAAAGGACGGCGAACATCAGGCCGTTTGGCGCGCAAGCGAATGACGCCGGCAATGGTCAGGACGTAGAAAATGAGCGCCGCGGAGATCACGTAATCCAGCAGGTTGCTGTAAAGGCTGCCATATTGCCCTGTGGCTGGATTGTATGTCCGGGGCAGAACCAGAAACGCCGCCCAGAATCCCTGGACGGCGAGTGAACGTCCTGGAACGTGATGGCGGTTCAGGCGGCCCGCCGACTTGAAGAACAGCCCATCACTTGCCATGGCGTAATAGGCGCGGGGCCCCGCCAGCACCAGCCCATTGATGCATCCGAAGCAGGAAACCATGATAGCAATGGCCATGAGCAGCGCGCCGAAACCCGGGAAGATAGCGTGAAGCATGGCGGTGGCCACCAAGTCCTGCGGCGCATGTTGAATGGCAGAGAAGGGAAGGGTGGTAAGGTAGGCGATGTTGGCCAACAAGTAGAGCGCGATCACCGAGGCCACACCCAGGGCCAGGGCGCGCGGTAAGGTACGTTCCGGGTTCTTCACCTCTTCCGCTGCAAAGGTGACGTCGTGCCACGAATCGGCCGAAAAGAGAGACCCGGATTGGGCCACGCAGATTGCCACCACCAGGCCCCAGGCTGTTGTGCAATTGAGTGATCCGGAAATGGGGTGGAAGCCGCGCGCCACCCACAGACGCCCGAAATTGGCAGCGATGGCGTGGGCATTCCGCCCGATGGTGAAGCCGAGCAGGATCAGCGCCGCCAACGCCCCGGCCTTGGCGACCGTGAAGACGTTCTGCACGATCTTTCCGTATTCCAGCCCTCGCGTGTTCGTCCAGGTCAGGAGCACGATCACCGCGATGCCCGTCAACTGCGCGGTGGAAAGTGAAATGGCGTAATGAGCGGTGAAGTGGATGGGCGCGATCAGGTAATGCTTCTCATCGATGGCGGGCCACAGCACGCCGCTGAACCTTGCGAAGGCCACGGCCACCGCTGCAATCGTGCCGGTTTGGATGACACCGAAGAGCGTCCAGCCATAAAGGAAACCCCAAAGCGGCGAGTAAGCCTCACGCAGATAAACATACATGCCGCCCGCTGAGGGAATCATGGAGGAAAGCTCGCCATAGGAAAGCGCGGCCGTCACCGTCAGAACTCCGGTCACAGCCCAGGTCGCGAGCAAGGCTCCCGGGCTGCCCACCAACCGCGACATATCGGCCGAGACGATGAAGATGCCCGATCCGATCATGGCGCCCGCTACCACCATCACGGAATCAAACAGCCCGAGACCGCGGACGAAGCCCCCGGCAGCGCCGGTGGGTGAAGTGGTGGCCGCAACGTTGTTCTGGAGGTGAGGGGATTCGGGCATGGCCGTTGTCAAGCCGGAAACAGGTTCCGGACCACGAACATGGCGTTGGCGGGACGTTCCGCCAAGCGCCGCATGAACCAGGGAAACCAAAAACTGCCATAAGCGATCAGTACAATCGATTTCCAGCCTTCGCGCGCCAGGCGAAGCTGCTCCGCCCGCTGAATGCCAAACAGCATCTGAAATTCAAACTGGTCCTTTCCAACCTGCTGCGATTCAGCAAACTGCGTGATGCGGCGGATCAGGGCGCGGTCATGCGTGGCAAACGCCGCGCGCACACCAGTGGCGCGGGCTTCCGGGCTGATGAGGAGTGACGCCAACTTGAAGTAATTCTCATCGACGTCGATCTTTTTGGGAAAGGCAAGATCCGGCGGCTCCAGGTAAGCGCCCTTCACCATGCGGATGGCCGGGCCGAGGGGCAGGAGGCTTTGAATGTCCTTCCCGGTTCTGTAAAGGTATGCCTGGAGGCAAAGGCCGACGTTCTTGAAGGAGCCGCGTGCCTGCCGGAAAATTTCAATGGTGCGATCGACGTAAGGACTCGCTTCCATGTCTATCCAGACGACCCGCGAGGAATCCTCCTTCTGAACGATCTTCAGAAAGTTGGCGAGACAAAGCTCCGGGCTTAGGTCGAGCCCCAACTGCGTGAGCTTCACGGAGATTTCCGTGTTCAATCCGCGTTCGGGAATGCGACGCAAGACTTCCTGGTAGTGGTTTGTGACGGCATCGGCTTCGGAAGCGCTGGTGACGTTTTCACCCAGTTGCGTGAATACCGCGCCGATCCCTTGTTCGCGCAACGCGGCAGCCGCGCTTAAAGCGTCATCCAATTCTTCACCCGGCATAAAGCGTGCAACGGTGCGGCGAACGAACCAATATTTGGGCGCCTGCTCGCGCAGCCACCGGCTCTGCGAACAGGCCAGAAAGAAATTCCTCATCACACTCATGGTTGACCTCAAGTGGGGGCGACCTTTGTGGTCGCCCGTTCCCTGGCAGAGGACCACGCGCTACAATGGCCGTCGCCGAACAGAAGCCCCGGCACTGCCTGGGCCGGAAGCGGACCCATTACACTGGTCGAGGGCGGGCGCAAGGCCCGCCCCTAGAGTACGCTTCGGATCATACCGCCATCCACCTGGAGGGTGGCGCCGGTAATGTAGGAGGCAGCATCCGAAAGCAGAAACACCGCAGCCCGCGCCAACTCTTCTGGTAGCCCGTAGCGGCCCAAAGGAATCGTGGCGGCAGAACGCCGCTGCTGTTCTTCCACAGGAATTCCCAAACGCTGGCTTGCCGCTTCATCCAGCTCGCGAACCCGGTCCGTGGAAATCCGGCCCGGAATCAGATGGTTTACGCGGATGCGGCGGCTGGCGTATTCATTTGTCAGGGTTTTGGCCAGCGCTGAAACGGAAGGACGTAAGATGGTGGAAAGGGCGAGGTTCGGAATCGGTTCCTTGACCGAGGAGGAAGTCAGAAATAGGATGCTGCCGCCCGTGCCCGCCGTCATTTTCTCAATCGAGCGCCGGGCCATGCGCACGGCGCTCAGCACCAGCAGTTCGAAGGCGTTCTGCCACGCCGCATCGTCAAATGCCGCAAAATTTCCGGCGGGTGGCCCGCCCGCGTTCGCCACCAGCATGTCAATCCGGCCGAAAACCTCCATCGTGGTTTCGTGCCATTGATCGATGGCTTCCGCCGAGCGGACGTCCCCGGCAAATCCCAGCGCCTGCGTGCCATGTTCCGCGTGAATCTGCCGCGCTGCCTCATTCACCGCATCCTGGCCTCGCGAAAGAATGGATACCGAAGCGCCCTCCGCCGCCAACTGTTGGGCAATGGCGAAGCCCAGGCCGCGGCTCGCGCCGCTGACCATTGCCACCTTTCCTTTCAAGCCTAAGTCCACTCAATCCCTCCCGTTTTCCAAACCCACTCGAGCTGGCGGTCAAGCTGAACCGAAGTCGAAGCGTCCAATGGACCGCCCGGCGCCCGGACTGCGGCATCGGCCAGCGCGCCTCGCCTCTTCAGAATTTCCTTGCGAATCGCCATTCCGATCCCTTCCTGAAATTCAAACCGCATCAGGGGCACGGCGCGATAAAAAATATCAGTAGCTTCGTCAACCTGCCCGGCCCGGAAGAGCTTCACGACCTTCACCAGGATTTCCGGGCAGGCAAAACCGGTCATGGCTCCTGCGGCTCCTGCCAGAAGTTCCTCAAGAAGGAAAACACCGCCCAGCCCTCCCAGAATCTGAACGGGCACGCTTTGCGAGTGGTCCAGAATGCGGGTTATCTTCAAAGGCGTGGGCGGATCCTCCAGCTTGATCGTGCGCGCTGCGGGAACGTCGCGGGCGATGCGTGCCAGGAGGGCGGGCTCAAGGACGGTGCCCGATACGGGTGGGTAATCCTGCACCACGATAGGCAGATCGACCGCGGCGGCCAGTTCCGCATAGTGCCGCAGCACGGCGCCGGAATTGACCTTCGGCATACGCGGCGGACTTACCATGATGGCGGCAGCTCCCGCCGCCTGTGCCCGGCGGCTGTACTCGATGCAGGTACGCAGGCCATCAGCCGAGGAGCCCGCCACCACCGGCACGCGGCCCTTCACAAGGTCCAGAATGGCGTCCAAGACTTCAAAACGTTCCTTCTCCGTCAGGCGAGCCACTTCGCCCGTGACCCCCAGCGCCGTCAGGCCATTCACGCCGGCGCGAATGTAAAGATCCACCACCCTGCGCAAGCTGACAAAATCGATTTCACCGTTAGCCGAAAACGGCGTGGGTAACACCGAAAACACGCCTTGAAAATTCAATGTTTCCTCCGCCTCAAAGCCAGTTTTGTGCCCGGGCACGCAGTTTGCTGCGGCATAAGCCGAAGCCGCTTCATCCTGCGACGCGGCACGATTCGCACGGCTGTGGAATTATAACCGGAGTCTACACGTTTGGAGCGTTGATCTTGCGGCAAGGGGTTCTGGTGGCTCGCGGGTGGCGCAGACATTGCCATGCATGTCTGCGCCCCGGTTACGGGCTTCGCCTCTCTCCCAGAACACAGATGTTGGCGGTAAGGAAGAGCCCGGCTTGCTCAGGTGGCGCCGACATGAAAATCGATGTCGGCGCCACCCGCGCGACAGCTATCCCCGGGATGCCAATGTTTATGGCCCGGCGCGCCGGGTCCATCCCGGGCATTACTGGACTTTTTCCAGCTTGGCGTCAACCGTAATGCTGGTTCCCGCTGTCGCTGTGACGGTACGCTGCCAGGTCTGGAAGCCGGATTCGCCCAGTGCAATGGTGTGCTGTCCCGGGGTCAAGCGCAACGTAGACGGCGTATTTCCTACGAAGCTTCCGTCGACGGTGATGTCGGCTCCTGGCGGATTTGATCGGAGCATGTACTGTGCAGTCTGAGCGGGTGCTGGAGGGCCTGTTGCACCGCTTGAGTGCGGCGGCGCAGTGGATGGGGCAGGTCCTTGCTGGCCCGCTTGAGGCAGCTCAAACTTGGCGGCGTCAATTGGAAAATCCCCGTTGATATATGCGCTGATCGCAGTTCCCTCTGGAATAGTAACGTCCTTTCCGTGCATGAAGAGGAAGAAAGGCGCTGCGGGCCAGACAATCAGGCTAGTAGCTACAATGCCCGCAGTCATGGCTCCCGTATGGCCGCCGCCCTTGGTATTGCGCACCGCGCGCAGCGCCGCCTTTTCCCCATCTGCCAAGCGTACGGCGTCAATATTGACATTGAGCTTGCCGCCCTTTCCCATCCTCCTCTTGGCCTGAGCCTCTGTCACGGTACCCCAGGCCATCGCGCCGTTCTTGATGACAACCAGATTCCCAACCTTGACTTCTCCGAGAACCTCAAGGGGAACCGTATCGTTTACCTGGGCAGTGGAAGACGAAATTGTTTGAGTCAGCCGGAGCTTCACCGGCGTGCCATCTTGGAGCGCCAACGGGACCGCTGTTCCTTGCGCAGCAAGCCCGCATCCGCTCGCCATAAGCAAAAACATGCCTGCGCCACCAAGGATGGCACAAATGTGCCTCGCACCGTAGGATTTCATGGCCTGTACCCCCTCTCTTTATTTGGAGAGGCACAGCATACACCAACCGGGGGTGTTTCGCCACTGGCGCGGTTATGAACGGTCGCTTTCTCCATCGTTGTGAAACCGGCAAGCCTTCGCACTGCCTTCTGCCCACTGCCCCCTGCTTTCTGCCTACTCCATTTACTTTGCACAATTCACCAACCAGCCCTTGCGCCGGGCGCGGCGGCTTCATATACTGTCGGGGCAATTTGAAAAGCAGACTAGGAGAAGACACGGTGAGCAAAATTACGAGACGTGAAGCGGGGCGAAGAATCCTGATGTCATCGGCGGCGGCAATGGCCGCGGCGGGCGGGTTGCGGGGGGCGCAGTGGATTAATTCCGTGGTACGCGGCGTGCAAGTCGGCGCGCAGAGCTATAGCTTCCGCGACCGGCCGCTGGGCATGGCGATCGATGCGATGCGCACCATCGGACTCGGCGAGTGCGAGCTGTGGCAGGGTCACGTGGAGCCGCAGCACCTTCCCGCTGACCAGTTGACCTTCTGGCGGGAGACGGCGCCGCTCTCGGACTTCCACCGCATCCGCGGGCAGTTTGACAAAGCTGGCATCAGGCTCTACGCCTACAATTACAGCTTCAACAAGGATATGAACGGCGCTGAATTCGACCGCGGCTTCGCAATGGCCAAGGCGCTGGGCGTGCGCTATATTACCGCCTCTTCTTACATCAGCCTGGTGCCGAGAATTCAGGAGTACGCCCGCAAATACAAGATTGTGGTGGCCATGCACGGCCACGATGACACCAGCGATGACGATGCCTTCTCCACTGCCGCGACGTTTGAGAAGGCCCTCGCGATGAGCCAGCATTACATCGCCGTGAACCTGGATATTGGGCATTTTGTCGCGGCCGGTGGCGACCCAGTGTCGTTCATCCAACAGCATCACGACCGGATCGTGACCATTCACATCAAAGACCGTAAGAAAGACCACGGGCCGAACATGCCCCTTGGACAAGGGGACACACCCATCATCCCCGTCCTGCATTTGCTGCGCGACAATCAGTGGGAAATCCCCGCTAACATTGAGTACGAATACGGCAAGCCCGGCATGGATACGGTGGCCGAGGTCCAGAAGTGCTACGCATATTGTCGCAAGGCGCTTGAAACCTAAGCCCTGCCGCGATGCAGACGCTTGGGCAGTCCATTCGTCCGTCCCGCGGCCTGGCGGAGAGGGCTGGGATGGGCGAGGGCACGACCGGCATGACGCAGCCATGCTGGGCCGCATGGCTAGATGGTTGGTTCCGTCGTGCGGACACGCACGCGCGTCAATGCGGGGCTCCGATCGCGGCGTAGACGGCCATCGGACGGTTCAGAGCGCTCGTTGTCAATGATGACTCGTTGACAATCGAGGCAGAGATAATGCTGACCGCTTGGAGATTTGCTGGTTCTGAGAGAGCCACAGTTTGGACATTTGTTCTGCTTCATCATGGGATAGTAATTTAGCACATCTTGGGGCCGCAAGAAAGCCGAATCTTTTGTTTTTAACCTTAACTCCATGTATATTAATAACTTGTATACTTTACCCTTCACCCGGACCGAGCTCCGGAGGACGGCGAAAAACGGGCCCGAGTGAATCTTCGACCGGTGGCTGGGCCAGGCAGTCTGCGAAAGGAGTGGCAGAAACCTCAGACCGGCCGCAGGAAGTCAAAATCACATCCCTCATGCGCTTGCATGATGTGGTCCAGGAACATCTTGCCGTAACCGCGGAAGTAGTGCGGGGTGGGCGGCTGCCATCCCGCAAGACGATTCTTGATTTCAGCATCCGGCACCAGAAGTTCCAGCCGCCGGCCGGGCACGTCCAGCTCAATCGTGTCGCCATTCTTGACAATGGCCAGTGGCCCGCCCACAGCGGCTTCTGGAGACACGTGAAGGACAACCGTCCCATATGCGGTGCCGCTCATGCGCGCATCGCTCAGGCGAACCATGTCCCGCACGCCCGCCTCAAGAAGCTTTTTAGGAATGGGCAGGTCTCCCCATTCCGGCATGCCCGGCGCGCCCTTGGGACCTCCGTGTTTCAGCACCAACACGCAGCTTTCATCCACATCCAGGTTCGGGTCGTCGGCGCGAGCCATCATATCCTTATAATTCTCAAAGACCACGGCCCGGCCGCGATGCTTCAGAAGTTGGGGTGAGGCTGCGGTCTGCTTGATGACGGCGCCGTGCGGGGCGAGGTTCCCTTTCAGGATCACGGTCCCGCCTTCGGGTTTGAGCGGTTGCTGGAAAGGCCGGATCACTTCCCGGTTGAAGCACTCCGCCCCGGCGATGTTTTCTCCAACCGTCTTTCCCGAAACGGTGAGGGCGTTCAGGTTCAACTGGCCTTGCAATTCGCGCATCACCGCCGGCAGTCCTCCGGCATAGTACATATCCTCCATTAGGAATTCTCCGGAGGGCCGCACATTGGCAAGGAACGGCGTTTGGCGGGAAATCTCGTCAAACCGCTCAAGCGGCAGGTTGATGCCCACCCGGGCGGCAATGGCCACCAGGTGAATAATGGCATTGGTCGAGCCACCAATAGCCATGTTCACGCGGATGGCATTTTCAAAAGCTTCCCGGGTGAGAACCTGGGAAGGCCGCAATCCCTCCCGCGCCATTTGGACGGCGCGGCGTCCGCTTTCCTCAGCGATCGACATGCGGTGCGCGTCGGCGGCGGGAATATTGGCGCAGCCCGTCAGCGTCATGCCCAGGGCTTCCGCCACGCTGGTCATGGTGGAGGCGGTCCCCATCACCATGCAGTGTCCGGCGCTGCGCGAGATGCATCCCTCAAACTCCGCCCATTGCTCGTCGGACAGGTTTCCGGCGCGCCTTTCCGCCCAGAATTTGCGGGCGTCTGTGCCGGAGCCGACCGGTGTTCCTCGAAACATGCCACGCAGCATGGGACCGCCCGTGACCATAATAGCGGGAACCTCGGCGCTGGCCGCGCCCATCAACTCGGCGGGGGTCGTTTTATCACAACCGGAAAGCAGCACCACGGCGTCGAGCGGATAAGCGCGAATGTTCTCCTCCACATCCATCGCCATCAGGTTGCGATAGAGCATGGTGGTGGGTTTCATCAGGACTTCGCCCAGAGAAATGGTGGGGAACTCCAACGGAAACCCACCTGCTTCCCACACTCCGCGCTTCACCGCTTCAGCCACCAGCCGCAAGTGGGCGTTGCAGGTGGTGAGCTCGCTCCAGGAGTTGCAAATGCCAATCACGGGCTTGCCGTTAAAAAGATTTCGCGTAAAGCCTTCGGCCCGCAAATAGGCGCGATGCGTCATGCCGTGGATGTCATCCGTTCCAAACCATTCGCGGCTGCGCAGTTTGGCATCCGGATTTCCATTTGATCCGCTCATCATTCTTCTCCGTGGAGTGATGCTGCCAGGCGGGTGACCGCTTTGGCCTCTCGATTGAATTTGACCGGGCATTTTATCACGGTCGCAGGATGCGGCGTGGGGCGAGCCCGGCAGAGCGAAGCCGCTCTTCGGGTCTGCGGGGCTGGATGGGTCTCTGAAGCGGCTCTACCGCTGCCCCGCTCACCCCAACGTCGCTCATCTTCACCGTAATGCTGTAGCCCGCCTACGCCTGGTGCTGAGGGAAAATCGGCTGAACACCCTGGGCGCCGGCCAACAGCTCCTTTTCTTCTTCGCTCGTCAACGGCTTATAATTTTGCGCCACATCCATCGCAAGGCGGAAGAAGGTACCATATCCCGGCGGAATGGCGGCGGTAATGGGTTGGGATAGCGTCCAGCGATAAGCCAGCGATGCCTCACCCGGGAACGAGCATGGTTCATACCAGCACTTCTGGTACCAGCGCTCCCCCGGCTTCATCGAATCCGGCCATTTGGTTTTTGCCATGGACTTGATGGCCAGACGCCCCATGTTCTTGCTCTTGGCGTGCGCAATCACTCGTGGGCCGAAATGCCCCTGGGTGAACAGGACGAAGTTGGTGGGGAAAAGGATGGTATCAAAATCGAAGCGGTCCATGGCCGCGATGGCGGCTTCTTCGGAGTGGGCAGAAAACCCCAGGTAACGGACTTTGCCAGCCTTCCGGGCGGCCACAAAGGTTTCGATTGCGCCGTTCGGACCAAGGGCCTGATCCACTTGCTCAATGCTGGAAATGGCGTGAAGCTGGTAGAGGTCCACATGGTCCGTGCGCAGCTTCTCCAGCGAATCATCGAGCGCGGCCTGGGAGCCAGCTTTGTCAAACTTGCCGGTTTTGCAAGCCAGAAAAACTTCTTGCCGGTACCGCTCAAGGGCAGGTCCCAGCCGTTCCTGGGCGTCACCGTAGCTGGGTGCAACATCAATATAATTCACGCCGCGGTCAACGGCTTCGGAGACGATGTTATTGGCAAATTCCTGGGTTACACCCATCACCACGATACCGCCCATGCCGACAATGGAAAGTCTCTCCCCGGTTTTGCCCAGAATTCTTCTAGGGATCGGCGTGGTGGGGGTGGATTTGGCTTCGACCATTCTGGCCGTGAGGGCAAGACCAGCCGTGGTGCTGCCCTGCTTCAAAAAATCACGGCGATTCATAAAAGGCCTCCTGGGTTGTAATTGAGGCCGGGATCCTTCGGCCTCTGGGCTGCGGTTGATCAATTAACTCTCTATCTTATCACGCTCATGGGCTAGAGCGGGCAGCGATTCAGATGGATCCAAATCGTGACCATCCGCGAGCACCAGAGATGAGGTGTGCTGCGGGGAATTTCCGGCGGATTCACGCCGGGCCGACGCAACCCTCCGACCGGTCAAACGATGCTAGAACTCCAACGGTTGCATACCGATAAGAGCGAAATATCTCCCAAGTCCGGTAACGCTCCGGTAAGATTGTGGTTTGGCCTTTAATATCCCGGAGGAGCTGTGGCTGAAGAAACCGTGCGGAAGACAGCAGAAGAAATCCGGCTCGATGAATCTTCCCAGCAAAAGGTTCACTGGAAACGCTGGGGGCCTTACCTCTCGGAAAGGCAATGGGCCACGGTACGGGAGGATTACAGCGAGAGTGGCGATGCCTGGGGATATTTTCCGCATGAGCATTCACGGTCCCGAACATACCGCTGGGGTGAAGATGGACTGGGCGGCATCTGTGACCGCCATCAGTTCATCTGCTTCGCATTTGCGCTCTGGAACGGCTCCGATCCCATCCTCAAGGAGCGGCTTTACGGTCTCACCGGTCACGAAGGAAACCACGGCGAGGACGTAAAGGAAGTTTACTTTTATCTCGATTCAACGCCCACCCATTCTTACATGAAGTTTCTTTATAAATATCCGCTGGCGCCTTTTCCTTACGCCTGGCTGCTGGAGGAGAATCGCAAGCGAACCCGGAATGAGCCGGAATTTGAGCTGATGGATACCGGCATTTTTGATGAGCACCGTTATTTCGACTTCTTCGCGGAATACGCCAAGTCCGGGCCGGATGATATTCTGATCCGGGTCAGCGTTTTCAACCGCGGACCGGAGCCTGCCACCCTTCGCGTGCTGCCCTCGTTGTGGTTCCGCAACACTTGGTCCTGGGGCTGGGATGACCGCCGGCCGGAACTCCGCGCACTTCCGGCGCCGCCTGGAACCGTGGCTATTGAAGCCGAGCATTACTATTACGGCAAGCGTTGGCTCACTCTCGAAGGCGCCCCCAACCTGCTCTTCACGGAGAACGAAACCAATTACCGCAAGCTGTTTGGAACGGAGAATCGAGCCCCTTTCGTCAAGGACGCTTTTCACGATTGTGTGATCCAGGGCGTGCGTGAGGCGGTGAATCCCCAGCAAAAAGGCACGAAATCCGCCGCCGACTATGCCCTGGCGTTGGCGCCGGGCGAAGGCCAATCCATTCGCATGCGCCTCACCGATTATCCTCCCAACCCGGAGATGCTCGGACCGGGCTTCGATGCCATGTTGGAACAGCGGAAAACTGAGGCAGACGAATTTTACTCCCGGTTCTCGAAGGACGTCTCTGCGGACGCGCGGAGCGTTCAGCGGCAGGCCTTCGCGGGCATGTTGTGGAACAAACAGGTCTACATCTATGACGTGCGCACCTGGCTGGAGGGCGATCCCTCAATGCCGCCGCCTCCGCCCAATCGCCGCTTCGGGCGCAACCACGAGTGGACCCATCTGTTCAACTCCGACGTCGTCTCGATGCCGGACAAGTGGGAGTATCCCTGGTATGCGGCATGGGACTTGGCGTTTCACTGCATCGTTTTCGCAATGATCGATGCGGACTACGCCAAGGAGATGCTGATCCTCTTCCTGCGCGAATGGTACATGCATCCCAACGGCCAGTTGCCCGCCTACGAATGGAATTTCAGTGACGTCAATCCTCCGCTCCATGCCTGGGCGGCCTGGCGTGTCTACAAGATTGATCAGCGCATCAAAGGCACCGGTGACCGGTTGTTCCTGAAGCGTGTCTTTCACAAGTTGATGATGAACTTCACCTGGTGGGTGAACCGCAAGGACCCGCAAGGCATGAACGTGTTCGAGGGTGGGTTCCTCGGCATGGACAACATCGGCGTGTTTGACCGCTCCGCCAAGCTGCCGTTTGGCGGCTTCATCGAGCAATCCGACGGCACAAGCTGGATGGGCATGTTCTGTCTCATCATGCTCGACATGGCGTTGGAGCTGGCCACGGAAGACCCGGCTTACGAAGATTGCGCCAGTAAATTCTTCGAGCATTTCGTCTACATTGCCCACGCCATGAATGACCTGGGTGGTCTTGGCATCGAGTTGTGGGATGAAAACGATGGCTTCTACTACGATGTGCTTCACCTGGAAAACGGCTTCCATTATCCGTTGAAGGTGCGGTCCATGGTGGGATTGATCCCGCTGTTCGCTGTGATGACGCTGGAGCCGGAGACGGTGAATAAACTTCCAGGCTTCAAGCGCCGCATGCAATGGTTTATTGACCATACGCCGGAGCTGGCCGGGCACATGGACATGTCGCAACGGACGCAAGATGGCCCCCGCCGATTGCTCTCCCTCGTCGGCCGCGAGCGGCTGCTGCGCGTCTTGCGCTACATGTTGGACGAATCGGAGTTTCTCTCTCCCCATGGCATCCGCGCCCTCTCCAAGTTTCACCAGGAGCATCCTTACACTCTCCACCTTGATGGCTACGCCCACACCGTTGACTATGAGCCGGCCGAATCCACCACCTCCATGTTCGGAGGCAACTCCAACTGGCGCGGCCCCGTCTGGTTTCCCATGAACTTCCTGCTCATCGAATCCCTTCAGAAATTCCATTACTATTTCGGCGATACATTGAAGGTTGAGCTTCCCACCGGCTCAGGACAAGCCGCGACGTTGTGGGAAGTGACCTCTGAGATTTCCCGCCGTCTCACCCGCCTCTTCTTGCGCGGGCCCGACGGCCGCCGTCCCGCCCACGGCCAGGATCCCCGGTTTCAGTCTGACCCGCACTGGATGGATTACGTGCTGTTTTACGAGTATTTCCATGGCGATAACGGTTCCGGGCTGGGCGCCAACCACCAAACCGGTTGGACAGGAGTGGTTGCCAAACTCATCCAGCAAAGCGGAGGCTGAAAGCACAAGTGTTCCCCCCGAAGGGAAAGCCGCGGCCATCATGCCTCCGCTGCCGTGATGGAATGAACGGTCGATATGCGCCCGATTGACGTTCCAGTGGCTGCCGCCGTCCCCCCGGCGCAGGCGGGGTCCCATGTGTCTCCGCACCGGCAGGACATGAATTCCCTTCTGAATGCCGCCCCTGACGGGGCTGGCCGGGAAAATCCAGTCTGCACCGGTTTCCCACGACTCGCACCGTGGGCCACATGATGCCGCCGCTAGCGCGGCTTAAATCTTGACAATCCAGCATTTTCCCGTAGTGGGTCAGTTTGGATGGTGAGGCGGCTTTATGCCGCCAATCGTCGAGGTAAACTCGCCGCTACAAAAGCCGAACTGACCACCTACCCGTTTTTCAGCAAAACCTTGCCTACCTTCGTCCCGCTAACATCCTTTCCCATTTCTGACACCCACCCGTCGTGACGGGAAGCGCTCCAACCCCGAGAATTGAGCGGGGCGTGAATCAATAAACACCCGATTTCTTATTTGATAGAGAAGATGTACTATGTAGTATACTCACTAATCTTCCCAGTCAAGGCTGCTCTTGTTTCTGCCTCCCACTTCAAGCCTGGAAGCCCCACCCTTTCTGCCAATTAATTTTGTTTCCGGGCGAGTTGCCATATAATGCATACCTTTCGATTTGCTGCGGAGAGGGCATTGCACATGAAGAGGGCACTGTGCTTGGTGGGGAGTTTGCTGCTGGCTTTAGGCAGCGCGGCGATGGCGCAGACACCGCCTGAAGGTCGCCTGATGCGGTTCCCAGACATCTATAAGGACAAAATTGCGTTCAGCTACGCCGGGGATTTGTGGCTGGTTTCGGCCCAGGGAGGGGTGGCGCGACGCCTGACCACATCTCCCGGCCTCGAGCTGTTCCCCAAGTTTTCCCCGGATGGAACCCAGATCGCCTTTACTGCGCAATACGACGGCAATTTCAATGTCTACGTCATGCCCTCCGAAGGCGGGCAGCCCAAGCAGCTCACCTTCAATCCCGGAATGCCGGGCATTCCCGAGCGCATGGGAGTTGAAAATGAGGTCATCACCTGGTTCCCGGACGGCAAGCGGATCCTGTTTCTTTCGCGCCGCGACACTTTTAACAGTTGGTTCGGCCGCTTGTTCAGCGTCAGCGTGGATGGCGGCTTGCCCGAACGGCTGCCGATTGATAAAGGCGGACTGACTTCGTTTTCGCCGGATGGAAGCAAGATCGCTTACAACCGCATTTTCCGCAATTTCCGCACCTGGAAACGCTACACCGGAGGCATGGCGCAGGATATTTGGATCTACGATTTCAAGCAAAATCAGATTCAGCAGATCACTCACTATCCCGGCACCGATACTTACCCGATGTGGCACGGTGACACGATTTATTTTGGTTCGGACCGGGGTCCCGACCATCGCATCAATCTTTACAGTTACAGCTTGAAGACCAAACAAATCCGCCAGCTCACGCATTTTACGGATTTTGACGTTGAGTGGCCGAGCCTGGGGCCGGACTCCATCGTGTTTGAAGACGGCGGCTACCTTTACGTGTTCGATCTGAAAAGTGAGAAGGCTCACAAGCTGACCATTGAGGTGCCCGGTGATTTTGTCGAGGCGCGCAAACACTGGGTCTCCACCAGCAAACTGATTACCGATTTTGACATTTCGCCGGACGGCCAGCGCGCCGTGTTCACGGCGCGTGGTGACGTTTTCACGGTTCCTGCCAAACAGGGAAGCACGCGAGACATCACGCAGACGCCCGGCGCGCGTGAGAAGTACGCAACCTGGTCTCCCGATGGCAAGTGGATTGCCTACGTTTCCGACGAGAGCGGTGAGGATGAGCTCTACATTCGTCCGCAGGACGGATTGGGCAAGGAAATCCGCATCACCACCGATGGAAAAGTTTACCGCTACGCGCCGGTTTGGTCGCCGGATAGCAAGAAGCTGGCTTTTTCCGATAAGAGCTTGCGCCTTTTTTACGTCGATATCAGCGCCAAACAGCCGGTGCTGATCGATCAGGGAAAATACGATGAAATTCACGATTACAACTGGTCGCCCGACAGCCAATGGGTGGCTTACGCCAAGGCGGCAGAGAACGATAATCAGGTGATTTACCTCTATTCCCTTGCCACGCGCAAGATGACTCCGGTCACCACCAGTTTCACGAACAGCTATGATCCTGTCTTCGATCCCGCTGGGGATTACCTTTACTTCCTCTCCGATCGCGATTACAACGAGACGCTGGGGCGTTACGATTTTGAATTCTCCAACCCTAAGACGGCCCGGGGTTACGCCGTGACGCTGCGCGCCAACCTTCCGTCGCCTTTCGCTCCTCGGAGCGACGAAGTGAAAGCCGGCAAGACCAGCCCGTCCGCCACCGCCAGCGCCGGGAATGCTCCGGCGGCCAAACCGGCGAAACCCGAGGCGCCTTTCCGGATCGATCTCGACGGCATCACGGACCGTGTGGTGGGCTTCCCCATGCCTCCGGCGAATATCGGCCAGTTGAGCGCGGGCAAGCGCGCCGTCTACTATTCCACGCTGCCCATTTTTGGCCTTTCGGGCCCGCTTCCTGGCGAGCCGCCCGCCATTCACGCCTTCACCCTGAAAGACCGCAAGGATCACGTCCTGATCATCGGCGCCAACCGTTTTGCGCTTTCCTTTGACGGAACCAAGCTGCTCTATGTTGTACAGGGAAAGCCAGTCCCCGGCCAACCCGGGCCGCCTCTGAAGACTTATGGAATCATTCGAGCCACGCCGGTTCCAAAGATGCCCCACAAGGTTGGCGATGGCAGGCTGAACCTGGCCAATATGAAAATGCGCGTGGACCCGCCCGCCGAGTGGAAGCAGATTTTCTATGAAGTGTGGCGGCAGGAGCGCGACTTCTTCTACGAAAAGAGCATGAATGGCGTGGACTGGGCGAAAGTGCGGGATCAATACGCGCAGCTTTTGCCTTATGTGAAGGATCGCTTCGACCTCACCTATATTCTTGGCAACGTGATCAGCGAGCTTGCAAACTCCCACACCTATGTGGGCGGCGGCGATCATCCGAATTTGCATCCTGTGAATGACGGCCTGCTGGGCGTGGACTTTGAGGTGGACACGGCTCACGGCCTCTACCGCTTCAAGAAGATTTATCAAGGCCAGAATTGGGATCCCGGCCTGCGCTCGCCGCTGACCGAACCCGGAGTGGACGTGAAGCAAGGCGATTATCTTCTGGCGGTCAACGGCAAACCCTTGCGCGTGCCGCAAAATCCCTACGAGCTTTTTGTAAATACCGCGAACCAGAACACCACGCTCAGCGTGAGCTCGCAACCCGATCCCTCAACGGGCCGCAACGTGGTGGTGAAGCCGCTGACCAGCGAGTTCAGCCTGCGCGAACTGGACATGATTCGGACGAATCGCAAGAAAGTTGACGCAGCCACGGGTGGCAAGGTGGGCTACGTTTATTTGCCGGACATGGAAGGCGCCGGCCTCAACGAATTCGTCAAGCAATTCTTTCCGCAGATTCGCAAACAGGGTTTGATTATCGACGTGCGTTATAACGGCGGCGGATTTGTGGACCAGATCATCTTTGAGCGGCTGCGCCGCGTGCTGGCGGCGATGATGTCCGCCCGCAATTGGAAGAGCGGCACGGTGCCGGACCTGGTGTTCAACGGTTACCTGGCCTGCGTGACCAACCACTATGCCGCTTCGGACGGCGACTTCTTCACCTACTTCTTCAAGAAGTACAAACTCGGCCCCGTCATCGGCACGCGCACCTGGGGCGGCGTCAGGGGCATTCGCGGCGGCATGCCGCTGATTGACGGTGGCTACATCACCCGTCCGGAGTTTTCGCTTTACGGTCTCAACAGTCAATGGATCATTGAAAACCACGGCGTCCAGCCCGACATGGTGGTGGATAACCGGCCGGACCTCGTCATGAGCGGGCACGACCCGCAACTGGAGAAAGCCATCCAGGTGCTGATGAACGAAATCCGCCAACATCCAAAGACGTTGCCGCACCGCCCGCCCGATCTTCCGGCGTATCCTCCGGGTCCGGGTTGGTGACCGGAGACGAATGGAGAAACGATGGATTTGATTCATCTGCCCAATGCCGCCAAGGAACTGGGCGTTAGCTACCCCACGCTGAAGCAATGGATTTATCGCGGCAAGATTCGTTCCATTAAGACCCCGGGCGGGCACCACCGGATTCCCCGGTCGGAAATCGACCGGGTGTTGTTCCAGACGGGCGCAACTGCGGGACGGGCGACGGGCGTTTCAGCTTCCCGTCAGAAAAGCTCGGCGTCCCCGCCTTCTGCGGGCAGCGGCCTGGAGCACATGATCAGCGGCCGGAATCAGTTGGTGGGCCGGGTCACGGCGCTGAAGATGGTGGGCCTGCTGGCCAAAGTGACGCTGGATATTGGAGGCCAAAGCGTGACCTCTATCATCACGAGTGACGCCTGCCACGAGCTGGGCCTCAAGGTGGGTGACACGGCAGCGGCACTCATCAAGGCGACGGAGGTCATGATTATCCGCCCACCCACATTGAGAGGGTGATCCATTTAGCCTCAATACTGTTCAGTTGGGATGAACCTCATGATTTTGATGGCATGGCCGCCGCGTGCCCCCTCACCCCGGCCCTCTCCCCGCAAGCGGGGAGAGGGTGCCGCGAAGCGGTGGGTGAGGGGTCAGGCGTCGCCTCTGAGATCAAGATCATGGAACTCGCCTTAACTGAACAGTATTGCATCTGCGCTGCATTATTCACGAAGCGCCCTTGTAGGATCGCAGCCGCACAGCTAAAACCGTCCCTCTTTCCGGTCTTTGAATAAAACTCGTGAATAATCCGGCTGGGATCAATGCCGCCCCATCGGGATGATGACGGAGACCGGCTGGGCGCCGACGGGGATCGATGTGAGCAAGTGGCCGGACGCCGCTTCGACCACCTCAACGCTGGATGATCCCCCATCGAGGACAACCAGGAAGCGGCCATCGGGGGTGAGGGCCAGGCCCTGGGGCGCCATGCCCACCCGGACCGAAGCCAATACTTGCCGTGTGGAAACGTCCAGGGAGCTGACGGTCCCATCCCCTTCGTTGGCCCAATAGAAGCGCGAAGAATCCGGGGAGAAGACTCCTGCTACGGGCTGGTGGCCGGTCGATAGCATTTGCTCCACCGTCACCGCGCTGGCGTCGAGAATCGTCATCCGTGTGCCCGAGGCGCTGAGCGCGAAGATTTCCCCGCCATCCGGCTTGAGGATCAGCAAGGTGGGTGGATCGCTGATTTCAAGGTGGGTGAATAAGGCCCGAGCGGGTATGTCAGCAACGGTGATGAGGTTCTCCCCGGTGTCCGCGATATACACCTTGCGGTTGTCCTGGGAAATCACCATGGATCCCGGATTTTGTCCGGTTTTGACAGACCCCAATATCTGCCGTGTTTTCGAGTCGATGAAATAGACAAGATTTTTCGGAGCGGATTCACCCACCAGCGTCTTACCGTCTGAGGTCAGGGCGAGACCCGTCAGTCCCGCCGGTGTCTTGAGGACCGCCAGTCTCTTCCCGGACGAGCCGTCCAGGATGACAATTTCTCCTTCGGATTTTTCAATCAGGTAAGCTCTTGATCCATCGGCGGAAAAGGTCAAGCCGGTGGCTCCGCCCGGGACGTTCAAACGGCCGGTCAAGTGAAGGTTCGGAGTGTCCAGTATGTCCACACCGGCGTCGCCCGCCACATAAAGGTCGTGGCTGTGAGGACGGCGCATAATCCGGTCCGGGTGTTGATCGAGGCCAATCGCTTTTTGCAGGCTGAACGTGCCGAGGTCGAGCACTGCCACGGATTTGCTCACCTGGTTTGCGACAAACGCGAGGTAAGGCTTGGCGGGGGGGCGCGGTTTCTGGCAAGCGGCGGGCAGGAGCGCGGCGGCCAGGGCCACCGCAGCTCGAATGCCCGAATGACGCTCACGATTCAAGCGGATGGGTCTCCTGGTCAACTGGATGAAGGGCTTGCTGTGGTGCGTCCCAGCACTCCGGCAATCGCCCTCACCTCTGCCATCAACTCCTGGAACTGCTCGGGCAGCAACGATTGATACCCGTCGGATAGCGCGCGGTCGGGTTCGGGGTGGACTTCCACGATCAGTCCGTCGGCGCCCACGGCGATGGCGGCGCGGGAGAGCGGCAACACCCGGTCCCGTTTGCCGGTGCCGTGGCTTGGATCGACGATGATGGGCAAGTGGGAAAGTGCTTTGACCGCCGGAATCACGCTCAAGTCGAGGGTGTTGCGGGAATGGTCAGCGAAGGTGCGCACGCCGCGCTCGCAGAGGATCACGTTGTAGTTGCCCTCGGAAAGAATATACTCCGCGGCCATCAGCAGCTCTTCGAGCGTGGCGGAAAGGCCGCGCTTCAGCAACACCGGCTTCTTTGAGCGTCCCACGCGCTTCAGGAGCGAAAAGTTCTGCATGTTTCTGGCGCCCACTTGCAGAACGTCTGCATAATCTTCCACCATTTCACAATTTTCCGGATCGATGGTTTCGGTGACGATCAGCAGGCCGAACTTGCGTCGCACTTCATCCAAAATTCTGAGTCCTTCCAGACCCAGACCCTGAAAACTGTAGGGTGACGTTCGCGGCTTGAATGCCCCACCGCGAAACAGGCGCGCTCCAGCCTTGCGGACTTGTTCCGCCGCGCGAAAGGCTTGATCGCGGCTTTCCACCGCGCACGGCCCGGCAATAATGGCCAGCTCGCGGCCCCCAATGTCCACGCCGCTGCCGGGCGGTCCTACGTGGATCACGGAAGCCTCCGGCTTGATCTCGCGGCTCACCAGCTTATACGGCTTCGAGACCGGCATGGCCTCGGCAACGCCGGGCAGGGATTCAAATTCTGCCGGTTCGAGCCGCCCCGGATTTCCCGTGATGCCGATGGCGGTGCGCTGCGCTCCCGGCATGGGATGAGCGCGGAAGCCCAGAATTTCGATTTTCCGGCAGACGCCGCGAATGTCCTCTTCGCCCGCCTGCGGCTTCATCACAATCAGCATGTTATTCCTCTCGTCCTCTCATCCCCAAGGTTCCCGGCCGCTGCGTCTTTGGGAAAGCTTAATTTGCTGGGTTATGGTCACTCAGTTTAATTCAAGGGCCGCCCATACTGCAATTGGCAGCATTCGCCGCCTCAAGGGCCAGACTGATTCACTTCCGAATTGCCGGTGGTGTCCTAATTTCAATCGGGGTTGGTCTCGATGGCGAGCAGATTTTCTTTGTGCGTTAGCGCGCCGCATAAATCTGGGTCACGGCTGCATCCAGCCGGGATTCGGCCTCGACGAGAGCTTTTTCTGTGCGGGCGATTATGCAGGCTTCGACGGCGTCAAGCAAGCCCTGAAGTTCACGTCTTGTCCGACACAGCGGAATGCTGAGTTCGCCGAGGAACAACTCGTCAATCTGATAGTGACCTTTGGGAGTCGGCCTGCGGCCCGTTGTAAGAAGCTCCTGAGAGTAAGAAGAATTCATAAACGCCAGCAGGTAGCGAAACACCGTCACGGCTTTGACTTCGTGGCCCAGCACCTTGGCCAACTGTTTGCGGAATTCGTCGTAGGCTGGCCTGGTATTGTCGCTAACTGCAAGCGAAACGCAAGAGTCCTGAATTCCGATTTCTTCCTGGTCGAGCGCGAATCGAACGCGCGGGGTCAGCCGGGGCGAGATGATTTTCGGTTGTCCGAAGATGATCTCCGCATCGCGGGGCCAGATGAACTCGTACCACTCGCGGCTGAAGTCCCGGACATTGCGCTTCTTGAATGTCCGTTCGGAGAGCTGGTTGTAGAATTTCAGCAGGTATTCTGCTGCCTTCGGGTATTTAACGATTTCCAGAGCGTCCCGCCGATGCTCGAAGAGGCGCTTAATGGTGATGGAGTTCAGCCGATACGTGCGGATAAGGTCATGCTCGAACTTGTCAGCGTGGTGCTCGAAGTCAAGCGCGTCCAGCACAGGCGGTTTCTTACAGACAAAGGCCGGCCGCCAGCGCCCTTCTTTGTCCTTCGCGTAAGGATAGAGGATCACGTTACCGCCCCATTCCGGTCGCCAGGGTTTTGTTTCATGCCCCTTAATGATTCGATAGAGCAGGGCCTTCTCAAGCCCCAGTTCTTCAGCGCGGGCCTCGGTCATAAGGAAGATGGAAAGGCAGCCCTCCCCTCCGACCGTCACGCCCTGGCTTGGCTCGAGCAACTGCGCGGCGCGCGGCCAGTCGGGGCGGGCGAGGATCCTGAATTCCTTCGGGGCCAACAGCCATCGCGCCCCACCAAACTCCCGCAGACGGGCCAGGGGGAACCGGAAGGCCGCCACAAAATCCTGCTTCAACGGCTCGCCGGACTTCTCCACCAGCTCTAGGCAGTGCCGGACAATCGAGACCGCCTCCGTTCGCCGCTCCGGCACGGACTTGCTCTTCGGCCACGACTTCTTGGAAGAAAGCAAGACCACCGCTTCCTCGCCTTCATACGCCGGGCGTTTCTCAAACACGGCGATGCAGGGAATATTCATGGCGCCAAAGAAGAGCTGTCCGAATGGATTCAGGTCAATCAAATATCGCAGGCTTGCTTGTTCGGCAAGCTTGCGCCGCAGGCCGATAATCTGGATCGGCTGGCCGCGTTCGTACTCCGTGTGAGGCCCTGCCCACTCCTTGTCAATAAAGCTGCCCTGAGTGACCAACGCGACAGTGCCGCCCGATCTAAGGAGCTTAAGGGCGCGGTCGTAAAACAAAGCGTAGATGTCCAGCTTCCCCGTGTAAGTGTCGCGGTATTCACCCGCCAGTTGCTCCTTGTAGTGTTCGTCGAAAATTGGCGCCAGCCGCCCCTTCAGGATGCCGCCCCACGGTGGATTACCCACCGCGAAATCAAATCTCTCTCCGGCCATCGCGCGGTAGCGTTCGCGCGCGTGCCGGCCCGACTGGATGCGCGAGTTCACGCGGAGGTCTAATTCATGCTGTCCGGCATTCTCGCCCGGCGTGAGGAGAGAGTTTCCCGGAAAGATCGCGGCCTCAAGCCGAAAATTCTTCCTCTGCCGGCGCACTCGCGCGTAAAGAGGCAGCACGGCGAAAAGAAAGTTGATATAAGTCAGAAACGCCGCAAAAGGGTGAATGTCTATGGCGTGGATCTTCTTGGCAATGATTTGGAGCATCGCGTCAGCCTGTTCCCAATCGGGTACGCCGCGAGCGTGCAGTCGGCTGTGGCAGGGTAGCGATTTGTCGGTCAAGTGCCCCAGAAGGCGCTGCAGGGCGCTGACGATGAACGCTCCGGAACCCGAAGCTAGGTCAATGAGTGACTTCTCGCAAAGCTTTTCAAGTGAAGGTTTGTAACCGGCGTAATCCAGAGTGAGGTCCACAAGCCCTTGGGGAGTATAAAAGCCGCCGAGCTGCTGCCGCTCGTCTTCCGGCAAATAGTGCTGGTAGATGTCTCTCCAAATATCGAGATCAACTCCGCTCAGGTCATAAACACTGAGCAAACGCAACAGACTCTTGTTGGCGGCGTCGAGTTGCCCCTCGAAGGTCTGCGCTCGTCCGAGCTCGCTCTCGGTGAGTCCTTCGCGGTGGACAACGCGCCACCAATCGAACTCGCCCGACTCGTAAACGCTGGGGGCAAACCCCGCCATCTCCGCCCGCAAAGTCTCGATGGCCGATACGGACAGCGGTTCGTTGCGGGAGACGATACCGCTGGAGTCCCCGCTGGGATTGAGGATCGGCTGGAGCGCCGCGCCCGAAATCCTCTCGGGAAAAATTGTTTGGTCTTCGCCAGTGCGATAAAGCAACAGCCGCGCGACATAAACGTGCGCGGTCTGCGTGGCGTAATTGCGGATGGCGGGACTGTACAGCGGCCAGAGCAGATCTTGGCGCTTTTCACCCGTGGATTTCTTCTTCTTGCGTTCCGCGTAAAGCGATTCCCCAACCGAGCCCGCCGTCTCAGCGGGGAAACCGTAGTCCCCCGCGAAGATGCGGGCTAGGCTGTCAGCGGAGACATCCTCAGAAATTAGCGCCTTTTCCGCCCGCCGGTGAAGCGAGTCGAGCGGCACGACGTAGCTCCGTTCGCACCAGAGCTGGAAGCAATCACGAGCAACTCGGGCCACTTCGGCGCTCACCTCACCCGCACGGAACCGGTTGAACATATTGAGGAAGAGTCCGTGGAAATCGGCCATATGGTCGCGAAGCGCTCCGCTGAAGGCTTCGATAAAATCGGTGTTTTCGCGCGTAAGTTTGTGACGGTGAGTGCCGGGCGGGAGCGGCTTGCTCAAATCGAGATATATCGCCGGTTCGAGGGGCGCAAAGAATTCCTCTGTCTGCGCGGCCTCGGCGTTGTTCAGCCTCAGCTCTGAGCGACGCCCCGCCTTCTGGGGAGTTTCGCGCAGGTCCTCAAACAGGACAGGCGCCGTAGCGGACTTGGCATCCTCAAAATGGGCCTCAGTCAGCTCTTCAATGTCCTGAGGCATGGCATGGATGTCATATCGCTCCCAGTAGGCGCCATTGGTGATGTAGGCGTGCCGGATGCTCGTGTAATGGCGGAGACGCGAGAAGAACGCCTGGTACTCCGCCCGCGCGGTTAAATGCCCGGGCTCTTTGGTCTCAATCGTTATAACCGGCTGATCCTCTGGATTCAGAAGGGAGATGTCGTACCTCTCGCCGGAGAGGATGAAATCTGGGGGCCAGCCAAAAAGCTTTTCGAGGAACGCCTCGCACAGGCGGGCCCTCAGTGGGCGCTCTCCGCCCTCTCCGGGAACCTGCATCCTGGCCTTGGCGCGGCACCAGTCGAGAATTTCGTTAAGAGTTGTGATGATCCGCTCGCCGCTTGCCTTCACGGTGGGCAGTATACTGCCTTTCAAGGCGCCCGCTCAACAGTCTTAGCGCGGTGAGCCCTGGCGGAACAGTCCTCACCCGCGTCGAGAGAGGGCGTCGCGTTTTGCTGTCGCCGAATCGGGGGGTGAGGCGCTACAAAAACTTCTGGCGGCGGGGACACCGCCGCTACAAAAGGCGCCGAAGCCCTCCGACGTGAGCTGGCCGATGTCGAGAATCAGGTTGACCGTGCCGCGGCCGAGCTTCGGGGAGTGAACGACGACGAACTCGCGGGAATCCGCCAGGCGCTGAAATTGCTTTCGTAGCGCCGGACCCCGCTGTCCGGTTCTCTCGAGAGGTAATTCAAATTAGGACACTTCCGAATTCCCATCGTGCTTGCAGGTTGGAAATCCCCACGATAGAGTAGAAGAGCCACGCTCGCTGGGTGCGGGCTCCGGGCCGGAGCATTCATCCATGGATCTCTTCGCCATATTCCGGATCGCGTTGCGCTCGCTGCGCCGCCACATGATGCGGTCGATTCTGACCATGCTCGGCATCGTCATCGGCATTGCGGCGGTGGTGGCTTCGGTGAGTTTTGGTGAAGGCGCGAACCGCATGGTGGAGTGGCAGATTGAGAACATGGGGATCAACTTGATTTTTGTGTTTCCCGGCAGCCTGCATCGCGGCGGCGTCCGCTCCGGATGGGGGTCTTATTCGACCCTGACGGTGAAGGATGCCCAAGCGATCGCCCGCCAATGTCCGGCGGTAAAAAGTGTCTCGGCGGGTGTCAATAGCCACTTGCAGGTGGTCTACGGCGGGGAAAATTGGTTTACCGAGCTGGACGGCGTGGACACCACATTCCCCAAAATTCGCAATTGGCCGATGGCTTCCGGGGTTTTCATGAGTCCGGAGGATGTGCGCCGCGCGGCGAATGTGGTGGTGATTGGCCAGACGGTGGTGGACATGCTCTTCGGCAATCAGAATCCGATTGGCCAGACGATTCGCGTCCAGAACCTGCCTTTCCGGGTGATCGGGGTGCTGGCGGAAAAAGGTCAAACGCCCTACGGCGCTGACCAGGATGACCGGATTGAGATGCCTTACACCACCGCACAGAGGAAGGTGGTGGGAAGCCCTTATCTGAATTTTATCGCCGTTTCCGCCTTGGACCGGAACAGCATCAGTTTAGCCATGCAAGAAATCTCCGGTCTGCTGCGCGAGCGCCACCGGCTGCGCACCGGCGAAGATGATGACTTCGGCATCCACTCCATGACCCAGTCGGAGGAGGTGGCGGATGCTTCGGGCCGGGTGATGACGCTGTTGTTGGCAAGCGTTGCTTCGATTTCACTGCTGGTGGGCGGCATTGGAATTATGAACATCATGCTGGTCTCCGTCACCGAGCGCACCAAGGAAATTGGCATCCGCATGGCCACCGGCGCCACCGAGTCCGACATCCGGCGGCAGTTCATTGTGGAGGCTGTGGCCTTGAGCGCAGCGGGAGGATTGGGCGGCATTCTCCTGGGTGTTTTCCTTTCCGGGACCATCGCCCGGCTTTTCGGCTGGCCCAGCTTTATTTCAAGCCAGGCTCTTGCCATCGCCGCATTATTTTCCGCCGCGGTGGGAATCTTTTTCGGCTATTATCCTGCCGGCAAAGCCGCGCGCCTTGACCCCATCGAAGCATTGCGCTTCGAGTAAGCAGCCCCGGTTTTCCCTCGCCGTAAGATTTCTGTAGTGGTGCAGTTTGGTCGCTGTAGCGGCGGTCTCTGACCGCCGAACCTTATTTCTCAACATTCATTCGGGTGTAAACGCGATGCAGACGCTCCGGAGGTCGGTACCCAATGGGTGAGATACAAAATCAGCGCTTTCAGCTCTCCTTCAACGCCTCTCTCAAGGTCGATTTCCAAGGTTCCCGCGTCACTTCCGGCGGCGGCGGCCTTATTGGTAGCAAGCATTGATGTCATTCACCCGGATCGTCACGTTCAGAGCTGGCGACATTACCGGAGTTTCGCTACCGTAGAACAACCTCCGGAGCTTCCGTAGAGGATGGTCGTATTCGAGGTGCGGTAGGTGCGTCTTCGGGTCCTTGCCCACGCCTCCCAGCATGATGCAGCCTCTGGACTGCCCAGGCTTGTTCCCGCCGTGGAAAAGGAGGCTTGACCTGCCCGGAACGTTTCCTACCTCCATGAGGAAGTCGCCGGTCTTGGCGATGCTTCCGAAAGGCCCTTGAACGAAGTTCTTGCCGGACACATAGCGCAGATACCCCGGATAGCGGCCAGCAAGGATCATGAGCCCCGCATTCTCGTAAGTCTTCCCGACCACCTGCTCGTTGACGGTAAGCGTTCCCGTCACCAAGTCGCCGTCCTTCTTTTCTCGCTGCGCCACAATGGTCATGGTTTGCACGTCAGAACCTCCTCAAGCGTCCGAAAGAGCGCTTGGCCCGGGGCACCGCCCCCGAACCCCCAGATTAAAAGACGCCAAGGGAAAAGGAAAAAGGATCAAGGGCCATCCACTTCCCGCGCACAACGAAACCCATTGTTGTCGTTCCTGTTGGCAGGACTGCTCCCGGCCGCGGTACGATACGCGAACGTTTCCAGGGTTGTTTTCGGTTAGGTCCACGGGTTCAGGACTTCCTTGACCATGGACTCAAAATCCGAGGTATTGCGTGTGATCAACGTCAGCCGATGAACCTCGGCCGTGGCGGCGATGAACGCATCCATGGCCTCCAACCGGCGCCCCCTGGCTTCACTCCGCGCCACCACCTTTCCACAAGTGTCGGCCACAGCACGGTCAATCGTGAGAATCCTTCCTTCAAAGCGCAGCGGCAGTTGCTCCTCCAGCCACACGCCCAGCCGCCTCCTCCGGTGGCCCGCGGCCATGCGCTCAATACCGTAGCGCAGCTCCGTGAGGGTGACGACACTCAAGAAAGCGCGATCTTCGTCCACGTCCGCCAGCCAGGCGACGACGCCGGGATTCGGATGCGGTTTCATCCACTCCGAAACAACATTGGTATCCAGCAGAAAGCTCACAGATCAACCTTGCGCAGGCCGCCACTCGGGCGTCTGATCTTTACCCGTGACCCGCGAAGCGGCGAAGCGGCAAAGAATTCGGCCAGATTGCCTCTGCGCCTCGTCTTGCGCTCCCATTCCTCCGCCGCCACCACCACCGCAGTCCTGCGCCCCCGCCGGGAGATTGCCTGCGGCCCGTCCGAGCTTGCCCTGGCGAGCAGTTCGCTGAATTTCGCTTTGGCCTCGGCCACCGTCCACGCATGTGTACTCATCGTTAGATCCTCTCGAAAGTCTGTATGGTCATTATAGTCATTTCCGGGCCTTAGAGCAATACCGCGCAAGGATTGTAGGGCCGACGCTTGCGTCGGCCTCTTGCGCGTAATGCAGTCAGGATATGGGCCCGGTGGACTTTCCGGTCCGTCGGCCTTCATGTTTGCAAGGCACAAGGCCGGGGCAAGCCCCGGCCCTACCTGTCCCCAAAAAAATTCTCCTTCGGGGCAAAGCCCCGAACCCTATTATAAAAACGTCAAGAGAAAGAGAAAAAGAAAAGGGGAAAGGGAAAAGGATCAAGGGCTATCCGCTTCCCGCGCACAACGAAACCCACTGAGGTTGACCCTGACGGCAGGACCGCTCCCGACGCGGCCCGATACGCGAACGAGCCTGGGATGGGCTGTTTTGGTAGTAATTCGCATCGTACCAGTCGTTCACCCACTCCCATACGTTCCCCAGCATATCGTAAAGACCAAACGCGTTGGGGCGCTTATGAGCAACCGCGTGCGCGCGGCCACCACTGTTACTCGAGCACCAGGCAATCTCCTTGAGCAGCCCGTAGCGCGCTTCTGCGCCGCCGAGTTCGCTGCCGATTTCGCGGGGGCAAGTTGCTATGTTATGCTTTGCGTCAAGATGGACGAGAAGAACAAGCTCTATTTCGGCGACAACCTGAAAATCCTGCGCGAGTACGTCCCCGACGCGAGCGTGGACCTGATCTACCTCGACCCGCCTTTCAACTCCAGCGCCACCTATAACGTGCTCTTCAAGGAAAAGAGCGGCGAGGAATCCGCCGCGCAGATCACCGCCTTCGAGGACACGTGGCAGTGGAGTAAAGATGCGGAGGCGGTGTACCGGGAAATCGTCGAGAGCGGTCCGCGCAAGCTCGCCGACTTGATGCAGGCGTTGCTCGCGTTCCTGGGCCGCAACGACATGATGGCGTATCTGGTGATGATGGCCATTCGCCTCGTCGAATTACACCGCGTGCTCAAGCCCACGGGGAGCATCTATCTGCACTGTGACCCAACGGCCAGCCACTACCTAAAATTGGTGCTTGATGCTGTTTTCGGGGCGGAATGCTTCCGCAATGAAATTATATGGCGCCGCGCGGATCCCAAGGGGCACGCATTCACGAGGTTTCCGTCAACGCACGACGTCATCTTCTGTTTTGCGCGGGGTGAGCACCCCACTTGGCACACACAGCACAGAGGCTATGACCTGGATTATCTGAAGAGCCACTACTCGTCCATCGAAAAGGGTACGGGGCGCCGGTTCACGTTAAGCGACTGCACCAATCCAAACAAGAACCGCCCAAACCTCACCTACCAATGGCGCGGCATCACAAAAGTGTGGCGGTGGACCAAGAAGAAGATGCAGCAGTTGCACGATGAAGATCGTCTTGTCTATACGAAGTCGGGAATGCCGCGTTACAAGAGGTATCTGGAAGAGATGCCCGGCGCGGTCCTAACGACTATTTGGGACGATATTCCCTTTATCAACTCTCAATCAAAAGAACGGCTCGGCTACCCAACGCAAAAGCCCGAGGCCCTGCTCGAACGCATCATTAAAGCCAGCAGCAATGAAGGCGATGTGGTTCTCGACCCTTTCTGCGGCTGTGGCACGGCCATCGCCGTGGCCGAAAGGCTCAAACGGCACTGGATCGGAATTGACATCACGTATCTCGCCATCAACCTCGTGCAGCGCCGCTTGCGCGACCATTTCGAGAACGACCTCAGTCCTTATGAAATCATCGGCGCGCCCACGGACGTGCAGGGCGCGGAGGCGCTGAAAGAAATCAGCCCGCACCAGTTCGAGTGGTGGGCGGTGGACCTGGTGAACGCGCGCCCCGCCAAAGATTACAAGAAGGGCGCGGACACGGGCATTGACGGCTACATCAACTTTTTCGACGACAAGAGCGGCCAGGCCAAGCAGGTGATTGTGCAGGTGAAGAGCGGGCACATCGGCGTGAATCACGTGCGCGACCTGAAAGGCGTACTGGAGCGGGAGAAGGCGCCCATCGGCACGCTGATTACTTTGCGCGAGCCTACCAAACCCATGCTGACGGAAGCTGCGGCCACGGGCTTTTACGAGTCAAAAGACTTTCCGGGGCGCTATCCTCGCCTCCAAATCCTGACCATCGCAGAACTGCTGGCGGGAAGGAAGCTCGAATACCCGGCCCACCGCGTCGAAACCTTCGTCAAAGCGGAACGCAAAACCAAGAGCGAACAGAATGAGTTGTTTTGAGAAAGGAGTGACCAGTAGATGCTCCCAAACCTTTTGAGCCTCGATGAAAAGCGCTTCGAAGAGTTGTGCCAAGACCTGCTTCGCGAAGAATACCCGGGTTTCCAGACCTACTCAGCTCCCGATCTGGGAATGGACGGATACGACCCTAAGTCGGGTACGATATTCCAGTGTTACTTTCCGGAGGGCGCGCCGAGAAAGGACAAAGTGGCTGCCGACATTGAGAAGGCGAGGCAGCAACCCTGCAAGAAGTGGGTGCTGCTAATACCCAAGAATCCCACCCAACCGTTCCACAGGTGGTTAACGATCGAACAGCAAAGCCGCGTTGAGTTTCCTGTTGATGTCTGGGGAAAGACCAAGATCCAGCAGATGCTCAGGAGTCACCCGGGTGTTGAGAGGGCCCACTTTCGCACACGTGCAGACGAGCTGTTAGAGAGGCTTTCCAGGGGCAAGAAGCCCGCCTCAGGAGACGCGATGCCAGGGGGTGAAATTGAGCAGGACCAGGCAGAAGAGCTCCGCAGCTCCATGGGCAGGCTCGTAGATGAAGAAGTCAGCCGGAAGCACCGAAAGCCCAAGGGCCTTGACTACTCGCGCGAGTATGGGGAATTCAACAAGCACTTCGCACTCTCTTCTTACGGGAGGCTGCCTAGGGAAAAGTTCGCAGAGGCGCGCAGGTATCTTGAAGCCAAGTTGTATAGCCGCCGCAAGGCAAACACGCGCAGCCAAGATCGGAACCGGATAATTGGAGGGGTCAAGGCGATCCAGAAGAAGCTAGCGATTCGAGAGCCGGAGTATAGACAAATCCTCATCAAACTCACAGGAAAGAACTCGTTGGCAATACTGGACAACGAGGAGCTCAGCAAGGTGTTCAAATACTTCCATCAACTGCAGGGTGAGGCCGACGCAAGAGGTTGCTAGACAAGACTCTGACCGCAGCCGGAGGGAATCGCGGGTGGCGCAGACATTGCCATCCATGGCTGCGCCCCGGTTACGGGCTTCGCCTTTCTCCCAGGACACGGATGTTGGCGGCAGGGAAAAGCCCGGCTTGCTCAGCGTTGCCGACATGAAAATCGATGTCGGCGCCACCCGCGAAGCGTTGCGCTTCGAGTAAACAACCAGCATTTCGCCGCACCCGGCATCCGGTGGTTTCGACCCTTGCACTTTCCCGCAGAACCCGCATTCTCCACCGCCCTTGCGGGTAGTGGGTCAGTTTGCTGTAGCGGCGGTCTCTGACCGCCGGAAGGTGTTGATAAATATAATTCGGCGGTCAGAGACCGCCGCTACGGCCGCCAAAACGTGCCACGCGCTGCTTGTGGCATCGCGGTAACGCCGGGATCACTTCCATTCAAACTTCAAATTGACCGGGTATCTCACCAGTCCCCCGGCCATTTATCCCCCTCAAGACGTGCAAATCTCCGTCGAATACCGCTTGCAAACTCATGTTTCTACCTGGTTTTCCGATAGGAATGGGGGAAATAGCCACGATCTCCCCTTTTTAAGCGGGATCAAGCGAACCACCGCGCGGCTTGGAGAACGGGGTTAGGAGCAACTGTTCAGATAAGGGGATATCTCGTAGGGGCGACCCTTGTGGTCGCCCACGGGCGGGCACAAGGCCCGCCCCTACAGCGCGTGGGAATCAAGTTCCAATGGGATATTTGGCTAAGTGAACAGCATTGGGTTAAGAGGAGGCCTTCTTGCAGGTGGCCTGAAAATCATGTCAAAACGCCGCGAGGTCCTGAAATAACCGGTAAGCGCGTCTATTTAACGTATAGTTAATTCTTTATAAATGTCTTGACAAAGTAATAATATACCGCTAGAACTATTCAAAGCCGGTAAAGGTGCCCCATGAAGCAAGCCCCAGGATGCAGGAAGGCCGGCACCGATTTCGATCGAGGATTCGACGCATGACAACAGAGGACCGGGAAGTGATGGACGTTCGGCAAGCTTCGCAATATTTAGGAGTGTCACGAGAGACGCTGTACAAGTACCTCACCCATGAATCAATTCCGGCATTCAAATTGGGGAACCGCTGGAAGTTCAAGAAGACGGTATTGGACCGCTGGATGGAGAGTGAAAGCTCACTGCAGCGGGAGGCGCGACCGCGCCACAAGGGTTCCGTCGCGAGGGCATAAACTGTGGGGTTTTTCCGCTCCAATAAACCCAGGGGTCTGGTGGGCTTGGACATCGGTTCCAGCTCCGTGAAGGCGGTGGAGCTCGCCAAGAAGGGCAATGGATATGAGCTTTTAAGCCTGGGCCTGGACACCTTGAGCCAGGACACGATCGTGGACGGGGCCATCATGGACGCTCCGTCGGTATCCTCCGCGATCGAGAAGATCTTCAGGGAGTGCAAGATCGAGAACACGAGGGTTGCCGCCGCGGTTTCCGGCCACGCCGTGATCGTCAAGCGCATCACGGTTCCGGCGCATAGCCAGGAAGAGCTTGAGCAAGCGATTCAACAAGAAGCCCAGCGGCACATCCGTTTCGATCTGGCGGACGTGAATCTGACCTACTACCCTCTGGGCGATCTGGGGGAGGGCAATGCCGTGGAGGTTTTACTCCTGGCGGTGAAGCGCGAAAAAATGGAAAGCCACGCCAACGTCGTCGCTCTGGCCAACAAAACTCTGATGGTATTGGATATTGATGCCTTCGCTCTGCAGAATGCTTTTGAAGTGAACTATGAGCCGTCGGCGGACCTGGCGGCAGCGCTCCTCAACATCGGCGCCAGCAGCATGAACATTAACATTACCCGGGGTGGCGCTCCGCTCTTCACGCGTGACGTCTCGGTGGGGGGCAATCAGTATACGGACATCCTGCAGAAGGAGTTGGACCTGAGCTTTGAGGATGCTGAGAAATTGAAGATGGGTGAAAAAGTCTCGACCGTCAAACCCGGCACCGAAGAGGCCCATCTCCACTCGGTTTCGGAACTGCTGCTCCTCGAGGTTCAGAAGACCTTTGATTTTTTCAAGCAGACCAATCCCAATGACCACATTGGCGCCCTTTATCTGAGCGGCGGAACGGCCCAGGTGAAGGGGTTGGTCGATCTGTTGAAGCAGGACTTCAACGTTCCCGTGGAAATCTTGAATCCTTTCCGGAAGATCTCATTCAGCTCGTCCCGGTTCGATCCTGATTTCATCGCCGCCATCGCCCCGCGCATGACCGTTTCGGTGGGTTTGGCTTTGAGGAGCTTTGACGAGGCATGATCCACGTCAACCTAATCCAACCCGTTGGGATGCCGGTGGAAACAAGGACGGCACTGGCTTTGCCGGCCTCTGCAAAGAAACAAATCACGGCTCTTGTCGTCAGCGCCCTCACTTGCATCGCGATGGTCGGTTCGATTTATTGGTTTTGGTCCTACCAGATCACCGAATCCACCCGGCAGTTGGTGTTGGAAAAAGCGGAAGCGGCGCGGCTGGCCAGGATTCAGGCGGAAAACACCAAGTACCAAGTGGAGTTGGCGGCCATTCAGGCCCACATCGGCATCATTCAGGATCTCAACAAAAGCCGTGAGGGGCCGAAAGACTTGATGACGGCGCTGGGATTGACGGTGAATCACGCCAGAGGTCTCTTTCTGGTTTCGGTTGCGGGCAAGGATGGCCAGTTGAAGATTCACGGCCAGTCCGAACATGTCAATTCCATCGCCGACTTCCTTACGGCTCTGAAGCGAGCCGGTCCTTTTGACAATGTCCAGCTTCAGCGCCTGTTCGAGGATGACCACAAGGATCGCGTCAACTTCTCTTTTGACCTGACGTGTGTTTACAAACCGCCCCCAGGGCAGACTGGGGGTTCGGCCGCGGGCCCGGTCCCGCGTTCTTCATTGCGGTAGATCACTCGAAGGAAGCCGAGCACATGGCAAAGGGATTTAGTGACCTTCCTGAACAATATCAGCTTGGCATTCTCATCGCGGTACCGGTGGTTTTGGCCGCAGTGGTGTTTTATGTCCTGGTATCGCCGCTTTCGGCCCAGAAGACCACTTTGCAAGAACAGGTGGAGACTCTGCGCCAGCAAAATCAAGCCAATCTCATCCTGGAGAAGCGCCGCGCCGCCTTTTTGAAGCAGATTGCGGAGGCTCAAGTTCACTTGAAGCAGTTGCAGGCCATCGTGCCGGATGAGCCGGCCACCGACCAATTTATCCGCATGGTTCACGATACGGCAGCGGCTGCCCACGTCCACCTGCGCGACTTTACGGCCCAGAACACCGTGCCGAGGAACTATTACACGGACGAACCTTTCAAGCTTCGACTCGACGGCACTTATTACGACATGCTGGACTTCTTCGGCAGACTTGCCACGGCCCCTCGCATCGTGAATGTCTCCAGCCTCTCCATGGGGGCTCCAGGCGGCGGAGGGAGCAGCTACAAAGTCCTGCCCGGAGAAACACTTGGGGTGGACTGCATTATCACGACGTTTTACAGCAGCGGACCCTTGGCGCCTCCCCCTGCCAAGAAGCGAAAATGATCGGGCGGATGGGATGGCGAGGTTCACGAAACTGGTGAGGCTTTTGAGGGTTGAAATGTGCGAACCTTTCAACAATCGTAAAACCGCAGTTTGGTTAATAGGCTTGGCCCTGGCGGCGGGTGCGGCACTTTGGGGGAATCCGGCCCGGGCTGCTCATTATCGCAGGGGAAAGCCGGTTTTAAGCGGGAACATAACGGGCCATGCCCGCCCTTTGGGGCGATACCCAGTGGGGATCACGGGCAGTGCCAAGCCGGCTCCCGGAGCGAACGGAAGCACACGCAAGCCGGCGCCGGGCGAACCCCCGACGGGCACGGGCAGTGCCTCAAAGCTTCGCGACCCGTTCAAGGCTCCCGAACCGCCCCCTACGGCGTCATCCCTGAAGACGAAGCGGTCACACCTGCCGGCGGTGTTGCCACCCGGAGATAGAGGCTTGGTGATTGACCAGTTGATCCTGGAAGGTGTGGTGGATAAGAAGCCCGATAACGCCATGATTGCGGTGGTGACCAATAAAACCAACCGCGCCTATTTCTTGCGGGTCAATGAACAGGTTTTTGATGGCACGGTGACCATGATCACTCCGGGAGCCATCTTCTTCCGGCAACGGTTTTACTCTGATGACGACAAGGCCGAATGGAGGACCGTGGAAAAGCGGCTCAGCCCGGGCCCTGGGGGAAAAAAATGAAAACACGAATCAATATCCTCTCTGGGGTTGCGGCCGCTGCGCTGGTGGCCCTGACGTGTGTGGCGGTCCATGAACGGGGGCCGGGACGTTGGGCGACCCTGGAAGCGGTGCATGTGGCATCAGTGGGAAACGATTGCAGGGTTTCTCTGAGTATTGCAGGCCCGTGTGGATATCAAATCTCACGCTCCGGGACACACATTCTGATACTGGGATTAGATGGAGCTAAAGCTGGAAACCTGCTTCGGACGGTCCAGGAGCAACCCCTGGGGTTATTCCAAGCGTACCGGATAACCACTGTAAAATCAGAGGATGGTAGTCCCGCAATCGAAGTCCAGATTGAAACGCGGTCTCCGGTCCGATTCTCCGTCCAAAATGAAGGTCCCGGCCTTGGCTTGGTGATGAAGCCCTTGGATATCAATCTGGACGGTCTGCCGCTGGTCACTCCGTCAGCAGCCAGTGTGCTCGCGCTGCTCCTTCCAACCGGGCTTTTTCAATCGTATGGGACGAATGCCGGCAGCCGCGCGATGCGTTCCGGGGTTTCAATCCACCGCATAGAGAAACAGCGGACACTGGTAAGCTTCAACACTTCAAACTGCGTTGAATCTAAAACACTTCGACCAACTCATCCACCCCGGCTGGTGGCAGATATTGCAAACGCCCCCGTCTCCACCAAACGGCCGGCTCACAAGCCGGATGAAGCATTATTCAAGGAAACTCGAGCCGCTGAACACCGCAGCCGCGACACTAAAGCGGCTCGGGTTGTGGTTGAGCCTACAGGGCAATCCGCAGTGAACATCCATTTGCGATCCACTGGAGTGCAGAAAGAGCTGAAGGCCGTGCAATCTCCAAAAACCCCCCGGCTGGCTGCGGTGGATACTGCACTCGCCAAAGCGAAGAGTGATTATGAGAAGCAAACCCTGGCGGTTTTGAAGCGGCCCGTGAAGGTGACTTTGGATGGCGGATCGCAAACGGTCCAAGTGCCTAATAACAAGCGAATTAGGCTTGCTGAAAAGACCGCGCCGAAGGCCATGCCGATCACTGCCCGCCACACCCGGGTGGAAGCCAGCCAACCTCGGCTTGCCCAAGCGCCTTTGGATTTCGCTGACACTTTGCCGGTGCGATCAGATTGGCAGAACGTGGATTCTGCGCCTTACAATGACCCGCCTTCAATTCTCCCCACTGCTCTGGCAGCGATGAAAGCAGCCCAGGCGGTGGCTGGATCGGGTTCGCAGGCTCCTCCTCTTGTGGTGCATCCTACGGGGACCGCCAAGCCCGGGACGTCTACTCAGTACACGGGCGAGCTCATCTCACTGAATCTGAAAGATGTTGATTTGAAGGACTTTTTCCGGCTTATTCACGAGATCAGCGGGCTGAACGTCATCCTTGATCCCAACGTGAGCGGTACGGTGACGCTGGTGCTGGACGACGTACCATGGGATGAAGCACTGGAAATCGTCCTGAAGAATAACGGGCTGGGCAAACAGTTGGAAGGAAACGTCTTGCGGATTGCCCGGATTGGTACCTTGACGGCGGAGGAAGAGAGCGCCACCAAACTCAAGGATGCGCAGGAAAAGGCCGCACCGCTAGTGACCATCTTCCGTGCTTTACACTTTGCACAGGCGATTGACGTCAAGACTACGAGCCAGATCCAAGGGCTAAGCCCGCCGCCCTCCATCCCCGGCGTGGTGACCATCCTCAATTCAGAAAAAGACTCTGTGCTTACCAGACGGGGATTGGTAGTGGCGGACCCGCGCGATAACGCGGTCATCATCACGGATGTGCCGGGCCAAATTCCAGTTATCGAGGCGATGATAGACAAGCTGGACCGGAAACCGAAGCAGATTTCCATCGAAGCCCGGATTGTCCAGGCGAATGCCGACTTCACGCGCCAGCTTTCGAGTGTCCTCGCCGCTGCGGTTAATAACAAGTCCTTCGGAACTTCGGCGGCAACTGGGACCAACCTCCTTTCCGTGGCACCGCCGCAACCGCCTTTTCCAGCCCTGGCCCTCGCCACTCAGCCGCTTTCCGTCGGGAACACGGGGTTTGGCGCCTTCGCCATTACCGATGCTACGGCGCGCTATGCCATCAACGCGGCGCTCTCCGCCGCGGAAACGCGCGACCAGGCGAAGATTATCTCCCGGCCCACCATCGTGACCCAAAACAACGTTGCCGGTTCAGTGCAACAGGGCGTTCAAATTCCCATCCAGACCAACATCAATAACACCATTAGCGTGCAATACGTGAACGCAACCCTGCAGTTGGGCGTCATCCCGCAAGTGACGGAAGGGGGCCATATCTTCCTGAATATCGTCGTGAACAACGCTTCGGTGGGCGCTCTTCTTTCCTTTGCCGGACCATCCATCAACACTCAGCAGGCCACAACGCAGGTGCTGGTTCCGGACGGCGGCACGGTGGTATTCGGCGGCATCACCGTCACCAACCGCAATCGCTCCGCCACTTACGTTCCCCTGCTGGGAAGCATTCCGATCATCGGCAACCTGTTCAAGTCGAGTAGCGTCAACACCCAGGATCAGGAGCTTCTGTTCTTTGTCTCGCCTAAAATCCTGCCGGATAATAGCTGACGGAACAGAGCGCTTCAGCTAACATGTTCGAGTGAAGATAGGACAGGTTCCGGTCCTTCTCTCGAACCATGCAGACCACTTCCATCCTTCATCCCTATGGAGCGCGACGGGCGGCCTTGCGTAATTTGCTCGACGCTCACCGCATTCCGTTTCTGGTGGTAACCAAGCCTGTAAACATTTACTATCTCACCGGTTTTCGGGGCAGTGCCGGCGCGGTGATGCTGGGGCGGGACCATCAGGTGCTCCTGGTGGACCCCCGCTATACCCTTCAAGCGCACGATCAAGCCGTGGGAATGGAAGTGGCCATCACCCGAGACGGCATTCTGGCAACGGTAGCCAAAATGGCCTCCCGCAGCGGGCTGCCACGAGCGGGTTTTGAGGACCACCATCTGGCCGTTTCGGATTTCGAATTCCTGCGCAAGGAGGGACGGCCCAGCCTCCGGTGGGTTGCGGCAGGCGGGATGGTGGAGGAGCTCCGCGCGATCAAGGATGCCGGTGAGATTGAGCAGATTCGCCGCGCTTGCGGCGTGACGGCGGCGGCGTTTGAAGAGACTTTGAGACGGGTGAAGCCGGGAGTGCGGGAATTGGACTTGGCGGCGGAGATTGAGCACCGCATGAAGAAGAAGGGGGCGGAAGGCCCGGCTTTTGAGACGATTGTGGCTTCGGGGCAGCGAGCCGCATTGCCTCACGGCCGCGCTTCTGAAAAAGAGCTCCAGTCCGGCGAGTTGGTGATCTTCGATCTGGGTGCTATACTCGGCGGCTATGCTTCTGATATGACCCGGACGGTTTTCCTGGGCCTTCCCCCGCGCCGGGTGAGGAGGCTCTACCGGGCCGTTCTGGAATCACAGCAGCAGGCCACCGCCGCCGCCACGGATGGCGCGACCGCGAAAGCCGTGGACGCCACGGCCCGGCGCGTGCTTCAGTCCTATGAGCTGGCGCGGCATTTCACGCACAGTACCGGCCACGGGGTGGGACTTGAGATTCACGAGCAGCCTCGAATCGCGCGGTCCGAAAAAAGCAGGCTGCGCCCATCTCAAGTGGTGACGGTGGAACCCGGAATTTACCTGGAGGGTTTTGGCGGTATCCGGATTGAGGATACAATAGTCGTCGGGAAGGATGATCCCGAGGTACTGACGCTGGCATCCAAGGACCATTGGATATTGGATTAATCCGGCTGGCGGCGGGTTGTGCAGCACGGTCACGGCAGGGAACAGTTTGGTCCTGGTTGTGTTGTAAGGGCGATCCCGATACCGCGCCCGGCCTAGCCCAGCCTCAACACCGTGCAGTTATGGTGAACCTCATGATCTTGATGGCAGGGTGGTCGCGTTCCCCCTCACCCCGGCCCTCTCCCCGCAAGCGGGGAGAGGGTGCCGCGAAGCGGCGGGTGAGGGGCACTGGCACAACCGTGTCCCGTTATTCTCGAACGAACCTTAAGTGAACAGAATTGAGCCTGGCCTGGATTATTCACGAAGTCTTGTTCGAGGACGGGAAGGGCACAGTCAAAACCATACCCTTCCCGTCCTACAAGGGAACTTACGAATAATCCAGCCGAGAGGTTTGCAATTACTAAAATGCCTCGAAAAAACGTTCGCCATGAGGACGCTGAGGACTCCTGGAGCATTGAGGAAATCCGGGAGTTATTGGGGCTCCTCATCGAGCTTGACATCAGCGAATTTGAGATGGAGCGGAATGGCTCCAGGATCCGTGTGCGCCGGGGACAGACGGCGGAAACGTCCGTCGTTGCCGTCCCACCGCCAAGGGCCAGCCAGTCCCCAGGTCCATTCTTTCCCCCGGCTCCGTCCCCGGCTCAGCAGGTGGTGGGCCGGCCGGAACCAACCAGCGAGACTCCGGACGGGCTTCACATTATCAAATCACCCATTGTTGGCACCTTTTATGGCTCCCCTTCTCCCGATGCCCCGCCTTTCGTCAACCCCGGCGATGCCGTTCAAGTTGGACAGATTCTTTGCATCATAGAAGCTATGAAACTGATGAACGAGATTGAATCCGAAGTCGCCGGTGAGGTCGTAAGACTCTATATGGAGAGCGGACAACCGGTGGAGTACGGACAGTCTCTTTTCGCCATCAAGCCTTCCGTCAGAAAGTAGGCGCCGGACTCCTGGGCAACCCCGCGTCTTCATTTCCCGTCTATGGGTCCATGCGCGGTTGAGGTGGCCGTCGCGCCGGTCCTGGGCAGGTGAGCAGCGGCCAGGCGCAAGGCGGGCGGGTACAAGACCCGCCCCTGCGGTTACCGGCGCTGCTTGTCTCTGCTCAGTAGTTAGGCCATAATGAGGTGAACTTGAAAGTTTGGGAGTGTACGTTCAGGCGCATGGGCTGGAGCCGCACGATCGGGTTGGGAATGGCCGGAGCGAGTCTGATGTTTTGCTGCGCCTGTACCCCCGCCAGCTCTGCCTACCGGCAAGGCCGCAAAGCCGAGTTGCAGAAGGATTATGACACGGCTGTTGTCGATTTTGACAAGGCCTTGCAAACCCAACCAGACAACCCCCTCTTTGAAATCCACGAAAAGGATGCCAGGGCCCGCGCTTCCCATTTCCACTACGAGCGTGGCAAGCGTGACCTGCTGCAATACCGCGAGAACGATGCGGCGGCCGAATTCCAAAAAGCGATCAGCATCGACCCTACGGATGAATCCGCCGGACAGGAATTGGCTCGGCTTGTCGCCAAGCAAGCGATTGAAGCCAAAGCCCGGCAAAAAGCTCTGAAGAATTCAATGAAGACCCGCGCTACGACCGTGACCACGGGCGGCGTGGAGCTGAACGAGCTTTCGGCTGAGCCCATCGCCCACCTTCACATTTCCGCAGATAGCCGCAAGGTATTTGAAACCTTGGGGAAACTTGCGAATTTGAATGTTGTTTTCTACCACGATTTTCAGCCCCGGCCCATCTCGCTGGACTTGACCAATATCAAGATTGCAGACGCCATTGAGGTGGCAGCCGATGAAGCCAACGTCTTCTGGAAACCCGTTACTCCGAATACCATTCTGATTATTCCGGATACGCCCAACAACCGGCGGATGCTTGAGAACCAAGTGCTGAAGACGGTTTACCTTTCGAATCCCCTCACCCCAGCCGACCGCACGGCGATTCTTTCCGCCCTCAAGCAAGTCGTGGGCGTGCAACAGGTTTTTGACAATCCGGAATCCAACTCCATCATTATCCGCGATACGCCTGCCAAGGTGGCCGCGGCCACCCAACTCATTCGCAGTTTGGACCTGGGCAAGGCGGAGGTTTTGGTTGATATTACGGTTTTTGAAGCGGATCGAGACCGGCTGAATGACCTCGGACTTTACCCGGTTCCCTTGAGCGGCCTCGGCAATGGTAATGTCCTGGGGGCATTGGGCTACAATCCGCCGGGCCTTGCCGCCGGCACTATTCCTACCCTGGCCTTAAACCAGCTTGGCAAACTGACCACCAAAGACTTCAGCATTGTCTTGCCCGGCATCCAGGCCAACGCCGTCCTGAGCGATAACAGGACCCACATCTTGCAAAACCCACAAGTGCGGGTGACGGACGGGATGACGGCCAAGGTTAAGATTGGAGAGAAGGTGCCTATCGCCACCGGGAGTTTTGGGGTGCCTACCGGTGTGGCTTCGCAGACCGGAGGATTCGGCTTGCTCGCCAACACTCAGTTCCAGTATCAGGATGTGGGCGTGGACCTGGACATCACGCCACACGTCTCGACCAATGGGGAGATCAGCCTTCATGCCAAGATTGACATTTCTGCTGAAGGCAGTTCCGTGAATATCGGGGGAATCGAAGAACCCACCTTCACGCAGCGCAGTATCGAGCACGATATCCGGTTAAAAGAAGGTGAAGCCAGTCTGCTGGGCGGATTAATCCAGACGCAAACCATTCGGATCACATCCGGGTTGCCGGGCCTGGCGGATATTCCTATCCTGAAATATTTTGTCTCGGATAACAGCACCGAAACTCAGGAAACGGAAGTCATGATCATGATGACGCCGCGCGTGGTGCGGCTGCCGGAAAGCCCCTCGGAGGCTACCGCCAGCCTGAGTGGATCGAGTGTCCCGGGCGCGGCGCGGCCGATGCTGCCCTACCGGAATCCAGGAAGACAACAATAATGGCCGTGCGGCAAAAATGCGGTATCAGGTTGTGGCGCGAGGAAGCCTTTACCCTGGTGGAGCTGATCGCGGCCATGGCCATCATGATGATCCTGGCCAGCGCCGCCCTGCCGCTCGAGCGCATCCATGCCCAGCGCCTGCGCGAACAGGAACTGCGCGAAAACCTGCGCGAGATGCGTAGCGCCATCGACCGGTATAAAGACTTTTCCGACCACGGTCTGATCCAAGTCAAGATCGACACGTTCGGATACCCACCCGACCTCGATACATTGGTCAAGGGCGTAACCCTGAGCGGAACTTCCAACGGGAAATACCGGTTCCTGCGCAGGATTCCCGTGGACCCCATGACCGGGCAAGCCCAGTGGGGCATGAGGTCCATGCAGGACGACCCGGACTCGACGAGCTGGGGCGGCCAAAACCTGTTTGACGTGTATTCGTTGAGTATGGCGACTTCGCTCGATGGCACGCCGTATTCCAGTTGGTGATCGGGTGTGGCGGTCAGTGACCGCCGAGCTGATGGCAATACTGTTCAGATAACGTAGGGGCGGCCCTTGTGGTCGCCCGCGGGCGGGCACAAGGCCCGCCCCTACAGGGGATGGAAGGACTCAAAGTGTGTTAAGGGCCAGGAAAAACACGCAACGGTTTCGGGAGGCGGGCTTCACGCTTCTGGAATTGACGATGGTGATGACCATCATCCTCATCCTCGCCTCCATTGCCCTGCCTTCCTACCGCATGGCCATTCAGCGCGCCAAGGAAGCCGTTCTGCGCGATGATCTCTATACCATGAGGAAGGTCATTGACGAATACACGGTGGATAAGCAGCAGCCGGCGACTTCTTTGCAGGACTTGGTGGATGCCGGATACCTTCGTGGGGGCATTCCCGTCGATCCGGTGACCGGTTCGAACGATAGCTGGAAGACGGATACGGAAGATGTGCCCACCGGCTCGAATACGACGACGAATGGCGTCGTGGACGTGCACAGCGGATCGGAAGGAACGGCCCTCGATGGCACGGCCTACAACACTTGGTAAATTTCCTCTCTTAGTGCAGCGCTTCGTAAGTTCGCTCACGTCTTCTCGCACCCCTCACCCGGCGCTGCGCGCCACCCTCTCCCCGCTTGCGGGGAAAGGGACTGGGGGTGAGAGGTTGTTGAAGAACACTGCAAGGATACGTCACCGTAATTGCGAAAAGCGGAACCCGGTGGCAGTCAGCGGTCAGCCCTCAGGAAGAAAAACAAACCGAAGCAAGGTGAAGGCTGAAAGCTGAGGGCGCCTCAAGCCTTGAAGGAACACGCAGTGGGTCAGTTTGCTGTAGCGGCGGTCTCTGACCGCCGGAAGCTGTTGATAAATGAAATTCGGCGGTCAGAGACCGCCGCTACAGCAGCGAAAATGTACGACGGATCAGGTTGAGTGGGACATGGATTATGTTTGCAAAATCGCCACCCCCTCTGGCCGGGTGCTCAGCCAGACCGAGCAAGCCGCCTCGGAACCGGAGCTGCGCAAGCGCCTGACCGCCGAGGGCTACTACATCTTTTCCATCCGTCCGAAGGATATTCTGGGCGCGCGCCTGGCTTTCTTCAAGCAAAAGAAGATCAGACCCGACGATTTCCTGATTTTCAATCAGCAGTTTCTGACCCTTTCGAAATCCGGGCTGCCATTGCAGAGAGCCTTGGATTTGCTGGCCAAGCAAGCCCGCAGTGAGGCCCTGCGCGAAGCCCTGGAAACGGTCCGGGACAATGTGAAGTCCGGAAACTTGCTCTCCGAGGCCTTTGAAGCCACCGGGCGCTTTCCCAAGATCTATGCGGCCACCTTGCGCGCGGGCGAGCGCAGCGGCAGCCTGGACAAGGTGCTCGGCCAGTATGTGACTTACCAGAAGCTGAGCCGCAGCTTTCGCAAGCGATTCATCTCCGCCATGATCTACCCTGCGTTCCTGGTGGTTTTCCTGGGAATCCTGATTTCCTTCGTGGTGGGCTTCATCGTTCCCAGGTTTGCCCTGCTTTACAATGACCTGGGCTGGACCCTTCCTACGATTACCGAAGAGACGATCGCTTTTTCGATGGGCATCCGGCATTATGCGGTCGAGATTTTGGCGGGCATTGCCGGCTTGATCGTGCTCTGGCGAGTCGCCTGGCGGTCGGCCCGCGTGCGGCTGGCTTGGGACCGCTTCAAATTCGGCTTCCCCATTGTCGGCCCGCTGCTTTTGAAGTTTTCGGCAGCGGAGTTCGCGCGGACCATGGCCACCCTGATTCAAGGCGGATTGCCGGTGGTTGCCGCGCTTGAAACCACACGAAACTCCGTGACCAGCCCGCTGTTGGTGGAAGCGGTTACCGGAGCGCAGAGAGAGGTGCTGGGCGGCCGCTCCCTTCACGCCAGCCTCCGCGCCTGCGGTTTTTTCCCTCCCACGGCGCTGGACATGATTGAGGTCGGCGAAAGTACCGGGGCGCTGCCGCAAATGCTCGATAGCCTGGCGGAATATTACGAAGAGGACGTGAATATTGACCTCTCGGCCCTGGTGGCGTTGGTGGATCCGCTGATGATCGCGGCCATTGCCGTGGTCGTGGCATTTATTCTAATTGCGTTCTACCTGCCCCTGTTTTCGATGGGATCGCAGATCGGATGAAAGAAGCGATTAGGGGTCAGCCATCAGCATGATTGATTCGTAAGCGTGGCGCTGAGGACTGCCGTTGGTACCCCTCACCCCCAGCCCCTCTCCCCACGGGGGAGAGGGTGGCCCGCGTACCGGGACGGGTGAGGGGGGCAAAATACGTCAGCGAACATACGAAATGCTGCACTTAGGACCTGATTGCTGAAGGCTTTTTGAGGAGAAATCGCTTGGCAGAACCAATGGTAGAAACGCTTCCCGAGGCGCAGCAGGCCAGGGAACTTGCCGAACGCTATCACTTTGACTTCGTGGACTTGCACAGCTTCCGGATCAACCCGGAATTGCTGCAGACGGTTCCGCTCGACCTGATGATGCACTATGAGTTCCTGCCGCTGGAGTCGCACGACCACTCCTTGACGGTGGCGATCGCCGACCCGACGCGGCTCGAACAACTCGACGAGTTGGAGGCGAAGCTCGACCGCCGCCTGATTATCAAAGTGGTGGCGCCCGGGCAGTTGCGGGACCTGTTGAAAGCGACGGAACCCTCGAAGCGCGTTCTGGAGGAAGCGACCGAAGATTTTAAGCTGGAAGTGCAGGGACAGACCGACGCCAGCACCGATGCCCTGGCTCTGGAACACCTGGTGGAGGGCCGGGAATCAAATCCCATGATCCGCCTGGTGGATTCCATCATTTTCGCCGGGTTGGAACACCGCGCCAGTGATATTCACATTGAGAGCCAGGATAACGCGGTGATCGTCAAGAACCGCGTGGATGGCGTGCTGCAACAAGCCATGCCCCCCATCTCGCCGGAATTTCAGACCAATTTAATCTCCCGCATCAAGGTCATGGCGGAGCTGGACATCGCCGAGCGGCGCGTGCCGCAGGATGGCCGGTTCCGGGTTCATTATCGCGGGCGGCCCATCGATTTCCGCGTCTCCATCATGCCATCGATCAACGGCGAGGACGCGGTGCTCAGAATCCTGGACAAGGAGTCGTTGAGTGAGAAGTTCCGCCAGCTTCGCCTGGACGTGCTGGGGCTGCCGGAGCGGGAGATGAAGCGGCTGCGGCGCTACATCCGCGAACCTTACGGCATGGTGCTGGTGACCGGGCCGACGGGAAGCGGCAAAACCACAACCCTCTACGCGGCGATTTCCGAGATCAAAAGCGAAGAGGACAAGATCATCACCATCGAAGACCCGGTGGAATACCAGATTCGCGGCATCACCCAGATTCCGGTGAATGAGAAGAAGGGACTCACCTTTGCCCGCGGCTTGAGGTCCATCCTGCGCCACGACCCGGACAAGATCATGGTGGGGGAGATTCGCGATAACGAAACGGCGCAGATTGCCATCCAATCCGCCCTCACCGGACACCTGGTGTTCACTACGGTCCATGCCAATAACGTCCTGGACGTTTTGAGCCGGTTCCTGAACATGGGAGTTGAGCCGTACCATTTTGTTTCTTCGCTCAATTGCATCATGGCGCAGCGGCTGATGCGCGTTATTTGCGAGAACTGTAAGCGTCAGGTCAAAGCGCCCCGCGAGTTGCTTGAGGAATCCGGCTTGAACCCGGCCGAATGGAACGACGTTCCCATGTATGAAGGCGCCGGGTGCCCATCCTGCAATGGAACCGGCTTCCGGGGACGCACGGCGATTGGAGAGTTGCTGGCGCTCAGCGACACCATCCGCGAGTTAATCCTGGAAAAAAAGTCCACGGCGGAGCTGCGCCGGGCGGCACGGCGCGAAGGGATGGTGACCTTGCGCGAATCGGCCCTGGAAAAAGTGCGCGACGGCGTGAGCACACTGCGCGAGATTAACAAGGTGACGTTTGTGGAGTAAGGGGCAGGCGGTGCGCTTCCCCAACCTCAAAGGCCCAGTCCATGGATCTCGATCAGATTGTTGAAAGGCTGATGCCCGTTTCCCGCAAGGGAGGCGTGCCGTTCACGCTGCCCCCCGCCGTGCTTGAGGTGCAGCCGGGTTTTGTAGCAGGGGCCCGGCTGGAGCGCAAAGGCCGGGGCCAACGGGGACTGCGGCGAGTGAGCCTTGCGAGATTTGACCCTGATGCGGTTGAACCCTCCATCGGCCGCGCCAATGTGGCGGGCGCGGAGGAGTTGCGCGGCGCGTTGCGTCGGGTGACGGAAGTGATTGGGCTGGGAGACAGCCGTTTCGCCCTGCTGGTGCCGGACGCTGCCGTGCGCGTCAGCCTGGTTTCCTTTGAGGCGATTCCATCCAAGGCTCAGGAATTTGAAGCTCTGCTCTGCTGGCGGATCAAGGACAATCTGCCCTTTGCCACCGATGAGGCGAGGCTTTCCTATCAGGAGAACTGGAGGGGCGAAAACGAAGTCGAGATTCTGGTGCTGGCTGCCAAGGCCGAAGTGCTGGCCGGGTACGAGGCCGAATTGGGAGCGGTGGAAGCCTCAGCCGTTCTAGTGCTTCCCTCCACGATAGCCTTGCTGCCGCTGACGCCCGAGAATGGGGGCGACCCGCAACTTCTGATTCATCTGTGTGGTGACTGGGTGACAAGCGCCGTGATTTGCGGCAAACGCCTGCGCTTCTGGCGGACGCGGCGATTCAATGCGCAGACTGCTGGAGACGTGTGCGGTGAATTGGTCCCCGAGGCGGCGCGGGCCTTTGCCAGCATGAGGGACCGCTTCGCCCTGGAAATCGACGCGGTTTGGCTTGCAGCCCGTCCCCAAGCCTGCAAGGATCTGGCATCGCAGTTGGAGTCGGCGCTGGGACGGAGCGTCCGGACCCTGCCCGGGATCGAAGCCTACGGAATGGCCTTACCGCAAAGCGAGCTGGAGGCGTTCCGGGACTACGGCGCACCCATCGCCGGGCTTCTTCAAAATGCCGGAATCATCTCGGAACCGTGACCGCGCTGAATTGGAAGACGCCTTGAAAATCAACCTCAATCTCGGCAAAACCGAAAACGTTTTTGAGCGGTACATCTTGGTTTGGGCGGCGCCGGCGCTGGTGCTGGCGGGTCTCTTCCTGATGCGCGGGGTGTATATCGCGGCACGGGATTTCCTTCAGGTGCGGCGTGTTGAGAAATCGGTGCTCGAATACCAGGGACAGATATCCATCTTGCAGGACCGGGCGAACCGCGCTCAGCACCTGCTGGTGAACCCCTCGACCCGCGAGTTGGAACGCAAGGCGGACTTTCTGAACTCTTTGATTGACCAGAAGCAGGTTTCGTTGTCGGAAGTGACGATGAAGGTGAGCCGGCTCCTGCCTGGCGAAACCCGCTTGGCCGGGCTGGCCGCCGTTCCCACCAAGACCTCCCCGCAGGTGCGGGTGAGCGTGGAAGGGAAGACGGTGGAGGCGGTGGATACCTTTCTTGATAACCTGGAACAATCGCCGGATTTTTCGGACATCATTGTGACCGGGCAGGCCTTTAAGAAGCCGGGGCCGCAAGGGTCGTTGATCGCCCTGAAGTGTACGGTCTCCTATGTGGGAAGCCGGTTGCCGTAGCTTCCGGCCGGATGAATCATCATGCCCCAAAGCCGCCGCCGGGTGCTGGCGCAAAAACTGCTGAAGGCCTTGCTGGTCCTGATCCTTCTGGATGCGGCCGCCTACTTTGTGGTTGACCGCCCGCTTGAGGTGTGGGTGAAGGATACGCAGGACCGCTTCACGGCCACCCGTCAGGCGTGGCTCCAGGCGAAGATCCGCGCCGCCAAGCTGGAGAAGAGAGCGTCCGCCCTACCGGTGGCAAATCAGCAGATTGATGCGTTCCTTCAGAAGCGCATTCCGTCGCGCCGCCAGGGTTTCTCCAAAGCGGCAAGACTGGTGCAGGATCTTTCACAACAGGCCGGGGTTCAACTGGATTCGCTCTCCTACCGGCTTCAGGAGAAGCCCACCGCCCCTTTGGATGACTTGGAGATTAACGTCGCCATTGAAGGTGATTTTCCAAAGCTGATGGCCTTTACCCACGCGCTGGAAACCAGCCAGGACTTCGTGGTGATCCGGGAATTCCGGTTTGAAGAGGGTGACCAAGGCGTGTTAGGCTTACATTTGATAGCGGATCTTTATTTATTGCCATGAGGTAAGATGAGTTCGCGCCAAACTTGGGCAAGCGTTGGGCTGGGGTTGGTTTGCGTGGTGCTGCTGGCCCGCTTGGTGGTGAATTCAGTCTCGGTCAGCGCCAAGAGCGAGACTCCGGCGGTTTCGCCCCGTGCCGTCGAGCGGCATCTTGTCCTCTCCGGCGCCAAGGCCGGCCGCAAAATGCAGTCGGAGTTTCCAGTAGCTCCGGTATTGCGCACGGAGTTGCTGAAGCAGGAAGAAGGCCAGCCGCTGGAGGCCCTGGACCGCGACCCCTTTCAATTTGCCCCGACCGCCGAGCAGGTGCGCCAGGCGATGGCGCAGAAGGCCCTGGCTGCGGGTGGCCAGCCCGCTGGACCGCCGCCCACCGCTCCACCCATTCCTTACAAGGCGCTCGGTTACAGTGAAAATGTCCACGGCCAGTTCCAAGCCTACCTCACAGATGACAAGGACATCTTCGTGATTCACGAAGGTGACGAATTAGACCGCCATTATAAGATTCTGAAGATCACTCCCAATCTGGTTGAGGTCCAGGATGAAGCTTTTAACCAGAAAAGCCAGCTCCTTTTCCCGCAGTAATCCTCTGGAGAGTGCCTGCCGGCGTTACCACCCGGAAAAAGGTTATGCGTTGATCGCCATGATGATTATGGCGACGGTGCTGCTGATTTCTTTGGCGGCAGTACTGCCCGGCGTTTATCAGGAAGCGCAGCGGGAGAAAGAGCAGGAACTGATATTTCGCGGCAACCAGTACGCCCGCGCCGTCTATCTGTTCCACAACCAGTTGGGCCGCTATCCCGTCTCCGTAAAGGAACTGTTGAGCACCAACAGCATGCGATTCCTGCGCCAGGCCTATCGCGACCCCATGACTCCCAGCGGCAAATGGAGGTTTATCCACGCCACTGCTGCCGGCATCCCGATTGATTCCCGAACTCAAATTCTGACACCACAAAATCCCGTCAATCCTTTGGGCAGCCCGGCTTCGCCAAGTACGCCAACCGCCACGGGAGGCTTTGGAGCATCCAGTTCTTCACCAGGATTTGGGAGTTCGGCCACCCCGGGGCCATCGAGCACCACAACCCCAACCAACGGCCAGCCGAACGCCCAGAAGCCTTCGCCCGATTGCCAGAATTCGCAAGTTCTCAATACATCTCCAACCACGGCAGAATCAAGCCCCATTTTGGGGACCTTCATCGTGGGCGTGGCCAGTTGCAGCGATCACATGTCGATCATGACCTATAACAAAAAGAACCAGTATAGTGATTGGGAATTTCTCGGGACCACCTATATCGTTACGGGAATTCCCGGAACGGTCGCGCCTCCCACAATCCAGAATCCCGGGCAACCCACAACGCCCGGCCAAGGAGGCCCGGGGACGGGCCTCGGTTCGCCCACTGGGGGAGGCCTGAGCCCCTCCAGTTCGCAATAGTGCTTTTGACCGCAACCGGCAGCCAAGAGCGGTGTTACTTATACCGGATGGTAGTATTGAACCACGCATCCCGAGGTTGGTAGTCCGGCGAACTTCGCCGCGATTTTGGCGGTTTCCAAGTTCGCGAGGGTCTTTGCATGAATCGAGCCAGCCCCATCAGGAAAGTCCACTTTTCGCAGCAGCTATTGCTGATTGCCGGCTTGGCCCTTGCCACCCTGATGGCCGCTTGCGGCAGCAGCTCTTCAAGCAGCGGTGGTACCGGGGGCGGCGGGGGGGGTGGAGGTGGAACCACCTCGATTTCCTCCCTGAGTCCTGTTGTAGCGATGGAAAACGCGGTCGCGTTTTCGCTGACGGTGAATGGCAGCGGATTCGCGTCGGGCAGCCGGGTGGTGTTTAACGGAACCACGGAGCCGACGACGCTTGTGAATTCGGCGCAGTTGACGGCGCAGATTCCCAGCGCGGCTCTCTCCAAGCCCGGAACAGCTCCCGTAGCTGTTCAGACCAGCGGTTCAACCAGTGGCAGCTCGAATTTCTACGTCGTACCCAGTATCTCGCCACAGGCCGTGAACGTGACCGCGGGTCCGGGGGCAACCACAACGGTTAACATCAGCGTTCCCCCGTTTACCCCTCCGACTCTGATTTTGACGGCCGTGGGCTTGAATAATTCGGCAGGCGCCACGGCGGTGGACGTGGCGCAAGGGACGCATGCAAATCTGTTTGTGGTCGGGAACGGCGTCGCCGCGGGGACATTTTTCGAGGTCACTGGGGCCAATAATGATGTAACGGTCACGGAGCCGGTAGTCTCAGATTTCACATCGACCACCGGTGGAACTCCTGCCGTGAACTTCAATATCAACGCGAACGCCTCGGCCACGCTGGGCGCACGCAATCTGGTTGTCATCAATACGGCGGGTGAAGTGTCCGTTGCGGTCGGAAGCATCGTGATCACGGCGCCGTGACCATAATTCATGAAAAGACATCATCTACCTCTGGTTGCAATCGCACTGACCGTGTTTGCCGCAACCGGCACGGCAACCTCGCTGGTGCAATTGAGCGTCCAGCAGTTGACCCAAGCCTCAGCGGTGATCCTCCGAGGCCATGCGGTGAATCAAGTGAGCCGGTGGAATGCGAACCACACCTCGATTGAAACCCTGACGACGATCGCCGTGGATCAAAGCATGAAGGGACAACCGGCCTCGACCGTTGTAGTCCGCCAGACCGGCGGCACGGTCGGCCGCATCCGCGAATATGTCCCGGGTTCGGTGCGCTTTCTGCCCGGAGCTGGCTACATGTTATTCCTTGAACCATCGCAGATTGCTCCATCCGAGTACCTGGTGGTCGGCATGATGCAAGGCGCCTACCGCGTCTTTCGGGATCCCAACACGGGAGAAGAGCGGGTGATTAATCCTACGGGAAAGTATTTCCACGGTACGCGCGGGCCGGTTTCAAGTGTCCCGTCAAGCCCCCAGACCGTTCCCCTGCGACAATTCCAGCAACAAGTGGCGGGCGCAATTTCTGCTCCGGTGGTCATTCCAACCGGAACGGCCATTCCGCTGAAAATCGAGTCGGCTTCCTTTGACGGGGTCGGGCGCATGGCTCTCCAGGCCCGGACCACTGCGGACCTCTTTCCGAATGACCATTTGGTGGTGCCGGCACAAAGCACTTTGACAGGTTACGGCCAGCGAGTCGCAGGCCATTGGGTGGTGCATTGGAGTACGGTTGAAATTGGCGGTACTCCAGTGAAGATCCGGACAGCGCCGGAGAGGTCATTGGGAGCACACTTGAGCGGCGAAAAGTTTGTGGCTGTCGTAAGGTAGGCGGCGGCGCGAGGCGACCGAATGAGCAGAGTACAGGCCTGGAAACTGGCATTGAAATCGCTGGCCCTCCTTGCGGCCGTGGCCGGACTCGGATGGGCGCTGCTGCTGTTTGCTTACAATCACGAACAGGATGACGTGAATGGCCCGGTGGCCGCGAAATGGTGCAATGATGATAACGGAACGGCCTGCAATAACACCGTGAGCTGGAGCCTGAATCCGGCGACCGGAACCAACATCAACGCCAGCGGCGGTGAAAGTGTTCAGACCGCAATTCAGAATGCGTTCAATTCCTGGAAGCAGGCGCAACTCAATGGACAATCCTTGGTGAATCTAACCATAGCCCAACTCCCCAACAATTCGCTGACCGGGCCGAATTCAGGAGATTGCCAGAACACGATTGGGTTTGAGGATTCCACCAAGTCGGATTTTCCGACCGGCACGATTGCCTTCACGCAAATCGCCACTTCCTTTGGCTGTACGGTTGCCGGCCCCAACTGCCCTGTGGGATCGCCGCCCAACACCTATACCTGTCCAAATTCCGCAAATCCGAACACACCTCATACTTGTCCACTTCCGTCCTGCATCATCGATGCGGACATTGAATTCAACCCCGCAGATCAATTCACCACATCCGCCACTCTGGGCGCCAGTGCCTACGATGTTCAAGCCATTGCCACTCATGAAATTGGCCACTTGCTGGGGATGGACCATAGCGGGCTGGCCAGCGCCATCATGTTTGCGTATGGGGACACGGGCGGGGTGGCGATCCGCAGCCTTTCTTTGGACGATGCCATCGGGATGGGCGCGCTCTATCCCGGCTCGAATTACGCCACGCTCACCGGCACGCTTTCCGGTCAAGTCACCCTCAGCGGGGCGGGCGTTTTTGCGGCCCACGTTGTGGTGATTGACGCGGCCACCGGCAACGCCGTCACCGACGGCCTGACGGATACCAGCGGCAACTATCAGATTGCTGGCGTTCCACCCGGGTCCTATAACGTGCTGGCGCTTCCCCTCGCTGGAATTTATACTCTGAGCAATTTCTCCGGCTGGGCCTGCGGATTCGGCGACAACGTTCCACCTTGCTGCGATCCAACCTCTGATCCCTCTTGCAACAAGTCCGGAGCGTTGAAACCGCACACCAACTACAGCGGCAAGTTTTATTGATTCGCTCCCGGCCGCAATTCGCTTTCGATTTTCCTTACAGTCAGGCAAAGGGCTTGGGCGTCACGCGCAAGACTCTCTCGTCGATTCTCAACGGCCGCTCCGGCATCACAGCGGAAATGGCGCTGCGGCTGTTCCAGGCGTTTGGGAGCACGCCCGAGCACTGGTTGCAGATGCAGCTTGCCTACGATCTGTGGCAAGCGAAGCGCCGCGCCAAGAAGCTGCACGTCAAGCAGTTCTTCGCCATGTCGCCGGGCTAACGGACGGCCTTACGGTTGTTATATCCGCAAGGCCTTCGCAGTAGGGGGACGGCTTGCCGTCCCCTCTGTGTATATTGGCGCCAAACCAAGAAGGGTAGGGCAAGCCCTACCCCTTGGTGATCGAGTGGCGCAAGGTGGGAAGCTAGAAACCGACGTAGCGCCGACCTTTAGGTCGGCACCGAACGGCGACTGAGGTTGTGTGTCCCGGAGGTAGCCACTGTCAATTCGTCTTTGGAATTGACCGTCGGTTCGTCATCGAAGGAAAAGCCCACGGTGACGAGAGCGGTGATGGTGGCTACCGCTTTGGAATCGCATACATTCCATAGTGCGGAACGTATGCGCCACCCGCGTCGGTTGCAACACCTTGTTAGCCAGCGCCGCGTGCCTGAGGATTCCGCCGTCTATACTCCTCTAGAAACATCCGTCCCAGGCCCCGAGAAGTTCTTCGAATGGTTGACGCCGATGCCGGCTCAGAAACGAGGGCGACAATCCGATCGTCGAGGAGGTCTCCGGTTCTGGGCACGTGCAGAATCGCATTTCGGCAACGGTGGAGCAGCGATGACACGCTGTCGATGTCCGCCCTGAACCTGCCGCGGATGTCCACGCAGCGGCGTTCGCATGGATCCGTGAGCCCCTCGATGACTGCCCAGAGCATGCCGTACCAAACGAACATGAAACCGAATCCGGGACTGGCAAGCGCCGCCGGGCCAGGCTCGAACAGTTCCGCCGACGCAGCGCTGAGTTCCCGGTCGAATGCTTCGCGCTGCTGGTTCGCCCACATCCAGTGCCGATGGAGCAAAAGAAAGTCTTCGATCGGCCGATCGGCTAATGGAAAATGTCCAGCAGCGGCTCGCCACTCGTCCTCGCTGTAGTCGTCCGGCCCGTTTTGATTCATTGCTGAGATTCCCAAATACTGGTGCCGCCTAACTCTTTCTTAGGCCGACCCGCCGTGGCGGGCTGCCTACGACCGGCCCCCAGATCGGGGTCTCTATAACTTCTCATTATAACGCGGGTGGCGCATACGGGTAGTGTCTCAGTTTGAGAAATGGATGGAAGCAGAATTGCGGGTATCGTCATCCCCGTCTTGACGTAACTTAGGCCTTCCGCTTTCCGTCGTAGCTTTCATAACGTCTTCTCGCTGACTCGCGTATGCTCTCTAACTCCGCTTGGAGTCTTTCGATCTCGGCACCAAACTCGGCAAAGCTGAGGCACCGATGCGAGATAAGCGGAAGGTCGGTGCCCACACCCTTGTACCCTCCCGATGTCGAGTGTTTGACGGCGACGTGAGAGATTGGCGGACCAGATTCGGATTCCCGCTCCGGGCTTGGCGGTTCCAGAAAAAGCAGGTCAAGTGAGTAGGTATTTTTCATCGCGTCCTCCGGGTGCTCTGTCATCTTTTGATGCTCCTAAATTTTTTCGATACGTACACGACGGTCCAAATTACGTTCAGTAGGTAGCGAAGCACGTTTCCAATCAACGCCAGAGCAAGTATTACAAATGCTGCTTCTCCCAGGGCTTTCCCTGCCCACAGAAACCAGCTCCATAAACCTTCGTGGACCGAAAACGCAAAAATAAGCAGCAAGATCAACCAAATCAGAAGCCTCAGAATTGACTCTTTTATTTTTTCGCCCATCGGGAATCATCAACGTTCACTTTGCAAGATCACTGATTTCCTCAAGTGACCAAACGTGATCGGCAACTCCAGCTTCCATCGCAGGCGTACCGCGAAGCGTCTTGTGAACCCTGCAGAAATTATAGTGCATAAAGTGAAGGACAACACTTCTTCACGCGCTGGCGCCGTCTCCAAGCTCCGCTGTGCCGACTTTTACGATGCCGGCGACCAGTGGATGCCGGCTGAATGCCGCATCAAGCTAAAAGACCCCACTACCTGAATTCTATAACCCTTGACCGCGGGTGGCGTATACACTGTCTTTCATGTATGCGCCCCACTAACACATGCAATTTCACCGCCCACTGGCGCGGCGCGGTTTTGGCCGTCGGCTGCGGTGTCTTGTCAGGCGCTCCTGCGCTTCGGTGCAGACCGGCGTTGTCCGGTCTTTGGATGGCGGTCCCGAATGATGTGCCCGAGCGCACGAAGAGCTTTATTCACCGATTTCGGATCGGGAAATACTTCGGCAACGTCAGGGTCAAGGACCACCATGATCGTGCCCTTCGCAAACCGACTGGCGTATTTTCCGCGAACGCCGCCGGAAAAGTCATACTCCGGAAGCATCTCCTCGGGTTCGCGTCTGGAGCGTACCCTCTTCATAGTCTTTCCTTTCACGACGGGTTGCGAGTCTCGCGCTGATGATGCGGATCGCATCCCCGAACTCGGTGTGTACCACGACCAAGGTTCGGCCTCGTTCCGACCGTCCCAGGGTCACGAATCGACTTTCCTCAGTCGAATGGAGCGGGTCGCTGACGGTAACCGAGAGGATGTCTCGGAACACCGAAGCCGCCTCCTCAAAGCTGACACCGTGCTTCCGCAGATTTGAGCGAGCCTTCTCCGGATCCCAGCGAAAAACCGGTCCCATTCCGCTTGATTGTTCCTCCCGATCTGGCGGCCACCTCATGTTCAGATTGAACCGGTCCTGGCCAGCCTAAGACGAAACCGCCAGCGGCGAGCCGGGCGACAGCGAGCCTCGCCGCGAGTTGTCGGCAATGGCCGTTCTTGGCGGCGATCGTTTAGGAGCTAACTTCTTGCGGCTAAGCGGCCGCGTTTTCCAGCGGTCGGCTTCAGGCGGGTGTTCGAGGCGGCGAGCCGACGACGCATTGGGCCTGCTGCCGCCTCGGCTGTATTCACCAACAGACGCAGGGCTCGGTTCACCGATTCCGTGTCGGGGAAGACCTCCGCGAGCTCCCGCTCGATCAAGACAAGGTTGGTCCCGGCAGTGGCCTGCCGGTAGTACTTGCCGCGGACTCCGCCCTTAAGCTGCGAGAGGTCATACTCCGGCCGCAAATCGTCATCAAATCCTTTTGCCGATGCCTTCTTCATATTGCTTGTGCTCTCCTCGGGTCGCCTTCCGTGCGCTGATGATTCGGACGCGGTTCCCACGCTGGCAATGCGACACGAAAACGACCTGATGCCTGCTGGAACGGCCAATGGTGATCTCCCGATCCTCCCCGCTGGAGTGATCCGGGTCAGGAAACGTAAAGGCCAGTGGATCAAGGAAGACTGTTGCCGCATCCTCAAAGGAGATTCGGTGCTTCCGCAGGTTGCGCTTTGCCTTCTCCGCATCCCACTCATAGATCACAGGCTTAGTCTACCTTACCCAAGTCGGAAAACCAAAGCGCCCGCATCCGCCAAGTCACCTAACGGCTTCCGTCTCAGCCGCGGCAACATCCATCACTCGAGGCCGGAAGAGCCTGGTAACAGGCCCAGAAGGCAGGAGAAGCGTGATGGTTCACAGCTTCGTTGACCGTCCCGCAAGGTGGTCCCGGAACGCATTCTCTGCCAAAGCGTCCAGTTTCCCGGCGTTGACGTCAGCTTCAAACTGATGGTCCCAAACCTCAGCGTCGAATGCGGCGAGCCACTCGCGGAATTGCGCCAACTCTGCCCGAGAAAGCTCTTTGACCTGGCCCTCGATGATTTCCAGTTTGCCCATGAGTCACGTCGGTCTCCAAATTATATCAGAGCTGCAGGTTACGGGAAGCGGCTAACCGCCACGCTCAGCCGCGAACTGTGCGAACCGGCTTGGGCTCAAGTCACGGAACCGCCGTATACGGACCCGTACGTACGGTGGTGTGGGAGGGGTGGGCGGGCGACCGCTCCTCCTATCCCGATCTCACGGCCAAGATGAAGAACTGCCCGGCTGAAGCCGGCCTCTACGTTCCGTAGGACCGGGGAGGAGAGAGTCATCGCGGGAGGCGCATCCGTGCCGTTGTTTCGCATGGATGCGCAATATCCCATGGCAGGGTCGCCTACATCGCGAGGAGCGCGCGACGTAGGCGCCACCGGCGGGTTTACCCTGCCAATTGGCGGCATAAAGCCGCCTCACCAGCAAACTGTGACACGACCCTCCAATTAGAATACTTGGCAACCATGGTGGAATTTTGATATTCCTATTAGTCTGAGGTTTTCGCGAGCGGGCAAAGCAAGACGCGCGGTGGGTTTCGCGAAGCCGCAGTTTGGCATCCAAATAATTGAGAGATGATTTGTCTATTTTCTGGGGAACGATTGGCATCGCCTGATTTGCACCGCAAGGAACGTGAAGACCGGGTGACCCCGAAACCAGCGACAAGAAGAAAGCCGTCGAGCCGGTGCTCTGTTTGTTTCCAACTGTCTCCCGGCGATTTTTTACACTCAACACCATCATAATTTTCTGAGGTGAAGGACCAGCATGATTGAAGTTCAACAGCTCACCAAGCGGTACGGGCCCACTCTGGCGGTTTCAAACATTAGTTTTGAGGCGAAGAAGGGGGAAATTCTGGGTTTCCTCGGGCCGAACGGCGCGGGCAAGACCACAACCATGCGCATCCTCACCGGGTATCTTCCGCCCAGCGAGGGCACGGCGCGAGTGGCGGGCTTCGACGTGGTGACGGAGCCTTTGGAGGTGAAGAAGCGCGTGGGCTACCTTCCCGAGCTTCCACCGGTTTATACGGATATGACGGTCACGGAGTATCTGACCTTCGTGGCCAAGATCAAAGGCGTTCCCCGTGGGGACGTGAAAAAGAGAGTCGACGAAATCAGCGAGAAATGCGTGGTGACCCATGTACGGAACCGGCAGATCGGCAAACTCTCCAAGGGCTACCGACAGCGCGTGGGGCTGGCGCAGGCGCTGATCCATAATCCCGAAGTCCTGGTGCTGGATGAACCGACGGCGGGACTGGACCCCAAGCAGATCATCGAAACGCGGGAGTTGATCCGAGGCCTGGCCGGGCAGCATACCGTCATCCTGAGCACTCACATCTTGCCCGAAGTCTCGAAAACCTGCGAGCGTGTGGTGGTGATTAATGCGGGCAAAGTTGTGGCCGAAGGGAAGCCCGAAGAACTGACGCGGCGACTGCAAGGCTTCGAGACGGTGCTGGTGACGGCGGAAGGTCCGTCCGGGGCCATCAGGGAAAAGCTGGAGCGAGTGGGCGGCGTGAACCTGGTTGAGTTCCGGGGCGATTCCGAGGGACGCGCCAACTTTGAGGTCCATGCCGAAAAGGGCCGGGACGTGCGGGCCGAACTGGCGCGAGCGGTGGTGGAATCGCAGTGGAGGCTTTATGAGCTTCGGGCCGGCGGCTTGAGCCTGGAAGACATCTTCCTGAAGCTCACGACTCAGGATTTAGTGGAAGCGCAGGCCGCAAGCGCCGCGGCCGAAGCGCCACCTGCCGAGCCGGAACAGCCTTCCCAATAAATCGTCGCGGCCTGGAATTTTGTAGCGGTGCTGTGCTCAGCGCCGGAAACGCCGGTGGGGACACCGGCGCACCAGTAGGGTTCCCGGCCGGTTCGGACATCTTGAAATTCAGGAGAAAGGAAATCCGTCATGCGGAATATTCTGGCTATTGCGGGGAAGGAAATACGGACTTACTTCACATCCCCCATCGCCTATTTGGTTCTGACCATCTACGCGGTACTCAGCGGTTTCTTCTTTTACAGTTTTGTGGCCACCTACGTCGTGCAGATGTTCCGCATGATGGAAATGGGCCAGGCGGGCGGGCCGTCCCCAAACATCAATACCTGGATCATCCGGCCTTTGTTTGAGGGAGTTCTTACGGTGGTTCTGCTCCTGCTCCTGCCGCTGGTGAGCATGAGGTTGTTTGCAGAGGAAAGAAAGACCGGAACCATCGAGTTGCTGCTCACTTCGCCGCTCACCGAACTCCAGATTATTCTTGGGAAGTTTCTGGGAGCACTTACCCTTTACGTGGCCATTCTGGCCGTGACCTTTATCGACATCGGCATGTTGTTCTTCTACGGGAATCCCGACGCGAAGCCGCTCATCGCCCAGGCTTTGGGGGCCCTACTCTTTGGCGGAGCGCTGCTCTCCCTGGGCATGTGGATTTCCAGCCTTACCCGGAATCAGATCATCGCCGGAGCGGTTTCGCTGACGGTTTTCCTGCTGCTTTATGTCTTCGACTGGGTCACGTCGTATTCGAGCGGACCGGTCGGCCGGGTCATGAGCTACATGGCCTTCACCACACATTTCGACAATTTTTCCAAGGGCGTTATTGACTCGACCGATCTTGTTTATTATCTCTCGGTGATTGTGCTAGGAATCTTCCTCACATCCCGGTCGGTTGAGGCGCTGAAGGGGAGGCCTTAATCATGGCGGACAACGGACATCAACAAATCCGGCCCCGCAACCGGGTCCTGCGGGGCTCAAATTTCGTGGTTTATCTGATCGTCGTGATTGGCATTATCGTGCTGGCAAATTGGTTTGCCAACCAACACGACGTCCATTGGGACTTGACGCCGAATAAGGAATTTTCGCTTTCCGCGCAAACCCTCAAAATCCTGAAAGGGCTGCGCCAGCCGGTCACTTTGTACGTCTTCGACCGCGCTGACGCACTCAAGGCGCGCAAGGACCTGCTGGGCCTTTATTCCTCGGCTTCGTCCCGTGTTTCGGTGCGCTACGTCGATCCGGACCGCGATCCTGGGCTGGCGAAGGAATTCGGGGTGAGGAGTTACGGGTCGATTTACGTGGCGGCGGGCACCCGCCACCTGGAAGCCGAATCAGCGACGGAGCAGGCCATCACCAACTCGCTGATCCGGCTGTTGAAGGGCACCAAGACCATGTATTTTGTTCAAGGCCACGGCGAGCGCAATCTGGACAGCGCGGACCGGTTCGGATACCAGAAATTGAAGCAGAGCCTGGCCTCCGAGGATAGCGATGTCAAGACCCTCGTGCTGCTGCAGACCATGCAGATTCCCGCCGATTGTTCGCTGCTGGTTATCGCCGGGCCGCAGAAGGATTATCTGCCTCAAGAGGTGGATCTGATTGAGAAATACGTCCAGGGCGGAGGCCGCGTTCTGTTCCTGCTGGATGCGGGAGTGGACATGCCCAATCTGGCCAAACTTTTCCAGGATGAGAATGTGACGCTGGCCAACGACCTGGTGATCGATCAGAATCCGGTCTCACAAATCTTCGGTACCAATCCCAGCATGCCACTCATCCTCAAGTACGGATCCAATCCGATCGTTCAACCGCTGCAACGGACGGCCACGCTGTTCCCCATCTCGCGATCGTTCGAAATCGGCAAGGCGTACAAGCAGGGCGTCACCGTGGATTCGCTCTGCGAGACCTCGGCACAGAGTTATGGAGTGATGGGCTTCAACCTGCAAATGCGCGAAGTCTCATTCCGGGCGGGCAAGGACATCAAGGGCCCGCTGACCGTGGCCGTGGCGGGTACGGTGAGCGCCGGACCGGGCGGGGGCAAAAAGGAAGGACGGTTTGTGGCGGTGGGAACTTCGCTGCTGGCCTCGAACGCCTACTTGAACTTTCAGGGCAACCGCGATTTGGTGATGAACATGGTGGATTGGCTTGCCGCGAATGAAGACTTGATCTCCATCCGGCCCAAGCCCCAGGAGGCACAGCGCCTGAATCTCACGGGACGCCAGATGTCAGGATTGATGGTGCGCACCGCAGCCATCCCCCTGATCATCATCATCATTGGCATATTCGTTTGGTGGAGTCGGCGATGAATAGGACCTACCTCAAGACCCTAGGGGCGATTGTGATTTTCGCGGCGCTTTTTGTGACCCTCACCCACTGGGACCAATGGCACAAAAAGAAGGCCAAGAGTTCCACGCCCGCTTCCCAATTGATTGCGCCGCTCAAGACCAGCGAAATCACCTCCTTCACGCTGACGCCGCAGAATGGAAAGCCCATCACCTGCCAGCGGCAAGGGAAGCACTGGGTCATCGTCGCGCCCAGTAACATTGCTGCCAGCCAGGAGAAAGTCCGAAATTTCCTGCAGAGCCTGGCCACGACTGAGGTAAGTGAAGTGGTGGACCCGCATCCGGCCAGCGTCAAGGACTTCGGCCTGGACCCGGCCGCAGAGACCATCGATGTCGCTTCCACGGGGAAACCGCAGAAGTTCACGCTTTTGCTCGGAGATATGACGCCGACGGGCGAAGGTGTCTACGCCCAGGTAGCGGGCAACCCACAGGTGGTGGAGCTTCCCGAAACCGCGCATTCGGCCTTGGTGCAGACGCTCTTTGACCTGCGGGACACGCACGTGGTGACCCTCCCCGCCGATCAACTTCAGAAGATCCAGGCAGAAGCCGGTCCCAACAGTTACACTTTAACCAAGAACCCGGAAGGGGTGTGGGAGCTCGATCTGCCTCCCGCCGTCCGCGCCGGTTCTTACTCCATCGAAACCATGGTGGATAAGCTGCGCACCGCCAATATGAGTGCCGTCGTCAGCGAGGACAAGAAGAATGACGCGCAGGATGGCTTCGAGAAACCGGCGCTGCGCCTGACGCTTACCGGTTCCGGGGGGACGCAAATTGTGGTTCTGGGCAAGAAGGACGGCGATGTTTACGACGCCATGAATTCAGGCCTGGACCCGGTCTTCACCGTCACCCAGGATTTTCTCACTCTGTTCCAGAAGAGCCCCGATGAGCTGCGCGAAAAGAAGCTGTGGTCCTGGGAGACTTATGATGTGAAACACGTTGACATTCAAACCCCGAAAGACCGGTACGTGTTCGACAAACAGAACGGCCAGTGGAAGGAAACCTCGCCCCAATCGAAGGCGGTGGATGCCGGCAAGATGGAAACGTTCCTCTCTGATCTAAACGACCTGCGCGCTGAGTCCTTTCCCAAAGCCAAGCCTGGCGACTTCACACCCTTCGGGCTGGACAAAGCCGGGTACAGTATCAAGGTCACGTTCGGCGACAAGAACCAAACGGAAACGGTGAATCTGGCCCAGGCCAACGGCAGCCTCTACGCGCGGCGCTCGGATGACGTTTTGCCCAGCGAGATTTCCCAAAAAACGCTCGACTCCATCGTGAAGTCTCTGGGAAATCTCTAAGTGCAGCGTTTCGTAAGTTCGCTCACGTATTCTCGGGTAGTGTCTCAATTTGTTCCTTCATCGTCATTCCCGCGAAAGCGGGATTCCACTCCGAATATCGCAGTGGCATTCCGAACTCGTGCCGATAAAGGGGTTGTCCGGAGCATGGATTCCCGCCTTCGCGGGGATGACGGTGGCGAACAATGTCACAAAAATTCAAACTGAGACACTACCTATTCTCCGCGCCCCCTCACCCCCAGCCCCGATAGGCGTTAAAATAAGCGTTTCCGCTCCCGCTGAGCCGCGCTAGCGGCGATAGCATTTGGCCCACGGCGATTAGCCGTGGGGTAGAGTTCCCAAAATCCTGCCATAAGCCCCGTCAGGGGCGACATGATTCCCGCACATGATGGCGCCCCTGACGGGGCCTGGAAGCCTGCGCTCCCCTCTCTTCCCACGGCTTGCGCCGTGGGCCACGTGATGGCGCCCGCCAAGGCGGGCTTTGTCGTAGTTCCTGGCCCTTATTTTAACGCCTATGGGGGCTGGGGGTGAGGCGTGCCAGTTGAAGGATGAAACAGTTATTTCCGAACGGGCCCTAAAGAGTACAGTCCGCTTCAGGCCGGTTTGCCCGGCGCCATAACCACCCGGGAATCGCTGGCGCGGCACCCGTCTTCGCGGTCACGGTTCACGGCGCCACGGACATACTCACACAACGCGGGTCCGGGCCGAGGCTGAAGATTCATAGGAAAGACGGGCTTCCGCCTGGCTTCGTCAAAATCAATTTCGGGCCACAAATCACGGCTCAGTTTCCCGCCTGCCACCACCAGCGCATCGGCAGACTGTAGCGCCCGCTGAGCCGACCATTTGAAATCTGTCTGCGAACTGTCCAATACCATCAGAAAGACCGAGGGCTTGATGAACTGCAGGATGCTGTTGCTCTCCACCATCACGTTTGTGGAATTCTTCAGAGCCTGGAAAAGCGCCGGCATGGCGTCTCCGAGTTGGCCGTCGCGGACGCGCAGCCAAAGGGATCGAGCCGCGCCCGCGGCGAGAAACCGGCAAGTATCGCTGCGACCCTCAGCGTTTGACTCCTCGCTGATTTCGAAGGCATGGCGGCGGGGCGCGCATTCGCAAGCGTGGCCGTCGCGCGAGCACACGCCGTGACCGTATTGGGTGATCTTCACCGCCGTCCAGCCGAGAGACGGCAACTCCTGGATGATCCCGGCCATCAGCGTGGTCTTGCCGATGTTCCGCGTGTGGCCACCAATGACGACGGTGGGCACTGGCAAGCTCACGGCCGCAGTTTTCCAATTGGGACCTGTTCCTTGCCGCTGCAAATCAACCTCCGTGCTCGGCGCCGGCGGCTGTGGCGCGCACCTTCACGCCCGCCAATTCCTCAAGGAAGGTGATGACCGCCGCGTAATCGAGATCGCCCTTGCCCTGCGCCTTGGCGGCTCCGTAGACCTCCTTCACGGCAGCGGCGGTGGGCATGGGAACGCCCTGGGCGTAAGCCGACTCCATGGCCAGCTCCAGATCCTTGTGCATCAGCTTCAGCGGAAAGTAAGGCGTGAAGTCTCCTTTGAAGATGAAGGGGGCTTTGAAGTCCGTGAGGGTGGCGCGGGCCATGCTGGATTGAATGATTTCCAGCATGGTTTCGGGCTTGACTCCGCCCTTTGTGGCGAGCACAAACCCTTCACAGAAGACTTCCACCATGGTGGCCTGGATGGCATTCTGGGCGAGCTTGGCGGCCAGGCCGGCGCCGTTCGCGCCGCAGTGGATGTGCTTTTTGCCGAGCAACTGCAGCACCGGCCTCACGCGGTCCAGCGCGGAACGCTCGCCGCCGATCATGAAGGTCAGCTCGCCGGCCAGCGCGCCGTGTTTGCTGCCCGTCACCGGAGCGTCCAGCATCTGCGCGCCCTTGGCCGCGAGGTGGCAGGCGAACTTGCGGCTGGCCACCGGACTGATGGTGCTGGAATCAACGAGCACGGCGCCGGAGCGAACGCTTTGTAGGATGCCGTCCTTGCCTAGAAGCACTTCCTCCATCGCCGCCGTGTCACTGACGATGCTCATGACGATATCCGCTTCCCGCACGGCTTCGGCGGGGCTTGATGCAACACGCGCCCCGGCTTTCTCCAACGGCTCGGCCTTACTCTGCGTGCGATTGTAGACGGTCAAGCGGTGCCCCGCTTTGAGCAGGTTCAGCGCCATCGGCTGTCCCATGATTCCCAACCCAATGAAACCGATCGATTCGGCCATGCGTCCTCCCGATCTGTGAAATAGTCAGTTCGAAAATAACGGCACATCGTCCAAGCAGACCCCGATATGCGCTAAAATAAGGGTTTGCGAATCCCTGAGCCGCGCTAGCGGCGATAGCATTTGGCCCACGGCGATTAGCCGTGGGGTAGAGTTCCCAAAATCCTGCCATAAGCCCCGATAGGGACGACATGATTCCCGCACATGATGCCGCCCCTGACGGGGCCTGGAAGCCTGCGCCCTCCTCTTTTCCCACGGCTTGCGCCGTGGGCCATACGATGACGCCCGCCAAAGCGGGCTTTGCCGTCGTTCCA